>Ga0310822_100997_pt1 | contig 12044 bp, 9 predicted proteins | sample P4_ome_2_FD_201313 | JGI IMG/M metagenome (GOLD analysis project Ga0310822, IMG submission 201313) | Sorghum-adapted microbial communities from Joint BioEnergy Institute, Emeryville, California, United States - P4_Day56_Rep2 | ecosystem: Engineered > Bioreactor > SSF (Solid state fermentation) >... | reverse complement strand
CAACCTTTTCAGCATAACGGCCATAACCTTTGTTTTCTCGGAAAACGAGATGCTCTCTTTTACCTCTTCGGCCTTTTCTACGGATATTTCCGGATTGTAAGTAGAAGAAGGCGAAGGCGTTGGTGACCAGGATGGCGATTCTCCGGAACCGGATTTCGCAGCGGTCTTCGAAGACTGCGAAGCTTGTCCTGTACCTTTCGCCCCTGTTCCTGAATTACCGGACTGCTTCGTTCCTTCCGACGTCGAAGACGGCGATGCGGATGCCTCGTTCGAAGGATTCGGCGTCGAAGGAGCCCCGCTTGACGGAGTTGCACTTGCACCGCCTTCAGGGCTTGTCGTACCCGATGGCGAAGGCGAAGCGGAAGCAAATTCCGCCGGTTCCATGTCTATCGAATCAGCTAGCGAATCCAGCATTTTATCGGCGGCATAATTGATCGCGAAGTACCCACCTACGCAGACAATGATTGCGAGGGCTCCCACGATGGAACCTATCCAGATGAATAGTTTCTTTTTCCTTTTCATGTTTTCACCCTTTCACAGGAAACTTCCTTTATTATCCTTTAAACGCTTTTCATCCAACGTTTGTTGCGTTATAACTACATTTTTGCTTCACTCGTATTCAGCCGCCCGTATCATTCTTTGTTCCTACAAGCGTATGAGCATCGACTCCACGGATTTAAGTGCAGTGGTGATTATGGCCTTACAATCTATCTTTTTATTACACATTTATCCTTTATTCTTTGTAATTCTTCTCAAACCGCCAAGCATCCCGACACATGGCGATAATATCTCGTTTTGCGATCCAGCCAAGCTCCTTCTTTGCCTTTGAAACATCAGCAATAGCAATGAAGCAATATCTTCTGGTCTGCGTTCTACGATCTCATATGGCACTATAATGCTATGCGCTTCTTCAAAAGCCTTTACCAACTCGAGTACACTAGTACCTCTACCAATCCCCAAATTCTAGATATGTATTCCTTCTGTGAGACGATCCAATTCTGCAACATGCCCTCTGAAAGATCCATCACATGGATATAATCGCGAACACCTTGCCGCCCACTGTTAGGTAGTTATTTCGAATATTCATATTCTTAATCTTCCAATTTCCCCTTAGCCACTTGAGTTATATACGGCATAAGATTATTAGGCATTCCGTTCGGCACTTCACAGATGATCTCAAGTCTACTTCATCAGTTGCATCGATAATATAGGATAAATTGATCATCTGTTTTATTTTCCAAAGGTCCCTGCCTTACTGTTGCGAAATTATCAGCAAGAATCACAGCATACACTGGTAATTAACATCTTTACTTCACTTTATAATATTCCACATACCAATCCACAAACTTTTGTAATCCTTCTTCGATCGAAGTCTCCGGCTTAAATCCCACTGCTTTTTGTAATAGTTCAGTAGATGCATAAGTAGCTGGCACATCCCCAGGCTTGATCGGTTCAAAAATTTTTTCGAATTGTACTTTTCTGCCTAAGGCTTTGCTTAACGCGTTTTCTAGTTTTTTGATAAATACCATAATTTTTACAGGACTGTTGTTTCCTATGTTATATACTTTATGTTGGACATCGCCCACGGGTGGATTACTTAAGAGGCGTTGAATTCCCTCAACAATATCATCAATATAAGTAAAATCACGATATAGATCGTTTTCAAAATCTCCGTTGTTAAATATCTTGATTGGCTCACCAGCAAAATACTTATCAACAAATCCAAAATAGGCCATATCAGGTCTTCCCATTGGCCCATAAACTGTAAAGAACCGAAGCCCTGTTGCTGGAATCTTATATAAATGGCTATAAGTATAAGCCATTAATTCATTTGATTTTTTGGTAGAAGCATAAAGCGATACTGGATTGTCCACAAAATCCGTTTCCTCAAATGGAACCTTTTTGTTCGCTCCATAAACAGAACTTGATGATGCATATACAAGATGATCAACCGGATAATTTCTACAAGCTTCGAGAATGTTATAGAAGCCAATGATATTACTCTGAATATATACATCAGGATTCTCTATTGAATATCTTACCCCGGCTTGTGCAGCAAGATTTACTACTACATTGGGCTTATATTCTTTAAAGACGTTCATAAGCATTTCCTTATCGGAAATATCACCTTTAATAAAAGAAAACTTCTCATAGGGTTCCAGTTGTTCCAAACGAGCATATTTAAGGTTTATATCATAGTAGTTATTGAGATTATCAACACCAATTACCCGACAGCCCTGTTCTAGTAATCTTCTAGATAAGAAATATCCGATGAATCCTGCTGCACCAGTGACAAGATATGTTGTACTGGAATCAAGAGTTTTGTAGTTCAAGATTTCTCGACTCCTTTACAGATTCTCTAGTCGAAGGTTTTCGTCCAATCGAGTGATACTCCACTCCTGCTTCTTGCATTTCTTGAACGCTATATATGTTCCTGCCGTCATACACTAATGGAGTTCTCATTAACCTTTTATAAGTTTCAGGCGTTACTGCTTTTATTTCTCCCCATTCAGTAAAAATAAAGCAGACATTTGCCCCTTCCAAAGCTTGTTCTATATTCGAAACATAGGTGATGCTGCCTTTGCCATTTTTACCTTCTGGGTATACTCTAGCGAAGTTATTCACTCCAACAGGATCGTATGCATATATATCTGCACCTTGTTCCAATAATAATGGCACATTATCAAGAGATGGTGCTTCTCTTAAGTCATCTGTTCCGGGCTTAAAGGTTAGTCCCAACACTGCGACCTTAAGCCCGTTAAAAGTTATCAACCTTTTGCTAGCCTTTTTATACAACATTGTCTTTTGTTCTTTATTTACATCAATAGCAGCTTTAACCGTTTTAAGCTCATAACCGTTCTGTCTAGCTATGTACTCCAGCGCCTTGGTATCTTTAGGAAAGCACGAACCTCCAAAGCCAATTCCTGCATTCAAAAACTTACTTCCGATCCTCTCATCGTACCCCATTCCTCTTGCAACGTCTTGAATATCTGCCCCAACTAATTCGCAAAGATTGGCAATGTCATTCATATAGGAAATTTTAAGAGCGAGGAAGTTATTAGATGCATATTTGATCATCTCTGCTGATCTTCTATTTACAGAAACAATAGGCAGATGAAATGGCTCATAAATCCTCATAAGCGTCTCTTCTGCCCACTTACTTTCAGTACCAATTATAATTCTTTCCGCTTGCAGAGTATCACGAACGGCTGATCCTTGCGCCAGGAACTCCGGGTTTGAAGCTACTTCAACCTTTACATCGTTCACTAAAAAGTCTTTAATAAACTGTTCTACTTTATCATTTGTTCCAACCGGAACTGTTGATTTTACTACCACGAGGCAGTCTTTTTCAACGGATTCGGCAATTTGCCGAGCAACTGTTGCTATAAACGAAAGGTTAGCCGAACCATCCGGTTGTTCAGGGGTACCTACACCTATAAAGATGGCGTCAGCATCCTTGTATGCTGTTCTGTAATCTGTTGTATAATCAATTCTTCCAGCAGCATAATTCTTCTGCATCAACTCTTCCAAATCAGCTTCATAGATTGGGGAGATACCTGATTTCATTAAATCAACTTTCTTTTTGTCTATATCGACACAGATAACTTGATGGCCAACTTCGGCAAAGCACACACCTGCAACCAAACCAACATAACCAGTTCCTGCAACTGCTATTTTGAACATAGAAATGCCTCCAATCAAAATAATAAAGATAAAAAGAGTTCTTTATGCTAAGTAATTTACCACCCTCAATCGGAAAACAACCTTAAGCAGGATTTATTTTAATTTTAGACACATCCGTTATCGCAACTATAACAGCATTTTCTAAACTTCCTTTATCTTTCTGTCAATACTCATGTAGTCTTAGATTTTCATTCCACCCCCGTACAGAACCGTGCTATTTATGTAATTTGATTTAAGTCAATATTTTTAACTACGTCTTTTATTACTTGAGTTCATAAATCAAATAATGTTGGATGCCTCTACTTTTGTCTAATGTAGTAGATAACATTAGGTTTAGCCAAGATTTTGCTATCTTTATAATAACTTCTTTATACCTATTCTAAACATTTCTATAGGATTTGTATTTAATAATTTCATCACTTTGTATGGCCATATCCAGTTATTATAAGCAATTTGAGCGATAAATTGCCCTACAATCAATCCCCAGATACCTATAGTAGTTGTTTTAATAAGTAGGATTGAAAAAATAATGCCTACAAAACTGGAAATTAAAAAAGGTTTCATATACGGCACTCGATTTGTATTAGATATAAACGATGCATAAAAGGAATGATGTTTGAGCAAAAAATCATATACTGCAATACCAAGTAATATTGGTATACTAAATAACATATTAGGATTTAACAACTTAAGTATAGGAATACCAATTACTAAAAGGACAATTATGCAAACCCAAAATAAGACACAATACACAGTCATGGCGATTGACATTAATTTTTTTAGATCATCTTTTCGATTATTAATGTATGCAGCTTGAAGAGAAGGTTGATATGTGGTATATAATGCACCAGATATAGTTGATATAGCTGTAATAAGCTGAACTGATATTGAATATATTCCTGTTGTTGTTAAACTAAAGTATATGGAAGAAATAATAACAGAAGCCTGACTTGTAAGATATCTAGAAATAGAAACTACTCCATCTCTCCACGCGTTATGCCATACTATATTAAAAGTTTCTTTAATATCTGATGCCTTAACAATTGTAGGATCATTTTTAATACGCGAACCGATATTTTCAAACTCATAAAACGCCTTTTTTGACAAGAAACGGTAGATTAAACCATATCCCAAATATGCTAAGGAAACAGCACTCAAATGGAACTCTAAAAATAACAGTATAATAGAAATAATAATTTGAAATATTCTTGAGATTATTGTTGCTTTGTTACTCTGTGCAATAGCACCAACCCCTCGTAAAAAAACAGTATAATAACCATAATAAAGATTAAGAAAAACTGCTAAAATATAAATACCCCATGCGACAATATAATTGTATCCACTCATATTACTAGATACTTTGAGTATATAGATAGTTCCTATTGTTATAAGTACAAATACCGCTAATACAGAGATAATTAGATAAATTTTTTTACAGGTAAAAATCAATTTCTTTAATAACCCTATGTTGGGTTCATGATTATTAACAATAGAAACATCTATTTTATTCAATTTAATGGCACCACTCCAGCAGTAAGTCACATTTCTTGCGAGAGTAGGATTAAAACCAAAATCAAATAAAGTGACTATCGCTCCAATACTTAAAAACACGTACCATAACCCTAATTCTTCTCCATCAAGAAAGTAAATCATAAACGGTAACAAAAAAAAATTTGCCCCTAGTGATATAAGCGTCCCAATATAATTCCATATAATATCACTTTTTCTTGCTTTCATTAATTTTTACACCCTCAAATGTATCAATAAATTTTTTTATTATTGTATTCTTTTCATGACATTTCTTAAAATTGTAGAAATCATCTTCAACCTCTTCGTTAAATTTTAGTTCCAGCACTTTTTCGAAAAATTCATTTACATTATTAATTCCAATGCATATATTCGGGTATTTTTTTTCATATTGATTCACAATAGGGACTTTATTTGCTATAACAATCTTGTGATTTGAAAGTGCATCATACATAACGCCGCTAACCCGATAAATAAAATTATCAGGTAATGGGATAAAAACCACTTTGCACTTTTTAAAATAACTATCGTACTCTTCTTTTGGTAAAAAACCATTTATTACTTTCAAATTTCCATTATCAAATTGGTACTTCTTAGAACGTAAAACAACTTGCAGATTAGCATTTTTTAAATAACCATTTTTTCTTTCTTCATCAATTATTTTTTTTATAAAACTCTCATCATTACTATTACTCAATCCGATACAATCATATATTATTTCATTTCCATTTGAAGTTTCGGAATCAAAAACCGGATGCGGGATAACATGAACAAGTTTCTCGTTAACTCCTATTTCTTTTATTAAATATTCTTTAAAATAATCCTCAAAAACTATATGATTTACCTTGTTCATATAGGTTTTAAAAATTATTTTTTTTATTTTGTTATTTAACTCATCAATATTTTTATGATGTAGAATAAAAAAACTATTCGATCCTGTTAATAACCGTCCAAAGGCAAAACTTACTGTATCAAAAGTCAAAACAAATTTTAGACTATCCTTGCTATTAGAAACTATTTTTCTAGTTTTCAGCATAGAATTAAAAGATTGAAATTTTCTACTCAACATATTCTTTCCATCATTTCTTGCAACGATCTCTTCAATCTCAACACATGCCAAGTTATTTTCATACCCTGAATAATAATCTTTTTTAGTTATCACTTTTGTTTGACCTACGCTTGATAAGCACTCGATAATTTTACAATATAAACTAACATGATTCTGAGGGAATAAATAATCTAATATTAAAATCTTCATTAAAACTACCTCGTAAACGTTCAATTTTTTTGAAGTATACTTTGATTATTTGTTTTCTGGAAAACATTTCTCTCTATATCTAAATCCATCAAACCAATAATCAATGAGGTTATCCCAATAATTGAAATCGTTATCGAATATGCATAAAAAAAGACAAACCAAATGCCACCAATCATTAACCAGGGTGATTTATGTATTTTAGTGGCGATAATCTTAAACATCCAAAAAAAGAATATAAGCCCAATTAGACCATTTGTTAGGTACAAGGTGTTTAATGTTTCATGTAAAACATAATATAGTCCATTTTCAATTTGCCATTTAGAGTATGTGAATTCATCTACATCTGTAAATAAAGATAAATGATCTTTTATAGTTCCTAGATAACCTTTCCCCTCCAGAAAAAACCAAGGCTTTTTAAAATATTCAATAGTTATATTTAAAAATTGTGAAATTCTAATTTTAGGGGAACTCGGCATATTTTCTAACCAACCATTACCAAATAAAAACATAGAAGTAGCCTGATCTAATTTTGTAGATAATAAAAAATTATTGCTTGATAAGCTTGGAATAATGATATTCACTGTGAAATAGACAATAAATAAAATCCCCATAAATGTGAACCATGAAATCATATACATTTTTTTTCTAAGTTGGATAGTTAAAATCAAAATCGGTATTATCATTGCAACAATCAGCATTTTCCCGTTTGTGTTATAAGTTATTCCCAGTAGAAAAATCGTTCCAGTAATTATCGCTAAAATAATTTTTTCATGTTTTTTATAGTCAGAATAGAAAGGGAGCAGAATCGTACAGAATAACAACATAATAATGTTGCTTACTTGTAAAGAATCCAACCCACCACGGTTCCCATAATTCTGAAATAATAGTGATGTTACAAGGTTAATTGAAAGACTAATAACAATTGCCAATAGACATTGCTTGATTTCATCAATTCGGTTTATATTTAGTTTAATTATAGTGTAAATAACAATTGCTTCAGCAGCAACAAAAAGAAATATATAACTAGCGTCTACAAACATTCCAATGTTTGTAATACTTTCTTGAATATTATTATCGTTAATAAGTAAGTTGAATAATCCCATAATAAATGCAATAGGAGTAATTATATATACACCTTTAATAAACTTACCAATAAATCCTTTTGATCTGAAAGGATGCTGAAGCTTTCCGGTTAAAACCAATTTTATCAAAGGCAACAAAATAAAAATAGCACCCAGATTCACGCCTGCTATTCTAAATGCCTTAAAGCCATAAAATACATCTGTACCTACGAATGTAGCTGACTCCAAACTCGTACTTAGAAAAATAATATAATAGCATAGGTACTTAACATCTTGTCCTAGCATCAAACACTTAATTAAGACTAACGATTGTATAACAGTTAAAAATAACATGATAGCAAAATTATTATAATAAAAACTATTTAACAAACTAACTACAATTGCTATGATTATATATTTTACATTAAATATGTTTCCATTATGTTTTTCTGATATGTTCATTTAAATTTACTTCTTCCTTTTCTAAAATAACTTAACTAAAGAAGTTTATTATCATATACAAATTTTTGTAATGTTTCACTATAATTCAATCTATTTAGAAGGTTCTCTCTTTTATCATCAATTTCTTTTTTACCTCTACTTATATAATCAAGTATTTTTTCTTTATAATTATTAAAATCAATAATTATCCCTAGACCGAATTCCTCTACTTGTTTGGCTACATCAAATACATATGGCGTAGTGATTATCATCATTCCACTTTGTACATATTCTAAAAATTTATTTGGGTATGCAACATTATTCGTCACAAAATTTTCGCGAATTAAGAAGGCGAAATCACCAGCACACAATATGTGATTTACTTCATTTGCATTAACACTATCTGTAAGAATATCAGAGCAATTATTAATCATAGGTTTTATTTCTTCTATATTATGGGATAGTATCAACATTTTAGACTTTTCTGGAATATCCGATTTTATACTCAAAAAAATTTTAATTGATTCATTAATACATTGCCAAGGAGAAGTACCACCAGAATAAATGAACAATAATTCGTCTGGTTCTATATTATATTTCGTTCTATATTTTTCCCGATTGAACAACCTTTTCTCTAAGCTATAATTATTTTCTATATAGCAGGGAACAACATAATGTTTAAAGTTATTTAAATGATACTCTTTATTAAGATATTCTGCTAATGCATTAGAAACAACTAAGGCACCGTCCAATTGGTTTAAATATTTTGATTCACTGTACTTAATATAGCTATACATCAATGTCCTATATATTTTCTTTATTAAATTTCCTTTATTGAACTCTAATAACTCTTCTTTTGCACTGTGAATATCTGCTACTATAGGGATATCGTTATTTATTTCTTTTATGAATGGAGCAAGTGAAAATGTTCCAATTCCTGAAAGAATAACGCATTTGTAATGATTATTTATAAATAATCTGGAAAGTAGTTTTTTACTTTTATTAAAGGCATTATAAATACTTACAACATTATAATTATTACATGGAATAACTGTTATAGTGCTACCACTCCCTATTTCTTCATTTTTTGAGTTAATCTTTTTTCTATTGTTAATTGCTATAAAGTCGGTTACAACATTCCAATTTTCATATAATGCTTTTGTACGATTTTTTATTAACCGCAATTCACCACAGGTGTTAAATATATTTCTCGTGGTAATAAAAAGAATTCTATTCATAACTAATCTCCTGAAATAAGTTATTTAATGCTACAAGGCACATAAATTTCCTCTAAAAAAGATTTAATTACTATGCGTCTATGCGTCTAAATTCCCGTTCTACTTTTTGTGTGGATCAAAATCTGAAAGAATTGCTCCATGCACCAACCCTACATGTCTTATCCCTTATCACCGTAAATTTGGTCATGAACAATTCAACAACATATTTGTTTAATTTTTTTCAAATAAGCATCAACAACTATATTTCTATCAAATTCTCTCTCGACTTTTGATCTTGAATTTTTTCCCATTCGTCTTTTCTCTTCGTATGGTAATTCCAAAAATTTTTCTATTTTCAAAATTAAGCTGCTGGTGTTTTGGGGTTCAAATAAAAAACCATTCTCGTCCTCGTTGATTGTTTCTCTACAGCCAGGTATATCAGAAGCGATAAGAACTCTTCCCATTGCTGCAGACTCAAGCAAAACATTTGACATTCCTTCTCCACCATGCGATGGCTGAATAACACATTGTGTCTCCTCAATAAAAGGTTTCACATTACTTTGATACCCATAATACGAGATGAAACCTTCGTCTTCATATCTTTTAATTATTTCACTATAATGAGATTGTGTTTTCTCCACATAACCAATAATGTTAAATCGTGCCTCAGGATATTTGGTTTTAATTATTTTAGCAGCTTCTAGGTATTCATCTATCCCCTTATCCTTCATTATTCTCCCAATATATAAAAAAGTAGGCGTTCTATCTGATGGAAATGGTTTATAGGCAAATTCGCTTAGATTTACCCCTGAACCCGGAAGAAGCTCGTAATTATTTTTAATTATTTTTTTTTCTAACAGAGCATTCAAATCAGACTTATTTTGAAAAAATATACAAAATGATCGCTTTAGACTTACTTTATATAGAAAGGTAAGCAGATTCCTAAATAAAACACTTTTTTTAAGAAATCCACTTCCTAAACCTGTAATATTATTGATATAGGGAATTCTAAGTAATCGGCAGGCTATTCCGCCATATAAATTGGGTTTTATCGTATACGCAAGAACAACATCTGGTTTAATCTTATTTAATAAACGAATATAATGCAGGAGTAATTTTAAATCTTTGACAGGATTAGTGCCTCTACGATCAACCTGAGTTTCTGTAACCCTACACCCCCATTTTATCAACTCATTAATTCTATTACCTATGGGAGTTGAAATATGAATTTCGTGTCCTTCCTCTAATAATCTCAAAATGATCTCTTTACGAAAGTTATATATATATGTGCTATCATTTCCCAATAGCAGTATCTTCATTTTTGTGGCTCCACCTTGACTCTAGATTCATATTTCTGAGTTCAGAATTAATAATGGATTCTTTGAATTCTGTAATGCAATAATTAAAATTCTGATGTGATGATAGTTCCTGATTATAAGTTAAATTACCGAAAACTTTATTGAAAATTTCAATTCTATTTTTAAAAAGATTCATTATCTTGGAAAGTAAAGTCGAAAAATAAATTCTTTTAGAATTCACTTTAGCTATCAAATCTATCAAATCTTTAATGTTTACATATTCTTTATTTTGAGGGAAAAATAAACCTTGCGCCTGTGTATCAATTATGAGCCTGATAAACTCCGTTAAATTGTCAATATAAATCATGCTGCGTTTATTTTCATATTCGGGAAAAACTAATGATCTTTTCACCAATTTGCTCAGTCTCGCATAATTCCCTGGACAATCTGGACCATAAACCATTGGAGGTCTTACTATTGCAACTTTAAAATCTCGCTCATCCATAATTTTTTTTAGTTCAAACTCTGCAGCAAGCTTGCTTTTGCCGTAAAGTGTGTTAGGATTACATGGTGTGTTTTTATCGATAATAACTTCTGCTCCTATTTTGCCATCAAGTCCATATACAGACATACTACTTAGAAAAACAAAATGTTTTACGCCCGAACTTTTCGCTTTTAATGCAAGTGCTTTCGTTAAATCTCTGTTGACCAAATAAAAAGTATTCCTTGAGTTTGAATTCTCCTTTTGATGTACAATGGCAGCAACATGAATAATAGAATCGTATATCGAAAGATCTTTTTGCTTCCAAACATCATTCTTTAAACTAATATTGTCAACTTCATATCTATCTGGCCATTGATTTAACCATTGTTTTAACTTTAACCCAATATAGCTTTTCTCACCAGTTATGAGTATTCTCATAAATCTTGTCTGCCCCTTCTTTTATTCCCTCACTTTTCGCAACAGCTAATACGGTTTTCAGGAGTATTTTCAAGTCAAATTTTAAGCTTAAATTATTATAATACTCACTATCATATTGAACCTTTAAATCGATAGAAATCTCATCTCTGCCATTTATCTGTGCCCATCCTGTAAGCCCCGGGTTAATACTATTGACATTGTACTGATCTCTTTTATTTATTAAGTCGAATTGATTCCATAATGCAGGTCGTGGACCTACAAAACTCATTTCACCTCTTAATATGTTTACTAACTGGGGAAGTTCATCTAAGCTTGTCTTTCTTAAGAAGCGACCTACTCGAGTAATATATAATTCTGGATTAACTAACATATCTGTTGGAGTATCTTTCGGAGCATCAATGTACATTGTTCTAAATTTAAGGATATTAAATTCTTTCTTTTCTTTCCCCACTCTTTTTTGCTTAAATAAAACGGGTCCATTTGAATCAACTTTAATGAGTAGTGCTAAAATAAGTAATAAAGGAGAGGTAAGTATCAGTAGAAACAAGGAGAGAACAAAGTCAAGAACACGTTTTACCTTAATATATGAAATCATCACAAAGCATCCCCAATTACTATCATGGTCTTACGAAACAT
>Ga0310822_100995_pt1 | contig 12096 bp, 7 predicted proteins | sample P4_ome_2_FD_201313 | JGI IMG/M metagenome (GOLD analysis project Ga0310822, IMG submission 201313) | Sorghum-adapted microbial communities from Joint BioEnergy Institute, Emeryville, California, United States - P4_Day56_Rep2 | ecosystem: Engineered > Bioreactor > SSF (Solid state fermentation) >... | reverse complement strand
GGTGCATCTTAAGGAGCTCCAGACGTACGCCTTCCAAATCCTCAGCCGAGATAGCGCTGCCGATCAAGAAGTCGTCTTGGTATGCTGTTTTGATCGGGACGAGATCCTTCTGAATTTCGATTGGGCCGGATCCAGTAGGTTCGAAACGGATGTCGTCAATGTAAAAAGAAGCGGAGGCATTGTTCGAACTCTCCACATAGATCGTTAAAAACTCGCCGCCTACGCTGTTATAACGGTAGGTGCCTTCAAATTGAACCCAATCGTCCCCGGTGTTGATCGTTTTGGAGGAGAGTTGGACGTAATTGGCGCTGCTGCCATCACCGATTTGCGTGGACAGCTGGATTTGCGAGCTGGCAGGCTCAATCAGCTTCACCCAGGCTGAGATTTTGTATTCTGCACCTTGGTCGACGTACTTCTCAACACGCAGCGATGGCCCGTGCCAGGTGTTGGTGCGGCCTTCCACCTTCAGCGCATAGGCACCGCCCGGTGTATGATTCGCTTCGTTCGTTACCGTCAACGTTTCTGTGCCCGCCCGGCCTGTGAAGCCGCCGGTGGTCTGGTCTTCAAAGGTGATCGTGGTGAAAGGCAGGGCCGGATCTCTAGGCGGTTGTTCGCCGCCGCCGGAGCTGTCTGTTTCTGTGATGCGAATATCTCCAATGTAATAAGGAACCGCAGCGCCTGCGGCGTTGGAGTTAATGCGCAGCGCTCGATCCGCGCTCGTATCTACGGTGAATTCCTTCGTCAACGTCACCGCTTGCCCTGCGACATAGTCCGTCTCGGCATAGTTGCCATAACTGTCTACGGTTTGGAGCGCGGCTTTCGCGTCGGCTGGCAAACTAACGTCAGCGTCTACGTAAATCGTCACGTGTGCTGTATAGGTCTTACCGTTCGTGAGGCCCATGTCGCTAAACCGAAAATCAGCAGCGTCCCAGTTGTTGACCCGATTGCTGACATACAGGGCGCCTCCGTCCTCATTCCCAGTAAACACTTTGCCGCTGACATACGTTAGGGTCGCGCCCCCCGATTGAACCGCTTGACCAATTCCACTCGCGAAGTCCTCATGATACACCGTCACCGTGTCGTCCGAAGCTGCGGTTTCAGCCTTCGTTACGTTGACTGGCCATCCTGCAGGCAGCAGCAACATCGCGGCGATCAGCAGCATGAAGGCGCGTTTCATCGTTTGATTCATGGACTCACTCCCCTTTGTCATGGAATAGTTTTGTTAAGCGCTTTCATTTTTTCTTATTAGAAGGCTCCTCCTTTCTTGCCACAAATCATACCATTCTGCTGTGAGCTTCGGCTTTCTCGAAATTAAAGAACTTTCCTTGGTTATTTTAGAAGGTGAAGGTGCGTTTAAGAGTTCTGTCTTCTTCAGCACAGAGGTTAGAAAATGGCTCCTATTTAGGCACTCATGGGTTTGACTGCTCTTAACCATCCTAACGCGTAAATCCAGCCCTGTGTTAACGATCTAACTTGTTAAAGTCATCTTGACTTTCAAAATCCGAATCGCTACGATGTTCTGGTTGTGAGAGCAGAAACATGGTGGAGAGAGGTTTGAAGTTGGAATGAAGATGAGGAAGTATGCCGCGGATATTGCAGTCTTAATTGTAGGGGCCTTTTTATTTGCGCTGGCGGTCAATTTGTTTATCATACCGAACGACTTCGGTGAGGGAGGCGTCACGGGGGTCACGATCATTTTGTACTACCTGTTCCAGTGGTCGCCGTCGCTGGTCAATATCGTGATCAACGGGGTGCTGCTGATTGTCGGGTACAAATTTCTGGATCGGCGGACGACGATCTATACGATCATTGCGGTGGCGTTTAACTCGTTGTTCCTGCATTTGACGGAGAGCTGGCGAATCGCTTCAAACGAGCCTACCATTAACGCGGTATTCGCCGGCGTATTTGTAGGTGTTGGTATCGGTCTGATTGTCCGGGTCGGCGGGACAACGGCGGGGACCGTGATTTTGGCCCGGATCGCCAATAAATATCTGGATTGGAATATCAGCTACGCGCTGTTGTTTTTTGATTTGATCGTGGCGTTCTCTTCTTATTTCATCATTGGCCCAGAGAAGCTAATGTTGACGATCATTAACTTGTATATAGGCACGAAGGTGATGGACTTCATGATCGAAGGACTCAATCCCAAGAAAGCCGTCACCATCATTTCCGAGAAGCAGGACGACATCGCCGAAATGGTCGTCACCGAAATGGAGCGAGGCGTTACCGTCCTCTCAGGTCATGGTTACTATACGAAGAACCCGAAGGAGGTCCTTTATATCGTGATCAGCAAGCAAGAGGTATCCACCTTGAAAAAGATCGTCCGCTCTATCGACCCCTCCGCCTTTCTGACGATCCACGATGTGCGGGATGTGTTTGGGGAAGGTTTTTTGGATATTTCGAAGTGAGAATTATAGTTAGATATTTGAAGTGGTTGAAATATATCCCTAAAATGAACCGTCAGGATAATCTTCCTGATGGTTTTTTTCTTAAAAACACAATTTTGATGTATTGACAACGAATAGATAATAAATATACTTTTATTAAAAGCATTTAAAAAAGTATTATCTAAAATGGAGTTCAAAAGAACGAAGGATAGCGAACGTGGAGAAACCGCAAAAATGAAGAAGCGGGGAGGGAGAGTATGGGAGAACCCATCAAGCTTAGGGTATCTCAAATTGAAAAGTCATTTCCCGGGGTCAAAGCGCTGAATAAGATCGATTTTTCCGTCAAGAAGGGGACGGTGCATGTTCTTTGCGGCGAGAATGGAGCGGGGAAATCCACGTTAATGAAGATCATCAACGGTGTGTATCAGCCGGATGCGGGTGAGATTTATCTGGATGGGAAGCTTGTGAAAATTGGCAGTCCGCTGCAGGCGCGCCAACTAGGGATATCGATGATCTTCCAGGAGTTGAATTATGTGGCGGAGATGTCCGTGGAGGAAAATCTTTTCCTGGGCAGGCTGCCGGTCAATCGCTTAGGGAAGGTCAACTGGAAAGAAGTCACCCGTCAAACCCTTCAACTGCTGCAAGCAGAACAGCTGCCCTATGACCCGAAGACGTTGCTTAAGGACTTGACGGTTTCGGACATTCAGATGCTGGAAATTATGAAAGCGGTATCAAACCAGGCGGAGCTCATCATTATGGACGAACCTACATCGGCCATCACGCAGAAGGAGGTCGACCGGCTGTTTGCGAAGATTCGTGAGCTCAAAGCCAGAGGCGTCAGCATCATTTACATCTCGCATAAGCTGGACGAGATTTTTCAGATTGCCGATGAAATCACCGTGTTCCGAGACGGGACTGTCGTGGACAGCAGACCCAAGGAAGAGCTGGATATTGAGACCGTGATCAACTTGATGGTCGGACGTCAGTTGAAGGATACGTATCCGAAGGTGAAGGCAGCAATCGGGGAGGAAATTCTCCGAGTCGATGGACTATCCCGCAATGGCGTATTTCGCGATGTAAGCTTCTGCGCTCGGAGAGGTGAAATCATTGGTTTCGCGGGGCTGATGGGAGCGGGACGGACCGAGGTGATGCGCTCCCTGTTTGGTCTCGACCCGTTAACCTCTGGGACGATCCGGATTAAGGATGAGGATGTGACCAAGCCCACTGTACAAGGCAGTTTAGAGAAAGGGATGGTCATGCTGTCGGAGGATCGGCGGCGGTACGGAATTATTCCGGTTCGTTCCGTGCGGGAGAATACCACGTTGTCCGTATTGGGGCAGGTGTTCTACGGATTACGGCACCGTCCGAAGAGAGAGCAGGAGCTGGTCAAAGGGATGTTCGACAAGATGAGAGTGAAAACCCCCTCTTTGGAAACGCCCATTGCGTCACTCAGCGGCGGGAATCAACAGAAGGTACTGCTTAGCAGGTGGATGCTGCTTCAACCGGATATTCTGATCTTGGACGAACCAACCCGGGGGATCGATGTCGGGGCAAAATATGAAATTTACAAGTTAATCGGCGAACTGGCCGAACAGGGTAAAGCGATTCTTATGGTTTCCTCCGAACTGCCGGAATTGATCGGGATGTGTGACCGCATTTACGTGATGGCGCAAGGTCAGGTAACGGGGGAGCTCGGCCGCGAGGATTTTTCCCAGGAGACCATTATGAGATATGCAACTGGAATGATGACCAGCGAGGTGAAATAGATGGATGCCACTCTTCATATCTGGCAATTAATCAAGCGGAAATACAGTATCTACCTGGTGCTGCTCGTGCTGTTTCTGATCTGTACGTTCGCGAATCCCAACTTTCTCTCCGTTACGAACTTAACGAACGTATCGACTCAGTTGGCAGTGACGACCATACTTGCATTTGGTGCCACGATCCTGATCATCTGCGGTATGTTGGACCTGTCCGCGGGTTCTGTGCTGGCATTATCCGGGGTTTTCGCTGTCTCTGCATATAAGGCTACCGGTTCGATGTTCCTGGCCGTGTTGGTTGGCATCTTGACCGGCGTCGTATGTAACGTCATCAACGCAGTGATGATCAGCACGTTCAAGGCGCCGCCGTTTATCGCAACTTTGGCGATGATGGCCATGGCTCGAGGCGTCGCCCTTCACTATACGAAAGGTCAAAATATTCTCCAGCTTGGAGACTTCGTCGTCCTTGGGCAAGGGAAGCTGCTGGGAATCCCGATTCCGGTGTTATTTCTAGCCGCAATTGGCGTGCTGACCTGGTATTTGCTCAGCCATACTCGATTTGGTCGATCCGTATACGCTGTGGGAGGCAATGAGGAGGCGGCGGTTGCCTCCGGGATTAACGTACACAAGATCAAATACACCGCCTTTATCATCAATGGCATTTTTGTCGGAATAGCTGGGGTGCTGTTCATGGCAAGGGTGAACGCAGGATTGCCCAATGGCGCAGTCAACTATGAATTTACGGCTCTGACCGCCGCTATTATCGGGGGCACCAGCTTCTCGGGAGGCGTTGGTACAGCCGGCGGTACCTTGGTGGGGGCCTTTATTGTAGGGTTCCTGGACAACATCATGAACCTCAGCGGTGTCAATTCCTACATGCAGCAAATTATTCGTGGCGCAATCATTGCCCTGGCGGTTATTTACGATATTCAAACGAAGAAACGGAAAACAAGAAGTCTGCTTGGCCGTGTGGAGGATAACCGCCAGACGATTCGGCAGAAGCAATCCAAAAACACTTCCGTTTAATGGTACCAAGGAAATCAAATATAAGATAAAGGATGGATGCAAAGTGAGAAAAATTAGATTTTCCACGGGAATGGTCTGCTTATTTGCTCTGATCTTGGCTGCCTGCAGCTCGAACAATGGGGCAGCTCCATCTAACGCTTCCTCCAGCGGCGAGACATCCGGTAAAACTTATAAGGTTGCCTATATTGCCCGGGCGCAATCCGATTCGTTCGCAGCGTGGCTGGCTAATGCGGTTAAGGATGAGGCTGAGAAATACGAAGATATCAAGTTGGATGTATTCGACGGCGAAGCGAATGACGAGAAAGAGAATTCGTTAATCGAAAATGCGATCACGAACAAATACGACCTGGTGATCGTTCAGCCCAACAATGGTGAGGCCCAGCGCCCTTATGTCGAGAAGGTCGTGCAGGCCGGGATCTTTGCGATTACGACAAATGCCCGGATATCGGGGATCGAAGGGGCTTCTTCTGTAGATGCCCAGCCTTATGAGCAAGCGGCCGTGAATGCCCGGGTTGCTGTGGAACAGGTGCCGCAGAACGCGAAAGTCGTGGTTCTTCAAGGTCCGTCCGGTAATTTCCATGCCGATGAGCGTCGCAAGAGCTGGCAGGCAGAGTTCTTCGATAAACGCCCTGATGTGCAGATTGTCGGTGAGCAGATCGCGAACTGGAACAAGGACGAGGCCATGCGGTACATGGAAGACTGGGTGCAAGCTAACGACAAAATCGATGCCGTCATCTCAATGAATGACAATATGGCTGCCGGAGCCATTGAAGTCGTGAAGGATAACCCGAAATACAAAGATATGCTGGTTTACGGTGTGGATGGGACGGCTGAGGCAGTGCTTCTGATTAAAGAAGGGAAAATGACTTCCACAACGCTGCAAAATGCCTTTGAACTGGCAGAGAAGCTCCTGGATACGAGCCATAAGCTGCTCACCGGTGAAGAGAAGCAAATCGATACGGATATCGGCAATCCGCTCATTAACAAAGAGAATGTCGACGAGTACATTGAGTTGCTGAAGAAGGCCGGCGCAATTCAATGATGTACCCTATAACTTACTAGGAGGAGAAAACCATGCTGAATCGAGTTGCTTATATGACGGGACTACGAGATATGGAGCTTCGGACGAGAGATATCCCTGTGCCGCAAGATCATGAGGTGCTTGTTAAACTGGAATACGTAGGGATTTGCGGCTCCGATGTTCACTATTATGAAAGCGGACGGATCGGCAGCTTCGTGGTTGAGGGGGATTTCATCCTCGGCCATGAATGTGCGGGGACCATCACTGCGGTTGGATCCGCAGTCCGGCATTTGAAGGTAGGCGACCGGGTTGCCCTGGAGCCAGGGCTCACTTGCGGGAAATGCGAATTCTGCAAAACGGGCAGATACAACTTGTGTCCGGATGTGCGCTTTCTGGCCACTCCGCCGATTGACGGGTGTCTGACCGACTATATCGCTTATCCAGCGGATATGGCATTCAAGCTTCCCGATGGGGTCAGCACACGTGAGGGTGCACTTGTGGAACCACTAGCCGTAGGATTGCACGCTGCCAGCCAAGGGCATGTTAAGCTAGGCGATCGTGTCGTGATCTTGGGTGCCGGGGCTATTGGTCTTATGTCGCTGCTGGCCTGTCAAGCCTATGGAGCCTCGGAGACGATTGTGGTTGATGTGATCGAGAACCGGCTGGAATTTGCGAAGAAGTTGGGCGCTACCCGGGTCGTCCAAGCCAAACAGGAGGATGTCGTTGCCATCGTCGCAGCATGCACGGAAGGACAGGGTGTAGATGTTGTGATCGAAACGGCCGGGAGCGAGATCACATTGAAGCAGACTCCGTACCTCGTCAAACGGGGGGGATCCATCGTGATAGTAGGATTCCCGCCTAAGGATATCGTCGAGTATGACTTCATGCAGATTCTATTGAAGGAAGCCCGGATTGAATCGGTGTTCCGTTACCGCAACTTGTTCCCTCCAGCCATTGGAGCGCTGGCGGAAGGGCGGATTGATGTGAAGCCGATGATTACCCACGAGTTTGCATTTGAAGACAGTAAGCAGGCGTTTGACTTCGTCATCGAGAACAAGAACGAGGTCGTGAAGGCATTGATAAAATTATAGCTTTTTATAAAAAATGAAGAGGCGGACGCTTCCCTATGGAATGGGAAGGCGTCCGCCTGTTTGTTGTATTGGGGCCTGTGAAGGTCCCATTAAATCTCGTCGATAAATTGCTTCACCAACTGCAGAGCGGCGCCTACAGCCGTGGCTTCCAGCTTATATTTGCAGCATTGCAAATAAGTTCCATCCGGCTCAAACGTATTCCTGCGGGCCAGAAGCTCCTGAAGCTGGTCGAGGTGCTCGTCCATATAGGCTCCTACATAGCCTCCGACAATGACGTTGCAGTCGTACAGCATTCTTAGATTATTTATCGTAATCGCTAAATAAGAGAGATACTCTTCCCAAAGCGCTTGTTGCACAGGGGCTTTCTCGCGGAGTAAACGGAAAAACTCCGCCATGCTCCCATTTGTACTGTCCGACAAAATCTTCGCAGAACAATAGGCGTCTACACAGCCGCGTTGTCCGCAGTAACAGGTTCGCCCGTCCGGCACGATCGTCATGTGCCCGAATTCGCTGCTTCGCTGATTTTGTCCAGGATAAGTGCTGTGGCCAATAATGACGGAACCGCCGACACTGTTGTTAAGGGACAAATAAACAACGTCCTCGATGCCTTCCTCATTCCAGAATTCGGCCATCCCTGCGGCATTGGCATCGTTAATCAACACACAAGGATAAGGAATGAACTCCTCAAAGCTGCGGACGCTGCCCCCTTGAAAGTCGATGACAGAGGCGTATTGAACCGTCTCATTCCCATGAGATAAAATCGCCGGCAATGCAATGCCAACGCCAAGCAGCTTCTCCCGGTCGGCTCCGGATTCATCCAGAAATCGCTCCACGTGCTGGCCAATTCCTTCGAAATAAGCACGTTGGTTTATGAACGGATACGTACGGCGTTCATGGTGAATCACGTTACCACCCAAGTCGATCAAAACGATGCCAATATGATTGCGCGTCACGTCTAGTCCCAGTGCATATTTGGCCAGGGGGTTATAGGAGATGGCCTTGGCTTTTCGACCGCCCGTCGATTCAAATAGACCGGTTTCGATGACGAGTTCCCGCTCTTGGAGTTCCTTCAGGTTCTGCGTCACCGTTGGCAGCGAGAGCTGTAAGGTATGAGCGATTTCCTGGATAGATATCGGATCGTGTCGGTATAAGAACTGGTAGATCGTTTTGCGATTGATCTTCTTAACTTCAATGCTGTTAGCACGTGGAGTCTTCATAGCGAGCAGGTTCACCAACTTTAATAAATGTCTTTTATTAATTACTTTATATTATACAGAACCGTCCAATCTTGCAAACTAATAAAGTCATAGCAGTAACAAAACAACCAGCCCTATCAGTGAAGGACTGGTTGTTTCTTTTATGCTGGGGTTACCCATACACTCGAATCTCAATTACTTCAGAAAACTGCGACCCGTTCGTCTCCTCAACGACCAGCTGGAGGGCTTTGACCGGGACGGCGGTATCCACAGACGGTGTACTCGCTTGCGCCGGCGGTTTGTCAATCCAGCCATGCGGCATGCCTCCTGTGAGATCGCAGGTGATCTTTTCCCCAAATTATTGCATAGGAAAAAAATCCACAGAGGCGTTGCCCCAAATTGCGTGGATTTGTTGCAAAAGGGCGGTGTTGGGGAAGGGGCATGATAAACGACAGATTAACAGACAGGGTTTCATGCTATAATTCACTTATGAATAGGGCCACCCAAAAGTAATGTGAATCTACCTGATAGAAGCTGCCGTATGGGATGTTACAGAAGAGGGGCATTTCACTGGTAATGTGCAGTTCAAAATGAAATAGTAGGAGATTCGTGGTGAAAAAATTTTTTTATGCATTTCGTCATGAATGTGATTAACTTGGTGCGAATCTGAAGAGTGCGTGGATTGAAATGGGAGGTCCGCCGTAGATTTCGACTGCACGGCATCCTGTCGCTACTACCTGTGAGTGTGTAGATTCTCCGGAACCACCCAATCTTGCAAACGAATAAAGTCATAGGAGTAACAAAATACAACCAGCCCCTTTAGTTAGGGGCTGGTTGTGTCACGTAAGGTTTAGGAGCGAGAATGATCATCCATAAACCCGAATCTCAATAACTTCAGCATGCGGCGACCCGTTGGTCTCCTCAACGACAAGCCGGATAGCTTGGACTGGGACGGCGGTTTCGAGACGGTGCACCCGCTTGCGTTGGTGGTTGCCGGCTTCCGTGATAAGGGTGGTCCAGTTCCCGGCGGGATCCTGAGCTTCGAGCCGATAGCTTTTTACGAGCTCCGGAAGGACCTCGAACGGCGTGCGGTGATGGTGCAGGTTGATCAGGTCCTCGTTGACATCATCATTAAAAATCAAATGGATTTCGCGGACGACTTGCTCATTCTCCCATGTGAGCTCCACCCAAGGTTGGGTATCCCGCGCCATCGGCTCCGACAGCCAGAGATGCGGCCCGCCATATGGGCGCTTGTAACCGTCCAGGATATGCTCAGGACGATAGGCGTCGGAGGTGAAGTCCGTGCGGAAGCAGAACGTTTTACGCACCAGGCGCTTCATGCTCCATTCCACAACCGGCTGGGTGTCGTCATGGTCCTCAAGATCCTTGGAGACGCTGGCTGCCGCGCCCCGCTCGAAGGCAAGCAGTCCCGTCAGCGGCGTATGTGACAAGTAGAGCCGGACCGAGGGGTTGCTGCGGACGATAACAAAAGCATTCTGCGGCTCCTTCGGCTTCCAGTCGAGCCGGACAGGTACCCATTGCCCGTCACCTTTAGCAATGGCGACGGTCGCTTGGTACTCCAGGACGGCGGGCACGTAGTTTTCCGGCCGACCGGTGCTCCACACCTCGACGGTGAGCTCCGTGTCCTGCGTGGCGTCGAGTCGCCATTCCATGGTACCGGCGAGTCCGGGATCGGCTGGAAGCAGCAGGGCAACGTCGCGTTCCAGCGGATACGCCTCGTCGGCCGATTCTACCGCCAGCCGGGCCAGGAAGGAGGAAGCGCTCAGCTTCGCACTCCGGGCCAGGTCTGCGGCGTCTTCGTTGGCGACGCCCAGCACGGACGCGTCCTGCCGCAGCAGCGTTTGCCGCAGCAGCGGGGTGTGCTGGCGCGACAGCTCGCGCGGCGTGACGCCCAGCTCCGCGCACAGCGCCGCGGCGGTGCCGGCGGCCTCGCCGATCGTGGCGCAGGTCGCCATGACTCGCGTCGTGCCAAACGCGACATGCGTCGCGCTGATGTTGCGGCCCGCGAACAGCAGGTTGGCCACGTTCGCGGAGTAGAGCGAGCGGAACGGGATGTGGTAGTTCCCGTCCGCATGCAGATGCTTCGAGCCGCTCTCCGTGGCGTACATGCCTTGCGGCGGATGCAAGTCGATCGACCAGCCGCCAAATGCGACCCGGTCCTCGAACGGCTCCTGCGCCAAAATGTCATTCTGGGTCAGCGTGTAGTCGCCGAGGAAGCGGCGATATTCCCGCTTGCCGGGGATCGAGCCGACCCATTCCAGCGTCATGTTGTCCGCATCAAACTGTCCGGAATTTTTGATGTAATCCCAAATCCCGTAGATGACGGCCGACAACTCGTCGCGGATGCGCTCGTTGTCATGCACGGTGTCCAGCTCGCCGCCCCATTCGATCCACCAGTAATGGCAGCCCGAGTCGCCGCTGCGGATCACGCGGTTCAGCGGAATTGGGGTCTGCGTGATGTCCTTGGCGAAGGACGGTGGAATGAACTTCACGGGATGCCCGGCGTCCTTCGTGTAGAACAGCAACGTGCTGCCGAGCGTGATATCGTCGGCGACCTCAGGCGCCCAGGCTTCGCTGAATTCGTGCCGGGCTTCCCGGCCGAGCCGGTACTTGGCGCCGGCCAGGAACCCGACGAGCCCGTCCCCGGTGCAATCGAGGAAGATCGGGCTCTCGAAGCGGATGCGCCGCTCCGAGCCCATCATCCAGCCGGTGACGGATCGGATCTGCCGCGTCTCCTCTTCGCCGTCGGCCTCGACCTCGTGCACGTCGGTGTTCAGGTATAACGAGAGGTTCGGCTCGGCCAGCACCGTTTCCAGCACGACCATATCCCAGAGATAGGGATTGCCGTCGGGATTGCGGTACTGGTTCTCCACGAACATTTCGCCCATGATCCCGGTCTCGCGAGCGTACCGGTTCGTGCCGTGCGCGGTCGCTCCGCAGACCCAGACGCGCACCTCGCTGCTGGAATTGCCGCCGAGCACCGGGCGGTTCTGCACGAGCGCCACCTTGCGCCCTAGCCGGGCCGCCGCCACGGCGGCGCAAACGCCAGCCAAGCCTCCACCGACGACCGTAATGTCGCTGCGTACCGTTTCGTTTCTCATTGGTTGATTAACCCCTTTCGATTGACTGGATTAGGTAGTGGAACGAGCTTCCGAGAAGATGATCCGTCGAGCAAAATGTGCAATGTTGAGCAAAAAGTGCAATGTCGAGTGATAAAGTCAATGTGAAGCAGTAAAGGTGAATGTGAAGCAGTTAGGATGAATGTGACGCATTAAGTAAATGTGAAGCTATATATGCCAAATGTGGAGCAAACAAAGCGAATGTCGAGCAATCTATGCGAAAAACCGAATACAATTTGGCGTTTCCAGCGATTTTGACCGATTATATATGAAATTTCATATAGATTTGACTCTCAGGGGGCCAAAAGTAGAGAATCTATATGAAAAATCGAATACAATCCGCACTTCAGGCACTAGCCTTGCATCTAAAGTGACATGGTATTCAATTAATTGTTAATCTTGGTTGTATCAACTTATTGGATTAAAATTTACCATTTCTATTTTCCGCCAATGTGCTAAAAGGGTAACAGGACGT
>Ga0310822_100992_pt1 | contig 12130 bp, 14 predicted proteins | sample P4_ome_2_FD_201313 | JGI IMG/M metagenome (GOLD analysis project Ga0310822, IMG submission 201313) | Sorghum-adapted microbial communities from Joint BioEnergy Institute, Emeryville, California, United States - P4_Day56_Rep2 | ecosystem: Engineered > Bioreactor > SSF (Solid state fermentation) >... | reverse complement strand
AACATGACGGACATCCCTATTACGTTTCAGCGGGATTGGATCGATAGCTTTAAAACAAGAATGCAGCAAGACGGACCATGGCATCACCGCGAATTATACCGCCTGGCATGGGAAGCAGCCCGCGCCTGCGCAATCGGGGATTTCAATGAACTGCAGTGCCTGCGTCACCTGCCGTACCTAACCCCGCTCCCCCACCAGATCGAAACGGCGCAGAAAGTCATCTGTGACATGCACGGCCGCGCCCTGCTTGCCGATGAAGTGGGCCTGGGAAAAACCATTGAGGCCGGATTAATTCTAAAAGAATACATGGTGCGTGGTTTGGTCCAAAAAGCGCTTATTCTTGTGCCTGCCTCCCTCGTTGTGCAGTGGGTACGGGAGCTGAGCAGCAAATTCGCCATTCCGGCGGCGGCGCAGCGAAAAGAATATATGTGGACACAATATGATGTAATCGTTGCGTCCATCGACACCGCCAAACGTCCCCCTCACCGTGAGATTGTGCTTAATCAACCGTATGATCTTGTGATTGTTGATGAGGCGCATAAACTCAAAAATAAGCATACGAAAAACTACCAGTTCATTCAGGAGTTGAAGAAAAAATATTGCCTGCTGCTTACAGCAACACCGATTCAAAATGAACTCGATGAGCTATACAACCTTATTACACTGCTAAAGCCGGGGCACCTGGGACAATCCACTCAATTCCAGGAAAGTTACGTACAGGGAAAACGGCAGGTTAAAAACAATGAAACCCTCAAGCAGGAACTGAAAAAGATTATGGTTCGTAATCGGCGCGCCGACGGCAAAGTGGAATTCACTGCCCGCCACGTTATTACGGTTCCTATTGAGCTGTCGTCGGAAGAAAGAGCGCTCTACGATCAAGTTACCCGTTTTGTACAGGATCGCTATCACAGTGATGAAGAGGGCTACAAGAATCCGCTTGCATTGATTACGCTGCAGCGCGAAATCTGCAGCAGCCGGGATGCCGCATTTATGACACTGGTTAACATGCATAACCGCGCACCCGAGTCGTCGCCGCTTAGGCAGAGCATTCGTGGACTCATCGAAACATTAAAGCAGGTAACAACGCACCGGAAAGCGGAGAAAGTTCTCGAGATCATCAAAGAATCGGACGATAAGGTCATCATTTTTACCGAATACCGCGCTACCCAGGAATACCTGCAGTATATCCTGGCCCAGCACGGCATTACGTCCGTCTTGTTTCGCGGCGGATTTAAGCGTGGTAAAAAAGATTGGATGAGCCAATTGTTCGAACACCGGGCGCAGGTGCTTATCGCTACCGAAGCCGGTGGGGAAGGAATCAACCTGCAGTTCTGTAATCGTCTGATTAACTATGACATGCCGTGGAACCCGATGCGGGTCGAGCAGCGGATCGGCCGTGTACACCGCCTTGGTCAGACACGTGACGTTTATATTTACAATCTTGCGACCCGGGGCACGATCGAGGAAAAAATCCTCCATTTACTTTATGAAAAAATTAATCTGTTCGAGATGGTAATCGGAGAATTAGATACGATTATCGATCGGCTCCATTTGAATAAATCGCTGGAGAAAAGCGTGATTGATATTTTGCTGTCTTCGAAAAGCGAAGGCGAGTTAGCTATCAAAATGGACAACTTAAGCCAGGTCATCCAATCCGTACGTCAGAGCATGGAATCTATCCAGCCTGCTTCAGATTCATGGGAAGGGGCGGTGCTCCCATGAATCAAGCACAAGTTCGCTCTTTTCTGGAGCGGTATTTTGCGGCGCACCAGGCCCGTTATGAAGAGACGCATCCTGCCTACTTTACGGTCGAGCTTCCGGTGGAAGTAGATAAAGACCTGGGCAATCGCCCCTTCTATTGGACGTATGTAGAGCGGCTGAAATTAGAACCGCAGCCGATGTATATGACGCTTGTATTTGATCGTAGTGCCCTGCCATCCGGGGTAAACGGAGAAGACATTGCGTTTGGCTCTCCGCGTCTTCAGCAATTTTTTGCATCTGCGCGTCGGCACGGCCGCTATATCCGCCTGTACGAACATACTGTACCGTTCGCTGCGGCAGATGCACATACCGCGCTTACTCCATGGCTTGGTGTCAATTATAAGATTTCCTTTATCTGCGACCGCAAGAAGGATCGCCTTGTCTCACTCGGCATTAATTTACTTCATGGTCAGATTGAGGAGAACTTCTTCGATATGCTCGAAGTACGCAGCATGCTGCCGGTTTTGCCGGATTATGCCTATACGATGCGTCCGATTTTTAGCGTGGACTCAGCGGTACAGCGCCTCGAGCAGTATACACAGAGCCTGATAGAAAAAGAGGACAAGTCATGGGCCGAAGAGGCGCGCCGGCGCCTGGCAGCAGAGTTGACGCAAACCGAACACTTCTACGCCGCCAAAAAAGCCGCCGGGGAAGAAGGCGAGGAGTCTTCCTCAAAACACAGAGAAAAGCGATTGGACGAGCTGCGCTGGCAGTATGAACCGCGCATTGAAGTCGAGATGATAAACAGCGGCCTGTTTTATTTACAGCAGCTGCACTCATAAAACAAAAACCGAACCCGGCCGGTTCGGTTTTTGTTTTATTACTTTCGTCTGCGGCGAATCAGCATGCTAAGTGAAAGTGGCAGCATACCAAACCAGCGATACAAAAGCGTTTCTTTCGGCTTTTTGGTCCGTTGCTCTTTCGGAGTTTCCATGTATTTGACAAAACGTTGAGCCAGATATTTTACATATTCCTGCGAAGACATCAGACACGCCTCCTTGCTTTACCCTGTTAGTTATAGCGTGTCCGCTTCTGTCCCTTTTCAGTCGTTCTCTGCCAGAAAGCGCTGAAAAACGGGATGCGCCCAGAGTTCATCCACGATTTCTTCTACGCTCTTACCGTCAGTGGAAAGCCGTACCGGAGCAAAGTCATATAGTCCGGCACGCTCTTCCATTAGCCGCCTTACATTCCGTTCCATATCACCGGCGAGCAGCGGACGGCTCGTATCAGCACGCAGCCGGTCGATGATCGTCTCCGGCTCTGCGGTGAGCGCCACCGTTAGCCCGCGTTGTTTCATTATCTCTACATTGCAGGGGCGGGTAACCACGCCGCCCCCGGTCGTCACAATTTGCGAAACCGGACTCGCAAGCACATGTTCTAACACCTGGGATTCAAGCGCACGAAACGCATCCTCCCCTTCTTCCGCAAAGATTTCCCGGATTTCTTTGCCTACGGCTTCGGCAATCTGATGATCGATATCCACCTGGTCCCAGCCGGTGCGCTCGGCAATCGCGCTGCCGATCGTTGTCTTTCCTGTTCCCATAAAACCAATCAAAATAAGCTGCCTAATTGTCAATTTTGAATTCACTCCAGTTCGTTATCTTTCCCGTGGTTTTGTTCATGGTCGCCCATAATCGCGTAGTGCGAGACGAAGAATTTGCAGCCGCCATCATCCATACCTCGTCTGTCCCACGCGCCTCTACCATGACTTGAATCACGGCATCCTCGATCCGATATTCGCGAAGCGCATAGTTGCCAGGCTCCTTTAATATACTTTCAGCTGTCATAAACACGCCCGCCTCCGCGATATAATGAAGCCGCATGCGCTCCTGATCATTACGGGAGATGGGACGCAGCAGACTAAGGAACGATAACGTATGCAGGACGACAAGCAGCATGATTTGCACATATACGAGCACCATAAACAGCGTCGCGCCACGCACATTTGTTAAACTATTCTGCATTATATCACTTCGCTTCCGCAAGCTCCACTCTTTTCCCGAGAAACCGGCTTCCCCTCCAGGTCGCCTTTCCTTTCTTTAGCTCGACATAAAATCGGCACCCGCCTGCCTCCGCTTCAACTTGAAAAACACGCACATACCGTCCAATGATAATATAGCCTTCCATGTTTACGCGCCGAATAATTTGCTCCCCCACCTTCTGATATGTGATGTTCATTCCGCTCAGATGAGTCAGAAAAAGTTTGTCGCCCACTCTCTCAAACCGTTTACACTGGCGCATTTCCGTTTCCATATAAGAAAACAACCCGCGCGCCTCCGCCTCCAATTCCGCTATTTCCTTTGCATAGGTAAAATGCCGCTGCGCCCCGGTAAAACAGAATAAAACCGAAAGCAGCACCGTGCATAAAATAACGGAGGAAAGCAATGCTTCCAACAGGGTCACTCCCCTGGCGTTGCAGAGACTGCGGGTGTAAATCGATACCCTGTGAATCCAATCCGCCTCTCTCCTGTCCATTCGCTTTCCCAAAGCACCTGCACCTCGCACTTTTCTACCATTTCCGTCACCCTTACAGGCATCATCCGTATACGATAGCGCTTGCCTCCGTTTTCCCTTTCGCCTGCATCAATCGTATGACCGGCTTTCCACTGTTCCAGCAGTGAGCAGGCAAGCAACTGTCCTTGCGTCTCCGCCGTACGCTCTGCTCTCTCCCGCATTGTAGTGTAGAGTGTCGCCTGAATAACCAGAACGAATATGGCAAACAGTACAAGGGAAAGCAGCGCTTCAATATAAGTGAATCCATCTTCTCTCATTTTTCCCCTCCGTTATGCCGTGCTTATCGCAAAACGGCCGCTTACCATGTAAACCGTAATTTTCTTCGCAACACCATTCGGATAAACAACAGTAATGGTTCCTCCCTGAAGCACATGCCCTAACTCGTTAAAGATGAGCGTGCCGTCACCAAAGTTATATGAAACCACAAAACCGGCCGGAATCTTCACTTTTTTTTGGTATGTTTCCCATATTCGATGCACCACGTATATCCCGTTCCATGGCTCAAACTTCACGCGGACCATTCCCCTATAGCTTAATGCTTCATTTGCGGCAAGATATAAATCTGCGCTCAATGTCTCGATGAACTGATCTCCCTGCATATGACGCATTATTTGCATGGCCGAAGGAATTGCAAAGCCCAGGACACCCCCGAGAATAGCGACGACAATCAATACTTCAATCAGCGTGAATCCGTTCTTATGATGACGCGTCATGGCGACTGCACTTCACATCAATTTTCTTTCCGTCAGACGAAATCTCCACTGAATAGGTTCCCCCCAAAGGACAGGACGGAACCTCCCGAAGATACCCTTTATTCTCTAAGTCTGTCAGTGCGGTCGCTTGTGCCGGATACGCCCCTCCGTTCTCGGCCGCATATACTTCAAGAGCAGTGATAACCATCCGTTTATTTACTTTACAACTTTGGTTTTGCGCATTGGCGACCGCCCCTTTATACGTAGGCAGCGCCAGCATTAAGAACGTGCCCATAATCGCGATTACGATGAGCAGCTCAATCAGCGTAAATCCGTCCTGCGGGTTCCGGCTTCTTCTACGCTTCACTTTACTTCCACCTTTCTTCTGATCATTTCACCTCATTCATCATCTGCAGAACCGGCAAAAAAAATGATAAAACAACGACAAACACAATTCCGCCTACCCCAATCAGTATCACTGGTTCTAACCACCGCATCGCCTTTTCAAGCTGCTGTTTGATATGAATTTCTATTTGTTCGCTGTAAAACAGCAAACACTCTCCCATTCTCCCTCCTTCCTCCCCCAATTCGATATAGCGGACCATCTCTTTGGTAAAACAAGAATGCGCACCCAATGCATGGCTTAACGAAAATCCGTGCCGCAGCTCATTCTCTACTGCCGCCGCCACTTCCCGCAGTAAAAACCACGGTGCTTTTTGGTGAAATAAGCGGCATATCTCCAGAATAGAAATGCCTGCTTCAAGCAAAAGTCCCGCCTGCATTGCAAAATAGTGACTATACTGTAGGGTAATCCAATATCGTATAACAGGCAGTTTTAACAATAGCGGAACCAATTGGTGTTTCCGGTGAATAATCAATGCCGTACACAGGACTAAGATCAACACGCCGGCAAGTGAAACAGCATAAGAAGGAATCAGTGAGAAAGCATAAAGTAACCATCGAGTCAACGGTGGAAGTGAAAGGTTCATCGCGCTATACATTGAGGAAATTTGAGGCATAATCATGTGGAGTAAAAACCAAAGGCAAACAAGGGACAGGATAAGCAGCAAAAGAGGATAACTAATTAATTGATATACCTGGTGTCTCCAGACGGCACGCCTGCGGTAATAACGCGCGGCAAATGCGAAACTGGAAGCATACTGGCCGTGCTGTTCACCTGCCGTAATCAGCGAAAGAAACAATGTCGGTACCTTCATCTGTTCAAACGCTACCGACAATGGAGCACCCGCTTCAAGCCGTTCAAGTACATGCAAGATTTGCTGTTTCTCCCGGCGGGCAAAATGATCGCTCGTAAGCTGAAGGCTGTCCAAAAGCGGAATTCCGGCTTCCAGCAAATAAGAAAGTCGCTGGCTTAAACGGGCCAGTGATTCATCGGACCACCCTGTCTCTTCCCGCATACGCTTCATAAAGCTCCCGCTCACCCGGCTCAGCCACCCCTTCCACAATTTTCTGTTCCAAAAGCGAAGAAAGAAATACAAATCCGCTCTTCTCCAGGTAACGGCGAATGGTCGTTGCTGAACACCGATTAAGAATATAAGGGTGAAATTCTTCTTCTATCTGCAATACTTCATAAATGCCAAGCCGTCCGCGAAACCCGGTACCATGACAGGCTGCGCATTCCGCATTCTGCCCATAGCAATGATGGCACCGTTTGCGGATGAGCCGCTGCGCGATAACGCCGGTGAGCGCAGAGCTGACCAGGTACGGTTCAATTCCCATATCCAACAAACGAAGCACTGTGCCTACCGCATCCAGCGTATGAATCGTTGAGATGAGAAGATGGCCGGTAAGCGCGGCACGCACCGCCACTTCTGCCGTTGGCTTGTCCCTGATTTCACCGACAAGAATCACATCCGGGTCCTGGCGCAGGACCGCTCTAAGCCCTTCATGAAACGACAGTCCGGCACGCGGATGAATTTGCACCTGATTAATGCCTGGAATCCGGTATTCAACCGGCTGCTCTAGCGATACGATATTGCGGCCGTGCCGTTTAAGCTCATGGAGCATCGTATACATCGTCGTTGTTTTGCCGCTGCCGGTCGGGCCGGCAATGAGAATCATGCCCTGTGCTTTCGCAAGCATCTCGCGTACCCGAAAAACGTTCTCTCCGTTCATGCCAAGCGAAGCAAGTGACTGGTATTTCGTCTCATGCGGCAGCAGGCGGAGCACCACTTTCTCGCCGTGGATGGTGGGCAAAGTCGCAACACGTATGTCAATGGAGCGATGTTCTTCCCCCTTGCCGACTTGAAAGGCAAATCCTCCGTCTTGGGGCAGCCTCCTTTCCCCGATATCCATCCCGCTCATAAGCTTGATACGAGAAACGAGCGGCGGTCCCCATCCTTCTTCTTTCTCTTCAATTTCCTGCAAATACCCGTCCAGGCGAAATCGGATGACAATTCCTTCCGCTGTCGGCTCAAGATGAATATCGCTTGCACCGTATCGAATCCCTCTCTGAATGAGCTCTGTAACATATCCGGTAACATCCTCAACCATATTGTTCCCTCCTTTCTTCAAATTATACCATATTTTACCAATTATCAAATTGTTTTTTGCTAAACTATAATGAGAAAAACTCACGTATTTTGCTTTATCACTGTAAAGCGAAATATACTTTCCTATACCACAAAAAAGAAACCGCACCCAACCGGTACGGTTTCCTATCTGCATTCTATGCTATTTTACGATTAAAACCGGACAATTTGCCAATTGTGAAACCTTATGGCTAACGCTTCCAAGCATCAATTCTTTGAATCCGCTTAAACCACGGCTGCCGATGACGATGAGCTGGTATCCATTTTCTTCCGCCTGTTCGACGATTTGGCGAGCCGGATCTCCTTTAACGTAAATCGTCTCCGTCTCGATCCCCTGTTTTTCCGCTTTGGCTTTCGCCTGCCCAAGCAATTCTTCGCCTTCTTTCTTCATCGCCTCATCAAAATCAATGTCGTATTCCCTGGAGATATACACCATTTCCCCAACCATGTAGGGCGGCACAACAACTTCTTTTCCTACATGCAGCAGGCTGACTTTCGCCCCTTGTTCTTTCGCGATAGATAATGCGGCTTCCAGCGCCTTGTCGCTCATCTCCGAACCGTCGATCGCTACCAGGATCTTCTTAAACATTTCTTCTTCCTCCTCGCTGCAGGTTTTTCTGTACACTTTTATTGTACAACCAAAACTTTTCCCATGTTAGCAAGTCAGAAGGTAAATTGTAACAATTTCAGCACATTTGCACTTTTTCCACATTTTTATATTTCTTCTTCATCCCGCTCATACGCAAATTCTTCATTTTCGCAGCGCGCTGTCTGCTTGGGCTGCGGCCATCTCCCCCTTTGATAGAGAGAAAGTGCAGCTTCTGCAACCTTCGGATGGAATTGTGTGCCGGTGCAGCGCTTAATTTCCGCCATTCCTTCCTCGATCGATTTCGGTGTATTATAAGAACGGGAAGACGTCATGGCGTCAAATGAGTCGGCGACATTTACGATCGCCGCCAAAAGAGGAATTTCCTCGCCTTTTAGTCCGTGCGGATACCCTTGTCCGTTGTATTTCTCATGATGGTATAAAATGATATCGCGTACGCCCTTCAACTTTTTCAGCCCGCCGACGATACGCGCACCTTCAAGGGAATGGCCCTTCAATTCAAGCCATTCTTCCTCGGTCAGTTTTCCCGTCTTGTTCAATACCGTAGAAGGAATATGGATTTTTCCGATATCATGCAGCAGCGCGCCATATTTGAGCGTAAACATGTCATCCTGGTTTAGTCCCAGCTCTTTTCCCAGAGCAAGCGAATACAATTGCACGCGCGTCGAATGGCCGAGCGTATAAGAATCCTTGCTTCCGATAGCCTTTGCCAGGCTTGTCACCAGCTCATCCAGCACGATTTGCTCTTCTTTCTTTATCCGTTGAAAATGCGAGATGAGTAAATTTGCCATTACACCAAACACAGGAAGCATAAAAATATGCGACAGCGCATTCGTAGACGTGCGCCATTGTCCTTCATATATGTAGGTATATCCGCAATCATAAACAATTAGCACAATGACCGCCAAAAACGAATACAGCACCCCAACTCGCTTCTCGTCATATAATCCAACGGAAGCAATGCCAAGATAAATTAGAATTAAATACGGGCTCTCATCTACCCCGCCGGTAACCCACATATATCCCAGAACAAAAATAAAGTCCAGTACGCGAAGCATCTGCTCTTTTGAAGCGAGAAACATTTCCGCCTTTTTGCCTTTCCAGGTATAGACGACAACCCCAATCATCCAACCTGTCAGTGTTAATCCCCAGAATACCACGGACGAAAAAGTGGAATGATGCTGCACAAAAAAGTACGTCAACGTAATTACGCTTAGGGAAACAAAGCGAAGCTTACTCTTGATATGATTCTGCATAATCCCCTCATCCATTTCTCTTTTCTCTCTTTGTATTTCGGCTAATCTAAACAAAAAAGCAACCCTTGTTTAGGTTGCTGACTTCCGAAATTAATGCGTTTTTTTCTGGTCGTCACTCAATACGATATACATAATAAAGCCAAGTACTCCTGTAGCAAGCAAGAAAATAGGAATGTTCCACATCCAATTCATCAGGCTGCCTCTCCCCTCCCCAATCTATCTGCTCTGCTCTCCACCACGTATAATGGATAAAATTTGTGATTCTTCCATCTTATAGTCGAACTCTTTTGCCTTATCTGGCCTGGCATTGTCATAATGAACCGGAATTTCATGGCGGTGCGATTTCTCTACTCTTGTAACGAAGTCAAGCCGGGAGATGCGTTCAATCGTCTCGTCCAATGTATCTGCAGCGGTGTACATTGCTACATAATTCAGACGACGGGATATGTAGTGGATGTTGCCAAACTTGCGTAAATTGCGGGCTGCCTTGGTGTTTTTGACGTAAACCGCAAGCCCGACACGGTGTTCTCTCATTCTCCGACTCTCCTTTTTCGTATAGTAGCATTAGTGATATTCATCATCAAGGACCTATCTGTAAGAAGAAGTGACAACTTTATTACTTATAAATTCAGCCCTAAAGCCCCTGCACTTCCGGTTAAGAGATTCGGTATACAAGGCAGAAACGGGCCGTCTGATCACTCAGACGGCCCTGTGTCGGCGAAAGGAGCAGCCTGCCGCCTCACTTCTTCTATGCCCTGCACACCGGGGGTACCTAACTATTTCGCAGAACAGCCGCAACTGCTCCCCGTACCGCAACCGCCGCTGCCACAACCACCCATCATCTCATATAATGGATTGTTGCTCGGTACTTTAATGCTCTTCGACACAGCATCGGCTATCGTACGGCTAACTCGATAAAGCAATTCATCCAGTTCGTCTTCGGCCTTTTTGAATGCGGCTACAGACGCTACCTGCTCCATCTCGCGCTTCTTCTGGCGGATTTCACGCGTGACTTTATTGTAATCCGGGTGATACTTCCCGAATCGCTGTACCTCTTCATACACTTCCTTCATTCGATTGAAGGAAGCAATCTTCGCCTCGGCTTCCGGGTCCTGTTCCATCCTTCTGCGGGACTCCAGATACCGCTTCATCTCTTCGGAGCCTGTAAGCAGCTCGCCGATACGGTAAGCACGCTCCATGACCTCTTGAAAATCGAGCGGTGACAAAGTCATCATCCGGCTTGACATAATCTCACCTCTATATTATTGTATCACGTCACATATCCCCTGCCTAGTCCTGGCCAGGAAGCGCAGGGAAAAGCAACCTGACTCGGCCGATATCTTCCAGCTGGACGTCTTCTCTTGTGCCGCTTACATCTAATGTCAAGCAATACTGCCCTTCTCCAGCCTTTATATTAAGAATGCGTATGTTTTCCACGGGCTGACCGTCGATTTCCGCGGATAATGGAACTCCGAGTGACCGGGCTGACTCCATTAGTTTACGCAGCGTAGAGTGGTGGTAACGCTGGAAGTTCTTATACCATATTGAAGGCACCTCTTTAAGCTCTGGAAGCACGTCTGTGAGAGCCGGAAATATGGATTCAACTTTATATCCGTTTTCTAACCCGCCGGAAGAGGATATCATTTCTTCCGCTTTTTGTGCTTTGTCTGTTTCTGGTCTGGCCGCCTTCTGTTCGCTTATCCTTATATTTCTTCGTACGAGTGCCTGTTCTAATTTTTCTCGTTTTTCCTCTTCCACCAGAAAATCCCGTTCGTTCAGCCGCTCCAGCAGGCAATCCGCCATCTCGCGGTCCGCCGCAAGCCATGTAGCAGTCTCTGTATCAGGACAGCGCAGCACTGTTACGCGTGCAAGCATTACATATGAGCCGCCGCGCAGCCACTGGCTCAACTGTTCCCGGACATTCGCTGGCACATCGGGGTGGATTTGTTCCAAAAGCCCGAGCAGGCGATTGTTCTCTTTCTCATTCTCTGTCGTCTGAACGGATTCTTGCGTCAAGCGGAACCGCCACACTTCCTGCTGTTCCTCCAACTCGGCGTATGCACCAAGTTCCCAGCGAACTTCATACGGTGCATGCGGCAATAGCAAAACCTCGAAGGTGGGCTGGACGTACCCGCTTCCTGTGTACATCCCTATCTCCTGTTCAGCGGTAAACAGATCCGGAACCCAGGAATATATAGCCTCCTCTCCTTCTCCTTTCTTTAGAGCAAAACCGAACAGCACAAGCAGCGGAGCCACCTCTTCTGCGAATGTTTCCCAGTGCTTGTCTTTTCCCGCAAAAACCGTACCCTGTAGCAGGTCGTATTCTGCCTTCCGTAAAGCCTGCAGTGAAAAGACACTCTCCCGGGAGGCTTCCATCCAATCCAAAATTATAGAATAACAGGGGTGAAGCAGGCTAAGCTTTTCTTTCACCTCCCGGTAGAGACGGCGCTGCACCGCAGCTTCCCGGCCACGGAATATGTCCGCCGCCCGCGCCTCGTCTACCGTGTACTGCATTACGCCATCTGCTGTCTGTTTGCGAAGCAGGCCAAGCGAAAGCAATAACCCAAGTAAAAAACGATCACGCGGCCCTTCCTCACCCGCTGCTTCGGACACAACGGATCCAAACGCTTCTTCAGGATATGGAATGACACGATGCCAGAGCCGACGGGTTTTCATTGTCATCGTCCCTTTTTTCGTCAGCGCGATCGGTTGGTGCCGATGTATCTGGAGCAGGCGGAACAGCACGCT
>Ga0310822_100990_pt1 | contig 12137 bp, 11 predicted proteins | sample P4_ome_2_FD_201313 | JGI IMG/M metagenome (GOLD analysis project Ga0310822, IMG submission 201313) | Sorghum-adapted microbial communities from Joint BioEnergy Institute, Emeryville, California, United States - P4_Day56_Rep2 | ecosystem: Engineered > Bioreactor > SSF (Solid state fermentation) >... | reverse complement strand
GCTCCGTTGTTTGTGAATGAAGCCGAGAACATTTACGAGGCAATACGCACGCCAGAAGGCTGTATGGCCTTTTTGCAAAAAGTTGCTCCGCTTTTTACATATCGTGAAGAAGAGCAAAAACTGATCTGTGACGATGGAACGACAGAAAACGTCCAGGCAGATCAGCTGATTTTGTGTCCAAGCTATTTTTACGATCAGGTTCGCCTCGTAAAAGAAGGATTATCCACATACCTCATCTATCCGATGAAGAAATGGAAAACGCCCCGTTAAGGGCGTTTTCCGTCTTGAATCATGTGCGCAACGATTAATTTATCCAGTTTTTGACTAATTTTTACGATTTCCGGGTCGAGAAAATTGTAGCCAGCGTTCTTGGCTGCTTGTTCCAACTGCCGGCGAACATCATCAATCATCTTTTGCGTAATCTCCATGGTGTCTACCCCCACCCGACTCGTTCTCCCACTATTTTACATTATTTGATAAACGGTGGAAAGGGGAAATGCTGAAAAAAACCCCGCATCATTTCAGGATGCAGGGTTTCCATAAACGAATTTACTTCATCACATGAATGGGGCGACCCAAAGCCAGCTCCGCTGCTTCCATCGTCACTTCACCCAAAGTTGGATGCGCGTGAATGGTCAGCTCGATATCTTCGAGCGTCGCACCCATTTCAATCGCAAGACCGATCTCCGCAATGATGTTGGAAGCCTCTGGTCCGACGATTTGCGCCCCGAGTACCAGGTTGGTCTCCTTGTCGGCGATCAGCTTGACGAAGCCTTCACCCGCATTGACCGAAAGCGCGCGGCCATTGGCAGCAAACGGGAAGCGTCCAGATACGTACTCGATGCCTTTTTCCTTCGCTTCACGCTCGCTGATCCCTACGCTTGCGATCTCAGGGTCGCTGAATACGACAGCCGGGATTGCTTTGTAGTCGACCTCTGCCGGGTGTCCAGCAATTGCTTCGGCAGCCACTTTTCCTTCATAAGAAGCCTTGTGGGCCAGGGCTGGTCCTTCAACGATGTCCCCGATCGCGTAGACATTCGGGATGCTGGTTTGACCTTGCTTGTCTACGACAATATAACCGCGGTCAGTCAGTTTCATGCCGATATCGCGTACGCCGAGCTCGTCGGTGTTCGGACGACGGCCAACTGTCACGAGGATATATTCAGCTTCGACTTGCTTTTGTTCGCCTTTTACCTCAGCCGTAACGACAACGCCGTCTTCCTTCTCTTCCATTCCTTGTGCCAGCGCTTTTGTATGAATCTCCACGCCCAGCTTTTTCAGCTTGCGGTCAACGAGGCGGGTCATTTCCGCTTCGAAGCCCGGAAGGATTTGATCAGAACCTTCCAGGATGGTTACCTTCGTGCCGAATTTGGCAAACACGGTACCCAGCTCCACGCCGATGTAGCCACCGCCGATTACGACCATGCTCTTTGGAATTTCCGTCAGTGCAAGTGCTTCCGTCGAAGACAGCACACGCTTGCCGTACGGGAAAGCCGGCAACTCGATCGGACGGGAGCCGGTCGCGATGATGCAGTGGTTGAAACGGTAGCGGTTTACATCGTAGCCATGGAATACCCGGACTTCGTTCTCGCTCACAAACAGAGCTTCGCCGGGGATTACCTGGATTTTGTTGCCTTTAAACAGTTTGCCGACGCCACCAGTCAGCTGGTTGACGATGCCTTTTTTCCACTCCTGAACTTTGGCAAAGTCTACCTTTACGTTTTCCATGGTAATGCCCATGGCATCTGTATGTTGAGCATGCTCATACGTATGAGCTGCATGGATCATGGCCTTGGACGGGATGCAGCCGACGTTCAGACATACGCCACCGAGCTCGGCTTTCTCTACGACAGCCACGGTTTTGCCCAGCTGGGCAGCGCGAATGGCTGCCACATAACCGCCGGGACCGGCACCGATGACGAGAACGTCTACCTCTGTTGTAAATTCTCCTACTACCATCGCTTGTTATCCCTCCATGACGAGCAGTGTTGGGTTTTCCAAGAGCTGCTTCACGTAGTTGACGAATCGCTGAGCAGGTTCGCCGTCGATGAGTCTGTGGTCAATGCTGAGCGAGAGCGACAGCACTTGGCCAACCACGATTTCACCGTTTTTCACAACCGGTTTTTCACTGATGCGGCCTACGCCGAGGATCGCAGCTTCCGGATAGTTGATGATCGGAGTAAAGAACATGCCGCCTGCGGAACCGATGTTTGTGATGCTGAAGGTAGAGCCTTTCAGCTCGTCAGCGGACGCTTTGCGGTCGCGTGCCTTTGCAGCCAGCTCGCTGATTTCGCCAGCGATTTCAAAGATCGATTTGCGCTCGGCAGCCTTCACTACCGGCACAACCAAGCCTTGGTCCGTAGAGGTAGCGATACCGATGTTATAGTATTTTTTGTAAACAATTTCTTGTTTTTCGTCGTCGATGGAAGCGTTCAGTTCCGGGAACTTTTTCAGTCCTGCGACAACAGCCTTGACGATGAATGGCAAATAGGTCAGCTTTACGCCGCGCTGTTCAGCCAGCGGCTTCGCGTCTTTGCGCATAGCGACCAGCTCTGTCACGTCCACTTCATCAAAGATGGTGACGTGCGGAGCGGTGTAAGCAGATTTAACCATTGCTTTGGCAACCGCTCTGCGAATGCCTTTGAGAGGCACCCGTTCTTCGATTTCGCCAGCTTGTGCCGCGTAGTGGACAGTCGGAGCTGCCGCTGCTTGCTGTACGCCAGTTGCTTCCGGAGCATCAGAAGCCACTGGTGCTGCCGCTTCAGCTGCTGCAGGAGCAACTGCTGCTCCGCCAGTCAGGAAGCGGTCGATATCTTCACGCGTAATGCGTCCGAGTTTGCCTGTGCCTGGCACATTTGCCAGCGCAACGCCTTTTTCACGAGCGTATTTGCGAACAGACGGCGTAGCCAGTACGTGTTTGCGATCGATTGGTGCCGCGGTTGCTGTCGCTGCAGGTTGTGCGAGCGGAGTATCCATTGCTTGGTTTGCGTTTGCGCTTACCTGGGAGCCAATATCGCAGCCCGGTTCCATTTTCTCTTCGACAGCCGGTGCTGCTGCTTGACTGTCTCCATGACCGTGGTCAGGGAGATTCGGGATTTCGCCCTCCACGTCAAATTCGATCAGCGGATCGCCGACTACGCAGACAGTGCCTTCCGTAACTTTCAGTTCCAGTACCTTTCCTTTTACAGGAGATGGAACTTCCACTACAGCCTTGTCATTTTGCACTTCCATGATAACTTGGTCTTCTTCAACGGTATCCCCCGGCTTGACATGCCATTTGACGATTTCGCCCTCATGGATGCCCTCGCCAAGCTCCGGGAGTCTAAAAGTAAAACGACTCACGCTATCTCCTCCTCAATGAGGTTGTTTGTACAAGCATAACTATCCATTATGGAAAAAGAGTTGCCTAAAGAAGGCGGAAAGCAATCTCTTTCCGCCGGGTATGTGATTAAAAATCGAGTACTTGGGTCAAACCGTCTACGACGCGTTTCACATCTGGCAGCCAGATGTCTTCTGCTTGTGCGAACGGGAAGATCGTATCCGGTGCAGTAACGCGAAGCACTGGCGCTTCCAGGTGCAGAATGGCGCGTTCGTTGATTTGAGCGATGATTTCGGCAGCTACGCCGGATGTTTTTTGCGCTTCCTGCACCACGATGGCGCGGTTGGTTTTCTTCACGGACGCGACAATCGTGTCGATGTCGATCGGGTTTACTGTGCGCAGGTCGATCACTTCCACTTTCGCGCCGCGAGCTTTTTCCAGCTCTTCAGCCGCTTTCAGACTGGTATGAACCATAGCGCCGTAGGTGATGATGGTAACATCGCTGCCCTCTTTCACTACGTTTGCTTTGCCGAGTGGAATGGTGTACTCGCCTTCCGGTACTTCCTGACGGAAAGAGCGGTACAGTTTCATGTGCTCCAAAAATACAACCGGATCGTTGTCGCGGATGGCAGAGATCAGCAAGCCTTTTGCATCGTACGGATTGGATGGGATGACCACTTTCACCCCAGGCGTTTGCATGATCAAGCCTTCCAGCGAGTCAGCGTGCAGCTCAGGCGTTTTTACCCCGCCGCCAAAAGGAGAGCGGAATGTGATCGGGCTGTTGTAGCGTCCGCCGGAACGGAAACGCATACGTGCCGCCTGAGAGGCGATCGCGTCAAATGTCTCGAATACGAAGCCGAAAAATTGGATTTCGGCAACCGGACGGAATCCGTTGACGGAGAGGCCCACAGCCAGGCCGCCAATTCCGGACTCGGCAAGCGGCGTGTCAAATACGCGCTGCTCGCCGAACTCGGCTTGCAAACCTTCTGTTGCACGGAATACCCCGCCGTTTTTACCCACGTCTTCACCGAAGACGAGAACGGTTTCGTCGCGTTTCAATTCAACGCGCATTGCGTCCGTAATGGCTTGAACCATTGTCATTTGTGCCATGGGTTATTTCGACTCCTTTGCCAGATATTCCGCCTTTTGCTCTTCCAGTTCAGGCGGCAGTGTTTCGAACATAACGTCGATGAGGTCGCTAACTTTCATTTTCGGCGCTTCGTCCGCTTTCTTGATCGCGTCAGCAACCGCTTGTTTTGCTTCTTCGATAACCGCTTCCTCGTCTTTTTCGCTCCACAGCCCTTTGTTTTCCAGGAACTTGCGGAAGCGAATCAGCGGGTCTTTTTGTTCCCATTCGCTTTGCTCTTCGCCAGTACGGTAGCGAGTCGGGTCGTCACCAGCCATTGTGTGCGGACCATAGCGATAAGTAAGCGCCTCGATCAGAGTCGCTCCCTCGCCGTCAATACCGCGTTGCTTCGCTTCGCTCACAGCATGGTACACAGCAAGAATGTCCATACCGTCTACGCGCGCGCTGGCGATACCGGCAGCTTTTGCTTTTACAGCAACGTTTTCAGCAGCTGTTTGCTTTTCAAACGGCACGGAGATAGCGTATCCGTTGTTTTGCGAGAAGAAAATGACTGGCAGCTTGTAAACGCCGGCAAAGTTCATCCCTTCGTAGAAATCACCCTGGGACGTTGCGCCGTCACCAAAGTAGTTGATCGCTACGCGTTTTTCACCGCGGAGCTTGTAGCCCATCGCAATACCTGCAGCCTGTGTACATTGAGCAGCGATGATGATTTGCGGCATCAGAACGTTGACGTCTTCTGGAATGCGTCCGCCCTCAATGTGACCACGGGAGTAGAGGAAAGCTTTGTGCATTGGAAAACCGTGCCATACCATTTGCGGAATATCGCGGTAGCTTGGCAGGATGAAGTCTTCTTTGGAAAGGGCAGCCTCGGAACCGATCATTGCGGCTTCCTGGCCGGCAACCGGCGCATAGAAACCAAGACGGCCTTGGCGGTTCAAGCTGATTGCACGTTGGTCCCACACACGGGTAAAGACCATTTTGCGCATCAGATCGCGCAATTCATCATCAGAAAGCTTGGGCATGAGATCAGGACGAACAACGGTACCGTCCGGAGCAAGAATTTGCAGCGGAGTGTTGTTACCCGTTTGTTCAACAGCAGTAGTCACGCTCATCACATTCACCTCGTCACTGGATTATAAAGCGGGAAAGGTTAATTGCGCAGAAAGTCGCCGTGTTGAAAGTGCTTACAACCACTTTCGCACAACCCTGTTATACCTCAGATAAAATAACTGTTCAATGTGTTATAGTATTGATATTACAGGGTTTATTTCCTTCCTGTTATCATTTACTATAAAATCTGTATCAGTTTTTTTCAAGGATTAGTTTGGAATTTCGTTTAGGAGTTGAGATGAAATCCCATGTCAGACTATGTAAAAAGAACGATTGTCAAAGAAGAAATTCCCAGCGTCTATTTGGATTCGCCCCGCTCCGTAAAGGTATATCTCCCCCCCGGATACAACGAGCTGCTCTCCTATCCCGTCGTCTACTGCCAGGATGGGAATGATTTTTTTACCATGGGTCGGATTGCCACGATTGCCAATCAACTGATCCTCGACGAAGGAGTGCCGCCCTTTCTCGTTGTCGGCGTCTCCGTGGAGAGAAGCAAACGGACAAGCGAATATTCCCCTATCGGATCGCGGCACGAGGGGTACAAGCGTTTCTTTATAGAAGAATTGATCCCCTACATCGAAGAGCGTTATCCGGTACGGAAAAATCCGGAAGCGCGCGTGCTGGCGGGCGATTCGCTTGGCGGAACCGTCTCCTTGCACATCGCTTTGGACGAACCCGCTCTCTTTCCGAATCTGCTCTCCCTGTCGGGGGCGTATTTCCAGCCTACTTTGGACCAACTGTCCGCTGCAGACGACCTTTCTTGGCTGAATGTCTGGATGGTGGTTGGACTGGATGAAACAACTGTCGAAACACACATGGGAACCTTTGACTTTGTGGAATGGAACCGCAAAACAAAAGACATTTTTGAAAAAAAGGGCGCTTCGCTTTCCTACCGGGAGAAGCCGGGAAACCATGTCTGGGGCCTGTGGCAAAAAGAATTGCCGGATGGCTTGCGACACTTTTTTCCGGCCTCCGATCTGTAGTTGTCCGCCTGCAACCGTCTATAGTCCGTTGATCTCCCGAATATCGGCGTAGCTGTAGTAACTGCCATCCGTCAGGAACAATCCCTGGTGGGTGGCTTTTTCGATTTCTCCCGCTACTTGCCGTTCATCGCTCAGGACAATGTTGACAACTTTGCTTTCGTCCCGCTGCATCTGATTTTGGACCTGCTGACGCTGTTTCGCGGAAATCATTTGAATCCCTCTTTCCCTTTTGTTGGATACTCGTAGTATTCCTTTGCAAAGGTCGATTTACTCCCCTGCTCTCATCAGGTGAGCGCCTTGTTGCCCGGCTGACTGGTGTCGATTCGCGAGGCCCCTACTATGCCGCGGAGCTTCTTTCGCTTGAGTGAGATGGCACATTTTGGGGCAAACTCTACCCAAACTCGCAAATCCGAGCTTGTCATTCGGAGCTAAGAATTCGCCTGGAAAGGATTCACCCAGATGAAGCCGTATGCAAAGTCCCACTCCCCGGAGCTTGTCCCCTCTCTCAGCGACAATCTGGAGCATATCTTGACGCTGCTCGGAAACAGCTCCGATATCGTTTATAGAGAAATGTCCTTGGGCGAGACAGAACGCAAGGCTGTCGCCATCTATGCAAAAGGGATGGTTGACCAGCAATTTTTGTACAGTCAAGTATTCGGGGTGATCTCCCGGCGCTTTCTCACAGAGGTGGAGGCCAGTCCCCCAGACTATCCGCAAAACCTGAAACATTTTGCACAGCATGCGAGCACATTCGGGGATATTTCAGTGGTATACAAATCTGATCAATGTGTCTCGGAGATATTGGCCGGAAATACTTGCGTTCTCTTCGACGAGTATCCCGGCGCCGTCATATTTGGAACGGCTAAGGACAAGTCCCGGCAGCAAGAGGAGCCTGCCAGCGAAGCCCTCGTACGTGGTCCGCGGATCGGTTTTGTAGAAGAGGTGAATGAAAATACAGCGATTCTCCGCCGGCGGTTGAAGGATCCCCATCTGACCTTTGAATCTTTATTTTTGGGCAGGCGGGCACGAAAAGAGGTCATCATCTGCTATCTGCGCGGGGTAACGAATCCGGATCTGGTGAATGAGGTAAGACGGAGACTGCAAAAAATCGACATCGACGATCCGATTGAATCCGGGTATGTTGAGAACTACATTCAGGACAACCCCTATTCTCCCTTTCCGCAGGTTCAAAATACGGAACGGCCGGATCGCGTGGAGGGCGCGCTTTTGGAAGGCCGGGTTGCGATTCTGATCGATGGTACGCCTTTTTCACTGATCGTCCCCGTAACGTTCCCCATGCTGATGCAATCGCCGGAGGATTACTACGACCGCTGGATTCCCGCTTCACTCATCCGCATGCTCAGGACATTGGCGCTATTCTTTGCGCTTTTCTTGCCTGCGTTATACGTAGCGCTCGTCTCCTACCATCAAGGACTCATCCCGACGAAATTGGCCATCTCTATTGCGGGTACGCGAGAGGGAGTTCCGTTTCCCACCATTGTAGAAGCGATGTTTATGGAAATAACCATTGAGCTCTTGCGGGAGGCTGGTTTGCGCTTGCCAAAGCCTGTCGGTCAAGCAGTGGGAATAGTAGGGGGCCTTGTCATCGGACAATCCGCTGTCGAAGCGGGTATCGTCAGCCCGATCATGGTGATTGTCGTTGCGTTGACGGCCATTTCGTCCTTTGCGTTTCCACAATACCCTGCTGCCATCACGATACGTCTGCTTCGTTTCGGGATGATGCTGGCCGCCTCTATTTTCGGTCTATACGGGATCATTCTCGTATTTGTCTTGATCACCTCTCATGTGGTAAGACTCAAAAGCTTTGGCATCAATTATGCGGCTCCATATGTCCCCAATCGTGTATACACGTGGAAGGACCTGTTCCTTCGCTTGCCCTTGCAGACGCTGTTAAAATTCCGGCCAGCGATGTTCAAGCCGCTCGACCGAAACCGTTCCGATCAATCAAAGTAAAGGAGAGTGGGCTTTCGTGAGTTCCCTTCGGATTTCTCCTTTTTCACCATTCCAGCTGACGATTACAACTGTTTCTACCATCATCGGGGTAGCCATCCTTACCCTCCCCCGCGTCATCGCTGAAGAGGTGGGAACGCCGGATGTCTGGATCGACGTTATCCTTGGGGGAATCATTACTGCGGTCGCGGCAATGATTTGCCTGCATCTAAGCAACTGCTTTCCGGGTGAGACCTTTTATATTTACAATGTGCGCATCGTAGGAAAAGTACTGGGGACTCTGATCAGTGTTTTGTACATCTGCAACTTTACGACATTTGGGGCCTTTGAAGCGCGGGTGCAGGCGGAGGTTGTCCGTCACTTCCTATTGGACGAAACCCCTCTGGAGGTAACCATGCTGGCCTTTATACTGGTTGGCTTTTATTTGGTGTCAGGTGGTTTGAATGCGATCATTCGGATCAATGAGTTTTATCTCCCCATCACCCTGTTGATCGTGTTTACGATTCTCTTTCTCAATTGGAAAAACTTTGAGTTTGACAATATACGTCCGTTCCTTGAAAACGGACCGTCAGCCTTACTCCCGGGCATCCTCCCTACCGCCCAGGCCTTCTCAGGTTTTGACGTGATCCTGTTTCTTGTGGCCTATACGCGCAATGCCCAAAAATCAACGCTCCCTATACTGCTCGGCTTTGCACTCGTCACACTCATCTATATGACCATCGTCATCATGGTAATCGGCTCCTTGACGCTTAACGAAGTGATTACCTTGACTTGGCCCACGATGGAATTCGTAAAGCAGATCGAATTTCCAGGAGCTTTCTTTGAACACTTTGAAATCTTTTTTATCACCATCTGGCTGCTAAATATGTTTACAACGTTTTTTATTAATTTGTATTTAGCTTCTTTAGGAATTCACCTTCTCATCGGCTGGAATATCAAGCTCGTCATGTGTTTGCTTCTCCCCGTGATATACGGAATCGCGCTATTGCCAAAAGATCTCAACGGGGCATTGGAACTCGGCAAGAGCATTGGCTTTTTCTCTGTCCTTGTCTCGACCCTCATCCCGCTTTTTTTGCTTCTGATCGCGATAGCCAGAAACCGGCCGAAACACGATCAACCGGTTAATGAGGGGTCGAGACCATGAGCATGATGAAAGCCAGATCTCTGCCAATCTTAGTTACGCTCCTCCTGTGCAGCGCCATCGTTTCCAGCGGTTGCTGGGATCGTCGGGAGATCGAGGACCTGGGGATCGCCATCGGGATGTCCGTTGACCAGGCTATACATAAGAAGCGGACCTCCGAGGAAGAAAAACAAATCGTTCACAAGCATAAAACGATAATGCCTATCTCCGTTACTTATCAGATCGTAAACCCCAAAATTATTGGGGGAACCTCAAGGGGAAACCCTTCCAACCAAAAGCCTTACATTAACATTACAAGTTCAGGGGATACGGCTTTCCAGGTTGCGAGAGAAACAGCTACTCGCATAGGTCGTCCGCCCTTTTTCATGCACTTGAAAATAATCATTTTGGGTGATCAGGTATCTCGTAAAATTAATCTGGCCCAATTGCTAAACATGAATTTGCGAGATACCGAGATGCGTCGTACCGTTCATCTGACCATAGCGGAGGGAAACGGGAGAGAGATTCTTGAAGCAAAAACCAAAAATGAAGACTTGCCCTCCTTCGAGCTGTTAAGCCTAATCGATAACCTTTCTAAATCCATTCATATCGCCCAGCCTATATCCATTGGGACAGTCTCGGAACAATTATCTGCCGACAGCAGCTTTTGCGTACCAAGGGTGGTTCTGCACCAAAAAGAAATGAAGCTGGCTGGCGCAGCCGTCATAAGCGGAAAAACCGGAAAAATGCTAGGGTGGATCGGCGAAGAGGAAACAGCCGGACTCAATTTGGTCCAGGGTACGGGAAAATCAGAAGAGGGCCATAAAGGCGGCATTATTGAAGCAGTCATCAAAGGGAGTAGAGATCCTTTTTCATATGAAATCGGAAAAATCCGCAGCAAGATCATTCCGATCGTAAAAAATGGACAATTGTCTTTCAGAGTAGACATCAAAGTGGAAGGGCGATTGGGAGAAGACTGGGCTCTAAACGAAAACGCTTTTGAAAAAGACTACCTCGATAGAGTAAATGCTGCAGTAAAAACAAGGATTGAACAGATAGTCAACAATACCTTGAAAAAAGCACAAAAGGACTTTCGCGTAGATGTAGCCGGCTTTGGAAAACAACTGCACATCCATTATCCGAAGGAGTGGAAGAAGCGAAAGGAAAATTGGGACGAGGTGTTTAGTCGAATACCAGTATCTCTCGACGTAACGGTAAAAACAGAGGAGTTTGCCTTGAAAGGCAAGAAAAAATGATCCCTTTTTCAAAGAGAACGTGCACCAGGGAAGTCTGCTGCACGTTTCTCTTTCGGTATGCTGGTGCAGCCCTTTGTGACCCTGCTGCCCGCTGCTCCGTTCTTCCTCCCGGAAAAGTCATTTGGTAAAAAAGCTTGGACGCGTCATCCCGTTGACCTTGATGGATGCAAGATCGCTTCCACTGCTGCCAAAGTGTTCTGAATATCCTGATCACTGATGTGACGATGTGTTGTAAAACGAACGACCGTTTCGTCAAAGTCGACAGCAAGCACCCCTTTTTCAGCCAGCTTGGCCAAAAATTGTTCGGCAGAAAGACCCGCTTTGTCCGTGTGAACCAAAACTATGTTCGTTTCTACCGGTTCGACATGCAGAGATAGCTTTTGCAAACCTACGGCCAAATCATGCGCTCGCTGATGGTCTTCCGCAAGCCGTGACGTCATTTCCGTCAAGGCGAGTATTCCTGGTGCTGCCATGTAACCGACTTGGCGCATGCCGCCGCCCAGCTTCTTCCTCCACCAACGCGCCTCCTGGATAAACGCCCGGCTCCCTGCCAACACAGACCCTACCGGTGCGCTCAATCCCTTCGACAAGCACACCTGAACACTGTCTGTATACCGGGTAAGCCCGGTCACCTCGCAGCCCAACGCGACAGCAGCATTGAATAATCTGGCGCCATCCAGGTGGACAGGTACGTTGTTACGATTTGCTACTTCGTATACGCTTTTCATCTGTTCAGGGCGGACGACCGCCCCTCCAGCGCGGTTATGTGTATTTTCCATGCAAATCAAACGGGTCCTCGGAAAATGGATATTGACCCCGCGAATTGCTTTGGCTACCTCCTGTGGAGGCAGTGCCCCCCTATCTCCCGCGATCGTCCTGGTTTGCACCCCCGCGAGAGCAGCCATTGCGCCTCCCTCATAGTAAAAAAGGTGGGAGTCTGCCTCCAAAATAACCTCGTCGCCATTTACACAGTGGGTAAGGACTGCCACCTGATTCCCTTGTGTACCGCTCGTGACAAACAGCGCGTCTTCTTTCCCCAATATCTCGGCCGCCACTCTTTCCAGGCGGTTTACAGTCGGGTCTTCTCCATACACATCGTCCCCTGCTTCTGCCTCATACATGGCACGGAGCATCGCATCTGTCGGCTTGGTAACCGTATCGCTGCGCAAATCAATCGGCATCTTTCTTCTCTCCCTTCTCTCTTGCCATTTTAACACTTTCTGCATTGCATCGGGATTTGGCAGTTTGCTAATATGGAGGAGTACGATACCAAAACAAGGGAGACTGACCC
>Ga0310822_100988_pt1 | contig 12140 bp, 9 predicted proteins | sample P4_ome_2_FD_201313 | JGI IMG/M metagenome (GOLD analysis project Ga0310822, IMG submission 201313) | Sorghum-adapted microbial communities from Joint BioEnergy Institute, Emeryville, California, United States - P4_Day56_Rep2 | ecosystem: Engineered > Bioreactor > SSF (Solid state fermentation) >... | reverse complement strand
TTCCCCGAACTCCGCAAACCGCGCACTCGTTTCGTCAAACCGCATTTCGTACACCAGTTTCTTGAATTGCAGCGCGTCGTCCGCAAACAGGGTCACACCCCATTCCCAATCGTCCAGACCGACCGAACCGGTAATGATCTGTTTGACCTTGCCTGCGTATTGCCGCCCGATCATTCCGTGATTGCGCATGAAATTGCGCCGCTCTTCCATACTGAGCATATACCAGTTGTCGCTGCCTTCGCGCTTTTTATTCATCGGATAGAAGCAGATGTGCTTCGTCTGCGGCAACGTCGGCTTCAGCCGTGCGACCAGCTCCGGATCCTGCAAGGGATCGGTTCCCGGCTTGGCCATATAGGCCCCCAGCTCGACAATTGAAACATAGGAATAAGCCGGGAGCGTATGCTGGGCAAAATCCGATTTGTTCAGGGAAGTTTCCAGTTCGTTCAGTTCTTCGAGCGTCTCCCGCAAATGCACTATGACAAAATCGGCCTTTTGCCCGACTATGCTGTAAAGCGCCGTGCTGCCTTCGCGCCGGGCCTCGGTTTCCTTCCATTCGTGAAGCCGGGAAAGAAGCTCGTCCGTTGCGCGCGCCCGGTCCCCGGCGGACAGGGATTTCCACGAGGCCCAGTCGATGGTCCGGAAATCGTGCAGCGCGTACCAGCCCTCCAGCGTTTGATTCGGTTCGCTCATGGGTGATCATCCTTTTTTTGTGGGTTTTGTTCCCATTGTAGCGAAATTGGCCCGGCAGTTCAAACTGCTTCCCAAGACGATTATCTTCGCGCCGGAAACGGGCGGGGGATGTCCTCCGGCATTGACATTGCCGGAAGGTCTGTTTACACTTACAAATAGCGAAGATACTGGAGGCGCTGATACCGGATGATTGAGTGGATACAGTTCGTCATCACGATTGTGTTATTTTTCGTGCTGTTCTTTGGAATCGGGTTCATTCTGAATATGCTGATGAAGACGACATGGTTCCCGGTTTTCGGATACCTGATTTTGATCATCGGACTCGCTGTATATATGAGCTGGGGCCAGGGCTCATTCTGGAGCGACTTGACCGGTTATACCTGGGTGGACTATCTGACGGCGGTCGGCGGCCTGGCCGGCGTCGTTTTAAGCGGATCCGCCATCCGGACTCTGCGGAACAAGGGCTTCAAGATGTTTTGAGCGGAGGATGGAAACACGGTATCCGTTGAAAACCTGCCTGAAGGGCAGGTTTTTTTGATGTGCGGCGGAAAGGCCCGCCGGCCGGCCCGGCTTGGACCGGCATGCGGATGGAACCCGGCGGACGCGGGAAAACTAGAAAAAACTTTGCCGGAAGGAGAGGTTCCATGCCGATCGCTTGCGTAAACGGGATCCGTCTGCACTATCACCTGAAGGGGAACAAGGGGATTCCGATCCTGTTCGTCCCTCCGCCTTTGCTGACGGAGGAATCGTTTCAATATCAGAAAATCCAGCTGGCCGACCGGTTTCGGGTTCTCACCTATGACGTCCGCGGACACGGGCACAGTGAACCTTCCCGGGAGCCGCTGACTTATCCGCTGCTGGTGGAGGATATCCGCCAGCTGCTTGATCTGCTTCAATTGCCGCAAGTCTATATTTGCGGTTATTCCACCGGAGGCCAGCTGGCCTTGGCGGCCATGCTGACTTATCCTGACCGGTTTCTCGGCGGGATTATCGTCAGCGGAATGCCCGGGGTCAGCGACTGGTACTTACGGATGCGCATCACCCTGGCGGAATGGTTTACCCGGCTCCGTCTGAAGCGGGCCCTCACTTCCCTGATTTCCCTCGGCAATGCCGATTCGCTGCGAACGTTCCGCAACCTCTACGGAAGCGCCAGGCTGGGGGATGTCCGGAACCTGGGGCAGTATTACCGGATCAGCAAAAAAACGTCCTACGTGTCCCGTCTTGGAGAAATCACCAAGCCGATGCTGCTGATCTACGGAAGCAAAGACAAGGGGTTTTACCGGTACGCGGATGTGCTTCACCGGCGGTTGCCCAACAGTACGCTTTGCATGTTGCAGAACCAGAAGCACCACATTCCCATGAAGGCGGCAAGGGACATGAACGAATTGATTGCGCAGTTCATCACTTCCCCGGCCCGTTTTGCGGAAACGGGAAGAACGACCGCGCGGGCCGGGCAAATTCCGCTCTTCCCGATTCCGGAAGGCGCAGCCCCGCCGCCGGAAACATCACCCGAAGAGACGCGGCAATAAGCGTCTCTTTTCTATATAAATGGAAAGGCTCGGTGAAGTCTGTCGAATGCCAAAACCACGCATCCCCCCGTTGTCGAAATGTGTGCTAAAATAGGATGCACCATACCTGATTTCAAAGATGGGGTAGTTTATGCGAATTTCCAATTTGCTTCATTTTACGGAGAATCACCGGTTTACCGTTTATCGCGGTTTTGCGCTCAGCGCCCTGGATCTTAAAATGCTGAGCATGATCTATCAGCCGATGATCGGCGCGATGGCGATCAGCGTCTACACGACACTGTATCATCAGATTGCGGCGGACCGGGCCGGGTACTCTCCGCTGGAGCAGCAACGCAAGCTGTTTCTGGCTTTGGGCGTAGACCCGGGCGAGAATGGCCGCAAATTGTTCATCGAGCAGACCTCCAGGCTGGAAGCGGTGGGACTGCTTGCAAGTTCCCGCAAATTTGCCCCCCGCAGTGAAGATTACATCTACGAATACGTGCTCTCCGCGCCGCTTGCCCCCGGGGAGTTTTTTCGCAACCAGCACTTGCTTTTGCTGCTTCGCGACAAAGTGGGCAAACACCTTGCGCTTCATCTCGGCAAAGAACTGGCAGAGCCCCAGCCCGAAGAGCTTCGGGATGCGGGCGGAGAATCCTTGTCCGTGCCGTTCTATGAGTTGTTCCGTCTGAACACCCGGGTGATTGATCATGAGCTGGAGCAGGCGTTCTGCGAGGCGGCCCCTTCGCGCCCGGAGGCACCCGCGCTGAATGCTGCGACCCACGCGTTCCATTATTCCGATATCATCACGCGTTTTCCTAGGGGATCCCGCAACCGGTCCCATGTCGAAGGACTGAAATACCGCCAGGACGAGCTGGCACGGATCAATTTCATCAGCAGGAAGTACAATCTGACACTGCAGGAAACGTGCCGGCTGCTCGATGAGGACGACATTTTCTTCGAGGACGGTTCGCTCCGTTTCGATCTGCTGCAGCATAAAGCCAACCTGTTTTTCCGGCAGCAGCGGAAGCGGCAGGACGAGCTCGAACTTGGGGTGCTCCGGGCCGCAGAGGCGAAACCGGCAGCAGTGCCCGGCCCCGGGGAGGAAAAACCGGTGGAAATGGCGTATTATCTGGAAGTCCCGGACCTGTTCCGGGATCAGGGGGATATCCACCAGTACAACGCCTTTCTGCGCAATGAACCGTATACGCTCGTTCTGCAGAAGTTTTTTCCGAACGGGCGGGTGCCGGACGGCGTGCTGAATATTTTCGAAAAAATCGATTTGCAATACCGGCTGAACGAAGAGGTGATCAATGTCCTGATCCATTATATCCATGCCGGCCGAAGGTCCTGGTCCAAGGCTTCGATCGAGACCGTGGCCGCGGACATGCTGGGCAAACAAATATCCACCTACGAGCAGGCGGTTCAGTATGTCCGCGAACAACTGGAATACCGCAGCAAAGCTTCGGCTTCGAAACGGGCGGCGGGGACCCGGGGCGCAAGGGGCGGCAAGCAAAAGCCGAGCATTCCGATGATCCGCCAGGAACAGCCGGATACGCCGCTGACCGAGGAAGAGCTGGCGCAAATCCGTGAGAAAGCCAAACGGCTGGACGGCAATGTCAAGTGATGAAAGGAGAAACCGGGGATGGAATCTTTGGCAGGCATGTTGAAACAGATGGAAGGCAATCCCCTGCTGAAGCAGGCGGAGGAGAAGGTACGGAAGCTTCTGGAGGATCCGGTTATCGTCAAATGGCGCGGCAAGCACCCGGACCTCGATGAGCATACCCTGAAAATTCACCTCAACCGCATTCATCAGTACGCTGTGGAGTACAAGCATTGTTCCCGCTGCCCCGGCCTGGAACGCTGCCCCAACGATTTAACCGGTCATTACACCATGCTCACTGTGGGACAGGTGAATGGGCAAACCCATATCTATGACCATAAAGTGGCCTGCAAAAAATGGACCGCACGGCAGGCCCAGAATGCGATCCGCAGCCGTATCCGCAGCTTTTACGTTGACGACCGGGCGCTCCGCGAAGGATATTCCCTCGACGAGATTCTGACGAGGGATCTGTCCCGCGCGAAAGCAGTAGGCCGGCTGATGGATTATATTCTGAAGACCAGGGAGGAAGGACTGCAGCGGGTCGGCCTGTATCTGGTCGGCCCTTTCGGAACGGGCAAGACCTTCCTGATGTGCTACATGCTCCACGAATTGGCCAAGGCCGGGTATACCGGGGCAATTGTCTATATGCCGGACTTTGTCGAAGATTTGAAAAGCATGTTCGAGCAACCGCAGAAATTGAAGGAAACCGTCGAACTGCTCAAAGAAACCGATCTTCTGGTCTTCGACGACATTGGGGCGGAAAATTTGAGCCCCTGGCTCCGGGATCATGTGCTGGGAACGATCCTGAATTACCGCATGAACCGCAAACCGACCTTTTTTACTTCAAACTACGAGCTTGACGCCCTGGAGAAGCATTTCAGCTTTACGGCGAAAGACGGGGACGAGGAATATAAAGGCCAGCGGCTGATGGACCGGATTCGCCCGTTTGTTCTTCCCTTGGTCATTCAAGGGGAGAATCAACGCGGGCGTTTGTTACAAGAATGACATCATATCGTCATATTATGAAATATTTTTGTAATATTTCTTTAAAAACCCTTGCATAATGATGAGTGAAAGGCGAAAATAAACGGTAATGCCGCTTCGCTTTTTCAATCAATCCATCCAGCGGGGGTTTTTTCATGTTTTATGCAATGATTGGCGCTACGATCTTCTCGCCATATATTGGTGTCGTCATAGCGTTTGGTTATCTTCTTCGCAAATTCAGTCAGGGAGCGCTTCCCGGACTCGGCCGTCAAACTCTGGCCAGAGGGTTGTTTGCGCTGGCTGTTTGGAGCACTGTGACTTCCTATCTGGACAAGCACTGGGTATCCCTGGGGGCTTCGGCGGTGCTGTGGATGTATTGGGGAGTAGTGGTTTACATACAAAACGACCGAAAGGTTCTTAAGCAATTTTCCAAATATGGTAATTGGGTGCTGCTGTGCGGCCTCGGATCGGCTGCCGTCGGGCTGGCGCAATATTTGGGCTGGATCGGGGAAAGCCACCGTCTGATCGGCTATCTGTTCGGATTGGGCTCGTTCGTTCCGGATCCGGAAAACCGGATAACGGCGACGTTCGGCAACGCCAATCTGGCCGGAGCGTGGTTTTCCGTACTGGCCTTGCTGGCAGCCTATTATTTTCACCAGACCCGGCAAATCCTGCGGAAGAACGCCTATCTGCTGTTAATGCTGGTCTATATCGGCAGCCTGCTCCTGACGGAATCCAGGGGAGCGATCGGCGGCCTGGCCGCCGGCCTGTTTGTGTACTACTTTTTCACTTACAAGCATTTGCGGATTGGAATTATCGCCTGCTTCGCCGCGGCACTGGTTTTATTCCTGATCCATCCCGCATTGCTGCCGCGGGTCAGCATGCTGCCGGAATCGGCGACCGACCGGCTGATGATCTGGCGGATCTGCTTCCGGCTGTTTCTGCATCACCCGGTGGAAGGCGTCGGCCTGGCCAATACGTATTTCGTGGACGCGATCGAAACCGGCTATTACCGCATCGCGCATGCCCATAACACGATATTGGCCGTCTTCGTGGAACTCGGGACCGTAGGAGGAGTCCTTTTTCTGTGGATGCACTGGTCGGTTGTCAAATCGCTCCTTTACCTCAACCGGGCCAACCATCGCACCGTACCCGTTCTTCTCGGCCTGTTCAGCTGCTTCTTCGTACACGGGCTGGTGGACTACACCATCATGGCGCCGCAGATCGGACTCATCTACATCGTTCTGACCGGCTTCGTGCTGCGTTTGCACAAGGAAGTCAGCCTGGAGCAGCATCGGCTGGAGATTTTGCGCCGCGAGTGGCTGCTCAAAAAGGCGAGAAGGATGGCCAAAGCGAGCGGAGCCGTCTAAAATGCCGCGGCAGAAGGCCTGTTCCGGAAACGGAACAGGTTTTTCTGTTTTTCGACAAAAAACGAGGAATCCGGAGCCGGCGCAAGGTCTTACCTTTTTGATGATTCCCCTTACTTTTCTTTATTCTCCGATTTTCATGAAACCGGTATGATGTATTTGCAAGCACTTACAAGGTTCGACAAACGAGGAGGGTCATTATGTTCAAGAAAAGTTTGATTGCCGGTTTGTCTCTTGTGATGGCCGTAACGTTCAGCGCCTGCTCTTCGGGAGGCAAACAAAACGGCCAGGCCAGCGGGGCCGATTCAGGCGGCAACGGCGATAAAATTGTGCTGCGCATGAGCTGGTGGGGCTCGCAGACGCGCCACGATTTGACCATGAAAGCGTTGAAGCTGTTTGAACAGAAGCATCCCAACATAACCGTCAAACCGGAATATTCGGGCTGGGACGGGTACTTTGACAAGCTTTCCACCCAGGTTGCCGGAGCGAACGCCCCGGACGTGATCCAGATGGACTACGCTTATCTGACCGACTACGCGAAACGGGGAGCGCTGCTTGATCTGGACAAGTATGTGCAGAGCAAGGATCTGGATATCGCCGACCACGACAAGAGCATGATCAAAGCGGGATCGGTTGACGGAAAGCTGTATGCGGTTACCCTGGGCGTGAACGCGCCGGGCGTTCTGTACAATTCAACTGTCTTCCAGAATCTCGGGATTGAAGAGCCGAAGGAGGACTGGACCTGGAAAGATTTCGGCGACATTGCCGCGAAAATTGCCAAGGCCAAGGGACAAGGCTTCTACGGTTCGGCCGATATCTCCGGAACCACCAACATGTTTGAAATCCTGGTGCGGCAGAACGGGCACTCGCTGTTCAACAACGGTCAATTTGCCGCAACCAAAGACGATTTGAAACAATGGTTCACGATGTGGGATAACCTGCGCAAGAATGGCGGAGCGACTCCGGCGGAAGTGACCGCGGCCGCGACCAACGCCCAGGAAACCCGCCCGATCTCGGTCGGCACGGCGGCCATGGACTTTGCCTGGTCCAACCAGGTTATTGCTTTCCAGAAGGCGCTCAAGAATCAGAACGATAAAATCAAGGTTCAAGTCATCCCGCATTCGGAAGGCGAGAAGAAAATCGGGGAATATCTGAAGCCCAGCATGTTCGTCTCCGGTTATGCGAAGACGGCGCACCCGAAGGAAGTCGCCGAACTGATCAACTTCCTGGTCAACGATCCGGACTGTGCAAAAATTCTCGGGACCGAACGGGGAATTCCGGTCAACTCGAAGATTCGCGAACAGCTGAAGCAATCGGCTCCGGAACAGGAAAAGATGATTTACGACTTCATCGAAACCGTCTCCAAGCATTCCAGCGATATTGATCCGCCTTATCCGCAGGGCTTTTCCGAGCTCGACAAGAGCTTCCATACGACAAGCGAGCAGATTTCGTTCGGGCAAAGCTCGATCGACGACGCGATCACCCAGTTTATGAACAATGCCAAATCGATATTGGGCAAATCCCAATAACCGCCAATCCCCGGCAGCAAGCTACGGTAACCACAAACAGGCTTTGTGGTTACCGCATTCTTACAACGAAGGCAGGGATCCGCAATGAATGCGCATTATGAAACCGCGGCAATCAGGCCGGCTGTCGCTGTAAAGAAAAAGGCAAGACGTTACACCCAGAACGGGGTCGCTTTGTTTTTCCTCGCCCCCTGGCTGATCGGTCTGATCTGTCTGACCCTGGGCCCGATGATCGCTTCGCTTTATTTTTCCTTTACGGATTACAGTGTGCTGAGTGCGCCCAATTGGGTCGGACTGACAAATTACAAGACGATGTTCACTTCCGACAAACTGTTTCTGATTTCGCTTAAGGTGACCTTTCTCTATGTCCTGGTCTCCGTACCGCTCAAACTGATTTTCGCTTTGGCCGTAGCGGTTCTGCTGAACAAGGGGATGAAGGGCCTCGGCATTTACCGTACGGTCTATTATATTCCTTCCCTCCTGGGCGGAAGCGTGGCGATCGCCATGCTGTGGAGGAAAATGTTCGGCGGGGACGGCCTGCTTAACCAGATTTTGCATTTGGTCGGGATCAACGCCCCTGATTGGGTGGCGAATCCCAAATACGCGCTTTATTCGATCGTGCTCTTGTCCGTCTGGCAGTTCGGCTCTTCGATGATTATCTTCCTGGCCGGACTCAAGCAAATTCCTTCGGAATATTACGAGGCTTCCGCAGTGGACGGCGCAAGCCGGATGCGGCAGTTTTTCTCGATCACCATACCGATGCTTTCGCCGGTGATTTTCTTTAACCTGGTGATGCAGATTATCACCTCTTTCCAATCTTTTACCCAGGCGTTTGTGATCAGCAACGGGACGGGCGGACCCGTCAATTCCACTTTGATGTATTCTCTGTATCTGTACAAGAAAGGCTTCGCCTTCTTCCAGATGGGTTACGCTTCGGCCATGGCCTGGGTTCTGGTTCTTCTGATCGCCCTCTTCACCCTGCTGATCTTCCGTTCGGCCAAATCCTGGGTTCACTATGAGGATGGGGGGAAATAAGGATGGAACAAACTACAGAAAAAATGCACATCGTCAAGCACGTTATCGTTATTGCGATCGCTTTTGTCATGCTCTATCCCGTCCTCTGGATGCTGGGAAGCTCGTTCAAACCGGCCAACGAGATTTTCTCGGAAATCTGGATCTGGCCCAAACAGTGGGTGTTCGATAACTACATCCAGGGCTGGACGGGAATTCAGGGGAATTCGTTCGCTCATTTCCTGGGCAATTCCCTGATTGTCTCGGTCGGGGCAGTCGTCGGGAATGTCCTGTCCTGCTCCATGGCAGCCTATGCGTTCGCCCGTCTGAATTTCCGATTCAAGACGATCGCTTTCGGTCTCATGCTGATGACCATCATGCTTCCGCACCACGTTACGCTGATTCCGCAATATATCATTTTCAATAAAATCGGCTGGATCAACACGTTCTTTCCACTGATTGTGCCGAAATGGCTGGGCACCGATGCCTTCTTCATCTTCCTGACGGTGCAGTTTATCCGGGGACTGCCCCGCGAGCTCGATGAAGCGGCGACAATCGACGGCTGCGGCCCGATCCGGATTTTCTGGAAAATCATTCTGCCGCTGGCTCTTCCCGCCCTGATCACGACAGCCATCTTTACGTTCCTTTGGACCTGGGACGATTTCTTCAGCCAGCTGATTTATTTGAGCGACCCGATCAAATACACCGTTCCGCTCGGTTTGCGGCTGTTTCTGGATTCCAGCTCCCAGTCGGACTGGGGCCCGATGTTCGCCATGTCGACCCTGTCCCTTGTTCCCTGTTTTATTGTCTTCATTCTCTGCCAGAAGTACTTTGTGCAAGGGATTGCCACATCGGGAATTAAAGGATAAGATCAGGATAACGATAAGAGGAGCACCTCTAGCTTACGAAATGGGATGAGCCTCATGAGAGAACTGCGGCGGATGCGCTGGATCTCCTTTATCCAACGAAGCAAACTTTCCACATTGATGGTAGCTTGCTTCATTTTTTTAAATCTGCTGTTTCTGATCGTCATCGATCTGCTGGCCTACCAGGCCTTCTCGCGGGTAACCTTCAAGGAAATCAGCAGCGCCAGATTGTCGCTGCTGAACGAAAATACGAAGAGAGGCTTCGACTTTATCACGTACGTGACGGAAGCCGCCTATTCGATTGTGACGAACAAAGAGGTCATCTCCCGCCTGGAGAATCCGGGGCGGACGAGATACGACCTGATTTCCAGCCGGCGGGACCTGTCCGATCTGCTGCGGCATATCCGGGTGGTGAACACCAATATCAGCTCGGTCTGGATCTATTCCAATGCTTACAACGACGTCGCCTACGGTCCGGCCGATCTGGTCTATCCCATCGACCGCATATCGCGCGAACCCTGGTTCCCCGGGCTGGCCAAAGCCGATGGAATGTGGGTGCCGGTCTGGCCGAACGCCCCGGACAAATCGGTCATTCATTATGTTCAGCGTATTCCGGATGACAAGGGCAATACGATCGGGTATGTTTCCATCGGGCTGACACGGGAGGAGATTCTGCAGAAGTTTGCCGATACGCCGATGGATCCGGAAGGCCGGCTGCTTCTGGTGGACACGGGCGGCAAAGTCATCGGGATGGTGAACAACCCGGGAGATTCGGGCGGAAAAGGGATAGTAAGCCCGGAGTGGCTGGAAGCGCACGCGTTCAATTTCGGCGACGGCTATGAAGTGATGAAAAAAGGGGGCCGGTCCTACCTGGTCCTGTTCTCCAAGCCGAGCAGCCTGCAGTGGCGGCTGGTGCAGGTCGTTCCGGTACGGTCCCTGCTGACCGGCACCGAGCAGGCCGGCTGGTACGTATTCGCCGCGGGACTGGTCAGCCTGCTGCTGTCCGCCGGACTGGCCTATGTGTTCGTCAAAAACATGATAACCCCCCTGCGCCGCCTCATGATCGCCATGAAGAAGCTGGAACGCGGCGATTTCGATGCCCGCGTGAACAGCAGCTTTACCGAAGAATACGTGCAGCTGTCTTCCGGCTTCAATCATATGGCCGGGCGGCTGCGGCAACTGGTGGAAAGGGTCAAGCGGGAGAACCGGGCGCGGCGCGAGGCCCAGACCAGTCTTCTCGAGGCGCAGATCAAGCCGCACTTTCTGTATAACACGCTGGACATGATCTATTGGCGCGCGCTCGACTACAAGGCGGAGGACATCAGCCAGATGATCATGCAGCTCGGCAAGCTCCTGCGCATTGGCTTAAGCGGCGGGAAGATGTTTATCCGGCTGCGCGATGAATTGGAGCACGCCCGATGCTACGTGGAAATCCAGCGCATTCGCCAGCCGTTTCCGATCGAGTACAAGGAAGAAACGGTCCCTTATGTCAAGGGCTGTTATACCCCCAAAGTCATTCTTCAGCCCTTTATCGAGAATTCCGTGATTCACGGCAAGCCGGCCGCCGGCAGCGGCGAAGCGCTGAAGCTTCACCTGCGGATCCGGGAAGAACCGCTCGCCGAAAGCGGCAAGCGGGCGATTTCGCTGGAGCTGACCGACAATGGAGGAGGACTTCCCGAAGGATGGACCCTGGCTTCATCCAGGGGGATCGGGATACGCAATGTGCATAACCGGATCCGGCTTTACTGCGGGCCGCCCTATGGCGTCGAGATGGCGAACCGGGAGGACGGCCCGGGAGTGAGAGTGACAATCCGCATTCCGGTTATCGAGAAGGAAGAACAGCTACACGATGGGTTGGACGGTGAGGACGCATGAAATCCATTCTTCTCGTGGACGACGAGCAGCATACTCTGGACTCTTTGATGCATCACGTTGCCTGGGAGAGCCTGAATGTCCGCATAGCCGGTACGGCCGGGAACGGGAAGGAAGCACTGGAGAAATACCGGGAATTGAAGCCGGATATGATCATGACGGACGTCTATATGCCGGAAATGGACGGGATCGAACTGGTACAGGCGATTCGCCGGGAAAATCCGTCCATTCCCGTGATTATTCTGAGCGGTTACGGCGAATTCGAGAATGCGCGAAGGGCGATGAAATGGGGCGTCAACCATTTTCTCCTGAAGCCGGCGGGGGTCCCGGAGATTGAAGCTGTCATTCGCGAGCTGATTCAGGAACTGGACGTAAGCGAACAGAAGCAGAGGCTGGAGGAACAGTACAAGCGGGAGATCGACCGGATGATTCCTTTCATGCGGGAAAAGCTGCTTCACGAGATGTTGACCAGCCGCTACCAGCCGGGGAACATCCCCGCGGAACGGCTTCAATACCTGAACATGCCCAATCCCGAAGAAGTGCTGGCCGTCAGTTTGCAGATTCACCGTCCGGCTTTTCTGGCCAAGCTGTCGGAAAGAGACTGGCAGCTGCTGAAATTTGGCGCCGACAATATCGTACGGGAACTGGCGGAGGAAGAGTTCAGGGGGAATCCGTCGTTGAACTGGTATATCCTGGAATATACCGACGGGCTTCTG
>Ga0310822_100987_pt1 | contig 12140 bp, 23 predicted proteins | sample P4_ome_2_FD_201313 | JGI IMG/M metagenome (GOLD analysis project Ga0310822, IMG submission 201313) | Sorghum-adapted microbial communities from Joint BioEnergy Institute, Emeryville, California, United States - P4_Day56_Rep2 | ecosystem: Engineered > Bioreactor > SSF (Solid state fermentation) >... | reverse complement strand
GGCGGCTGCCGGCTTGCTTGCTTCGCCTGGTGCCGCATGCGAACCGGGAGCTTGGCAAGCCGCCTTCGCGGAGATTTCTGCTGTGGGCGGTGACGGGCGCCGGCAAAACCGAGATGATTTTACCTTTGGTCTCCTAAGCCGCTATATTACGGTCTTTTTGACTCGAATATAATCGTTTTGCCCACATTTTGCCCACATCGAACGCATTATTTTAGACCACCCATCAATTCCTCAAATTTTTGGGAAGCCTCTCTTTTTAGTTCTTTTGTTACGTGCAAGTACACCAGTCGGGTCATGTCGTCATTTTTGTGTCCGAGCCTGTCCTGGATGGTTTCGAGTGAGACTCCAGCGGCGGCCAGCAGGGATGTGTGTGTATGTCGCAAGGAGTGTGGGGATAGCGCCATATTTAGACCTGCGATCTTGAGCAATCTTTTCATGCGCGTCCCGATATCTTTCTGCATAAATGGATATCCGTAAAGGGCATATCGATCGTTAATTTTGGTAAATATAAAATCACCGTTATGATATATGTCGCGATGTTTCATCTTCACAAGGTTCTGATTCTTCCTCTGATCCTCTAGTGCCAGTAATACGGTGTCGCTGATCTCGACGGTCCGTATAGACGATCTGGTTTTCGGCGGTACGAGCCGATACCCTCGCGTGTTATTTTTTGCGTTGTCCAGTGTCTTTGTGATGGACAATGTTTTTTCTTCTTTATCTAAGTCCGACCACTTCAGGGCGCATAACTCGCCGACGCGAATGCCGGTATAGGCGAGTGTCACGAAAATCGGATAATCCTGAAAGTCCAAACCATGATCGGAGATTATCTTCAGGAATTTGGCGAGTTCGTCTTTCTCCATGAACTCGGGGAGCTGTTCCCCGGACTCGATTTCCTCAACGGTCTGTTGCTTGCCGGGAAGTTCCGCGCCTACAGCCGGGTTCGACTTGATGATACCGAGATCATGCGCTTTTTGAAAGAGAATTCTTCCCGTTGCGTGAATTGACGTGATGGTCTCTTTTGAATATTTCGCCCCGAGTTTGGTCAACATGTCCTGATACATCTTTTTTGTGATATCTTTCATTTTAATGTTTTGGAAGTGGTTTTGAAGATTATTGCAACATCGCTTTCTGATCCTCACCGAGCCGGGCTTCACTTTACCGGAAGTCTCATACAATTTCAAAAACTCCGGTACAAATTCTGCGAAAGTGATATTTTTCTCATCCACATAGATGCCCTTTTCAATCTCCGCGAGAATTCGTTTAGCCTCCGCTTCTGCTTCGGCCTTTGTCTCGAAACCTCTTGTTTCCTTCTGTTTTCTTTTACCTGTGACCGGATCTATGATGTGATATCGATAGGTCCATTTGGCGCCGCACGTGCAGCGCTTCTTTTTGCATTTGCATCCGCGACGACGGAACGAACCGATCATAATTAAAACCTCCAATCAAAATTTGGCGTTGAGTGGGGACATGAACCAAACCATTTTTCCCAAAACTTTCAAATCTTCACACTCCGCTTTTGTGCAATCTAACATCATTGGGGTGTGTTCGGGATTATAACTGTCAGGTTCCAAAACAATCGTGTTATGTAGTTTAAAGAAACGCTTCAAGGTCGCCTCATATCCGTTGACGTTGATTGCGACGACATCCCCGTTTTTAATCTCCTCATTAGGAGCGATCAGCGCATACATTCCATTGGGGACGACTTTATTCATGCTGTCTCCGTTCACCCGAAGCAGAAAAGCGTCGGGATATTTATTTCCGATCATCTCAGGAATTTCTATGTATTCTTCAATCTGAATCATTTCTAGCGGTACACCGGCCGCAATGGACCCGTATAACGGGACCCCGACGGAGGCTGCTTTGACTGAAATAGCTCCGTGAAATTCATCGACAAAAACCATCGGATTCACACCGAAGAAATCGGCAATTTCCTTAACTTTAGGTAAGGGTGGAGACTGCTCACCGCTTTTCCACCTACTTATAGTAGAACGATTTACACCTAGTCTTCTGGCTATTTCTGCATCAGAATAACCGGATTTTTCCGCAAGGTTCGAGAAAACCTTTTTAAAAGTATCAAACGACATTTTGCGCACCTCCAAATAACTACTTTTACATTATAAGTCATTATTGCATATTTCGCAACAAATTTGTTGCGTATGTTCGACAGTATAAATAATTTATCGATTGATGTTGCGAAAAACGCAACGATGTAGTATATTGGTCTCACAGGAGGTGAAACACGATGAAACGGGAGACATCGCATTACGCCGAGTTGGTTTATCTCCGAAGGATGGTGAAAAAAATCCCTGCATCTGAAATGGCTGAAGAAATTGGCGTTAGTACTGAAACTTATCTGCGAAGCGAAAGGGGCGAAAGAGAATTCACCCTATTGGAAGCAATGAAAATCGCCAATAAGTTGAAGATGCCGATATCATTAGTTTTTCCAAAAATTTTTGAATTAGACGTTGCGGAAAACGCAACATCATAAAGGAGGGATAAGATGGATAATCTTCCCGACATCTTGACGGTGAAGCAGGTTGCCGAATTAATGGGTTGGCATCCGAACACGGTATATCAGCGGTGTACGTCGGGGGAACTGCCGAGCTTCAAGAGCGGCAATAGCCGTCGGATCAGGAAAGAAGCTTATCTCGAATGGATTCGCAGGTTGGAAACTGGCGCGGTTTCTTGATGAAAGGAGTGGAACTCCATGAAAAATAAAACCCCTGTAGTAACAGAGGTTTCGAAGAATGTGAAGCATGCTGTGAATAACGGTGAGATGTCATTGAACCAAGCAAGGATTAAGTTTGGTCTTTGTCCAATCCCGGATGCCAATGCGCCGCTTAAAAAAGCGTGATCTGGTAGTCAGCAATAACTGAGAGGGTGAAAGAGGAATGTTGAAACTTCTGGCATTTATCCTTTTGAGGAGAAAGAAAAGCAGATTGGAAATTGTAAGGTTGGGTGGCCGGAAGGTTATCGTCCGCCTGGAAGAATACGTTCCGGCCAGTAGGTTTATACAAAAATACGAGGACATCGTCACATGAGTTCTTTCAGCTTTAGAATTTGGGGATTTGAGTTCTCGATCTTGGATGTGATCGACGAATATAACTCAATATCCTGATCAATATTATTTGAATCTATCGGATTGTTCGGTGCAGACTTGATAGCTTCCAATTCCTTTATTTTCTTCATAAAGTGCCCGTAAATCAAAAGGATGTCTTTATTTGAAAATTCGATAGCCATTTCGTTTTACCTCCTTCCCTCGATATTGGTAAGTCTGGACAACTACCAATATTCGACAGATGGCGGTGGAATTCCTTTAGAAAGGAGCGATCCAATGAGCAAACTTGTATTTATCGAAGGCGGCCGACCGGTAACAGACAGCCTGACGGTCGCAGAGGTTTTTGGCAAGACACACGACAACGTCATTCGCGACATTCGCCAGCAAATTGATAAGTTGGCCGAAGCTGGTGAATCCGAATGGGGTGTCCTCAACTTTGAGGAGACCCGTTACCAACATCCTCAAAACAAGCAATGGTACCCGAAATACAACATGACCGAGGATGCATTTGCTATCGTCGCCATGGCTTACGTGACGCCGGAGGCCATGAAAATGAAGGTGCGGTTTTTGGAAGAGTTTAAGCGAATGCGAGAGCAACTATCCAGGCCGCCGCAAACCCAGCTCGAAATTCTGCAAGCGTCAATCAATCAATTGGTTGAACAGGAGCGGCAACTGAAGGCCCTGGAAGCCCGAGTGCAGCATACGGAGCAACGGCAGGAACAAATTACCGAAATCCTGTCACTTAATCCGACCGAGTGGCGCAAAAAAGTAACCACTCTGCTTAACCGGATCGCCCAAGCTCGCGGCGGCGATTATGAGGGAGTGCGGCGCGAGTCGTACGAACTGCTGGAGCAACGAGGGAACTACAAGTTGCAAACCAGACTGATTAACAAGCGCAGGAAGATGCTGGAGGAAGGTGTGCCAAAGTCCAAGATCGACAAGGTAAGCAAACTGGACGTGATCGCAGACGATGCCCGTCTGACAGAAATCTACCTTGCCATCGTGAAGGAAATGGCGATTCGCTACAAAGTGGACGGTGCGGCATGAAAGACTTTATCGAACTGTAGGAGGACCGCATGGAAAAAGAACTGACTTATTACGACGGCATCATTGAAGGCCGGCTCATCGAAAATGACTTCGTCTCGATCGGGGATTCGATGTTTATCTGCCGCACCGCTGAACATATTTACGCCGTGACGGTATTTTCGGATCACAAAATCAAGCTGGAAATATACAATCAATTGCCTTCCCTTTCAGGTTCTATGGATTCCGACGAATTCATTTGGAACCTTCGGGATGAGGCATTTAACGTCCTGGAAGTTACCGGTCGCATCGATGACATTCTGGAAGTGGTAAGAATGCACAAGGCATGGAAAGGCGGAGCGTCTTAAACGACGGCGGACTATTCGAAGGGAGGTGAACGGATTGGATAGATCGGTGTATTGGATCGGAGAGATTTGCAACGCCGACTGGCGTGAGCGGGTAATGCAAACGGCCGACGCAAATCCGCTCAAAGAGTGGTTTGCCACGCGGACCCTTGCGGATGCGATCCGCTCTTATGAGAACGTCAACCAATGAAAAAGCCCGTCTCGGGGTAGGAGCCGAGTCGGGCCACGCAAAAATACAAGTTAGTCATAACATACCACGAAAGGAGCGGCTTGACAATGCCAATCCTTGATGGCGAACACATCGGACGGCCCGATCCGCAGGACAAACCGCTTGATATGGTCGCGGTCTGCGCCTGCGGATGCCGGCAGCGGATATTTTTCGGCGACGAAGGCGTTTGGGAATACGACGGCGACTTATTTGCCAGCGCCGAATGCTTTGCCAGGTGGTCGGGCGCTGAAAGGATGGATGCCAAATGGTCATGATTCCTAGTCCGGAAAAGCCGTCTGAGGCCGAAGAAATCATGCAATCTATCGCGGCGCTGTATCAATGCCAAGTCAACGGCCGCTGGGATATAGCGGCGCTCGACAGATGGCTAAGACGTCATCCTGAAAACATCATGCATGCCGCGCAGCGACTTGAAGATCGGCTAAACGAATTATTTCCACCGAAGGAGGATTCACATGAACGCTCTGCAAGCGCATGAATTTGACGATATTCCCGAAAAACGCGAACGGCTACAGGTAGAAACGATTGATCAAGTTAATTGGGTGTTTCGCAAGCTTTCGGCCATCGAAGCAAAGCGAAAAGAACTCAAGCAACTGGCCGAAGCGGAACTTTATCGAATTAAGTCATGGCTTGAATCCGAAACATCAAAACTTGACCGAGACGCTGATTATTTTCAATCCCTCTTAAATGAATACGCTATTCGTCAGCGCGATATTGACCCTCAGTGGAAGAAAACTTCCACCCCCTACGGCACTGTCAAATTCAAAAAGCAAGTACCCAAGTGGCATTACGATGATGAAAGACTCATCGAGAGTCTTAAATCAGCCGGCCGTACTGACCTTATCCGAATCAAAGAAGAACCGAACAAGGTCGAGCTTAAGAAGGTCGTCAAGGTTGTAAATGGAGCGGTGGTTGACCCTGAATCCGGCGCTGTTTTAGAAGGCGTACTGGTCGAGGAATTGCCGGATGCCGTCGTGGTGGAGGTGGAGACATGAACAGAAGCGATACGATCGGGAACATCGCGGCTGCGCTAATCGCCTTTAACGGTGAGGTTAAGACCATTGCAAAGGACGGAAAAAACCCTCACTTCAAGTCGGAATACGCCACCCTTGACAACCTGATCGAAGAAACCCGCCCCATACTTCACAAGCACGGGCTGGCCGTAATGCAGTTCCCGTGCGGCGACGGAGAGAAGATCACGGTTAAAACGCTTATCCTGCATAAATCCGGCGAGTGGATCGAAAGTGATCCTCTCACGATCAAGCCGGTAAAGATCGACCCACAAGGAGCCGGATCGGCCATCACATACGCAAGGCGTTACAGTTACGCTGCCGCATTGTCTCTGGCCCTAGGTGACGATGACGACGGAAATGCCGCGTCACATCAGCCAAAAGACGCAATCCCCCCATCGCTTAAAGCCAAATACCAACTTGGCAAAGGCTCGCTCGATGGCTTTGAGGAGTGGGTCGTAGAACAGGTCTCTAAGGGAAGGAGTTACGCTCAAATGGAGAGCGTGCTCACGGAAGCCATGAAAAAGAAAGGGGAGAAGGCCGGTGCTTAATCGAGTCATTTTGATCGGTCGGCTGACTAAAGACCCTGAACTTCGTTACACGCCTTCTGGCATCGCTCATTCTCAATTTACCCTTGCGATTGACCGCCCGTTTTCCCGCGATCAGGGAGAACGCGAAGCAGATTTCATCCCGATCGTAACGTGGCGCCAGTTAGCTGAAGCATGCGCCAACTATTTGCGAAAGGGACGTCTGGCCGCCGTGGAAGGGCGCATTCAAGTGCGCAACTACGAGAACAACGAAGGCCGTCGGGTATACGTGACTGAGGTAATCGCGGACAATGTTCGATTCTTGGAACCGGCAAACCGCGACAACACAGTTTCAAATAGCAACGGCGCAGGTCGCAATGGATCGACTAGCGACCCATTCGCTGATCACGGCGAGCCGCTAGACATATCGGACGACGATCTGCCGTTTTGAGGTGAAGCATGGACCTCCAAAGCCATTTGAACGAGATTATGAGGCTTCGGCGGGAGGCGGACAGCCTCCCCGAGGACAATCCAGCTGGCCTCATGCAGAAGATCGAACTACTTGCCAAATGCATGGTATATGTCGGCCGACTATCCAGCGCCCTGGACGGCGAATACAAGCGCGTCTACGCCGAACGCAAGCGTAGATATGCTGAAGCTTATATCGCGGCACCACGGGCAAAAGAAGCCCATGCAGAGCTCGCTGTGGTCGAACTTCGGGAGAAGGAAGCCCAGGCTTACGAAGACAGTCGACGCTGGCGAAATGCTCTCGATAGCCTGACCGAAGAAATTCACTCGCTCAAGCTCAAAATGCGAATTGATTTCGCTGAGGGGGTGGCGGGAAATGTTTACGTATCGCCCGGTTCCCAAGCCAAAACATAAGCGCCGGAGTAAAACCGCCAAACAGCGCGGCCAAGTCACAAAAGCCGTATATGCCGCGGCATGGGAGCGCGCTGGCGGCCGCTGTGAGCGCTGTGGACGGTATCATGGGCAAGTCTGGACCTTGGAGGCCGCACACGTCGAACGGCGTTGGAGATTTGGACAGGAGGGCGTCAAGGCAGAGGACATCCTCATCCTCTGCGGCCCCTCCACCGATTCCCGGACGTGCCACCATTGGGCGGATTATACCCGCGAGGGGCGGGAGTGGTTATTGAGAAAACGGGAGGAAATACGATCAAGGAGTAATGCGTAATGGCGTGGATTGAGAGTCATCAAGAATTAGCAAGGCATCCGAAAACCAAAAAGTTTGCGCGCTTGCTGGGTGTCTCTCTACCTTCCGCCGTTGGCCATTTACATTTCTTCTGGTGGTGGGCAATGGATTACGCCCAGGACGGAGACCTGTCCCGCTATGACCAGGAGGAAATAGCTGATGCTTGCGGTTGGGAGGGAGAACCGCAAAAAATCCTACGAGCATTAAGCGAATCTGGATTCGTCGATGAAACTGAAACAAGCATCCTTATCCACGATTGGCACGAGTACGCAGGCCGTTTGATTGAAAAACGCGAGCAAAACAAGGAGCGAAAAAGGAAGTCACGCGCTCGTCACGCGGACGTCACGCGCCCGTCACAAGAAATTATACGTGACGACCGCGAGAGTCACAGGGCTACCAAACCTAACCAAACCATACCTAACCAAACCATAAATAATACTGCTGCTACTACTAGCGCTCCCGCTCCCAATGAATCTCAACCCGAATCCTTTCCGGCAGCATATAAACGAGTCTATCAACGCGACCTTACGAGTTTCCAGGCTGAGCAGCTTGGCGCGTACATCGACGACGAAGGTTTTGAAGAATCCGTCATCATCCGGGCCATCGAAAGATCAGCGAATAAAGAGGGCGGATTAAGCCTCGTCTTTAAAATCCTCAACGACTACGCTGCAGCTGGTGCAAAAACGCTCGAAGGGGCCAAAGCCTTTGACGATCAATTCGAGGCCAACAAGCAACGACGGACGCATAACCGCGGCGACCCTTCAAGATATGGCAGTCGAAAACCAAGCATGACGCTTGTGACGAGTGAGCCGTCAGGTGATCAGCCTACGCCGGAGCAAATCGCCGAAATGCGTAAGCTCGTTCACAAACTCAAAGGACGTGACGGAGGGGTCGAAGTTGACGCGCGATGAAGTGCTAGCCGAAATGGTTCGGGTGGCCGAAGCCCTCGAACGTCCCGGGCTCAAACCGGAACAAATCATCCGGGGTGAAAAGCGGTATGCCGAACTCAACGCCCTTCTGGACGAGCTGACGGCCCGTGAGAAGGCCGCCAACGATAGACCGGCACAAATACCGTCGGAAGATTCTGAAACGCCTGAAAACGGCTCACAGGAGCCCACAGACCCAGAGGAGCCCACAGACCCAGCCCAAAAACACCTTGCAAAGATATGGGACACATTGGGCGGTCGGAGAAAAAAGTGAGGTAGTCAAATGCCAACGCAGGGGCAAAGGGACAACTTTTATCGCAGACAGGCCATTGAGGTGTGGGAGAGTTTTACACCATACCTGAGATCAAAACTGGACGCAGTTGATTACATGCTCCGCCAAATCGTAAGCGAAATGCGGGCAAGCCGGGCGACGAGCGGAGTGATTGCAGAATATCTGCCGGGCGCATTTGCGGAATTATGGGCGGATGTTGCAAAAAACAATGACATAAAACTTGGGAGGGCACGCGAATGGGACGCTATGTTGGTATCGACCCGTCAACCAAAACGGGGATCGTCATCATCGACCGGGACGGACGATTGATAAACGCCGAAGAAATAACGGCAAAGGGAACGGACCCGGGCCGCATGCTCGACATCATCGATAACACGATCGAGCAGTTGGAGCCCAACGACATCGTCGCAATCGAGGGATTTGCATACGGGGCCAAAGGTAACGCCGTTAGCACGCAATACGGCATTGGATGGGGGATGCGAATGGCACTCTTTAGCCGCGGGATTCGGTATGACGATGTTGCGCCGGCCGCACTAAAAAAGTTCGTCGGTGCAAAGGGCAACGCCAAAAAGGACGAGCTGGCCGTCCACATCTACAAGCGGTGGGACTACGAGCACCCCTCTGACAACGTCCGTGATGCCTTTGTATTGGCTCAAATTGCACGGGCGGTAGATTATACCCGGAGAGGCGTTAGCGTCGATCTGACGGCCTATCAAGAGGCTGTGGTGAGGTCTATCATTTCACCGCCCAGCAAGAGAAAACGGGGAGCGTGAGCGAGATGGCAGAGCAAGGCGAACAAATTGTCCTTTGGCCAGAACTCGGCCCGGTCGAGACGGACGGTGACGAGGAATGAACTGGCGAAAGGCAACCGACCAAGAACTGATTACCATCATCGCTTACGACGGAGCGGCGCGCTACTCTGACATCGTTGAGGCCAAAGAAGAACTCGAGCGCCGCCGCCGCAAACTGCCGAAAGAGCGGAAGCAATACAAGATCGTGGAGGTGTATCCCAAATGAGCATCCACAGTGACGTTAAAATATGGGTCCTCACACCCGAGCAAATGGCCGCCTACAAGCCTGGGATGGACTTGGGAGAGCCGCACCGGATTGAGAAGGCCAAATATATGCAAATCTCCACGTTTATCCCGATCTCCAGCGGTGAGGAACATCGGGAAAGAGTACGACGCGGCCATAAAAACCGCACGAGGGGACGCAAGGCCATCACCGAGCAGCAGTACAAGGAATTGCGAAGGAACGGACTTGCTGACCATGAGATCGCAGATAAGTTTGGGATTAAGCCAAGGACGCTGCGATTGTATCAAAACATGTGGAAGAAACAAAAGGCCAAATAACACCACCCAGGGAGGACAAACGAATGAGCGCTCCTCGCATATTACACTACCCCGGCAGCAAGTGGAGCATGGCCGAGTGGATCATCAGCCATATGCCGCCGCATACGACGTATCTTGAGCCGTTCTTTGGATCCGGGGCTGTGTTCTTCAATAAGGCACCGTCTCCGTTGGAAACGATCAATGACATCGACGGCGACGTGGTCAACCTGTTCCGCGTGATTCGGGACCGGCCGGACGATCTGGCTCGGTTGGTCTACTGGACACCGTACAGCAGGCAGGAATATTACGCTTCATACGATATGGAAGGGGCGGACGAGATCGAGCGTGCGCGGAGGTTTCTGGTGCGGTGTTGGATGGCGATCGGCGGGAAAACATCGGATAGGACAGGGTGGAAAAATGTAATCAGCGTCGATAAATCGCCCGGCGGTCCTGGCTTCAAACTTTGGCGAACTGTTCCAGATAAGATTATGGCCGTGACCAAACGCCTGCTAAATGTCCAAGTTGAAAATCAACCGGCATTGAAGCTGCTCGAACGATACAAACGACCGGACGTGCTTATTTATGCGGATCCACCCTATTTACTTGAAACGCGCAGCGGGCGCATATATCGGCACGAAATGACGGATGCCGATCACATCGAATTGTTGGACGCGCTGGACGCCCATCCAGGCCCGGCACTGCTATCGGGATACGCAAACCAGCTGTACGACGAACGATTGCGACATTGGCACCGGGAAGAAAAGCAAGTGCTGGCGGAGGCCGGATTGATTCGCACAGAAGTCCTCTGGATCAACCCGGTCGCAGCCGAACACGCCGGCAGGCAATTAACTCTATTCTGAGGGAGGACAAACATCCTCCCCCATCACCCCATAGGAGGAGAGACATTTGAAAAAGCATGATGTACTAAAGGCTCTTAATCGAATCATTGAAATGTCGGACGAAGAATTATTTATCAATGCGGATTATATACGAAATGTGTCACAGGCAGCTTACGGACTGATTAAGCAGCAGGCGCGGAAGAAGAAGGTTCGGAGTTAACCATTATCACCCCATAAGGAGAGGATCGGGAATGGACATCGCTCAGGAAATCTTAGCCATCTATAGGCTTGCGCGTGACGGCAAAATCACAGTTCGCGAAGCACTCGAAAAAGCGCACCAACTCCGCAAGGAAGGTGAATCCCATGAACATCAATAAATCCCAAAGAGACTTTGCGAAAGACCGCGCGATATGCGAGGCGGCAACGCCGGGGCCGTGGATGAACGATAACCTTTCGAACAGTCTTATTTGGGGGCCAAAGGGTCCGGGATTTGAGTTGATTTCGAAAGTCAACCATGGACTCTTGTGGCGAGACAATGCCAGATTCATCGCCGAAGCCCGTACCGGATGGCCTGCGGCGTTGGATGAGATCGAACGTCTGCGGGCGGTGTTGGAGTGGTACGCTCTACAAACGACATACGAATACATCAAAGACGAATCAGCACCGATCCTCGAAGATCGTGGAGAACGGGCAAGAAAGGCTCTCTATGGACAAGCCCTCTCCACAACCGAACCGAAAGGAGCGAACACAAGTGAGCAAATTTGACTTTCGGCCACTTTCGGAGCAGGAAAAGAAGATGAACGATCCAGCGGTAAAACAAGCAATCCGAACGCTTAAAGCGAAGGGTATCACCCTCAAGCAAGTCGAAGAAGCATTTCGGTATTATGAGCGGTTGAAAAGGAGCGAACGCCAATGAGTGAATACCTGAGCAAGAAAGCGGTGTTGGAGTGGTTTGGTCTTATGCACCTGGAATACAGCCACAATGCGGCGGTTTCGGAATTCATTGAATCAGGGATTGAGATTTTTGAATCCGGCGCATTCGATGCAGACGAATCCGAAGGCACATGGAAAGCGACCAGCGAATTTGCATTTCGATTGAATGACCAGTTGGAAGCCGAAGTCCAACGGCTGCGGGCGGTGTTGGATGGCATTAGACAATATTTGATGCTTATACCTAATAAGACTGTTTCTGAGCAACGCACCATTGAAATATGCAATGAAGCCCTCTCAACCTCTACAGGGGCGCAGCAGGTAAGGGAACCTGTCCGTTGGTTTGCCGAACAGATGGAAGAGAAGCTTCGTGCCAACGATCACAAACCGCATTGGAGCATTG
>Ga0310822_100983_pt1 | contig 12153 bp, 10 predicted proteins | sample P4_ome_2_FD_201313 | JGI IMG/M metagenome (GOLD analysis project Ga0310822, IMG submission 201313) | Sorghum-adapted microbial communities from Joint BioEnergy Institute, Emeryville, California, United States - P4_Day56_Rep2 | ecosystem: Engineered > Bioreactor > SSF (Solid state fermentation) >... | reverse complement strand
AAGAGGTTGGTGCCGCCCAGCTCCGTTCGCGAATCGTACAGAACCGCCCCCTGCTTGTTCGCGATCAGATAGCGGCCGTTCTGCCGATAGGACAGCGGCGTCTGGGAAAACATCCGGTGCAGCTCGTTTATTTTCACTTCCATCAGAAGAATGGCCCTGTCGTCAAAGTTGTTCATGTCCTTGACGAGACGCACCTGCGTAAATACCTTGTCGTTTGCGCTCAGATCAGGCTGTTCATACGGACCTATCCACACGGGGTGGCCGTTTTTCTCGATGGCCTGCCCGACAATCGGGTGATGGATAAATGTAACGTACGGAATCGTCTGCCCCTGCGGGCGAAACGTTTTGAACATGCGCCCATCGAGCCGGTACAACGCTACGTACTGCACAGCCGGGTGGATGAAAAAAACGCGGCGCAGTGCCATCTCCGCCTCGTTCGTCTCCAGAAGCTCGTTGGCCTGCGAGGTTGAGTTGGCCGTGAGAAACGGCTGGAGGGCAGGGCTGGTGATCCCGGCATCGGAGACATTGCCAATCTCCGATAAAACGTACTGGAGATTTCTGCCCAAAGCCTTCAGCGTCTCTTCCGTATGCTCGCCGTAGCGCTGCTGAATGGCGTTTTGCGAGAGAACATACGTGACTGCCCCGAGCAGGCAGAGCGGGATGATGATAAATCCGATAAACGCGACAATCAATTTATGGCGCAGGTTACGCAGCATACGGCTTATCCTTTCACGCTGCCCGCCGTTACCCCCTCAATGATTTTTCGCTGCAAAAAGAGGTACACGATCACGACGGGCACGACACTGTACATGACCGCCGCGGACAGCAGCGCGTAGTTTGTCTGAAACGCATCCTTGAACACGGACATGCCGACAGGGAGGGTCCGCAGCGTTTCCTTGGAGAGAAACAGCAGTGCCATGATGAATTCGTTCCACACATTGATAAAGTTGAGAATAAATACGGTCACGATCGCCGGCATCGTCACCGGAAGGATGATCCGCACAAACAAGCCGAACGCGCCCAAGCCGTCTACAATCGCCGCTTCCTCCAGCTCCCTCGGGATGGCCTTCATAAAAGCCGACAGGATAAAGATCGTGACGGGCAGAGCGAATGTGGCGTTGATCAAAATCAGGGACAAGTGCGTGTCGATCAGCTTCATCTCCTGCAGCAGCCGGTAGAGCGGGATGAGCAGCGCCCCGCCCGGAACGACCAGACCGAGCAGAAAAAACTGATAGACCCAGTTGCTCAACCGGGGGAAATTCATCCGCGTGATGGCAAACGCCGCCGCCGAGCCGATGATGACGATCAAGATGCAGGAGACTGTGCTGATGTAGAGACTGTTGAAGAAATACGTGCTCACTTTCGCCGTCTTCCACGCTTCCACGTAGTTTTGCCACTGAAAGCTCGACGGCAGTCCCCAGGGGCTTTCTGTAATTTCCCGCTGCGTCTTCAATGACGAGATCGCCAGCCAGACGAGCGGATACAAGGTGACGAGGACGTATACAGTCAAAAGCATGTGGGGAATGACATTCCGGCGGTACAGCCAGGTGCGCATCAGAGCTCCACCTCCTGCTCTTTTTTGTTGGCCCGCTGGATGATCCAGGCAAACAGCAGCGTGAGCAGAAAGATCACGACGGCAATCGCGCTTCCATAGCCGTATTCGTATTCGCGGAATGCCTTCGTGACCATGTAGGTGGCGAGCACATCGGTCGTCTGAAACGGTCCGCCTTCTGTCATCACCATGATGATGTCGAGCGCCTTCATCGAGCCGGAAACATTGAGCAAGAAGATGACCACCAGGACGGGCCGGATCAGCGGCAGCGTGATAAACCACGTTTTTTGCCAGGCATTGGCCCCGTCAATCTCCGCCGCCTCCGTCAGCTCACGCGGCACTCCCAGTATCGCCGCCAGCACCAGCACGACGTAAAAACCGGTCCATTGCCAGGCATTGGCGACCAAAACGCTGATCATCGCCCACTTGGGATCCGACAGCCAATACTGGGTCAGGGAGTCGAGCTTCAGCAGGCGCAGAAAATTGTTCAGCAGCCCTGCGTCCGGATGGTAAATGTAAAGCCACAGGACCCCTACCACCGCCGTGGAGAGGACGGTCGGGAGAAAGACGCCGGTACGGTAAAAGGTTTGAAACCGTCTCACCTGGCTCAAGAGCAGAGCGACAGCCACGATGATCGGCATGGAGATGAAGGTGCTGAACAGGATAAAGGACACGTTGTTGTAAAAGGAGCGGCGAAATACTTCATCTTCGAGCAGCCCGGCGAAGTTGTCCAGTCCGACAAAGGTCATCTCCGTTACGCCGTCCCATTGGAAAAAGGCGTAATAGAGAGACTGTACCAGCGGAATTCCCATAAATACAACGTACAACCCAATTGCTGGTAGCAAAAACATAAGAAAAAGCCACGGCCTTGTCAACACGTTGTTCATTTTATGCCTCCATATTCACCAGTAAGCATGATCGGGTAAGAGAGGGAGCCACTTGACTGGGCGAAGTGGCTCCTCTTTTCATGCTGATTTATGGCCTTTTGGAATGCTTATTTGCTCTGATTGGCCTTGTCCTGCTCTTTTTGCAGACGCTCTGCTACCTGCTCCGGCGTTTTCACCTTGCCGATCAGCTCCTGCAGGGAATTTTCCACGGCAAGCTTGACCGGCGGCTGCACGACAGCATCATACGCTCTCCAGGTGCTGCTGGCGTTGTTGATCGTCTGGATGACCTCGGTAATCAATGGATCGGCACCGGACAGATCGCTCAGCTTCATCGACGGGAGCACCCGATCCTCGACCAGCATCCGTTTTTGCACCTCTTCGTTGAAATGCTCCTTGATAAAGGCATAGACCATCTGTTTTTGCTCCTCGGTCAGGTCTTTGGAGAAGCCGAAGCCGTTGGAGTAACCAGCGTTGATCGAGGTCTGGTCGCCCTTTCCTCCGCTGACCGCCGGGAAGGGGAAGAAACCGATCTGCCCTTTCAGATCGCCCGCCTCGTCGCCGCTGTAGCGAGTGGCATCCCAGCTTCCGGTGAAGACCATGCCGGCCTCTCCGCGCAGGAACTGGGCTCCCTGATCGGAGTATGGCAAGCCGAGCGCCCCTTTGGTAAAGTAGTCGGCATTCACCAGGGAGGCATAGTCGGAAAGTGCCTTCACCATTTCCGGATCAGTCCACTTGTGGGTGCCGCTGACCAGCCCTTCGATGGCCGGCATCCCGGCATTTCGTTCCAATATCGTGTTGAACAGCATCGCGTTGACCCAGCCGTCCTTGGCCGCCAGGGCAAGCGGCACTTTTCCCGCTGCCTTCAGCTTTTCATTTACAGCGATAAATTCATCCCATGTCTTCGGGACGCTGAGACCCAGCTCGGCAAACAGCTTTTTGTTGTAGAAAAATCCTTCGGCGTACCCGCCTATCGGCAGACCGTAGACGCGGCCGTCGACCGTGAACTCTTCGAGGTTGACAAACTTGTCTTTCAAGCCCGATTCGACCAGAAAGTCAGTCAAATCAAGCAGTCTTCCTGCCTTGACGTACAGCTTCGTATCGGCTCCGCCAAACATCTCGAAGATTTTCGGCGGATTCCCTGCCGCCATCTCCGCCTTCAGCTTTTGATCGCGGTTGACGTTTTCATCCATGCCTTCCAGCTCGATTTTCAGACCCGGATTTTTTTCTTCTGTCTTTTTGACGACATCTTCCAGAATCTTCAGTCTTGTTTTGCTGGTCTCCTTGATTTGCGTATGTCTGAGCGAAAGGGTGACTTCCTTTTTGACAGCGCTTCCAGAATTGTCGGCAGGTGTCGTCGAACCTGCCGGCGCCTGCGGCTGTGTGCTTGTGCTGGCACCGCCGCCGCTGCTACAGGCGGCGACGACCAGCATCGATGACATCAACAACAGGGCTCCCGCCTGTTTCCATGCATGTTTCATTGCCTGTTTCACTTCAGACCCCCCTTTTTTCCTGATTTTGCCTTTGTACGATCATTATAGATTTGAAAATTTTTGGCAGGTAGGTCGAAATTTCTTTACAAACAGGGGGAAAAAACTCTACGGCGCTGGTGTTTCCTCAGACCCGGCCGACATGAAAACGAGCAATGCCCATTTCGCATTTTTTAATGATTCCGGTGTAAAATCAACGGTCTTGATGACTTGTTCATCAGTCGCCTGCATGCCCCATACCGCGGCACGCTCGCCTTCCTGCAAATTCAGCTCTTCTGCCAGCTCGATCGGACTGCTGGCGACCTGCTTGGCATCCACGACCCAATCAAGCTGACTGCTGGTTGAGCCGTTTTTATCGGTGAGGGCAACCGTGATTTCATAATGCGTCTTGTTCGGGTCCTCTCCCTGGCTGCCCTTTACGGAAAAGATCGCTTCCCCGTCAAAGCTGTATTGCTCTTCTTTGCCCTCTTTTCCATCTTTGTCCCTGATGCTTTCCCCAAGCTCTCCGAGGGTCTGCGTCTTTTTGCCGTATTCCCATACTTCCAGCGTAGTTTTGATCTCGTTGCTCTTTCCGCGATATTTTACTTGAACCGCGCCGGACATTAGTCCCAGGAACGGTTTGAATTTTTGCGCATCGCCTGCAAATAAATCGACCGGCTTCACTTGCATGGCTGCCTCCGGTGCTTTCTCTACCGGCGTGCAAGCTGCTGCCGAAACGGCCAATCCAGCTACAAGAATAAGTCCGAGCCATTTTTTCATTGATTTTGTCTCCTTTGTCTCCCGTAAATCTGTCCACAAGAACGAATCCATTGTAACCAATAACCATCCGCGAAACAATTGACCGATAGCTCAGAGTAAGCCAGATTTGCTGGCAGGGAATTAGAAAACTTGGCTACGCCAAGCTTTTTGGCGTGGTCTTAGTTGCACTTATACTTTCACCCTCTATCGCGTTAGCGAAATTAGACTTTCTGAAAGTAGAAAAAAGCTTCGCCCGGTCGATCGGCGAAGCCATTCGTGTATTCGTTGTCCGATAAATTCTTGCCCGATAGGTCCAACAGTGAGAACCCGAGAGACTTTCGGGACACCGGCCCTTACAATTTTGCATCCGCCGCCGGCTGACAGCTCAAAAGAGGGTGGCTCACCGCTTCCCCAACAATTCTTCCGTCTCTTCCACCAGCTTTCGCACCAGCTCCTCCGCACTCATCGCTCTGCCCAGCGCCCCTGCCTGCCCTGCCCACATCGAGAGAAATTCGCTTCTCTCCTGCTTGGATGCCGCCTGGCGGATATCGCGGGTCAAAGCGTTTTGCACCGGATACGCCGGGATTTCTTCCGTGTACGGGGCGAGCAGCTGCATGAACTCATTGGTTACGCCGCGGGCCGCCTTTCCGGAAAAGGCCGTGGTCAGGACCGTTGCCTCGTCACTGGCCGACAGCACCGCCTGCTTGTGCAAGCGATGGGCGCCGCTCTCTTCCGTCAACAGAAACGCTGTTCCCAGTTGGGCGGCCTGCGCTCCCAGCATGAAGGCAGCGGCGATTCCTCTGCCGTCCATAATGCCGCCAGCGGCAATGACCGGAATGGAAAGCCGGTCTGCCATTTGCGGAACCAACGCCATCAATCCGACGAGATTGTCCGGCGAATCCGGCAAAAACGAGCCGCGGTGCCCGCCTGCTTCGCTCCCCTGGGCCACCACCATGTCCACGCCGCTCGCTTCCAGGGCCACGCCCTCCCGTACTGTCGTGGCTGTGCCGATGACGACGATTCCGCGCTGCTTGCACGCAGCCATCCATCTTTTGTCCAAAAGGCCAAAGGTAAAGCTGAACACAGGCACCCGCTCTTCCAGCACAGCGGCCATCTGCTCTTCAAACGGCTCTGCTACCTTTCCCAGCTCCGGGTCCTCGGGGATGCCCAGACGGCGCCTCGTTTCATTCATAATCTGCCGGACTGCTTCGCCCGGGACTGTTTTGCCTGTCTCTTCTTCCGGAATGAACAGATTGACGCCAAATGGCTTGTCGGTCAGTTCGCGAATGGCCCGAATCGCTGTGCGAATCTGCTCGCCGCTCATATAGCCCGCTCCCAGCGTGCCCAGTCCGCCAGCCTGAGAGACGGCTGCAACCAGCTGCGGAGTCGTCGTTCCTCCCGCCATCCCCGCCTGGATGATCGGCAGTTTGATTCCGAGTTTGCTTGTCACTTCATTGCCGGTCCACATACATGCTCGCTCCTCTCTGGTCATTCCTGCTCTTTTGCCCGTCGCAGCAAATCGATAAAATGAGTCAGAATCCGTGCTGTCATCCCCCACACGACCCGTCCCTTAAGCTGGTAGAAGTAGTGGGATACAGAGCCAAACCGCCACGGGTAGTCTTCTCCGCCCGGTATGAGGTGGTAGGGGTAATCCGGGCCAGGCTCGACCCGTATTTTCGCCTGGTAGATATCAGGGCTTGTTGCAAGCAATTCTGCCAGCGGCACCAAAAACACTTCGCCTACTTCCGCAGGATTCGGATGCAGCTCCTCAAGGGAATCCAGAAATCCAACGAAGGGGTATATACAGGATGCAGGGGTGACCAGCGTATCGAGCATGCCGACGAAATGAATTTGTTCCAGAGGCAATCCCAGCTCCTCGCTCGTCTCCCTGCGTGCGGCATCCCACTCGGACGCATCCTCCGGGTCGATCCGGCCGCCGGGAAAGCAGATTTCCCCGGCTTGTCTGCGCATCGTTGCAGCCCGTTTTTCAAACAGCACACACAATTGCCCATCTTCCCCTCTGACCAGCGGGACCAGTACGCTGAAACGAGAGAAATCCTGTTCTCCCATAATTCCCGGCCTGTGCTTGCCCAGTACCGCTTCCACTTCGGCAATCGTTTTGTCCATATTCCTGTTTGTTCCGTCCGCCATTTGATTCAAGCCTCCATTTCATGCAGCCTGAAAAACATGGGTAATAGAGCTGGGACGATCATACTCCACCCCGGTTACAAGCCGTTCCTTCCTGTCTGTCCTGCTGTGATCGGAATGACCTGCAGCTAGGCCTCTATGTAAACCGATATTTCAATTAAATTTTGATCGGGATCGCGCAAATAGACCGAGCGGATCTTCCCGACAGCACCCGTTCTGTCTACCGGCCCTTCCAATATCGGGACTCCGCACGTCTCCAGATGTGCCATGACCTGCTCCAGCGGAACAGAAGCGATCAAACAAAGATCGGCAGAACCCGGAACAGCTTTGTTGGCCTTGGGCTCAAACTCTTGCCCGGCTTGATGCAGATTTATTTTTTGCCGTCCAAACTGCAACGCAAACCTCCCACCGCCAAACGTCACAACCGTCATGCCCAGCACCTTTTCATAAAATGCACAGGTTGCCTCTACATCTGCTACGGTAAGCACAAGATGGTCCAGTCTGTCTATCATCTCTCTTCCTCCCATCGCGGTTCGTGGCCCAAAGAAAAAGACGAAGTCTCCTAGTTTCAGGATACCACGTCTCTTTGATTTCGTTTACCTGTTATTCCGCTTTTATCCATGCTACACGGTTCATCTCAAGGTCGGACAGCCATTCCTCCGGCGCCGCTTCATCACAGATCACCATGTCGATCGCAGACAGATCGGACACCTGGCACAGGGTGCTCGTACCGATTTTGGAATGGTCGGCCATGACGATCACTTCACTGGCATGCTCGATATACCGCTTGGCAAGCAAAGCCCTCTCCAGCTCGTAGCAGGTGATCCCCCTGTCCATCATGATGCCGTCAACGGACAAAAAGGCTTTGTCCACGTAGAAATTGCTCATCATGCTCTCGGCGAAGGGGCCCGCAACGCGGTGGTGCTTGGCGTTCACTTTGCCTCCGAGAAAAAACAGCTCGGCGGACAGAAGTCCCTGATTTTGATAGCTTACGAGCATGGAAAGAGCAGTGACCGAGCTGGTGATAATGACCAGCTCCTTTCTATCCACGAGGAATTCGATCATCTGCAATGGCGTCGTTCCTTCATCGATAATGATCGTATCCTGATCCTGCACCAGAGCTGCCGCCGCTCGTCCGATCCGCTTCTTTTCCTCGGCTCTGAGCACCTCTCGCGACAGATGGGAAGGCTCAGCCCTCTCCTGCCGCAGCTTCACTGCCCCTCCGTACACGCGCTTCAGCTTCTTTTCCGCCTCCAGCTCTTCCAGATAGCGACGGATGGACTCCGAAGACACCTGCAGCGCCTCCACCAAATCATTGGTGCGCACCTTGCCCTGTGCATCCAGCAGCTGAAGTATGATTTTTTTCCGTTCTTCTCCGTTCAACGACACGCCGTTACGCCCCCTGCCCCGCTCTACCATTTATCCGGAAATTCTTTTTGTATGTTGTCCCGTTCTATCAGATTCTGCGAGACAAGCCAGCACAGCCTTTCTCCGTCCTTGGCCCTCTCGCGATTGAATCGTACCCGTTCAGTTCCATTTTTCCCCTCTCTGAGAATTGTAGAGGAATTGGGCGATACAATCAAGGATTCCTGGCCCTGTCCCGCCGATTTCCTGGAGCCTCGCCAAGTCATTGCCTTATTGCGGCCACGGCCGCCTCTCTCTTCTTACCGCCAATACATACTGGTTTTAACAGCCTGGACCAATCTGTCGATGTCTTCGGCGTACACTTCTCCGATATTCCCGATGCGGAAGGTCTCCGCCTGCGAAATTTTCCCCGGATAGATGACAAACCCGGCCTGTTTCAAGCGTTCGTAAAACGTTTCAAAGCGGAACTCCGGGTGATCGGGATAGCGAAACGAGGTGATGATCGGCGACTGCCAGCGAGCCGGAAGCAGACAGGAAAAGCCGAGGCCCTCCATTCCTTCAACGAGCAGGCGCTGGTTGTCCGCATAGCGCTTGTTTCTCGCTCCGACGCCTCCCTCTTGCTCCAGCTCCACGAGCGCCTGATAAAAAGCCCGAACGGTGTGGGTCGGAGAGGTAAACCGCCACTTTCCGCCTTGCTTTTCCATCGTTTCCCACTGGTCGTACAGATCGAGCGAGAGGGAGCGCGCCTGTCCTTTGCACGCCTCTAGCGACGCCGTTTTGGCGATGACAAAGCCAAATCCGGGGACGCCCTGGATGCACTTGTTGGCGCTGCTGACGAGAAAATCAGCCCCCAGCTCTGCCGTGTCGAGAGGTATTCCGCCGAAGCTGCTCATCGCATCGACGATCAGGATCTTGTTGAAACGCTTCACGGCATGCGCCATTTGTTCAAGCGGATTGAGCATCCCCGTCGTCGTCTCGCAATGAACGACGGCTACATGCGTAATCGCCGTATCTTGTTCCAGCTTTTCCGCGAGGCTGTCCGGGTTCACCGGCTCCATTTCCCCGAAGGCCATCCTCGCCATCGGAATCCCGTGCACGTTTGCGATTTTGGCGATGCGGTCTCCGTAGGCGCCATTGGTCAATACAAGCAGCTTGCCGTCCTTTGGGACAGCCGAGCTGATCACCGCTTCCACGCAAAAGGTTCCGCTGCCCTGAATCAGGACAGACGTATAGCCGTCCGGCTTCGCGGCAGCCAGAGAAACAAGCCTGCGGCGGATGCTTTGGACCAATTGGTTGTAATCGTCGTCCCAGGTGCACCAGTCGCGGAGCATGGCGGCACGGACGCTTGGCGAGGTGGACAGCGGTCCCGGCGTCAGCAGCAGGTATGGATTATCCGGTCCGCTTTCTGTTTTGGCGAGCAGTTTGCTTTTCTTGGCTGTCATGGCTTTTCACCACCCGCCAGACGATCTACGATTTCATCCAGCACCTCGTCCAATTTGCCGATTTCATCAATGATGAAGTGTGCACCCGCCTGTCTGAATCGCTCTGCTGCTTCTGCGGCTTTTTGTGCAAGCAAGACCGGATCGGCTGCTGCCACCTGTTCACGCGACCAGCCCAGCTCGCTCCCGCCTTTTACGACTCCGACCGTCCACATGCCGGCATTTTTGCCCTCCCGTATATCGCTTACGGTATCTCCTACCTTTACCATTGCGCTCATCGGATAGACTCCCAGCAGCTTTGCATTTTCATAACACATCCATGGCTCCGGCCGGCCAGCGGGAACTTCGTCGGAAGCGACAGTCGCATCTGGCGCATATCCTCGCTCCCGGGCTGCTGCTGCCACAATCTTCATCATTTCGGCGGTATAACCAGTCGTTGAGCCTATCTTCAAGCCGCGCTCGCGCAGCCGCTCTGCCAATTCCACCGCTCCCGGGACCGGCAGCGCATACTTTTCCAAGACGGTAACCATCATCGGCTCAAACTCTGCATACAGAGCGTCCACATCCGTCTCGTCCGGCTTCTTGCCGTAGAGCTTTTCCCACTGCGTGCAAATCCGCTCCATCCGGCAGATCGCCCGGATGTGATCGCGCTTCAGCAAGCCCATCGGCACGCGGGCCTCCTCCGGCGTGACATCGATCCCCCGTCGCTTGAATACCTCGATAAATACAGCGAGCGGTGCAAAACAACCGTAGTCAATCATCGTTCCCGCCCAATCAAACACAACTGCTTTCAACACATGTTCACCAGCTTTCTCGCGTTATCTCGTACATATAAGTCCTGTCAACCGAACGGCGCTGCTGGATGCAATGCCTTTGTGGACAGCATGTTTTTACACGTTATCTTTCCTGCCATTTGTTTGTCCGCTTTTTCAAAAGAAACGAAATCCACTCTGCGCAGCCGCGGGCAATGATATTGATCACGACGATCAGAACGGACATGGCCGCAGCCGGGGCAACGTCTCCGGCATCGTCCATATTGACGATCGCCACGGAGGCCAGCTTGAAGTCTGCCGCGTAGAGGAAGACCACCGCCGAGATCGTGACCATCGCATTTATAAAAAAGTAGACAGCCATCTCGATGATAGCGGGCAGGCACAGCGGCACAGTGACTCGCCAAAATGTTTTGTACTGGGGAATTCCCATCGATTCCGCAGCCGCTTCAAATTCCGGGTCCAGCTTTTTCAGTGCAGTCGTGGCCGTAATGAAGGCCACGGAGAAAAAGTGAACGACATTGGCCAGCACCAGTATCCAGATCGTTCCGTACATACTGTGCAAAGGATTCGCCGGATTGTTGAAAAAGAAAATGTACGCAAGCCCAATGACCAGGCCCGGCAAAGCGAGCGGCAGCACGGACAAAAAGTAGCCTGCCTGGCGAAGCCTGTTCCATACCTGCATTTTCTCCAGGACGTAAGCCGCGACAAAGGTGAAGACTGTCCCGATTCCGGCCGTCCAGAGGGCGATTTTCACACTGTTGTACAAGGTTTCCATCCCCGCTCCCGCTGCCTGCGAGAAGTCGTAATGGCCGAGAGTAAAGGTCAGGTTGTACGGCCATACCTTGATAAACGACGCCAGGACGACCGCTCCCATCAAGAGCAGCAGCAGACTGGTGACTCCCAGGCAATAGAGAAAGAATAGCGTGTCACGAAGCTTGTTTTCCTTGATCTGATAGGGCAGCGACTTGGACGTGACAGCAGCGTTTTGCTTTCGCTGCACGATCCGGTCCACGACAAAGGCCAGCAGGGCAGGCGCGATCAACAAAAGGCCGACGGTCGCTCCCATCGTCATGTTTTGCTGGCCGATCACCTGTTTGTACACATCTGTCGCCAATACGGAATACTGCCCGCCTACGACTTTGGGCGCCCCAAAATCGGTGAATGACAGTGTAAACGAAACAAAAGCCGAGCTGATCAAGCCGTATTTGACGCCGGGGATGGTAACTGTCCAAAACTTTCGCCAGCCTCGCGCTCCGAGGGTATCTGCCGCCTCGTACAGGCGGTAGTCGGCAAAGGCCAGCGAGACGGCCAAAATCAGGTAGGCTTGCGGAAACACGTAGACGATTTCCGCGAGCACGATCCCGGTGGCACCGTACAGCTCCATATCCCAGGAAAACGGCAGCAGCCCGAAAATTCCGGTCGTGATCAACCCTTGATTGCCAAAGAGATAGGTAAGCCCGATCCCGTGCATCATCGTCGGGGCAAACAGCGGCAAGAGAGCAATGGAACGAAACCACGCCTTGCCCTTCATCCTGGTGCGTGTCAAGGCGTAGGCAAACAAAAAAGCGAGCGCAACCGCCAAAATCGTCGTCATGCAAGAGATGTACAGCGTATTGGTAAAAGACTGGACGAGCGACGGTGTGGAAAAATAGGCGATGAAATTGGAAAGGCCTGCAAAGCGTCCCTGTTCGTCCCAAAAGGCTCGGACAAACAATGTCAGCAAGGGCCACAGCACAACGACCCCCAGGACCATAACGAGCAAGG
>Ga0310822_100982_pt1 | contig 12163 bp, 10 predicted proteins | sample P4_ome_2_FD_201313 | JGI IMG/M metagenome (GOLD analysis project Ga0310822, IMG submission 201313) | Sorghum-adapted microbial communities from Joint BioEnergy Institute, Emeryville, California, United States - P4_Day56_Rep2 | ecosystem: Engineered > Bioreactor > SSF (Solid state fermentation) >... | reverse complement strand
ATCCGTGCGAAATCCGCAGGTCGCTCCAATAGGAGCCGGCGGGATGGTTGCAGTATTCGACGAGATGGCGCGCCGCATCCACCCCGCGCGTTCCGAGGTTGACGGCCATGTTGACCTCGGCCCCTGCCTTCCGGGCCCACTGCGCGAATTCGTTGGTGCCGATTTCGTTCGGCTCAGTCGTCCGCCAGGCCAGATCCAGACGCCTGGGCCGATTCTCTACGGGACCCACTCCGTCCTCCCAATGGTATCCGGACACGAAATTTCCGCCCGGATAACGTACGATCGGCACCTGCAGCTCCCGTACCAGATCGAGGACGTCCCGGCGAAATCCGTTCTCGTCCGCCGCCGGATGTCCCGGCTCGTAGATTCCCCCATAGACCGCGCGCCCCAGATGTTCCACGAACGAACCATAGATCCGGCGGTCAATCACGGAAATTTGGAAATCTTTCTCGACAATCATTCTCGCCTGTTGTTCGGGCATAATCCGCATCCTTTCCTCCGCATCCGCCGCTGTAAAAGACGGACGGCCGCATTTTCATTTTAAATAGATATAAATCATTTCAAAATCATACTAGGATTTGTCCGGACAATTGTCAACCGCCCTTTCCCGGCCGCCGTCATTTTTCCCCCGGTAAAAAGGAACGGTCCCGCTTTCAACCGAAATAAGCGGAACCGTTCGGGGCTTCTTTGCTTTCTTCCTTATCGTCTGGCATGCCGGGCCGGCGCGGTTTCAGCCCTCAGCTTCCCCGGCGGCACGGCGGCCTGCGTAGAGCGCGCTGCCGATGACTCCCGCATCGTCGAGCAGCTCGGCCTGGCGGATGGCCAGACGCTTCCAGTACATCGGGTGGACGAGGCTTTGCAGTTCCGTCCGCATGGGAGCAAGCAGCCGCTCGCCGGCGTTGGCCGCTCCGCCGCCGACGATGATGACGTCCGGACTGAACAGCGTCGTCGCGTAAGACAGCCCGCGTCCGAGCAGCCGCCCGACCTCGTCCATGACTTCGATGGCGGCGGCATCGCCCAGGTCGTACGCCTTCGACACGTCGGCTGCCGTCAGCCGGTCAAGATGCTCCAGACCGTAGAACCGGGTCAGCGCCGTCGGAGTTCCGGATGCCGCCTTCTCGCGGGCCAGGCGGGCAATACCGGTCGCCGACACGACCGTCTCGAGGCAGCCGCTCATGCCGCAGCCGCATTCGTAACGAATGCCGTCCATGCGGATATGCCCGATCTCGCCGGCCATGAAGCCGCCGCCGCGATACAGCTGCCCGCGGTCGACCAATGCCGCGGCAAGGCCCGTGCCGACCGTCACCCCAAGCACGACGCCGAAGCCCCTTCCGGCTCCCGCCATCGCTTCGCCGTAGATGTACATGCGCACATCGTTGTCGATATAGACGGGCAGGCCGGTCCGCCCGGCCAGCTCTTCCGCAAGAGGGCGGTCGGTCCAGGAAAGATTGCCGGCGAACCGGACGACTCCCCGCAGCGGGTCGACAAAACCCGGAATGCCGGCTCCCACGGCATCCACCTGCCCGCGATCAATGCCGTGCTCCGCGAGCAGTCCGTCGACGCAGGCGGCCATCAGCCCGACGACATGCCCGAAACCGTTCGCGGCTTCCGTCGGCCGTTTGGCCTTCCCGACCAGCCGGCCCTTGCCGTCCAGCAGCCCGCAGACGATATTGGTTCCGCCGACGTCAAATCCGATTATATACCCCATGTGGCTACTCCTCTCTTCCTCGTCAGGGACGGTCCGCCAAATGCAGGTCCATCCCCAGATTGCGGATCAATTCCGCCAGTTCCCCGTCATCGATGCGGTCCGTGATGACGCCATCAAGCATTCCGAGCGGAGCGATGGTGAACAGGGACGGCTTGTTGATTTTCGAATGGTCGAAGACGGCATACGTTTCCCGTGAACGGCTGATCAGCATTTTCGCAATCTGCGCCTCCAGCTCCGAATAGGTGGAGACTCCCTGCTCCGCGCTGATTCCGTCCAGGCCCAGAAACATCTTGCCGATGTGGATTTCCCGCACCAGCTTCTCCGCCAGGGGACCGCACAGCTCGAAGCTTTTATTCCGCATAATGCCGCCGGTCACCACGACCTGAATGTCCTCGCTGTCCGCCAGCTCCATGGCGATATTCACCGCGTTCGTGACAACGGTAATCCGCCGCCTTGCCTTCAGCTTACGCGCAATCAGGTAAGTCGTCGTCCCCCCGGAAAGCCCGACGACATCCCCTTCCCCGACGAGGGATGCGGCCTTCGCCGCGATCCGCTCCTTCTCGAGCCAGAGCAGTCCCGTCTTCTCGGCGAAAGAGGTCTCCCTGGAAGAATTCAGGCCGTCATACAAGGCGCCGCCGATCGTGCGGATGATCGCCTCGTTCTTCTCCAACAGATCCAGATCCCGCCGGGCTGTCGCCTCGGAACATTGAAACTCTTCAACGATCTCGGAGACGGACAGGCGCCCCTTCTGCTTGAGCAGCTGCAGAATCGCTTCGCGCCGCAGTTCCCCCTTGGTTGGACTTGCTCCGTTCATGTCCGCCTCCCGTCCGCTAGATGACGACAACCTGGGTCAAATTGCGGGGATGGTCGGGATCGACGTTCTTCTTCAGCGCGGTGTAATACCCGAGATACTGCAGTACCGGCAAATACAGCACCCCGCGGGCATCGTCGCCGAGCTCCGCCCCTCCCGTCTCAAAAACCTCGTCGGCGAATGCGGTATCCTCTCCGGCGCGGGCGGCCACAAGCAGTACCGTCGCCCCGTACTGCTTCATTTCTTTGGCTACCTGCAGCTCGTACGAGCGGGCCTTCTCGGAAAGCAGCAGCACGACCAGCGTTCCGGGATCGACCACCGATTTGGGGCCGTGGCGGAATTCCAGGGTGCCGTAGCTTTCCGTCCAGACATAAGACATTTCCTTGATCTTCAGGCACGCCTCCTGGGACAGTCCGTAATAGGATCCCATGCCGAGATAAATATACTTATTGAAGTTTCCTTCGTCCACCAGCCGCCGGGCGAAAGAGTCGGCGCGGCCGACCACGTCCCGGTCCAGCCGGACCACGGTCTGCATCTCGGCGAAAGCATCCTCCTTGCCGGCCGCCCGGGCGATCGCCGCCTGCATCATCCAGGTCATGCTGCTGAGCGATTTGGTCATGACCGTGCTTTCCTCCCTGCCGAGCGGAGATACAAGGCAGTCGGCGAGCTGCGCCATCCGGCTCTCCCCGTGGCAGGTAATGCCGCAGACCGTCCAGTCCGGCAGCCCGGCGACCGAATCCAATGCCAGAATCACTTCCGTCGATTCGCCTGACCGCGAGACGCCGACCAGAAGGTAGCGCCGTCCCGCCGGCGCATGGTTCTCGCGGAACAAATAGATCTCCGAGGACGGGAGGGCGCTTGCGCTGCGGCCCATCCATCTGCGGAAGGTGGCGGCCATCGTCTGGGCCTGATAATAGGACGAACCGGAGCCGATAAAGATCACTTCGTCGAATCCGGGGTCGGCAAGATATTTCCGGATCCACTCCCCGCTTCCCTCCAGCTGCTTGAGCGCGGCTTCCAGTGCTTCCGGCTGCGCGGAAATTTCGGGATACGTCAAGGAACCAGGCTGCTTCATTGCCCACTTCATCTCCTTTGGTTTGATCGGTTGCAAGCCTATTATAGCGGACAAATTTTTATCATTTCAATCATTATCTTGATTGTTTCGATCAAAAAAATGCCGATTTCTGTCCTCGAGAACCGGATGCCCGAGCCTTCGGCGCATTTGTTCCCAGGCTTCGGCTTCCTCCATAGACCCGATCCAGGGGCGGAATCCCGGCGGTATGTCGGCCGCCGGCAGACGGTCCATCTTTTCACGGATCATGAAGATTCGTCCGATTCGGTATGTCATTGTGTTCCCCCCGTCAACGATTATGCGGAACGCCCCGCAAATTTTCCGGGACCGCGGGAAGCGGCCGGCAACCTTATCATAACGGGAATGGCGAATCCCATCCACGCCTTTTTCCGGGTTTTCCCGCTTCGTCCGGCAGCCATACCGGTCTGTGCCGGTTTGCTGTCCGAATTTCATAGTCTGCGAAAGACGGAGTCGCCATTTTGGGATTGATTGTAATCTTTGGAATTTGTAAGATGAAATTGACTTGACGGAACACTCATACAAGCGGCAATTACCAAATGATGGGAGGGTGTCTATGATGAAAAAAATATCTTGTTCACTGCTTTCTATCTTTGTTACCGCTTTCTTTCTCTCGAGCTGCGGTTCCCCGGGCGGAACATCCGCATCCGGCGAAACGCCGGAGGGAAAAGACCCCGGCACAACCGCCAAGGCGCAGCAGGAACCGGTTACGATCAACGTCGGGATTCCCGACGGCTGGATGACCAACGATGAAATGAAACGTTACATCATTGACCCGGTAAGCAAGAAATACCCCTGGATCACTGTCAACGTGAACCCCTATGTTCAGGGAAAGTCGCTTAAGGAACTTGTCGCCGCGGGCGAAACCCCCGACATTATCATCGATACCAACATTTACGGCTTTACCGGATGGACCGACCTTGGCCTGAATTATTCCCTGACCGATTTGATCAAGAAGCACAACATGGATCTGAGCCGGTTTGAGCCGGAGGCCCTGGATGCGATCCGGGCGGGCACCCAGCGGGACGATCTGATCGCCATCCCGTACTGGCGGCATTTTTCCGCCCTGTATTATAACAAGGACGTCTTCGACAAATTCGGCGTCCCCTATCCGCCGGACGGCATGACCTGGGATGATGCCTACGAACTTGCCAAAAAGGTAACGCGAAAGGAAGGCGACGTCCAGTACCGCGGACTGGAAGCCAATGTAACGGAGCGAATGGCATCCCAGCTCTCCCTCCCTTATGTCGATCCCAAGACCAAACGGTCGCTTTTGAATACGGATCAGTGGAGCAAGGTGCTTTCCTTCGCCGCGAAAATTCACCAGATTCCCGGGAACAGCCAGATCACCTACCACGGTGCGGCCAACGATCTTCTGCTCAAGGGAACGCTGGCCATGCTGGCTTCAGTCAACATTATCTTCGAAGGCAATTTGTATACGAAGCCCGAGGTCTGGGACATCGCGAGTTATCCGACCTGGCCGGAAGCGCCCGGGATCGGGATGCGGATCGACGAACACGCGATGGCGATCTCTCCGACAAGCAAAAACAAGGATGCCGCATTCTTCGTCATCCAGACCATCACTTCCGACGAGGTTCAGATGGATATGTCCAGGCAGGGCCGATTCCCTGTCATGAGCGATCCGAAATTCCGCGAGGCCTTCGGGGCCGATCTCGATTATCTGAAAGGGAAAAATATGGCGGCGATTTACAAGACCAGGCCGGCCAAATCGTTCGTCCCCACCAAGTATGACGGCATTTCCATGGGCGCCATCAACAATGCACTGGATGCCGTGGTGAACAAAGGGGTCGATGTCAATACGGCTTTGCGCCAGGCGGAGGAAAGCGTGAACCAGCAAATTGCCGCACAGGAAAACGGCTCCAATTAAACGAAAGTCAAAAACATCATTTCTTCACATCAGCAGGAGCGTCCCCGTGGCAGCTTGAACGCAGCTTCCGGGGACCGCTTCTTTTTTTTGGGGACGGTACGCTTGAATCCCGCTCCCTTCCGGGCCGCCTGTGGTATGATAGAGGGAAAAGCAGATTACGGAGCAAGGGGGAACATGGGTTGACCAAAGTGGCACTCGTCCGTCACGGCATGACGGACTGGAATTTGCAGGGACGCATACAGGGAATTCAAGATATTCCGCTGAACGAGGAGGGCCGCTCCCAGGCCCGGGCGGTTGCCCGGCGCCTTGGCTGCGAGGAATGGCATCGCATCTACTCCAGCGATCTCCTCCGCGCCGCGGAAACCGCCCGCATGGTGGCGGATGTGCTGAAACTGCCGGTTATCCTTGATTCCCGGCTGCGGGAGAAAGCGTTCGGCCAGGTGGAAGGAACCACGGAAGAGGAGCGGCTGCAGCGATGGGGAGCCGGATGGCGCGAGCTGTCGCTGGGGGTCGAGGAAGACCTGTCCATCCGTTCCAGAGGGCGGGCCTTTCTGGAGGAGATCGTCCGCAAGCACCCCGGCGAGAATGTGATCGCGGTGACGCATGGCGCCTTCATTCACCAGCTGATGGAGGAGATGCTCCCTGAAGACACGGAATGGGGTCATCTTGGCAATACGTCGGTCTCTGTCCTATCCTTCGCCGGCGGACGATGGGAACCGGTTCTGCTGAACTGCACCGCTCATTTGCCGTAGCGGAACCCGGGCCGGGGCGCATCCGGCCCGCTGATGGTTTCCTGTTGCAAACCCCCCATTGGCGCGAAACGGGCGTTCGGGTCAAGGAGCGGGGCCGACCCGCATACACGGACCTTTTCGCACCGCGTATTCAATTGCGGTCCGTATCGAAATCGCAATCCTTCAGCGGCACAACCTTCGTTCTGCGGACGGCCTTGTAGCCAAGCCAGAGAATCAGGAACAGGGGCAGTCCGATGTAGGAGACGAGCAGCCCTTCCCAGTCGACCGGTCCCCGGGTGAACGCCGTATAGTTCTGCCCCAGAATGACGGTCAGGCACAATACGAGGGAAAAGATTGGACCGAACGGATACCCTTTGGCCCGGTAAGGGAGCGCTTCAAGGGATCGGCCCTGGGCGACATAAGCCTTGCGGAACCGGTAATGGCTTACGGCGATTCCCAGCCAGATGATAAAGCCGGACAATCCGGAGGCATTCAGCAGCCATGTAAAGACCGTGCCTTCCCCGTACAGGGAGGCCAGGAACGCGAACGTCCCCACCAATGCAGTCACAATGAGAGCGTTCAGCGGTATGCCCCTTCCGTTCAACCGGGCCAGGGCGCGCGGGGCATAGCCTTCGCGGGCCAGCCCCCAAAGCATGCGGGTGGAGGCGTAAAGCGACGAATTGCCCGCCGACAGAATGGAAGTCAGAATGACCGCGTTCATGACGGATGCGGCCAGGGCCAGGCCTGCTTTTTCAAAGACAATCGTGAACGGACTGGACGCCACATCCGTCAGTTCCCCGTGAACAAGCTCCGCGCTGTTGTACGGAATAATGAGCCCGATGACGAGGATGGCCAGTACGTAGAACAGCAGTATCCGCCAAAAAACCTGCTTGATCGCCCGCGGCACGTTCAATGCGGGATCTTCGCTCTCCCCCGCGGCAACGCTGACGAGCTCGGAACCGAGGAAGGAAAAGCCCGCCGCCAGCATGGTGCCGAAGATCGCCACGATCCCGCCGTGAAACGGGGCATCTCCGGCCGTAAAGTTGTGAAACCCGATCGCTTTGCCCCCCACAATGCCGAATATCATCAGAATGCCGACCCCGATAAAGACGATGATCGTCGCTACCTTGATCATGGAAAACCAATATTCCGATTCCCCGTACCCCCGGATCGACAGCAGGTTCAACAGCAGCAGAAGCACAAGAAAAATCGCGCTCCAGACGACTCCGGGAATATCGGGGAACCAGTATTTCATGGCCACCGCTCCCGCCGAAATCTCCACGGCAATCGTGACCGCCCAGCTGTACCAGTAATTCCAGCCGAAGGCGAAGCCCAGCGCCGGGTCGACGAACCGCGCCGCATAAGTGCTGACGGAGCCCGACAGCGGCAGGAACGCCGACATTTCCCCCAGGCTGGTCATCAGAAAATAAACCATCGCCCCGATCATCAAATAAGCCGCCAGGGCTCCTCCCGGTCCGGCCGTATGAATCGAAGCGCCGCTGGCCAGGAACACGCCCGTGCCAATCGAGCCCCCGATCGCAATCATCGTCAAGTGCCGGGCCTTCAGCGCCCGATTCAAGCGGGAACTCGCTTCCCTTTGTCCGTTCATGGACCCACCTCTTTTATTTCCTTGTTTCTGCGGAGAATACAGCCGCAGGTTCCGCTTCTTTTCGTCACATATCGTCCGCGGAGCTGAATATATTGATTACAGACGAAGCGTGCCGAGACCGGATAAATTGGAAAAGCTCCGGCCCGCGCTTCTCCGGCAAACCGCCCTCTTCTCCGGATAGACGGCGGCCAATGCCCGTTTTCTTCGGAAAGCTGTCCCGGCGGGATTCCGCTGTTCCGGGATGGCTTTTGACCCGCTTCCCCTCGGGAAGCCCCTTCCTGCGAAGTATCGCTGTTCCTTCCGAACAGCTCCCGGCCCGCTTCCTTTTCGGGAAGCTCATGCATAAGAACGATCGCTTTTTCTTCGAAAAAGCTCTATAAGGAGGTGCTCCATGACAAAGCCATTGTTCATTGTCTCCAAGGAAGACTGGTCTTTGCACCGGAAAGGGTTTCAGGACCAGACCCGGCATCAGCAAAAGGTCAAGGACGCCCTGAAACAAAATCTGCCCGATCTCGTTACCGACGAAAGCATTATCCTTTCCGACGGGAAGCAGATCATCAAGGTCCCGATCAAAAGCCTGGACGAATACCACTTCCGCTACAACTACAATAAAGGCAAGCATGTCGGCCAGGGTGACGGGGACAGCAAGGTCGGAGACGTGCTCGGAGTCGATCCCCAGGCCGCCGACGGTCCGGGAAAGGGCGAAGGCGCCGGCGACCAGCCCGGGGAGGACTACTACGAGGCGGAAGTCAGCATGGAGGAGCTGCAGACGCTGCTTTTCGAGGAACTGGAACTGCCCAACCTGCAGGAGAAAGAGAAGGACACCATGGTCAGCAGGGAGATCGTGTTCAACGACATCCGCAAAAAAGGACTGATGTCCAATATCGACAAAAAACGGACCATTCTGGAAAATTTGCTGCGAAACGCCAGAAGCGGCAAGCCCGGTATTCATCATATTTCTCCCGACGATCTTCGCTACAAGACGTGGGAAGAGGCGGAGAAGCCTCATTCCAACGCGCTCATTCTGGCGATGATGGACACTTCCGGATCCATGGGCACATTCGAGAAATATATCGCCCGCAGCTTTTTCTTCTGGATGACCCGCTTTCTGCGCAGCAAATATGAAAATGTGGAAATCGTCTTCATCGCCCACCATACCGAAGCCAAAGAGGTGACCGAGGAAGATTTTTTCACCCGCGGGGAGAGCGGCGGGACGATCTGTTCCTCGGCCTACCAGAAAGCGATTGAAATCATCGACAGCCGCTATCCGCCAAGCCGGTACAATATCTATCCTTTCCATTTTTCCGATGGGGATAACCTGACCTCGGACAATGAACGGTGCGTGAAATGCATTACGCAGCTGCTGGAGCGTTCGAACATGTTCGGCTACGGCGAGGTCAATCAGTATAACCGCAGCAGCACCCTGATGTCCGCCTACCGCAACATCCAGCACCCGAAATTCCAATACTGCATCATCCGGGAGAAAGGGGAAGTCTACAAAGCCCTGAAAACCTTTTTCGGAAAACGGGAGGGGGATTGATCCATGCAGGACGAAATCTGGCAGCTGGAACGGGCCATTGAGGAGATTACGGAAATCGCCGAAGGCTTTGGCCTGGATTTCTACCCCATGCGTTATGAGATCTGTCCGGCCGAAATCATTTATACATTCGGGGCTTACGGAATGCCGACCCGCTTCAGCCATTGGAGCTTCGGCAAGGCGTTTCACCGGATGAAGATGCAGTACGACCTTGGTCTCAGCAAGATTTACGAGCTGGTCATCAACAGCGACCCCTGCTACGCCTTCCTGCTGGACGGCAACTCGCTGATCCAGAACAAGCTGATCGTGGCGCACGTGCTGGCCCACTGCGATTTCTTCAAAAACAACGCCCGCTTCTCCAAGACGAACCGTAACATGGTGGAGAGCATGTCCGCGACCGCAGAACGAATCCGCCATTACGAAATCGAATATGGCACAGAAGCGGTCGAGACGTTCCTTGATGCGGTCCTGGCCATCCAGGAGCATGTCGATCCCAGCCTTACCCGCCCCTGCCGCGAGCCTTCCTCTTCCGCCGGGAAGAAGGAAGCTCGCGGCAAGCCCGCCGAAGAGAAGAAAAAACTCGCCGGGCCGTACGACGATTTGTGGGAGCTGGATTCGTCCGAGGCTCCCCGCGAAGAGCGGAAGGAGATCCGCAAATTCCCGCCCCGGCCGGAGAAGGACCTGCTTTGGTTCATCGAGGAATACGCTCCCCATCTCGAGGACTGGCAGCGTGACGTCATGACCATGCTGCGCGACGAAATGCTCTATTTCTGGCCGCAGCTGGAGACGAAGATCATGAACGAAGGCTGGGCGTCCTATTGGCATCAGCGCATTTTGCGCGAAATGGATCTCACCCCCGAGGAAACGATCGAATTCGCCAAGCTGAATTCCGCGGTTGTGCAGCCTTCGAAGCATAGTTTGAATCCGTACTATCTGGGACTGAAAATCTTCGAGGACATTGAACGCCGGTGGGACAATCCGACGAAGGAGGAGCAGGAGCGGTTTGGCCGCAAGCCGGGCCAGGGCCGGGCCAAATTGTTCGAGGTCCGCGAGTTCGATTCCGACACCTCGTTCATTCGCAACTATTTGACGAAGAAACTGGTCGAGGACCTGGATTTGTATGTCTTCGAAAAGAAAGGCGCGGAATGGAAAATTACCGACAAATCGTGGGAAAATATCCGCGACCAGCTGGTCTACTCCCGCATTAACGGCGGTTTTCCCTACTTAACGGTGGAAAACGGCAACTACCTCAATCTTGGAGAGCTGTATTTGAAGCACAGCTACGAGGGCATGGAGCTGGACCTGAAATATATCGAGAAAACGCTCCCTTATGTCTTCCAGCTTTGGGGCAAATCCGTCCATCTGGAAACCGTCGTCGAAGAGAAACCGGTCGTCTTTACCTACGACGGCAAGAAGCATCACCGGCGTTTTCTGTAGCTGCTGAAGAAGGGGCTGTCTCCAGGGACGGCCCCTTCTGGCGATTCGCATTCAAAGCCGGTGCCAGGATCACGGCAGTGCCGGGCAAGGCTGTCTTTTTTTATGTCATCCATACCTTCCTAACGAAGTTTTTGCAGGGATAATCGCTGCGGCATTATTCAGGGTTATTTCCGGATAGCCCGCCCGTTGTTAAGTCTGCCCAAGACGGGATCCGCCGGATCTTTTCCTCGTAAAGAAGGGCTTTCTCCGGATGATCGCGAATATGACAGCAAACAATGAAGAAAGAAGGATGCCCATGAATGCCGTAAAGCTTCGTCCGTTCGTCCCGTCCGGAGAGGACTATTCCCTTGCGCAAAGCTTCTTTGAAGATCTTGGCTTTGAAAAGGTTTACTCCGATAACGGAATCAGCATATTCCGGAAAGGGGAAGCGGAATTTTTCCTGCAACATTTCCACAACCGGGAATTCCAGGACAATTATATGATGGAGCTTCGGGTGGATAATCTGGATGAATGGTGGTCGTACCTGCAATCATCCGGATTGGAGAAGAAATATCCCGTAAAAATAAATCCGCCCAAGCAGTATCCTTGGGGCAGCCGGGAAATTCATCTGATCGATCCCGCCGGAGTGTGCTGGCATATTTCCGAAGCGGCGAAGACGGGTGCCGTGGCGGCCCGGGAAACGAAGCAACCTGCGAAGCCAGGTCCCTCGCCTTCCCCTTCGCCCGACCCCATGGCCCTATGAATCGGCAAAGCCTTCCGATCCCCCGGTTCATGCGGATCCGCCGAAGCCCGGCTCCGGCAACCGCGGGAAGTCGGAGCTGAACGGCCCCTGCGGAAATTCCCGGGGCGGTGCCCGATGTCCGCTTCGGACCCTTAAAAATTCATTCGCGATTGGCCGCCGTCCACATTCAGGCTGGCGCCGACAATCCAGGATGCCTTGTCCGACGCCAAAAAAACGACCACGTTGGCCACTTCCTCGGCCGTGCCGAACCGCCCCGCCGGAATTTCCCGCTCCACGAACCGGCGCATCGCTTCCGGGTCCGCATTGAGCCGCTTCTGCCAGTTGCCCGTCGGGTGCAAAATGGAACCCGGCGCGACGCTGTTGACCCGGATCCCTTCCCGGATCATCTCGTTGGCGAACGCCTTGGTGTGACGGGATGAATTGGTGACGAAAATCCGCCAAATCCCGGGAAATGAGCAATTTACCGTCCACGGCTCGGCCGACGATCTGTTCACCTGAGGCCGGAGGGCATTGACTTGAACACTGCGCTGCGCCAGGCGGAGGAAAGCGTCAACCGGAGCATTGCCGCGAAGGAAGCGGGCAAATAAACGGGGGGCTTGCGGTCAAGGAT
>Ga0310822_100981_pt1 | contig 12168 bp, 7 predicted proteins | sample P4_ome_2_FD_201313 | JGI IMG/M metagenome (GOLD analysis project Ga0310822, IMG submission 201313) | Sorghum-adapted microbial communities from Joint BioEnergy Institute, Emeryville, California, United States - P4_Day56_Rep2 | ecosystem: Engineered > Bioreactor > SSF (Solid state fermentation) >... | reverse complement strand
CTCGCGTCACCCCCTTTACGGGATTACGGCCAGCGGCCACCGGACAAAAGTTGGTTACACGGTGGCCGCCGGGCGGCATATCCCGTTCGGTACGGTTCTTTATATTGAAGGGGTTGGCTATCGAACTGTTCATGATCGGGGCGGTGCAATCAAAGGAAACAAGATTGATGTCTTTGTATCGAGCACGAAGCAGGCAAGACAATTCGGGAGGCAGTCACTCGATGTCTATGTTGTCAAGTGGGGCGATGGCAAGCGAAAACGACGATAAAAAAACGGGCACAGAAATGTTCTGTACCCGCAAAAACAGTGACAACATATTCAGCAAAAATACTTTCCTAACTTAGGAACACTTAAAATATTACCTGATATTTTTGTTGATTCAATGAGTAAATTTTTACTGAAATGTTATCGTTTCTTTATAAAACGAAGTGTACCATTTATTGTATGAAAACCTTACAAATATAGGGTTTTTGCGCCATCGAAGAAATACAAAATCTTCCTGAGAACCGGCTGTCCGGTAATTTCTTCGACAGCACGGGCATAGCTTGCCAACTGCTCCTTATATCGTGCTTTAAGCAGTGCCTCCGTGAGGTCAGTCGTGCTGTCCGTCTTGTAGTCAAGCAATTCCCATCCGTCTTCTAGCTCGATTAAACAGTCGATGACACCTTGCAGAAGCACGGTTTCTTCCTGTGGAACCACTTTCTTGTGCTCTGCCCAATCCGGATAGACTTCACGGGCCGGAAGCGATAAATTGAATGGTATCTCACGGTAGATTCGAATGCCGTCCCTGACCCTATGGCCGGCTTCGCTATGGAAAAATTGCTCAAGCTGCGCCGTATCAACCGCTTCTGCTTCCATTGGTGTCAGCAGCTCCCGCTCTACCATTCGGTTGACTTCTTCCCGAATCTCTTCCGCCGTAAGCGTTCTGTCAAGCGGAAGCTGCTGCATGACCGTATGCATTGCAACGCCACGTTCTGCCGCATTTAGCTTCTTTTCGGACAAAAATTGTGGGCGTTCTGCTGCTTCGCTGCGGAACAAATCGGGTAAATACAACGGTCCGCCCAGCTCTTCTGCCTGGATCGCCGCCTGTCTCCGTCGTTTCAGCTCGGATACGGACATTTTTGATAAATGCTCAGTCGCAGGTTTGTACGCATAACTCCAGGAAAGCTGGCACTCGACCGTTTCCTGATACGGACCTGCAACGGGAACAGGTCGGCCTTCGGCAACCGCCCGTTCCATCTCACGCTGCGTTTGCTTCTCTTCCTCAAGCGTAATCAAAAGCGAAGAGGAAGAAAAACATGATACCGACCAGCGGGACTCATGATCACGAACAAATGCGGGGGCACGCTCCGCTTCACCAATCAATGCATACAGCGATTCGGCGTGCCTATGGCGCAGTAGTGCCGGGCCGATCCAATCTAAATACGTCCGTCCCTTTACCAGTTCGTAATCCGGCAACGTCCACGCGGGCGTGGACGCATGCTGGGCCCACTTCTCAACGGAGGCGGCCAGATTCTTCACCGTGCCAACCAGGAACAGTTTCTCGCGTGCCCGGGTCAGCGCCACGTACAGCACCCGCATCTCCTCTGCCAGTTGCTCCAAACGCATACGCCGCTTCATAGCCGTGTGCGCCAGCGTAGGGAAGCTGACACGCTGTTCCAGGTCGACGTATTTCGGGCCGAATCCAAGCTCTTTGTGTAACAGGAAGTTCCCGTTCAAATCCTGGAAATTATGCTGCTTGGAAAGTCCGGCGACGAACACGACCGGAAATTCCAACCCTTTGCTTTTGTGAATGGTCATGATGCGCACGACGTCTTCCTGCTCTCCTAGGGCGCGCGCCGTCCCCAGGTCCCCGCCCTGTGCCTGCATTTTTTCGATAAACCGCAGAAAACGGAACAGGCCGCGGAACGATGTGGCTTCGTACTGACAGGCGCGGTCGTACAAAGCGCGCAGATTGGCCTGACGTTGCTTGCCGCCCGGTAACCCGCCCGCAAAATCATAATAGCCCGTCTCGCGGTAAATCTTCCAGATCAGTGTGGACAGCGCCCCCTGGCGTGCCTCAGTGCGCCACTTTTGCAGTTGACCATGAAACTCATTTAGCCTTTTCCAGAATGGGGAACTCGTCTCATCATTCTGCTCCAGATAGGCAAGCATTGCTTCATAATATGTTTTGTCTTTTAGTGCCAGCCGGATTTGCGCCATCTCTTCCGCATTGAGCTGAACCAACGGTGAGCGCAATACGGCGGCGAGCGGAATATCCTGGAACGGATTGTCGATGACATGGAGAAGCGACGTCATCACTTCAATTTCCGTTGCGGCAAAATAGCCGTCGGACAGCTCGGCGTACGAGGGAATGCCATGCCATTTGAGTTCCTCGGCCATAACCGGTGCCCATTGACTTGCCGAGCGAAGCAGGATGACAATATCACGATACTGTACCGGCCGCATGGTTTTGCTTGCTTTGTCGTATACGAGATACGGTGGAACACCGGCTGCGCCGACCAACTCTTTGATTTTGCCGGCGATAAGCCGTGCCTCCAGCCGGGCCGCTTCCAGCTCAGACGCATCCATTGATGCCTCACTCCCTGCCAGTGCGTCTGCATCCGTATCCTTTTCATCTGTATCTCCGCTGTTGTAAGCCGATTCTTCTTCTGTCGCTCCCGCTTTTTCTTCGCTGCGATCGATAAGCAACACTTCGATGCAAGAATCGACCCCTTCTTCTTCCGGATAGTCCAGCGCACCGAGCACCAGTTGTGCAGCATCATCGTACTCAATTTCTCCGGCGGTTTCAGTCATAATCTGCTTGAAAATAAAGTTCGTACCATCAATCACCTCACGGCGGCTGCGGAAGTTTTTCGCCAGATCAATCCGTTTACCGCCGCCCTTTCCGTCAGTCGTAAAGGTTTTATACTTGTGTAGAAACAGTCCCGGCTCGGCCAGACGGAAGCGGTAAATACTTTGCTTTACGTCTCCAACCATGAACAGATTGCCATTCGCCTCGCCGTCTTTTGTCACGAGGCTGACGATCGTTTCCTGAACTTCATTCGTATCCTGGTACTCGTCGACCAGGACTTCGCCGAACTGTGTTCGGTATTCCAGTGCAGCGGCCGAAGGAAGCAGCCGATCCGGCGTGGCATCTTCATGAAGCAGAATGCGCAAGCAGTAATGCTCCAAATCGGAGAAATCGACCAGGCCTTTTTCCTGCTTAAGCACGCTATACCGCTCACCGAAGCGGCGCACCAGCTCAATCAGCTTGTCAATCAGCGGCGCCATCTCGCGGGTAAATTCAAAATAAGCCCGGGGCGGAACCGCAAACATTTCTTCCTTCAGCGTTTCCACCACTTTTTTTACACGCTCGCGCAGTTGCTTTGCTCTGGTTGCAAGCACTTCGTCAGTTTCATTCTTCTTGCACGGCTTTAATTTGCCGAACTTCGCGTTTTGGAACGTTTCATATAATGCATCCCATGTTCCGTCACATTGCGTAAGCAGCGTTTCGATAAGCGCGGTATCCTCTTGAAAGTTAGTGAGATAGGGCGTCGGTCCGCCGTTCATCTGTGCAACTTCCGCCCCACGGCGCAGCAGTTCAAGCGCCCCGTTCAACTCCAGCCGCACATCGTTTTTCAGATGCGTAAACCATGGCAGTTCATAAAACGCTTCAAGATTTTCCACCTTATACATCCGTGCCATCTCATCCAGCCAGTGTTCCGGCCACGGATGACTGCGGGCGAAGTCATACAGCTTCAGCACCAGATATTGAAGCGCCTCGTCCCCCCTGTCATCCGTATAGCTATCCACAAGACGGAAAAATAACGGATTATTCCCGTCTTTTTCATATTCTTCTTCAAACAGCCGATCGATCGCTTCCTGGCGCAACATCTGCGCTTCCATACCGTCAGCAATCCGAAAGGACGGATCAATACCGATCAGATAATAATAGCGCTGCAGCACTTCCATACAGAACGAGTGCAGCGTCGTAATTGAAGCCCGGTTCAGAAGTGTCAACTGGCGCCGCAGGTACGAGGAGGGCTGGGCGGCGGCTGCTTTCTCCAGCGCGGCGCCAATTCGATGCCGCATCTCGGCGGCCGCTGCATTCGTAAACGTCACCACCAGCAGGTTATCCACACTAAGCGGATGGTGCTCATCGGTAATCCGCCGGATAATGCGTTCGACGAGCACGGCTGTTTTTCCCGAGCCGGCCGCCGCGGCAACCAACACATTCGAACCGCGTGAGGCAATCGCGTCCCATTGTTCGTCCGTCCATGTGCTATCCACCGGTTTTTCCAGCGTCCTCATCCCCTCTCCCCCTTTCCTTTCTCTGCAATTGTCCGCCACATCGCCTCTTTTTCTTCCTGACGCAGCACCCGGAATTCGCCCGGCTCTATCATCTGGTCGAACTGGCAGACCGATTTATAGGAGCAGAATGCGCAGGCTGTCCGCTTCTTATGGCGGTACGGATGGATAGAGACATCGCCTTCCGTAATGCGCACCCCGATTTCTTTAATGACGCTGCGCGTATAGCTGCGCAGCTGATCAAGCCGCTCAGCGGAGATGACTTTAGATGTGCTGTAGAATCCCCCGTCTTTTTTCAGGGCAACAGGTAGAATATCCGAATATCCCGTGCCAAGCTCCGTATCCATCAACCGGATAATCTCTTCATCTTCCACCAGCAGCCCTTTCATCTTAAACCGTTTGCGGATTTCGCTCTCGATTTTCTCCCCGGATAAAGGTATCAATGAACGCAATAGTGGATTGTGTACATGAAAATACAGAATGCCGGCCGGCAACGCCGCCTGTCCGAAGTACGCTTCCGCCTGGGAAATCAGCACATCAAGGTATGTCAACATCTGCAGAGACAGGCCGAAGTATACATCTTCAATCGCCAGATCTTTGGCGCTGGATTTGTAGTCAATAATGCGCAGCAGAAGGCCCTGCTTCCCTTCCACGCCGTCAACCCGGTCAATGCGTCCGATAAGCTCCATCGTGCATTGGTTTGGCAGCTCGAATATAAGCGGCGGAAGGTCGGCGCCGGGACCGAATGCAAGCTCAAGCGCCCGCGGCGTAAACCGGCTTCGTCGCGCATGCTCGCCCAGCATAACGGCGGCGCGTCCGACCACGTTCTTCAATTTATATGTTAAATAATGATTGCGTTTGGAGCTGAGAAGAATCTCTTTTTGCAGGAGCGGCGTCAGCGCATCGACCTGTTCGGCGGCGAGCCTGCGCATCTGTTCCGCCTCCAGGGCGCCCCATTCCATCTGATGCTTCTCCATATGCTCGCCTATCATTTTCAGCGCGGCATGGAACAGTTGCCCGATATCGGGCGCTTCCAGCCGGTACATCTCTCGTTCGCGTAGCTTTAGTCCGTGTGAAGCAAAGTGAGAGAACGGACACGCTTGAAATCGCTCCATACGTGAAACGCTCGCCCTGATTTTGGAACCATAAAGCTCCCGGCTCGTTTCTTCCCTTAACGATTTCTCTTCATTTCGATAGAAAAGGCTGCGGGTAATGCGCGCCTGCTGATCCGGAAATTCACGCGTAAGCCAGTTGTACGCATCCCACCAGATCGAAGCAATGCCATATCCTTTCCGCCACTGCTGAAGCTGCACGCTTACGTATGAAAGCGCGCGCGACGGATTGGCCAGAAAGGCAAGCTGCTCTTCTTCGGCAGCTACTTCGCCTGCTTCGATTGTGATGAATTCTTCCTTTACTTTTGGAAACATTTCCTTCATGCGTTTCATAACCCCCGACGGCAGCAGGCCTTTCCCTTCTTCATCCGCGAGCGCATAGCTAAGAAACAGCCGTTCAGAAGCGGATGTGAGTGCCCGATACAGCATAAGCTCTTCTTCCATCAATCTGCGCCGGCTTCCCGGTCCAAGCGCCATGCCGTTTGCCAGAAGCGTCTCCCGCTCCTCTTCCGACAGCATGCCGTCTTCTTTGGGCCGCGCCGGAATGACGCCGTCGTTGATGCCGAGAATAAAGGCGCACTTTACGCCTGCGAATCGGGTACGATCCAGGCTGCCGACCAGCACCTGATCGAGCGCCGGCGGTACAAGCGCAAATGTCAGGCTCTCCATTCCCGCCTCGAGGATAGACGCAAATGTATTCAGATCCATTGGCTCGTCGCCCATCACTTCCACGATTTGATCGAGCATATTGATGACCGCCTGCCATACTTGTCCGTGCTCGCGGGCCTGTTCTAAGCGGGAGTCGTCTTTTGCCTCTTCGCTCCACCTCTCCAATTGCTGTGGCACATTCAACTTCATAAGAAACAGGTACAGGGCTTCGCAAAGGCCGCGTGCCTGCTTTGCTTTCTTCAGCGATTGCTCCAGCCCGAGAAGAGGGGCGACGATTCTTTGACGCAGCTCATTGATTTCTTTCTCCAGCATAAGCTCATCGTCGCTCTGCCGCATGGCGGCGGCCGTCTCTACGGAATTCTCATCCAGTCCGCGGTAAGTCCGGTATTTCCATTCCCGCTTCATGTCGGTCCAGCGGTACCCTTCCATACCGTGCGCAAGTACATAGTTCTCCAATCTATCAATTCGATGCCGCATAGCCTCCGCTGTCTCATCCGCCTCCCGCGCAAGCAGCAGCTCCGTTTTCACACAGCGAAAAATCGCTTCGTACCGCCAATTATAGCGAATGACCTCCAGCGCCGAACGGATAAACTCGGTCAACGGGTGGTACAGCATCGGCCGCTTCTCATCAAGAAATGCGGGAATTCCGTAATCTTCGAAAACGGTCGTAAATAGGTGTTCGTACTCTTTTATATTCCGTACGAGAACCGCTATATCGCGAAAGCGGTATCCTTGATCCCGTACAAGGGACAGAATGCGCTGGGCCGTCCCTTCCACTTCGGCGCGCCGGTGGGCGGCCGCCGCCATGCGAACAGTCTGTGTCTCGTGCTGATATTGCCGGATAGGGCGATTGCCGTAATGCGCTTCCAGATGGGCCAGTGCCGGATTATGTGCAAAACGGGCCACAGGACGGTCTTCGGAAGAAAGCTGTATCGGTGTTTCCACACGCACGCCGCTTGTCTCTGCTAACTCTGTCAAGGTTCGGTATGTAACTTGAGCTGTGTAAAATAAATCCAGCTCGTCTACTTCTTCCTCCCTCTCATACGGCCGGTCCATCGTCAGCGTTACTGTCATATCGCCCGCATTCTCCCACAAAGCGCGCAGGACCGCCAGCTCCTGGGGTACGAAATGGTCAAACCCGTCCACCCAGATTTCCGCTCCGCGAATATAGCGGGATCTACCCAGCCGTTCCGCAAGCAGCGGCAAATAATGTTCAGCATCCAGATAACGGTCCGTTAGATAACGTTCTAACTCATCGTAGATTACATGCATATCATGCAGCTTATCAGATAGAAAACCGCTTGTCTCCCCATCGCTTTTCCGGATCAGCGCCTCTCTCTGCCGCAGCAACTCTTCCGCCGTCATCCCGTGGCGGACCAGTTCCCCGTACATCTCTTCGAGCTGTTCGGTAAAACCGGTCCTTGACATGGCACGGCCGAACACGCGCAGCTCGCTGCCGCGCTTCTCCAGAATACGACGGAGCACCATTTGAATGCCGGTGCTGTCAATATGTACACGGGCAAGTCCTCCTGTCTCCTGCAGTATCTTCCATGCCAGGCGGCGAAAACTGAATACCTGGGCGCGCATTGTACCCGGAAGACCGGACTGGGCCGCTAATTTATACTCTGCCTGGAAGCTCATCTGCTGTGGAACAAGGTAGATCAGCGGACTTCCCATCGGTTTTTGCCGCAGACGATCGCAAATTTCACGGATGCATAATGCGCTCTTTCCGCTTCCGGCCCGGCCGAGAACTATACGAAGGGCCATGTTTCTCCAACCCCCTTTTCCATTATTTCTCTCTATTGTATATCAGATCATTCGTTCGCATAAACTACAATTTTTTATCTGTCTCCGCCAGTACTTCTCCTATTTTCCGTTCGTGTATAACGAGATCAGCCATCGAATCAAGCGGTGTTGGCTCCATGTTTACAATGACAAGCTTCGCTCCGTTTCGTTTTGCCAGCTGCGGAAAATAGTTTGCCGGGGAAACCTGAAGCGATGAGCCCAGCACGATAAACAAATCGGCTTTTATTGCTTCCCTCTCTGCCATGTCCAGCGCTTCTTCCGGCAGAGCCTCACCGAACAGCACCACACAGGGCCTTAAGAATCCTCCGCATGCGCATATTTCTCCTCCGGTTTCTAGGTATTTTTTGCCCGGATACTCTCGCCCGCAATCCAGGCAGCGCAGCAGGTTAATCGTGCCATGCAACTCGGCCACATTCTTGCTGCCCGCCTGCTGGTGGAAACGATCCACATTTTGCGTGATGATAGACTGGATGCGTTCTTCCTTCTCCCATCTGGCCAGAATTTCGTGTCCGGCGTGCGGACGATAGCGTGTCAGCATGTCAATTCGTCCACGATAGAAATCGGTAAACTCCTCCCGGTTATGCATCAGGGCAAATGTACTGGCCAGTTTGGTCGGGTCTTTATGGCGCCAGATTCCCTGTTGGGAACGGAAATCAGGGATTCCGCTTTCTGTTGACATTCCTGCTCCGGAAAAAACGACGGCGTATTTTGACTCTTTCAACCAATTTTCCAGCATTTCTCCATCGTCTCCTTTTCTTACTCCGAACTACGATAAGCATACAAAAAGCCTTGCTCAAGGTCGAGAAGGCTTCCTGCTTTATCTTTCTCGTTGTCACACATGTCTGCAGCAAGGCTTTGAGTGGTTTTGAAATATTTTTCAAAATAAGCACCTCGCCTCCTTGCAGTGTCCCTTCTATTATAATATGAATCCACATGAATTTACAGTTATTGAAACGATTAAGCTTATAGCGAGAATTCAGTTGATTTAACGATATTTACCTGATATTCCTTATTAAACTTGCTAAATGTTTCCTCTGTTGCTGATTCGAATCCTGGTATTGAACTCATGCAATCTTCTAATAGGTATAATCTTGAAGTAACATCCTTTTCGTCTGCGTAATATTCGAGAATTTGCCGAACTGATTCCAGGACACAATGGGACTTGGCTTCTCCTGCTATAATAATCTTGTCATATGATTTTATCATTTCTAAAAATTCAACATTACAATAATCTGTTCTATCATATTCCGGTTTAATAATCCCGTACATTTCACTTAAAGGGTCTTTACCTTTTACTATTTTTTCTATTGTTGATTTTCTGACAAACGAGTGGAAATGAACAATATTTGAAAATTGACCTTCTAAGGCAGCTCCCATCGTTCCTTCAATGCAATGATACGGCCATATACACAATTGCTTTTTACTTAGCTTTTCAAGATTTTGGACATATTCTAGACTCTCTTCTTGTTTCTCAACCGCAACCCATTTTCCCATCTCAACATCTCTAGCAGTTATAATTGTAAATGGATTTGGGTGATTACCATTTTCATCGACCCACCAACTAGGATGAAAAATTTGATGTATTTGATGAGTGTCGAGAGAAACTGCGATGGTTGTGATCTTTTCTAAATTGTTATAAATAAACTTTGTTACATTACCTATGTCCTTATGTGAATTTGGAACTGCCAGCTCCCCATTCTCCATAAAATCATTTTGAAAGTCAATCCCGATTAGCAATACCCTTGTGGCATCTAGATCGGAAGGAGTTTGATCTTCTAAATTCGCGAGGGCTAATAAGTCATTCATTTTTTTTGTATTTTCGCCACCAATGGCTCCTAGATCAACAATCTCTTCAAAACTGGTTCTCATAAGCACTCCTCCTAGTCATCAGCTACTAAATAACTTTCCATTTTTCCCTCGCCATTCCCTTCTTTTTCAAAAAAAACGCGGCGGCCAGCGTGCGCTTTATGTCAGGAAATCACTTTTCGTCCCAGTATAAGTCCCGGCACAATGAGCAGCAGTAAAACTATGCTGAGCGGAAAAGCGGTCCAGATAACCTGCCAATCAATATAGCCCTCCAGCAGCAAACGGTAATACGTATACAGGCTGTACGGAAACAAAAGCGCGATAGCCGTTATCACACCCGGCGTATAACCCCGGTACAGAATCGCCTGCCCTACATGGGTAAACACATTCACAAATAAAATATGAAGCGCTGCAATATATACCACCAGGAACGACCCGCCATCCGGCAGCGACTGCACCGTAAACAGCGTGATGGCCGACAGCAATAGAAAAATCCAGGCGACCGCAACCGAAAATTGGGCCGTCTTGATGGGAAACCGTCTTTCAAAGAAACCATGAAACGACTGCAGGCGGGCAGGGAGGAGATTGTACATCGTCGCTTTATTCTTATTCAGCCAGCTCTCTACAGTGAAAATCTCTTCAAAATCATGCAGCATAAAAATAATAGGGAACAACCAGATTACCGTACCAATTTCTAGGGATTGATTTAACCATTCAACCATTTCGATCCTCCTCCATATAACTAACTTAAAAGTTATATAACTTTTAAGTTAGTTATATGTTAATCGATCAGGTTTTGTCAATAAAAACAAAACCCGAAAGCAGCACAGTAGGCCGAGTTTCGAGTTTTGATCTATCCATATTACAGTTCTAAAATGATCCGCTTCTTTTGCAGCTCCCCCAACGCATTTTTCGCTTCCGCCGCTGCATGCGCATCTCCTTTTTCTTGTGCCGCCAGCAGTGCATCCAGCGCCTGGTCCATCTGAATGTCAAACAGGATTTTCTCCCCCGAATAAATCGCCATACCGACTCCTCCCCGCCGAAAGGTATATACGGTAACCGATGCCGTTTTGTCTTATATGATTATGCATATGAACCGTATGGTATGATGAAAGAGAATCCTAACGAACACTGCAAAAGATACAGGAAAGGCGTGATACGATGGATTTGGGTTTACGGGATAAAATCGTGCTGGTGACCGGTGGCTCCAAAGGAATCGGTCGGGCGATCGCTGAAGCGTTTCATAAGGAAGGCGCAAAAGTCGCCATTACGGCACGGAGTGAAAAAGAATTAAAAGAGGCAGCATCCGAAATAAAAGACGCTCTTGTACTGCCTGCTGACCTGACAGATCCGAAAGCGCGGAAATCCGTAATGGAGCAAGTGATAGAGCATTATAGTACCATAGACATTCTCGTTAATAATGTAGGCGGAAGCAATGGAGGAGCCATCCAGGAAACGGATGTCGAATTATTTGAAGCCGCGATGAACCTCAACTTCTATTCTGCGGTTGATTTAAGCAAGCGGGCTGTTTCCGTTATGAAGGAAAAAGGAGCGGGATGTATTATAAATATAAGCTCGATCTATGGTCGGGAATCGGGTGGCAAACCGACCTACAACGCAGCAAAAGCGGCCATGATTAGCTTTACGAAAGCGCTGGCGAACGAGGTAATCCCGTTCGGCATTCGAGTCAACGGCATTGCGCCCGGCGCGATTCTCCATCCAACCGGCAATTGGCAGAAGCGGCTCAAAGAGAATCCCGAGAAAATTCAGCGGTTTGTAAAAAGCGAAATTCCGGCCGGCCGTTTCGGAACAGTAGAAGAGATTGCCAATGTGGCGCTGTTTCTGGCGTCGGAAAAAGCGTCCTGGGTGGTCGGCGCCACACTCAATGTGGACGGCGGACAATCCCGCAGCAACTTCTAGCCGATGACAGAGGAAGGGTGACTGACTTTTACGGTACGAAGGAAAAGAGAGGGAAGAACGAAGGGATGATTTCAATATAGAAAAAGGCGAACGCCTTTTTCTTCCCCGGATCTTCTTTCTTCTCCTCCTTCTTTTCTCATGATTTTCATAGAAAACCACCATGGCGTCTCAGCCGCAACCCCGACATGAAAATTACGGGAAGGCCAGCTGACTTTAGTGGTACGAAGGAAAAGAGAGAAGAGAACGAGAGGATGATTTCAATGTGGAAAAAGGCGAAGGCCTTTTTCTTCCTTAGATCTTTTTTCCTCCCTCTTCTCCCTCTTTCTTCATGATTTTCATAGAAAAAAATTGTCCTCTCCCTTTTGGTAGAGGACAGCTTGATTGTATATTTACTTCAGAATGCGTATGGCGTCGCCTTCCCTTAATTGATAGGTTCCGTGCGGATGCACGACTTCGCCGCTGCCCTGGTAGATGCCTTGCAGCCATCCGTGCTCCGGATGCTTAATCTTAAGCGCTTTACCCACTACAAGGGAAACAACCTCATTATTTTCGAGAGACAATTTAC
>Ga0310822_100979_pt1 | contig 12178 bp, 12 predicted proteins | sample P4_ome_2_FD_201313 | JGI IMG/M metagenome (GOLD analysis project Ga0310822, IMG submission 201313) | Sorghum-adapted microbial communities from Joint BioEnergy Institute, Emeryville, California, United States - P4_Day56_Rep2 | ecosystem: Engineered > Bioreactor > SSF (Solid state fermentation) >... | reverse complement strand
TTTGCGATGCGGAATGTTTCTGTCTCGTCAAACGATTGGACAATTTGCCGGCTAAGCTGACTGTTGTCGCCGTCGAAGACGACAGTCGGAATTTCCTTCAGCCGCAGGTTCGAGTATAAATAACCGAATAATGCCGTATACAGCAGCGGAACAAGAAAAAGAATGGCAAAAAGACGCCGGTCGCGAAGAATGTTCAACCATTCTTCGCGGATAACGGCTCCTACCTTTAGTGGAGATACCATGGTTACTTCTCCCCTTTATTCTGCCATTGGATCGTCATGCCCGTCGCTGTGTGATCCGGCAGATCGGTAAAGGTAACTTTTACGCCGAACGAGCGCACATCCGTATCACCTGTATTCTGGCTCGGCTTTTGAATTGCGAAATCAGCAGCCGGTTGAATAACCGTGATTTTGCCTTTTACAGTTTTACCGGTAGAGATGAGCTTCATGTTAATTACATCTCCGACTTTTAGGCCGTCAAGCTCTGTTTCAGGGAAGTAGAATTTGGCCCAGCGATCTTTGGTTACTTCTAACGTAAATACTGGGAAGCCGGCTCCGACCAGCTCGCCCAGTTGTGCCGACTGGGATGTAATAATACCGTCTGCCGGTGCACGGAGTTCAGTATAACCGATATATGTTTTCGCTTCATTTAATGCAGCCCGTGCTTTTGACACGTTGGCATTGGCAGATGATACGGAAGAGGCTGCCTGAGAAATCCCGGCTTCTGCTGCGTGAACGTCTTCTTGACGCAGGGTAATTTGCCCTTTGCCTGCTTCAGCCAGTGCAACGGCAGCTTTCGCCTGTTCAAGCTGTGCTTCTGCAGCCTGAATTTCTTCCTTACGCGGTCCGTTCTGCACCATTTCGTATTGTTTTTGGGCGGCTTCATATTCTGCTTTTGCTTTCTGGTAATTTAATTCGGCTTCGTCGACTTTCGCCTGCGGCACTGCTCCCTGTTCAAGCAGGGTCTTCATACGGTTATAATTGTCCTCCGCAAGGCGGTATGCTTCTTTGGTGGCATTCACTTTAATCTGCGCCTGCTCACGCTCTTCTTTACGTGCCCCATTCTTCAATGCATTCACATGCGCCTGTGCGGCTTTTACAGCGGCCTGTGCCTGTGCAACCTGGCGTTCTACGGTCTCTGCGGTTACATCTACCGAACTTTGTCCCTGTGCCTTTTTCGCTTCGGCTGCGGAGACAGCCGCTTGTGCCTGCTCTACACCGGCTTCTGCCGCACTCAGCGCAGCCTGTGCCTGTGCCGCTTTATCCTGTAGCTCCTTGCTTTCCAGGCGGGCGAGCAACTGACCTTTCTTTACCCGGTCACCTTCTTTGACATAGATTTCGCTGATGCGGCCTCCCATTTTGAAGCTGACGTTCATATTTGTCGCTTCAACATACGCTGTCGGCTGGCTGGTGGAAGTTGCTTCAATGCGGTTTGTTTCACCATACGAAGCCAGCGCATAGGCGCCGCCACCGATCAGCAAGGCCATCGTAGTAAACATAATCATGCGAATCCCTTTCATCTTTTTCTCCACCTCTACCTCTCCATTTTGTTACTCTTCTTCAAAAATTCCAAGCATATGTAGCACCAGACTCTGCAGGTTGTAGCGCAATGTGGGATTGTCAAGCGATTCTTCATGACTAATGGTGCGCATGGCGGTAAATCCGATCATGCCAAAGAGGCTGCTGGCAATGACCGCGACGTCCATATGGTGAGGGAGCTTTCCCCTGTCTTTTGCGGCTTGCAGTTCCTGCTCCAGGAGAACGAAATATTTCTGCAGCACGTGACGAATGGTATGATGCCTCTCCTGCGTACCCCAACTGCGGCTGAGCAGCAGGCGGCAGAAATCCTGCTCATTCTGGAAGAAATCGAAATGAGCTGCCACCAGTCTGATAATACGCTGGCGAAAATTATCTTCGCTCACCACATCGATGTAATCCTGAATCATTGTAATGAAGTTCTGCACGCCCGATTCCATTACGAATATATACAGGTCTTCTTTTGTTTTGAAGTTATAGTAGAGGGTACCTTTTGCGACGCCGCAGATCTCCGCGATTTGTTCCATTGTCGTCTCGTTAAAACCTTTCTCCGCGAACGCTTTGAGGGCGCCCTGGAAGATTAATGTTTTTGTTTTTGCGCGCATACTTTCACCTCGTTTTTTTAAACTGACTAGTCAGTACAAATTTGATTTTTATTATAAAATTGATGGAGGGTAAAATCAATACCGAAAGAAAGAAAAAACGCCCTCCGGGAAAGGAGAGCGCAAAAAAATGAGAGCGTTATTTTATGGTGTATAGATAAAGAAGCGTTGATTTATCTTAAAAAGATATGATATGATAATTCTCAGTCTGACGATATAAAGGCATAATTCGGAGATGTACCCAAGTCCGGCTGAAGGGGACTGACTCGAAATCAGTTAGGCGTCTTGCGGCGCGCGGGGGTTCGAATCCCTCCATCTCCGCCATACATACTTTTCCGTTTAAGAAACATAGACCTTCAATTGCTTGATCTGGCGATTGAAGTTTTTTTTGTGAAAATAAGGAAAAAAGAAGGAGGGAAAGAGAAAAGAAGATCTAAGGAAGAAAAAGGCCTTCGCCTTTTTCCCCATTGAAATCATTCCCTCGTTCTCTTCTCTCTTTTCCTTCGTACCACAAAAAGTCAGCCGTCCTTCCCTTCATTTTCATGGCAGAGCTTGTGGCTAATTGGTCATGGTGGTTTTGTATGACTGGAGAGTCGCGAATAAAATCGAATAAGTTATGCAACCATAAACATGAAAACAATCCGCAAAAGGGATGATGTCATTGAACGAACCTTTGGAAAGTATAGACACCATAGTGATAAAAGTCGTGGCAGTCACAGGAGTTTTGGCTTTTATTTTAGGTTTGATCTATAGAGAAGAGATAAAGGACATTCTGATGATCAGCTTCCTTCTCTGCGTAATAAGCTATTATGTAGGAGATTTGGTTATTTTGCCGCTTACCAATAATTTGATAGCGACTCTTTTTGATTTCGGTATCGCGTTCCTGGTTATCTGGCTGACGGGACTCGGTTTTTTTCATGCAGATACTCCGGTGCTGCTCGTTTCTTTGGTCGCTGCGCTATTCATTGGAGTGGGAGAGTATTTACTTCACATTTTGATGCAAAGCGTATTACACGAACAACGTACCGAATGAAAGAACAAGCTTAAGCTTCGATTTTCGTGTGAAAGTCGAAGTTTTTTGTTTTTATGGAATATTTTGTCGAATATCTTTACTTACTAACATAAGCAACTTAAAATTCTAAGTAATACTATTTAACCAATTTTTATCTATCCGTTGGAGGTATGATATGGCAAAACAAGACATTTACCGTGCAGTCTTTGAAGCATGCATGACACGGTCTGATATGTATGCTTGCTATACGGGGCTGGTCCGTTGCATTATAGAAGAGATAGAGAACGATTGGGAGAGCATTCGGGAAATTCGCCTTGTAGAGCATGCTTATTCTTCGGTAAAAGAGAAAAAATTCCTGGACTAGTACAAAGACATAGGCAAGAAATTTCACGAAAACGGCTTTTCCTTTTCAAGAAGTATGAAAGAGGAGAATCCCGCATGAGAAAGAGAAACGTCGTTTTATCTCTGGTTGTCGCCACGTCCATTATTAGTGCCGGTGTATTCGTTGCTTCTTCCGTGCTTGAAAGCGCACAGGCGGAAGATCAGAATATTTCGGACATCGTACCTACCAACGAACCACCTTACCAGGTAAATATCGATGAAAACGCCACCCCTTCCCAGTTTGAAGCAGAAATGCGCAAAAGTCTTGTATATGAGCAAATACAAAAACCGAAGATTCCGGTTTCCGATCCGCGTCTCGATAAGATACAGGCGACGTTCTCCATAATTGAACAGCCGTTTGAAAAGCCCCTGGATAAGCCAAGAAAAGGTCGTCCGGACAAGATGGTGATTGATCCGTTCACCGGAGATGCCAAATACACGAATGGTATCGTTATTAATCGTGAAGGACGGGCTACGAAGATACCGGAGGACGCCTCGCCTTTTCGAGGGCAAATTCCAGCTGTGGTGCGGGTTATGGCCGCTGATATCGCAGAGATGACCAGGAAGCCATATACAACGCAATTGGCATATGACGTAATGAAGCAGACGACGGAGTTGCAGAAGTATATGGATATCCTCGACCTCACTGAAGTGACCGGTGTTTTAGTTGAGCTAAATACATACATTACCGACGGCAAATCTTCATTTAATAAAGCCGCTGCCCTTATTCAAGAAATAAATAAGCTGGTGAACTTCGACAAACTGGAAGAAAAGGAGTAAAGCAAGACGCTATGCCAGGATTTACGCATATAACGGCACGGACAAAAGCTTGCGTTGCTTTTTCTTTTTTGATAAGATAATTAGGCAGTGATGCTGCATAACATTGTGTATAAATTTGTCGCACTAGACGGGGAGGTAGCGGTGCCCTGTACCCGCAATCCGCTGTAGCGGGGTTGAATTCCTGTCTGAGGTGCGCTTCATGTGGGGTCAGGTCTGTGTAAGTGGTGTTGAGAGTCGGGTCCTGTGCAACGGGAACCCATGAACCTGGTCAGGTCCGGAAGGAAGCAGCCATAAGTGGACCATCCCGTGTGCCGCAGGGTGGCCTGGCTTGAGCTAACTGCACGGAGCCGCCTGGATGAACGTATCGACGGCAGGTGTGCGGCTCTATTTTTATAAAACTCCTGATGTGCTATACATCAGGAGTTTTATTTTGCGGAATAAAAAGGAACACTAGCGTTGCATTAACTAAGTCTGATGATTCAAAATCTTGATAATGTTCAAATTCTAGCTTACCAGACAACAAAAAAGTCCTTTATAATGAATAGGTCAGGTGGTTCCTGTCCAAATCCAAATAAAGGACCAAATCCCATGGACAAGAATACACTACTTTCATCATTTGGTAAATGGGTTTCACCCATAAATATTCAAAAACTTTCTGAACAAGTTGAAGAATGTAAACAAGATTACTATACAAAGAAGCTTACGACAGATGCTTATATCAAGCTTTTGCTATTCGCTCAATTGCACGAAACCGAGAGTCTACAAGCGATGAGTGACGCGCTACTTGATGAAGATTTGCAAAAAACACTAGGTTTTGAATCGATTAGTGCTTCCCAGTTATCACGAAAGAACAATAAGATCAACCCAGCTATTCTCTCAAATTTGTTCTTGAACCTTGTGTGTGAAATTCAACGATTCCACTATAAGAGTGGAAAGAATATGCCACTGAAAATCATTGATTCAAGTACGCTTCCACTGAACTTAACAAACTATAAATGGGCTAAATTCCGTAAAACGAAAGCTGGTGTAAAGCTACATTTGCGACTCGTTTTTATGGATAAGGACACCGTTTATCCAGAAAAAGCAGTGATTACGACAGCGAAAGAACATGACAGAAATCAACTTGAAGTCCTTGTGGATGATCAAGAAGCCATGTATGTGTTTGACCGTGGATATGTGGACTACGAACGTTTTGACCGAATGACAGATGATGGCTATTTCTTCGTTTCAAGACTGAAGAAAAACGCTGTCATTCGCGAAGTTGAAACCTTTTCCCTTCCTGATAATAGTACGGTTTTATCCGATAAAATGGTCTACATAGGTACCACACAAAATCGTGCAGAAAATGTCTTTCGCCTTCTTGAAGTAATCGATACAAAAGGGAACATCCTTCGTTTAATCACAAACCGATTCGATTTGAGTGCCGAAGAGATCAGTGAAATTTACCGGTCACGCTGGGCGATTGAACTATTTTTCAAATGGCTCAAACAGCATGTAGAAATCAAGCATTTTTATGGAATGAGTGAAACAGCTGTACAAAATCAGATTTACTTAGCACTCATCGCCTATTGCTTGAATGTACTCGTTCAGCTTGAGACGAAAAGTAAGAAATCCCTGCTTCGAATTGTTCGATGGTTAAAGGCTGCCATCTGGAAGCCTGCTTACGTTTGGTTACGAAGATTTGAAGAACAATCTAGTCCGTAATTAACAGTTGTCGTTGTTGCATTAGTCTGAAATGTATATTTTTACCAAATGGACAGTGCCACCTTTTCTTTAGGTTGTGACTTTTTGGCCTAAATTCAAGGGTGAATATAAACTGAAAATTTCGACTATATTTATGCAACGCTAGTGAAAAAGGAAATTATAAAAATAGACAGAATATATCAATATGGCAAATATCTCCGGTAGTGGGGTGAAAAGAAAAATGCCCGACAATTTGTTTCAATTAGAAGTCAATATGGATCAAATGAGACGCTATTTACACAGTGTTCCTTTTGCTGCCGTTTTTTTAGATGGGGAAGGAAGGGTTATAGAAGCGAATTCCATTTTGCTACAGGCTACGGGACACACCTATACAGAGATAAAAGAAAAAACGTTTCACGACTTATTTGTTACAAAAGAACGGTTTGCATCCTGGCTTCACCATTGCAATGTTTTGCAAAGTAAATCCAATCGTATGCCGCGAGGTTTGTTAAAGTTGCGCTCTGGTAGTACATGTATGTGTGATTTGATAATTTACAGTGATAATAATCAAGCGTCCCTGCATTATCTTGTGCTGCCTACAATTCGAGATATTCCGGGTCAATCGCTTTCGTCTTGTTTTTATCCTCAAATCATTCAGAATATTAATTTGGGCATCGTTATATTGAACGAACATGCACATATCATCGAAATCAGTGATACGGCCTGCGCCATACTAGGTGTGGAGAAGCAGCATGTCATTAACCGGATGATTGAGGATGCGTTTCCCGGCATGAAAGAAGACCAGGGATTTATTTCTTCCGCAGTGCTGAGAGGAGTTACGATGTCTGATAAGCCGTATTCCTGGTTTAACGGGAACCAGCGGTTTGAATTGATTGTAGATTCGGATGTGCTGCGAGATACGGCAGGAAAAATCAAAGGTGGATACTACATATTTAAGGACGTGACAAATACACGTTCGTTGGTCGACAAGATTGAGCGCAGTGACAGGCTGGCGATGATTGGACAGATTGCGGCCGGGACCGCTCATGAAATCCGTAATCCGCTCACGTCCATTAACGGGTTTTTGCAGATGATGAATAAATCGCTGGCTGAAGCAGGTATGGACAAGGAAAAGAGTTATACGGACATTATGCTGATCGAAATTAAACGCATTAACGATTTGGTCAGTGAATTTTTATTGTTGAGCAAACAGAAAGAAATTCAGTATAAGCTTGTGGACGTGGAACAGGTATGCATGGAAATACTGCCGATCGTGGAAAATGAAGCGCTCCTGTATGGCGTAGAAGTAGTCGTGGAGAAAGAGAATCCGCTTCCGCTGATTATGGGAGACAGCGAACTGCTAAAGCAGGTCTTCTTAAATATTGCAAAGAACGGCATTGAGGCGATAGGAGGGAAAGGGACGCTGACAGTGCGATTCTTCCACATGGGAAGCCATGTAGAGATTACGATTCATGATACAGGACCCGGCATTCCTCCTTATTTGGCGGATAAAATTTTTGAGCCCTTTTTTACATCCAAGGAAAACGGTACGGGCTTGGGTCTTCCCGTATGTCAAAAGATTATTCATGATATGGGCGGAAGCATCCGTGTGTCAAGTAAAGGTTACGGAACAACTTTTCATATTCTCCTCCCTTCCTGTTAACAATCCTCTTTCCCTTTTCCGCAAAGTAAAGAAAATGATATAATAAAAAATGCATGAAATTATATTATTCGCGTGCATTTTTTCATACATGCACCGCAAGAAAGATGGAGATACAAGATGGCTTATCGGGCATTGTATCGTATTTGGCGTCCGCAAACGTTTGCCGATATTGTGGGTCAAGAACATGTGACAAGGACGCTGCAGAACGCGCTTAAAGAGCAGAGGTTCTCGCATGCGTATTTGTTTAACGGGCCGCGGGGAACGGGAAAGACGAGCGCCGCAAAAGTGATGGCGAAAGCGGTCAACTGTGAGCGGGGGCCGGCGCCCGAGCCCTGCAATGAATGTGCTGCCTGCCGGGGTATTACGGAAGGTTCGGTTGTAGATGTAATGGAGATTGATGCTGCATCCAACCGTCGAATTGAAGAAATCCGTGATATTCGCGATAAAGTGAAATACGCTCCGACCGAAGTCCGTTATAAAGTATATATTGTGGATGAAGTACACATGCTGACGCCGGAAGCGTTCAACGCATTGTTGAAGACGCTGGAAGAGCCGCCGGCGCATGTGATTTTTATTCTGGCGACAACCGATCCGCATAAGCTCCCGGCCACCATTATTTCGCGCTGCCAACGTTTTGATTTTCGCCGTATCGGAAGCGCGCAGCTTGTAGGACGGATGAAGCAAGCGATTGCCGCCGAGAATATTACTATATCGGATCAGGCGCTTACGTTTATTGCACGCATGGCCGAAGGTGGAATGCGGGATGCATTAAGTCTTCTCGATCAGGCGCTTTCATTTGGCGGGGAGAGAATTGATCTTGAAGATGTGATGGCGATTACGGGTTCCGCTTCGCAGGCGATGCTTGCTGAGACAGCTCTTCATATTAAGGAAGGAGCGGCGTCGGATGCGCTTGACGTAGTGCGCAGGCTGGTGCAGAACGGCAAAAGTCCAGAACAATTTCTGGATGATTTGCTTTTCTATTTCCGTGACTTGCTTCTTTATAAGACGGCACCACAGCTTGAAGAGATACAGGATCGCATCATGCTCGATGATCAGTTCCAGGAATTGGGCGATGCATTTGAACGTTCCCATCTATTTCTGATTATCGAGAAGCTGAATCAAGCTAAGCATGATATGAAGCGGGCGAGTCAGGCGCGGATTATGTTGGAGCTTATCCTTATCCAGCTCTGCCAGATTGGCGAACAAGCCGATTCAATGGGCTCCCACTCTTCCGGTGTTTCATCCGGCTTGGCAGGGATGTCTTCGGAAGAAGCGGAACAATTAAAGCAGCGTATTCAAATGCTGGAGAATCAGATTAAGCGGTTAGAGAGCGGAAATGCAGGGGGACAGGAGCTGACGGCTGCAGCGGCACCGCGTAGGGAAACGCGGCGTTCAAGTATGCAGCCCACTGTCAAAATTCCAACGGGGCGAATCCGGGAAGTGGCGGCCGCTTCGATTGAGCCGCAGCTTAAACGGCTGCGCGCCATCTGGCCGGATATTTTGCAGCAGGTGAAAGCACGCAGTGTGCGTCTGCATGCATGGCTTTTGGATGGGCGGCCAGTAGCGTTGTCTCAGGATGCTCTGGTCGTATGTTTTAAAAGTGTGATTCACTGTGAGACGACATCCCGCGAGTTAAACAAGCAGTTAATCGAAGAAGTAGTAAAAGGGTTTATTAATCGGTCTGTTGAATTGTTTACACTGATGGAAAACCAGTGGAAAGAGATTAGTGAATCTGTGGGAGCGCCTAATCAGGAACGAGAACAGGCGGCAGAGCAAACGGAATCGGAGTCTGAGCCGGTGGTTGATGAAGCTGTTAAACTTTTTGGTGAAGAGCTGGTAGACATAAAAGATTAGGAGGAACGAATATGTTCGGTGGCGGAAATATGCAAAACATGATGAAGCAGATGAAAAAGATGCAGCAGCAGATGCAAAAAGCACAGGAAGAGCTGAAAGAGAAAACGGTAGAAGGTACATCCGGTGGTGGCATGGTGACTGTCACGGCCAATGGCCACAAAGAGATTTTGAGCATTAAAATCAAGCCGGAAGCAGTTGATCCGGATGATGTAGAAATGCTGGAAGACCTGGTGCTGGCTGCAGTGACGGAAGCAATGAACAAAGCCGATGAGATGGTAGCAAAAAGTATGGGCAAATTTACGGGAGGCATGAACCTACCGGGATTATTCTAAGATATAGGGGAGAACTGTGTGTATTATCCCGAGCCAATAGCAAAACTGATTGACGGATTTATGAAATTGCCAGGCATTGGGCCGAAAACGGCAGCGCGTCTGGCTTTTTTTGTGTTAGGCATGAAGGAAGATGATGTTTTGGAAATCGCAAAGGCACTGGTCAACGCCAAGCGGAACCTCGTGTATTGTTCTGTGTGCCAGAATATTACCGATGTGGACCCGTGCCGAATCTGCGCGGATACATCGCGTGATAAATCGATGATTTGCGTTGTGCAGGAACCGAAAGATTTGATTGCGATGGAAAAGACGCGGGAATATAATGGATATTATCATGTACTGCATGGGGCGATTTCACCCATGGAGGGAATCGGACCGGAAGACATTCGCGTTCCTGAATTACTGCGCCGTTTAGAGGACGAGGAAGTGAAGGAACTAATCTTGGCTACGAATCCGAATATTGAGGGCGAGGCCACGGCGATGTATATTTCCCGACTTGTAAAACCGTTTGGTATCCGTGTAACTCGAATCGCGCACGGCCTTCCGGTTGGCGGCGATTTAGAATATGCGGATGAAGTGACGATTTCAAAAGCGCTGGAAGGTAGAAGAGAGCTATAAAAGTACCACTTCTTCTAAGGAAGAATAAGGCGGTAGATTCAACATCGTGGTCATTCTTTAAGAATGAGGGACCGATATGTGTTGGAACACCGCTTTTTCTTTTGGAGCTTGTTCTTTTTGATGGATAAAGTGAATATGTTTGTACAGATGGTGAGGTGAGTATGTGATTAGACAAGAGCGGTGGGAAAGGATAGCATTTTACTCCGCACTATTGCTGCTAATTGGATATGTAAGCAGCTTGGCGCTCGAGTTTTCATCCTTGCAGTGGATAGCCACAGAGCAGGGGAAATGGCGCGTTGAATCTTCAGAGGATGTGACATTGCTGGGATTTGTTTTTTTTATAGGTACCCTGTTTTTCAGTATTGTTCCCGCTTTTTTTTATATTCCCGCCCTGTTTAAAACGATACGAAACGAATTCCCTGGATGGGAAACCGGAGTTTCCGGAAGATATGCGATGTATTACTTTGCTCTATATCAAGTATCTTACGGTGCTATGCTTGTGTTTTATATGATTTTTCCGTATCCCTGGTTTTCTGAGCAATCTGTTTTAGGGTTTATTGAATCGTTTTTGCCACAGGTCATGATGCTTTTGTTTGCGCTGCTTCTTTTTGGAAGGCGTCTGCATGACATTGGATTTGTCCGTCCGGCCAAAGTAAAGCAATTATTTTTTACAGCTATCCTTTTCTATTTATTTTCTACATTTTTGTTGGATCTTATCGTGACTGTTCCGATTGCTGATTATTTCCGCTTTGAATTGGACTCCTGGAGAGAAGAGCAAATTTCCGGGGAAGTAATTCAAGCGAAAAACATAAGTTGGGTAGCTGGAATTGTTGAAGTGTTGCTAGTCGGCTTATTTGTTCCGATTGCTGAAGAAACGATGTTTCGCGGAGTGCTGCAAACCGCTCTGACCAGGCGTTTTGGTGCTGTGCTTGGCATACTTGGTTCAAGCTTTCTGTTTGGCGCGATTCATGTAGACCCTGTTTTATTTCCGCCGTTGTTTGCAATGGGATTAATGCTTGGCTTTCTACGGCATTACTATCGGAGTATTTGGGCAGCGATTTTATTCCATGCATTAAACAATACAATTACCGTATTGATTTATTTTTTCCAATAAGAGCAATGTTCTTAGGTATATAGGTAAAAGCAGGCAGGGAAGGAGAGAGAAAGTGGATAGCGTGACAGTTGGCATTGTAGTTGTGGTGGCAGGTCTGGTTTTTGTATTGATGAACCAGGGGGCCTGGAACTGGGTAAAGTGGGCTGGATGGGCGGTAGGGAATCTGGTCATTGGCGGTATCATCCTTTTTCTCTTCAATCTTGTAGCGGAATCATTTGCTTTTGAAATTCCGATCAACCCGGTAACGGTTACGGTAGCTGGATTTTTGGGTTTTCCCGGACTCGCTGCTTTGGTAATCATTAAACAATTTATTTTATAAAGGTATTGACTCTTAGATAAGCATATGATAAATTAAATAAAGTCCGCTAATGACGGGCTTTAATTTTTTCGCAAACGAATTCGATTTTGTTATTGACTTATCGATTTGTATGTGATAAATTAATAAAGTCGCCGCTGAGATGTGGCGATATACAAAAAAGAAGTTCCTTGAAAACTGAACAGTACCACTCGATGTGTGCGAGTAAAACAAACCCATAAAAGTGTGGTGAATGCTTTTATGGGGCCCGAAACAATTTCGTTTCAATTACTTAAGCTAGCTTGAGAGCTA
>Ga0310822_100976_pt1 | contig 12191 bp, 9 predicted proteins | sample P4_ome_2_FD_201313 | JGI IMG/M metagenome (GOLD analysis project Ga0310822, IMG submission 201313) | Sorghum-adapted microbial communities from Joint BioEnergy Institute, Emeryville, California, United States - P4_Day56_Rep2 | ecosystem: Engineered > Bioreactor > SSF (Solid state fermentation) >... | reverse complement strand
GCACCGCAACCTGATAAACACGAATGGGAGCAAAAGCTTCCGGATAAAAAAGACGATGTGATGGACATTGTCGTACGCAATGCGAAGAGCCTTTCAGAACACATCTCCCACCCGGCTCTATACAGGGCGCTTACACGTCTGACCAAACGGCAGCTTACTATTCTTGAACTGTATTTTCTGTACCATCTTACGCATGAGGAAATCGGACAAGTTCTTGGTATCTCCCAGCAATCCGTATCCAAATCATACAGCAGGGCGCTCGTTTCCCTGCGCGCATTCTATAGAGAGGGTGAGACCGTTGGACCCGAGCGAATGGATTAATCTGATTCGCAATGTCGGTTTTCCAATTGTAGTGACGTTCTACCTGCTGCTCCGGCTCGAGAAAAGTTTCCATCAATTATCCGAAGCAGTGCAGGACATGATGGATGAAATGCGGAAGAGGTGAGGCGGGTGAAGACGCTGTATGATTTGACGAGGCAGGCGCGGAATAACGACCCGGAAGCAATTCGCGCCATTCTGCATCTGTTCGAGCCGAAGATTAAAAAATCAAGCCGATTAATTCCGCATGGCAACCGTGATGATGTAGAGCAAGAGATTAAGGAAGAGATTGTCAAAGCGATTCGCCGTTTTGATACCAGCACAACCCCGGGCTTTTGGGAATTTCTCGAAATCGTAAAGTAAACTTCTCAAGTATCTTTTTCTGTAAGCAGCGGCAGTTAAAATTGAGAGGAGACGATAGGATGAGTAAGATGCATTTATTCCCGACCGCAGTTAATGAAGTAATGGAGCAGACGAACGAAGTGCCTCAGGGGGTGGAAATGATTCAAGCACCCGGAGAGTGGGAGGCAGCGGACTATGGAGAAGGCGTAGTAGTCGCGGTGCTTGACACCGGCTGTCAGCTTGATCACCCCGACCTGGCACCGAATATTATCGGGGGCCGGAATTTTACCACCGATTATGACGGAGACCCGGAACGGTATGAAGATAATCATTATCACGGTACGCATGTGGCCGGCACTGTGGCTGCTGTCTACGATAACAATGGGGTGGCCGGCGTGGCGCCGAAGGCAAGCCTGCTGATCTTGAAAGTGTTAACGGGTGAGGGAAGCGGAGACTATCAATGGATTATTGACGCGATCGAGTATGCGCTTGCCTGGAGAGGACCAAATGGGGAGCGCGTCCGGGTAATTACAATGTCGTTGGGTGGCCCGGATAATGAGCCGGCGCTGCATGAGGTGATTATCAAAGCAGTGCGGAGTCAAGTACTGGTAGTCGTCGCTGCAGGCAACGAAGGAGATAACGATCCGAATACTCCGGAGCTTTCTTATCCGGGTTCTTATAATGAAGTCATTCAGGTAGGAGCGGTCGATTTGCAAGGACGTCTGGCCGAATTCTCGAATACGAACAATCAGGTGGATGTGGTAGGGCCGGGTGTCAGGATTTTGTCGACGTATCCGGGAAGCAAATACGGCGTGCTGTCAGGTACGTCGATGGCCACCCCGCATGTCGCGGGAGCGCTCGCGCTGATCATCAATCGCTGCGAGCGAGAGTTCGGACGCTCGTTGACGGAAGACGAGCTGTATGCCCAGCTGTGCAAACGCACCGTGCCGCTCGGCTACGGACCGCAGGCGGAAGGCAACGGGTTAATCAATCTGGCCGCAGAGACGCGTGTGCCGACCCGGTAAAAAAGAGAACAGAGCGTTCTAAGCGAAATATTACGAAATATCATTGACGCCTGTGGCATGCAGGCGTTTTTTTTGTCAAAATCAAGGAATGGTCGCTAGTGATAAAGCTTTTTATGGAGGGGAAATTAGTATGTAGTAGTAAAATAACAAGTTGGTCCAGATTATTGTTAACATAATTTTATTTATGTTAACAATAAAAAGCGCGATATTTGTGTAGCTAAGGAACAGAATTAAAATACTGCGTATAAAACAAACAAAAAACATCCACCCATTAACAAAGGTGAATGCTAAAACTTCTCATATCCAGTCCTCTGCCCAGCACTGCACCTGTTCCATCACCGGCTGCAGCGCTTTTCCTTTGTCCGTAAGCTCATACTCAATGCGTACAGGCGTTTCCGGATAGACGTGGCGATTCACGATACCGGCCTGTTCCAGCTCCTTAAATCGCTCCGCCAGCATACGGTCACTCATGTTTGGAATGATGTCCTTTATTTCGCTGAAACGCTTCGGGCCATCCAGCAGCGATTGAATAATAAGCCCGGTCCACCGTTTGCCCAGAAGTTCAAATGCGGCCTCAAATCGGGGGCACAGTGTCTTATCATGTTTCATTACTACCACCTCGATTATATTTTACCATAGTTGCTTTAGAAAAATAAGTTATAAAATTTATTATGCCCATGAAATACTGTCGAATACAGAATCGCTTTTTGTTTTGAGAATAGACTAAGGAATAGATTAAACAAACACAGATGTTTGGACAAGGAGGTATGTATGAAGAGGCTGCGTCTTTTTTGGATTGAGCTATGTGTGGCAGCGTTCGTTTTCTGTACGGGAATGTCCGGGGTGACACAAAACAATGCGGAGAGCTATATCCTGATTACCGTCAAAAGCACGCTTGCAGCAGAGCACGAATCCCACCTTAAAGTCATATCGGATGATATCGCGCAGGTGATTCATCGAGCTAAAAGAGTACAGGTAAACCAGCTTCCGGCAACCGATCGCTACCTTACACTGCGGTACAGGGGTAAGGAAGACATGTACTACCTGGATAACGCAGGGCATGTATTTGCTCCTTCTGCCCGTGAGCAGCTGATCATTTCACGGAAATGGAGCGAGAAGCTGAAATCTTATGGCAATATGGTTGCCGCTTCCCATTACGGAGCGCTGCTGTCATGGGATGAAGTGAAAGAACGAATCCCGAATAAATCCGTTATTACGGTCTTGGATATGGAGACAGGCTTAACGTTTAAAGCCCAGCGCAGGGCAGGCAAGCATCATGCGGACGTGCAGCCGCTTACGAAAGCAGACACAAAAGTAATGAAACAAATTTATCAGGGCAAATGGAGCTGGAAAAGAAAAGCCGTTCTTGTCGAAAAAGACGGACGATACTACGCGGCCTCCATGCAGGGAATGCCCCATGGCGGAGACGGGATTCCGAACAACGGTTTTTCGGGCCATTTTTGTATCCACTTTCTAAATAGCCGCACGCACGTCTCAAACAATAAAGATGCGGAACATCATCTAATGATTCATAAAGCAGCCGGGAAATTGGATGCGTATTTTAAAAACGTGTCCCCTTATGAATTTATCGATAGCTTTATCGGGGCTGTGAATGTAAAGGAGAAGCAGGTTTTGCCGTATTTCTTTTTCAATCCCGCTCACCCGCGGCTTGCTGAGGTCGAAAAAGAATTGCAGGACGTCCACACATTTCGCCGGGTATCAAAATATCAGCAAGCAGAAGCGGAAACGGACAAGCTAATGCTGGAGATTCCCGTGGAAATTCGGGTAGATCGTGCAGGGCAAAGCGTGGAAACAAGAAAAGTGACGTTCCACATCGAGAGAAAGACGAAAGAATCCCCCTGGAAAATTGTCGATATAAGGGAAACCTCCCGCGAATAACGCGATGAAACAGAGGCCTTTGACGATACCGTTCGTTTTGGTGTATAGTTTTACTAAAGAGAAACATTCGACATAAGGCTTGCAGATACAATCTTCTAGTGATGCCGCTAGAAGATTTTTATTTGGCCGTTTTTTACGTTATACATTGGAGATAAAGGAGATGCCAGATGAAGACATTAGTTCTTGCTGAGAAACCGAGCGTAGGCAGAGAGATTGCCCGTGTACTCGGCTGCACTCAAAAACATAAAAACTATATCGAAGGACCGAAATATATTGTGACCTGGGCGCTTGGCCATCTTGTCGAATTAGCCGAGCCGGAAGACTACGATCCGAAATACAAGACGTGGAGGCTCGAAGACCTGCCGATTGTACCCGATCGTATGCGGCTGAAAGTCATCAAAGAATCGTCCCATCAGTTCTGTGCCATCTCGCAGTTGGCGAAGCGAGGCGACATCAAAGACTTGATTATCGCAACGGATGCCGGACGGGAAGGGGAATTGGTCGCCCGCTGGATTATGGAGATGATTAGATGGAGGAAGCCGTTCAAGCGGCTGTGGATTTCTTCGCAAACGGATAAAGCGATTAAAGAAGGATTTGCCAGCGTCAAACCGGGACCGGCATATGATGATCTGTATCAGTCTGCCGTATGTCGTGCAGAAGCCGACTGGCTTATCGGGCTGAACATCACCCGGGCGCTGACCAGCAAGTACAATGCCCAACTGGCCGCAGGCCGTGTACAGACGCCGACGCTTGCGATGATCATCCGACGCGAAGAAGAAATCTGGAAGTTTAAGCCAACCGAATACTGGACGTTGACCGCCGACTTCGGCGCATTTACCGGCACATGGCGGTCCAAAGCAAATCAGGACGGCCGCATCTTTAACAAAGAAACGGCACAGGAGATTGATCGGAAAATCGAAGGCCGAATAGGGAAGGTGATTAGTTTGAAAACGAGTGAGAAAACGGAGCCACAACCGCTTGCCTATGATCTGACTGAGCTGCAGCGTGACGCCAACAAGCGATACGGATTTTCGGCCAAGCACACATCCAATGTGCTGCAGAAGCTATATGAACAGCATAAGCTGGTGACATATCCGCGCACGGATTCACGTCACCTGACAAGCGATATGGTACACACGCTAAGAAGCCGTCTCAACAGCATCGAAGTAGGACCCTACGCGCAGTTAGTGCGACCGCTACTCAAACAGAAATCGCTGCCCATCACCAAACGCATTGTCGACGACAGTAAAGTCACCGACCACCACGCGATCATCCCGACGGAAGAGCCGGTGCGCTTGGGTGAGTTAACGAACGATGAACGCAAATTGTACGATTTGATCGTGCGGCGTTTCATTGCGCTTTTCTACTCTCCGTATCGTTATGAGCAGATTCAACTGACTGTGGATGTGGCAGGTGAGACGTTTCACGCCAGGGGAAAAGTCATGAAAGATGCGGGCTGGAAAGCAGTATACGGGGCGGATGCTGCTGCACCCGACGAGGAGAGCGACGATGAGGATACGGCGGATCAGACGCTGCCGCCGTTGCGTGAAGGAGACAGCGTGAATGTCAAGCACAGCGTCATTCAAAGCCATCTTACTAAACCGCCGCTGCGGTTTACGGAATCGGATTTGCTTGCGCGGATGGAAAAAAATAACCTGGGAACGCCCGCCACACGGGCTGATATTATCGAGAAGCTGTTGAATACGGATACGATTGAGCGGCAGGGAAACCGCTTATATCCGACGAAAAAAGGGACGCAGCTGATCGAATTGGTGGCCGAGGAGTTGCGTTCGCCGGAATTGACCGCAAAATGGGAACGCCAGCTTGAAGATATTGCGCGCGGAAAAGGAGACGCCAAGCGTTTTCTATCCGGCATCCGCCGCCAGGCCGCAGCGCTTGTAAAAGAAATCGCCGCAAGTGAAGTTGAGTATAAGCCACACAACGTAACGGGTTCCAAGTGCCCCGAATGCGGCCAAAACCTGCGCGAAATTAAAGGAAAGCGCGGCAAGATACTGGTATGCCCGGACCGGGAGTGCGGCTATAAGCGTTCTGCCGAGAAACAGTTGTCCAACCGGCGTTGTCCGCAATGCAAGAAGCGAATGGAGTTGCGAAACGGCAAAGCGGGTAAGTTCTTTCAATGCAAGCCATGCAATGTAGTGGAGAAACTTGAAGACGTGTCCGGCGGCGGAAAAGTAAACAAACGCCAGGAGAAAGTGCTGCTTAAGAAATACAGCAGTGACGAAGGGTTGACATTGAATCTGGGCGAGATGTTAAAGGCGGCATTAGAGCAGAAACAGGACAAGTAGCGGCTGACTTTTGCGGCATGAGGGAAAAGTGAGAAGGGAACGAGGAGAGGATTTTAATGTAGAAAAAGGCGAAGGCCTTTTTCTTCCCTGGATCTCATTTCCTCTTTCCTTCTCCTTCTTTTTTCGTGATTTTCACAGAAAAGGTAAGCTGGGAAAACCGAACCTTTTTTACATCGACTTAATGCGTAAAAGGTTCGGTATATTCGTTTTTCTGCTACGGCATAATAAGAAAAGCAGGCCAGTAATAGAATACGAATGTAACGGCGATAACCATAATGCCGCTTATCATCAAATACCCTGGATACCTGCGCGTAACGGCCATTTCTTTGGCTTCGTCCGGAACGGCTGGACGCTGCAAGATTTTTTCCCGGAACGTCCGTTCCGCATCGGTTACCACGCCGAATGCAGATCCTAGAAATGCGGCTTGCACGCAGTAGCTGCTTGTCCGAATAGGTTTTATTCCGTGACTGTTCCATGATATCCCGCGTAATGCTGCTTCCGATGAGTTGAAGAAAACTTGAACAAGAAGACAGTGCGGCGGCCATAATACCGCTGATGATAATAACACCCAACCATGTCGGCACGATATTCATCGCCGCCCAGACGAACACTTTTTCAGAAGGATCGATATCGGCCTTGATTGTCGTGATGGTTGAAACGCTAATGTGAAGAAAAAGATAAATCGTGATAATGGAGATAGTAGCCCATACGCCTGAGCGAATGGCCACATGTTCATTTTTAGCCATCAGATAGCGGCTGCACTGCCAGGGACTAATAGCGACGACCGCTCCCCATACTAAGCCCATAATGACAGCCCAAGCTAGCGCCTCCCACGGTGTACCCATATACGCACCAGATCCCGTAATACCATGCCAGCTTAGCAAATCAGGCCGGGCGGGCAAATGGGCCGCTTTTGTAATAGCATCGGGAAATCCACCAGCCGCTTTGATGATGAACGGAAAAGCTAGATACGTCGCGATAGAAAACAAGAAGAACATAATCGTATCATTAACCATGACGCCTCTTGCACCTGATAAGATTGTGAACGAAGAATATACGATCCACATGATAAGCAAAGCAGCGGCGTACGAAACACCGGAAATTTCGGACAATAGGAGGGCAGCTCCCTGTGTTACCGCTACGAGGTAAGCGGCAATACCAAGTACTGTCGTAATAGCGGCCGCCATCCGCACTTTGTTTGATTGAAAGCGATTGCCAAAATACTCAGGGACAGTTAATGATTGGCTTCTGCGTAAATACCGGCCAAACAAGAATACCCCAAACACGTATCCGCTTGCATTAAAAATAACAAGAATAAGTAGAAGAATCGGATATCCTTCATATGAGAAGCCGGCTTCTCCCATAAAGGATACCGTACTCAGAAACGAAGCGACTAGCGTGCCTGTAATCATGAGCGTCGATCCGCTTCGTCCTGATACATAGTATTCCTCTGAATTCTGCACTTTTCTGGATAAGATAAGACCAACGAAGACATACACAATAAACGACACAATAATACCGACTGTAAAAATCACTTATATCCCCACCTTCCCATAAGATGTCGTTTTGCCAGCCCCTTCACTGTTTTCCACCTCATCCATTTCTTTTGTGGCCTGCTGTTCCATTTTTTGCAGAAAAGCCCGTGTGAATAGCCCGATGACAATTAACGAACCTCCATATCCAATACTAAAAAGAAATTCACCCATTCTTCTGCCTCCTCGCTAGTATAAAATAGTGTTGCACTTATTTTATATAGCAATTTCCATGCCTGTTTTTGAATTGTTGCAATTATTCTGTCTATTTATGGCTTAAGATAGGATGACGAACGCTTATCTTACATGCTCATCTATCAACTCATATGCCGGTTAGGTTACTATCTCTTCATTCGTCAATTGATATTTGTGCAGTTTACGCATAACCGTTGTTTGATTTACATCGAGTGCTTTTGCTATTTTTCTGGTCGTCCTGTACTTGGTTAGAGCATAGGAAAGAATTTGTTTTTCCGTTTCTTCCACCGCTTTTTTGATTGGCATAATACCTGAAACTTTAACCATGGCTTGCCGGCCTTCTTTGTTAAAGTGAAAAGGCAAATCTTCCATCGAAACGACAGGCTTTCTGGAGGTCACCACGATCTGTTCAATCAAATTCTCCAGCTCTCTGATATTTCCGGGCCACTCATGCAATTGAAGAATAAGCTTAGAACTTTCATCCAGAGCGACCGACTGTGAGTATTTTTTATTGAATTTATGAAGGAAATGATCAATGAGCAATAAAATATCTCTTTTTCTCTCCCGTAGCGGGGGAATACGAATTGGAACGACATGAAGCCGATAATATAAATCTTGACGAAATGCTTTTTCTTCAATCATCTGCTGCAAATTTTTGTTGGTGGCGGAGATGATGCGGATATCTACTTGTTTTTCCCGTGTACCCCCTACTTTCTTAAACGTTTTTTCTTGAACCAGGTGGAGTATTTTCACCTGAAGATCCATGGGCATTTCGCCGATTTCATCAAGAAACAACGTACCTCCATCCGCCATCTCGACAAGACCTGCTTTTCCTTGTTTATTCGCGCCCGTAAACGCTCCCGCTTCATAACCGAATAATTCCGACTCCATTAAATTAGGCGGGATCGCTCCACAATTAACTTGCACAAAATTTTTATTCTTTCTCGGACTTAGATCATGTATAATTTTCGCTAAAACTCCTTTTCCTACCCCGGATTCGCCGTGGATAAATATGGAAGAATCCATAGGCGCCACTTTCTGCGCCATCTCAATGACGGATATCATATTTTCTGATTGTGTGATGAGTTTATTAAAAAAGACGGTTTCTCCAGAATATTTATCTTGCTTCTCCTGCTGATTAAGTAAAGAACTCGCTTGGATAAGTTTGTGCTTCATCTCGACCAGTTCAGAAATATCCCTGGAATTACAGATAATTCGATAAAGATTACCTTCTTCATCGAAAATAGGTTTTGCCGTTGTAAAGACCGTCGTACCGTTCGGGTATGTTTGCTCCGCTGATTGAACCGTTTTCGTTTTCATGGTTTTTAGCGTAACGGAGTTGACAATCAGTCCTTTTTCTACTAATTCTGCGACATTTTTATTTACGTAAGCTTCCGGAGGGAGACCCGTAAATCGCTTACACGATTCACTCACAAATAACGTGTTTCCTTCAGCGTCCGTTACATAGATTTCATCATAGGAAGAATTTAGGATTTGAATCAGTTCGTTATTCTTTTTTCTTAAGCTTTCCAGTTGCTCGTGCAGCGATTGATTCAACTTTAGTAAACTAGCTATTTTTTGTTGATTTTGGTACTCCTTTACTTCAGATGATGTATAGCATGTATATTGTTCATTCCTTTTTACAATAAAGTAATCGTATTTTTTGCTGTCTTCTTCAGTCAATTGTGATAGAGAATCAATGACGCGAAAGCAATAATTCAGGCAGGATCTGAGCGGCTTTTCGCAACCTTCAACGGCTATGTTTTTCCAGAAAAGCGTTTCATCCAGTACCCCCATAACCTGCAGTGCATTGTCCACGATAAGAATAGGAAATGATTTGAGCGCCAACAAACCTTTCAGCTCTACCAGGCTAATGTCTGAAAATACCATTAGAGCTTCATTTTTTTGTGATACGTGCATACAATCACCTCATATATATTTAGGAAGCGATACACTAATGTAAAGCAATTATCATACCATGTATACATTGATAATAAAAAGCTACACAATGTTGAATATTTCGTAAATTTTATCCTGGATTAAACACATTTCATAACAGAATGAACACATTTTGCATCAGTTCGTTCCGTTCGTATGCTTCTCCTTCAGTGTATGCTCTTTCTTGTTTTTAATTATTTGTAAGCGTTTTACTCTTTGTAAGAGAAGCGTTTTTTGTTTGGATTTGCTGAACCTATTTTGCATCATAATGTTGCAAAATAGGTTCAATTTTTACTGGAAACAAAAATAATACGCCTATCGATGCATAAATTATACAAAATTTAATGCTTATTGTGAAATTTCTTTATATAATTTGCCGAATACGGCTGTGTTTTATACTGTATGAATTATTTATCAACCCTATCTTGTAAAGAAGAGTGGCATGATAGTTGCTTTTGTAAAAAGGGCGAACCACACAACAATTCTTTTAAAAGTAAGAATGAGGAAAATGAGTGCAGGCAGAACGATATCGCTTACAAAGGAGTGAATGATAGTGGCTCAGTTCAAGCATCTATTTGAAAAAATAACGATTGGTACTACCGAATTAAAAAACAGAATTTTAAGCACTGCGCATCAGACGAATCACGTGGCAAACGGTATTCCTACATCGGAGATGACAGCCTACCATGTAGCTCGCGCTAAGGGAGGGGTCGGCCTTATTGTTCTCGAAGCGGCTGCTGTGCATCCATCGGGAATGCTGACGACTCATACTATTGCGGGATATGACGACAGAGTAATACCCGCTTATTCTGAAATTGCCGAGCAGTTGCATAAATACGGAACCAAAGTATTCGCTCAGTTGTTTCACGGAGGCAGGGAAGTGGTGTCGAGCGATTACCGCAATGCTGCGTGGGCTCCGTCCGCAGAGCCCAGTTTGCGGTTCGGGGCTATGCCCAGGCCCATGAGCCTTGAGGAAATCGAGCAGGTCATCGACGGATTTGCTTTATCAGCAAAATTAGCCAGGGAAGCTGGACTTGACGGAGTAGAAATCTGCTGCTCTCACGGATATCTTCCGGCACAATTTTGGTCCAGTCATATTAATCATCGCACGGACCAATACGGCGGGTCCTTTGAGAATCGCATGCGCTTTATTATTGAGGTCCTGGAACGCGTATGGCAGGCGGTAGGTGAAGATTATACGGTGGGGATTCGGATGAGTTCAGACGAGATGACCATGGACGGTACAACCATAGTGGATGCCGTGAACATTGTCGAATACTTAGTGGACCAAGTTCGTGTTGACTTCATCAATGTCACGGCAGGGGACTCAAGCACGTATGCCGGTTCGACCCATATTGCACCGCCGTCTCCTGTAAAGCATGCTTACCTCTCTCCTCATGGGTTTAAGATTCGGATGGCCGGGGCCGTTCCTGTCTTTATAGGATCGCGGATTATCGATCCGGTGGAAGCGGAACAAATCGTAGCCTCTGGAAAGGCGGATGTAGTAGGGATGACCCGCGCTTTAATTGTTGATCCGGAGATGCCGAATAAGGCAATGAAAGGGGAGCTTCACTCGATTGACGCTTGTCTGGGGTGTCTTCAGGCCTGTATCGGCCATTACCATAAGGGTCTTACGATTGGATGCGTACAGAATCCGACAGCCGGCAAGGAGGCGGAGCTGCAGCCGCTTATTCAGCAGTCAAGGACGAGACAGCGCGTGATCGTTGTAGGGGCTGGACCGGCTGGATTACAAGCCGCCCTGACTGCCGATGCGCAGGGACACGAAGTTACCTTAGTAGACCAGAGTGAAGCGATTGGCGGGTTGTTACGAACAATGCGCCGGGCTCCGATGCGCCAGGAATTGGCGGAAACGATGCTGGATAATTATTCGCGGAAGTTATCGCAAAGTAATGTAAACATCGAGTTGGGGCGAAAGATAAGCCGGGATGATTTATTGGAACTAAAACCTGACGCGATCATCTGTGCAGTGGGATCAAGGCCTTACCTGCCGCATGTAGAAGGGATCGATGATTCCCGTGTGATGACGGTTGACCATCTTTTTAGCGGAAATCCCAGGGCGGTGGGACATCGTGTACTGGTATTTGATTTCGCCGGTGATTGGCCTGGAGTGGAAGCGGCCATCTTCTTAGCGGAAAAAGGGCATGACGTAACGTTGATTTCTGCTAAGCTCCACATTGGACAAGAAGTTCATCAGTACCTTCGCAACGAATATCTGAAGAAACTCTATCAATTAAAGGTACATCTCCGCCCCCACTATGATTTTGGCGGCATTCGTAAAGGCCGTGTAATTATTCGTCATTTATTTTCGCATGATACGGAAATGGTTGAAGAATGGGATACGGTGGTCTTATCGCAGGGACGTGTTCCAAACATTGAGCTCTATGAACAAGTGAAGGATATCGCTCCAGTCGTCCGGCAGATTGGGGATTGTCTTGCACCCCGCACGATAGAAGAAGCAACTTATGAGGGAATGATATCGGCACTACATCTCGGTGTCATACGAACAGAAATGCATATTTGAACCTCTCATGGCTAAAGCCACGAGATTCTTGGTTAGTCCGTTCTACTGAACAGAATTAGTACATGATGTACCACCAAGCTATCCCCGCAGTTCC
>Ga0310822_100974_pt1 | contig 12202 bp, 8 predicted proteins | sample P4_ome_2_FD_201313 | JGI IMG/M metagenome (GOLD analysis project Ga0310822, IMG submission 201313) | Sorghum-adapted microbial communities from Joint BioEnergy Institute, Emeryville, California, United States - P4_Day56_Rep2 | ecosystem: Engineered > Bioreactor > SSF (Solid state fermentation) >... | reverse complement strand
CGGGGGAAACATTACCCTTGCTGCTGAAAGATTAGGAATCTCCAGAGCAACAATGTACAGGAAAATGAAGCAATTGGGCATCTCTTCTGAAACCGTTCATTAAAAGTCTTAATTAAGGGAAAACCGACTTTTATAGTGTGAGACAGATGAGACGAAACGGAAAGTGTTAAAAATAGTTGAATTAAAAAAGGATTTGTATCAAAAAACGATACAGATCCTTTTTTAATTCTATTCGTATTCTTAGAATGGTTGACTTAAGAAGCCCGGAAGGCAATTCATCTGAAGGAAACATCATGAAAAGAAGGATAGATAGTGAAACCTTGAGACAAATGATACAGCTCATGTTTCATTGAGACAAAGGTAAAGATGATGGAACGCTAACAGGCCCAGTATTTTCAATGATATTCCTTTATATGAACATTTGGCACCCTTTTTGCTAAATGATAAAGACAGAAGGGAGGGATAACCCCTTTATGTAAAAAGCCACATCACACAAAAATGAAAAGGCTTACACTAGATGGATAAAAAGGAGGATCAAATATTAAAACGGTAAATTGAACGGCATTGATAACTTATGAGATTCATTGAACAACGCAAAATAAAGAATGAAAGGGGAATCAAAGATGGGACTGTTAATGACCATTGATAACGGTGGTACATTTACCGATGCGTGTTTGATCGATGGGGAGCGCGTGTTTCGTGCCAAGACCCTCACAACACCGTATGACTTAACCAAATGTTTTATCGAAGTGATCAAGGCTGCTTCCAAAGAGATTTATGGGGAGGAAAACATCCGTGCTCTTTTAACCGATCTTGATTATCTGCGTTATTCCACTACAGGAGGTACGAATGCAATCGTGCAGAAAAAAGGACCGCGCCTCGGTCTCATCCTGCGCGAAGGGACAAATCCTTCATTTCTGTTGGGAAGTAACGAAGAAAAAGAAATGTTTACTGCTATGGTGGATGATCGTATTGCGGGGATTAACCCCAATGGGGAAGGGCAAGAATTGGAAGCTAGAGTGGTAGAAGTCATTAACCAATTACTCTCCCAGGGTGCTAATCGTTTAGTCGTTAGTTTAAGTGGAGCGAATATGGTAGAAGACGAAATTAAAATTAAAAAGATTATTTTACGGAAATATCCCCGCCATCTTTTAGGAGCGGTTCCTGTATTATTCTCACATGAGTTAGTAGATGACGTAAATGATAGCAGACGGACTTGGGGGGCTTTAATTAATTCATTTCTTCACTCGGGTATAGAGCGCTTTTTATACAACGCAGAAAATGTGTTGCGTGAATACCGTACGAAAAATCCGTTGCTTATTTTCCATAATGATGGTAGCTCAGCCAGGGTAGCCAAGACTACAGCCATTAAAACCTATGGTTCAGGGCCTCGCGGAGGAATGGAGGGAACGAAGGCACTGGCTCAACATTATAACATTCCGGCATTGTTGACTCTGGATATTGGGGGAACCACTTCCGATATTGGTTTGGTCAAAGCCGGTCAGATTAAAGAAGATGTATACGGAAAAATTGAAGAGATTCCAACGTCATTCTCTTTAAGCGATTTGATTAGTGTGGGTGCGGGTGGAAGTTCAATCTTCAAGGTTGTGGAAGGAAAGATTGTTGTTGGTCCGGAAAGTGTAGGAGCTGCACCGGGACCCGCTTGTTTCGGACGCGGAGGACAGGAACCGACGATTACGGATGCATACCTTTTGATGGGAGTATTGGATTCTCGGTCCTATTTCCGTGGTAGCATGGTTCTCGATGAGTCCCGTGCCAGGGCAGCAATCGAAGAGAAAATTGCGAAGCCCCTTGGAGTAAGCCTTGAAGAGGCTTTAGTGGCAATGGAAAAAGCGTATGAGGAAAAGATTGCGAAAGGATTGGCTGTTTATCAGGACCAGGCGGACGAAGTAACGCTGTTAGCTTTTGGTGGTGCAGGACCAATGAGTGCTTGTGGAGTGGCAAGGGCGGCAGGAATTAAACAAATCGTTATTCCGCGTTTGGCTGCAGTCTTTAGTGCGTTCGGAATTTCATTCAGTGATATTGCGCATGAATATCAAGCTAATTTAGTTGAGATTAAAGGAAAGGGTTTACAGGAAAAGTTAAATCAACTAGAAGAGCGGGCTAAACGGGATATGTTTGCGGAAGGGTTCGATATCTCGGAGTGTACAATTCAAACTCATCTCAGCTTTTTCCGAAATGGGGAGTACCAGACGATTACACTTGACCCATTAGATACCGTAATCTTCGGATTGGAAGGAGCCCAGGATATTCGCCTTCATCTTAAAGTGGAAAGGCCAATTGCTCACATTAAGTTAGAGAATAAAAAGAAATTGAAGGAACATGCTCCAGCCTCACTATATCAAAAATCAATTTTAAACACGGAAAAACAATCAAAAGAGATTCCGGTTTATCGTTTTGAGGAGATGAAGCCAGGGGCTATCGGAGCAGGACCCGCTTTGATTGAAGATGAGTATTTCACCTGCCGTATTTTAGAAGGGTGGACGTTTAAGGTCAACGAAAACAAGGATATCTTTTTGTACGATGAAGGGGGGAAAGCATAATGAAAGCTAACATGACGGAGTATTTAGCAATCGATCTGGAAAAAGAGCTTTGGTGCTGCCGCAAATGTGACCACGAAATTGCCTCGGCTCGTGGAAATTATAAAGAAGGTCTTCTCGTGTACAATCGTGATCCGAGAGAAATTCATAAGCCTATTATTAATCCTGATTGGTATGAGTTTACTTTTTCACCCGATCCCAACTGGTGCCAGATTCTTGAGTATTATTGCCCTAATTGTGCAACCATGGTGGAAGTAGAATATTTACCACCCGGCCATCCTCCACTGCATGATATGGAATTCGATATCGATGCATTAAAAGATCGTTATCTTAAAAGAGAGGTGAAGAGAGCATGAAACAAGTGAGTGTAGATATTGGCGGAACGTTTACAGATTGCTTTCTGGTTTGGGATGATATTTATTTAGAAACGAAAGCGTTAACAACACACCATAACCTGGCACTCGGTTTTATGGAGGCACTGGAGCAGGCATGTAAAGAGCTTGGGAAAGATATTCGCACCGTCCTTTCTCAATTGGATTCCGTGCGATATGCCACAACTTTGGGAACCAATGCCCTGATCGAACGAAAAGGACCAAAAATTGGATTGTTGACTACAGCCGGTTATGAAAGTCAGGTCCCTTTAAGCCGTGGTCGCGGTTATGGTGATGGTTTGACACCGCAGGAGCAGCAAGACTTGCCTGCCGGTCAGCGCCCCGAGCCGATTGTACCAATTCCAATGATAGCAGGGATTCGTGAGAGGATTGATTATAAAGGCGACATTGTAATGCCACTAGATGAAGAGCATCTTCGTCAGCAAATTCGACACCTTGTTGACCGCGGGACCCAGGCATTTGTGGTCGGGCTGGTGAATTCCGTTGTCAACCCGGTGCATGAACGAAGAGTAGAAGAAATTCTCCTGGAAGAGTATCCGACCCATATGTTAGGTGCGATTCCTGTTATTCTTTCCCATCAGGTAGCTGAACGGAAAGGAGAATATGTGCGCATTACCTCTGCTATTCTGGATGCCTATTTGCATGATCAAATGTATCATGCATTAAGTTCGCTTGAAATGACGCTGAAGGAATACGGGTATAACAAACCTATGTTAGTCGTTCACAATATCGGTGGAATGGCCCAGTTGAACTCAACGCATGCTCTTCAAACGATTCATTCCGGTCCAACAGCAGGGATTAACGCCGCTGAGCACCTTTCAGAAGAATTTAATGTGGGACATTTAGTTGCCATGGATATGGGTGGAACAAGCTGTGATATCGGGGTTGTTGTAGGTGGTGGTATCCGATTTTATGATTTTAACCCTGTAATTGATAGATGGTTAGTCAGTGTTCCAATGCTTCATTTGGGAATTATTGGTGCAGGAGGAGGTTCCATCGCCCGCTACGATAAAACCTTGAAGCATATTGAAGTGGGGCCAGCCAGTGCAGGTTCTGAACCGGGTCCGGCATGTTTTGACCGGGGTGGAATCGATCCGACAGTAACGGATGCGGATTTGATTTTAGGATACTTAGATCCGGAATATTATGCGGAAGGTCACATTGCGCTAAACAAGAAGCGCTCGGAATTTGCGATTAGGGAAGCGATTTGTGATGAATTGGATATAAGTGTTGTGGAAGCGGCGCGTCAAATAAAGAAAAAAGTAGACACCAATATGGCCCACGCTATTTTTAAAGAACTTGGTGTTAAAGGATATGATCCGAAAAACTTTACCCTCCTGGCATATGGAGGGAACGGGCCTCTCCATTGTTGTGGTATCGCAAAAGTTCTTGATATCGAAAAAATCTTAATTCCTCCGTTCTCCCCTATTTTCTCAGCAGTGGGAGCAGGTATCATGAATCAGGTAAATATTCATGAAAAATCGGTGTTTATGAACATTTATGATTCCAATACGCGGAGTCTCTTTAAAGAATATGATCGCTTCAACTCGATCGTCGAGGAATTGGAAGAGGAAGGAAAAGAGGAGCTGTTGCGTCAGGGAATCCCGGAAGAAGCAATTCAGCACCGGCTGGAACTGGATATGCGTTACGGAAATCAGCTGACACAAACTTCCGTTATTTCTCCAGTCAACCGTCTAAATAATATGGCTGAAGTGCTGGAGCTGGTGAACTCGTTCAGCGTAAACTATGGCGAACGATTTGGGGAGGGAAGCCAGCAGCCTGAAGCCGGTATCCGGATCAATACGATCCGTGTGCTATCTTTCATTGAGCTGGAGCGGGTTGAGTTTAAGAAACCGATTGAAGATCAAACAGAAGCGCCGAAACCTGTTAGTAAACGTAATTGTTATTTTGTTGATATCGATGAACCGGTGCTTACGAATGTGTACCGTACACAATTGATTCAACCGGGGGCTGTTATTGAAGGACCTGCACTCGTGGAATCGCCTCGTACTACCTATCTAATTGAGCCGGGCTGGAAATTGATTATGGGCGAACAAAATTCGGCCTGGATTGTAAATAATCTGAATAATAGTTCAAGTAATAAATTTCAAACGAATACGATGGCCGTAAAATAATAAAAGGGAGTGTGGAAACATGGCTTTGGATGAATTGAAGCGAGAACAAGAGCTAGTAGAGAAATTTTTGAAAGAAACCACCCTTTTTCTTGGTCCTGGCCCCGGTTTGATGCAAGACCATACCTTGGCTCCAATAACAGAAAGGGAAATGGAGGCCATCGAGAAGGTTACGGATCCTTCTGTTCTTAGTGTGGCACGCAGCAAGATGCAAGCAGGAACCAACGAAGCGTTTGAAATGCTTGAACAGATTGGAGCTGCACCAGGAGCAAAATGGGGGGATTTGGTTTGCGGGATCTTTACCGCGAAAGGAGACTTATCCATCGTAAGCTCTGGCGGAGTGTTAATCTTCGCCGGATGTACGCAATATGGGGTAAAATATATCGTTCAGAATTGGCTCGATGATCCCGATGTAGGCGTAAAGCCCGGTGACATCTTCTACTACAATGATGCTCGATATGGTGGAGTTCACAATACAGACCAAAACTTGATTATGCCGGTTTTTCATGAAGGGGAGTTAATTGCCTGGATTGTGACCGTTGTCCATGAAGGGGAAAATGGGGCGATCGAGCCGGGTGGTATGCCATCTGCTGCCGAACAAGTTTATGATCAGGGTCTTGCTATTTCACCGGTTCGGGTAGGTGAAAATTATAAGTTTTATAAAGATCTCCTCACTTATTTCCAAAATTCCGTTCGTGAGCCCAAATTGCAACTGGTGGATATGAAAGCCAAGCTTTATGCTGCCCGCCGCATTGAACAGCGCATCGAGGAAACCATTGGTGAATACGGTGTAGATGCTGTGGTTGCCGTATTGAGAAAGACATTAGATGATACGGTAGAAGAGGTAAAGCGCCGTCTTCGTCAATGGCCTGACGGCAAAGTGCGGATGGTGGGTATTGCTGACAGTACTTTGCGGGAAAATTTATTAATTAAAGCCAATCTGGAGCTAACTAAAAAAGGCGATCTCTTAACCCTTGATTTCCGGGGATCATCGCCCGAATTTGCCAACCGTCCTAACAACTCGGTAACAAGCGCGATGAAAGGGATGCTGGCCCAATTATTCCTATCATTTGTTTGGCCTGATCTCCCAAGGAATCAAGCAGTTCTAGCGCCAATGGAATTTATTGTCGATGAACATTCTATCTATAATGCTTCATACGATGTTCCGAATGCACAAAGTATGATGACGTTTTTTCCGGCGTTCACGGCAACGCAGGCAGCTTTAGCCAAATTTTTATACAACAGTCCGGAAAAAGCCACGAAGGTTTTGGCCCCTTGGTACAACATGATTAGGACTTGTATTTATGGTGGGGTAACCCAACATGGGGAAACTGTGGGTAATCTATGTGCCGACTTGAACGGAATGCCTGGCGGAGCAAGGGAAGGTCTTGACGGAGAGCACGCGATTGCGCCGATCTTTGCCCCGATGGCGGAGCAGGGGGAGCAAGAACTGATTGAGGAAGAAGTTCCGATTATGCAGCTTTCCCGCCGCCTGATGAAAGACAACCAGGGATTTGGCAAATATCGCGGTGGTCAGGGCTATCAAATGTTTTTGACGCAAAAGGATTCGGACTATTTCGGGTTTATGAGCACGACTATCGGTTCCAAATATCCGTCAACGTATGGAATTTTTGGAGGTTATGCCTGCCCGGCTTACCCGCTTTGCAAAATCAAGGGTGTGGATATTTTTGAGATTATGAAAAATGAACCGGAGAAGATGGTCTATACAACCGAAGAGATCATGAATAACCGTCCTTTCGAAAATGCTACCTATACAACGCATCATGGCGGATTACAATTTGAATTGGTTCAAGAGGGTGAGCTTTATATCATTACGCAAGGGACTGGTGGCGGTTATGGGGATGTACTCGACCGGGATCCGGAAAATGTCATTAAGGATGTGGAGGAAAACCTGATTTCCCAAGAAACGGCCAATAACATTTATAAAGTCTTTTACGATCCGAAAACCCTTGTACTGGATGTGAAAAAGACAGAAGAGGCACGACAAAAAGAGAAAGAAGACAGGAAAAAGCGAGGGATTCCGTATCAGGAATTCGTAAAAAATTGGGTAACCGACAAGCCGCCTGTTCATCTTCCCTTCTATGGTTCATGGAAAGATCGGGATATTATCTTTGCCGGATCCCCGGATAATGTTATGACGGAAGGAAATCTAAAAGCAGTATGGTTACCGAATCCAAAAGATGTTCGCATTTCAGAATTAGAAAAAGAACTTCAAGAATTAAAAGAAAAAATTAATTCCTAATCTTTAGATAAAATTAATATAGTTAACTGAAAAGTCAGCAAGTCATTTTTTGCTGGCTTTTCCAGCTACTATAAAAATGAAGGGGGGAATGAGGAATGAATTTTAAACAGTTTTTATTTCCGTCCGATACGAAGAGAAAAGTCTGGTTAGATTTTCTTGACTATGCCAACCGCCTTTTTGCAGCAGGCAGGGAAGACTTATGGAGTAATCCAGATACCTTTATCTCCATCTATAGCCAGGGGCAGGGACTGCTTCGTTCAGATGTGCTGAGTCTTTCTATCCTTGACTTCTACGCGGACTTTATTCATCGTGAACCGGAGGTCAGGGAACCGTGGATGGGCAGAAAACCGACATTTGCCTTAAAAAAACTGCTGGCACTGGAAGAACCGAGAAGGGTTCTTTTGGATGTTTTATCAGGACTACAAACTCTTTATCGGGGAAATCCGCCTATCGTACTTGCGATCCCCTCTCCACAAAGATTGCTTTTATGGTTGGATTCAGTGGTGCAGCTTGATCAGGATCATCCGATAAGCGATGATGATATCGAGGCGGCAGCTATATATTTGGCCGAGTATTTACGGTCTTTTTCTACTTCAGGACTATCGGCGATTGTCATCATGGAGAGTGATTCTCCACTTTTAGATCTAAATGAAGCTCTGTCTCTCTACCAGCCCGTATTCAATATAGTAAAACACTATCAGTGGTCGGTGGGAATCCAGCAGGAGGGAATAGCTCATGGAATTACCGGGGACGGGGATGAGGTAGATTTTTATCTCTATGGAGATAGCGAAAGTAGCGACTTGCTTCCTCTTTGGAAGAAGGGACTTGCCATTGGAGGGGGATTAAATCGGAATTTTTGGGAGGGGAATTCCGATTTATCTGAACTCCCTTCTATAGGACTCGCTTACGGGATGATCCCCGGGAATGCGGAACCTGAAAAGGTACTTGCCCAATTGAAAAAGTTGCATTCGTAAAAATTTTTGCGATTAATGGAAAGAGGTAAATGGAATGGATGTAATTGGAAATGGAACCTTGCGAGACCTGCTTAACGAAAAGACAGCCCTTCATCCTGATAAAACATTTCTTCTCTAAAGGAGAATGAACAGGTTTCGGAAGAAGAGATCATTTCCTTCTGCAAATACCGGCTGACCAGGTTGAAAGTTCCTGAATATGTAGAATTTATAACCGAGCTGCCCCGAACATCCGTTGGGAAGATTCAAAAGCATATACTCCGTATATGGCATGAGGAAGGAGTGAAAAACATATAAAACGAACAAAGCATAGTTGACAACTGAGTTTTAAAGGATTAATATACCTGTATGAAATAAAAAATATTTAGACTCTTATCGAGAGAGGTGGAGGGACTGGCCCAATGAAACCTCGGCAACCATTGACACGTTCAACCGGTGCCAATTCCAGCGAAACATTGTTTCGAAAGATAAGAGGTGCGACGTTCCTATGCTGCATTTTTGTCGACCTCTTACTACCGAAGAGGTCGTTTTTATTTGTATGAAGATTACACACAGAAAGGGGAAAGAGAAATGGTAACAGGTAAAGAAAATCAGAAGAAAAAGAAGAGAGGGGTACTGTGCGGCCTAGCTGTTAGTATGCTGGCTTTGGCACTCAGCGGATGCGGCAATGCTTCCAAGGAGGCGCAGACAACAACCAGCGCTGCTTCGCCCCCGAAAGAAACCGTGCAACTTTTGAACGTATCGTACGATCCAACGCGTGAATTATACCAAGAATATGACAAGGCGTTCGCACAGTATTGGAAGACGAAAACTGGGCAGACAGTAAACATTAAGCAATCGCATGGAGGTTCTGGAAAGCAGGCACGGGCTGTCATTGACGGCTTGGAAGCCGATGTGGTTACGCTGGCCCTCGCGTATGATATCGATGCGATTCAAAAGAAGGGCTTAATTCAAAAAGATTGGCAGAAACGATTGGCCTCCAACAGCTCACCGTATACTTCCACCATCGTCTTTCTTGTTCGAAAAGGCAACCCAAAAGGAATCAAAGATTGGGATGACTTGGCGAAACCGGGCATCTCTGTGATTACGCCTAATCCAAAGACATCAGGGGGTGCAAGGTGGAATTACCTGGCGGCTTGGGGCTATGCATTGAAGAAGCAAGGAGGAGATGAAAACCAGGCAAAAGCGTTTGTTACACGCATTCTTAAAAATGTGCCGGTGCTGGATTCTGGAGCGCGGGGAGCGACAACGACTTTCGTTGAACGGGGCATTGGTGATGTGCTGATTACATGGGAAAATGACGCGCTGCTTGCCGTTAATAAGCTGGGGAAAGGAAATTTCGAAATCGTCAACCCGTCGTTGAGTATTCTGGCTGAACCGCCTGTCGCCGTGGTGGATAAAGTCGTCGATAAACGCGGCACGCGCAAAGTGGCGGAAGAATATCTTTCGTATTTATATTCAGAAGAAGGCCAGGAAATCGCCGCGAAAAACTACTATCGCCCGCATTCTGCTTCCGTTGCAGCCAAGTATGAAAAGCAATTCCCGAAAATTGCGACATTTACTATCGATGAACTGTTTGGCGGATGGGAGAAAGCACAGCAGACGCATTTTTCCGACGGAGGCATCTTTGACCAAATCTACAAACCGTAACACAAGGAGAAAGACATGAAACGAGGATGGAAACAATTCAGCGTCCTACCCGGCTTTTCCATATCATTAGGGTTTACCCTGCTTTATCTAAGCATACTGGTTCTTCTCCCGCTGTCCGCCGTCTTTTTAAAGACGGCGACGATGGGATGGGAGGCGTTCTGGTCGACAATAACGGATCAAAGGGTACTGGCGTCCTATCGTCTTAGTTTTGGGGCCGCTTTTGCTGCTGCACTGATTAATGTTGTATTCGGCCTGCTTGTGGCCTGGGTGCTGGTTCGGTATTCTTTTCCGGGCAAACGAGTCATTGATGGACTGGTCGATTTGCCGTTCGCGCTGCCAACTGCTGTGGCAGGTATTGCGCTGACGGCCATCTATTCTGAGAATGGCGTCGTCGGCCACTATTTACAGACCATTGGCGTCAAGGTTGCCTTTACGCCGCTCGGAGTCATTGTTGCGCTTACCTTTATTGGGTTGCCTTTTGTGGTGCGAACGGTGCAGCCGGTATTGGAAGATGTAGATAGACATGTGGAGGAAGCGGCTGCCTCGCTCGGCGCAACGAGATGGCAGACGTTTCGCAGGGTTATTCTGCCGGAGTTGTACCCTGCACTGCTGACAGGGTTTGCGCTGGCATTAGCCCGGGCGCTTGGAGAATACGGATCGGTGGTGTTTATTTCCGGGAACATGCCGATGTACACGGAAATTACGCCGCTGCTGATTATGAGCAAGCTGGAGCAGTTCGATTACGCAGGGGCCACGGCGCTTGCCGTCGTTATGCTGCTTGCCTCGTTTGTGATGCTCCTGTTCATTAATATCATTCAATGGCGTACCGGTCATCGCCGTACTGCCAAAGGGGGGTAAGAGATGGCGAATCCGATTCTGGTATCATCGAGAAGGCAAACGGAAGTCGTCAACGTGGCATCAAAGAAAGAGGGAATTGTACGTTGGGTACTCATCGGTATGGCTTTGCTCTTTCTTCTTCTTTTCCTGGTACTTCCGCTGGTTATCGTATTCTATGAAGCTTTGCAGGATGGGATAGAGATGTATCTTGCTTCGATTGCGGAACCGGATGCACAGGCTGCGATTGCCCTCACGTTACTTACGGCCGCGATTGCCGTGCCGTTAAATCTTGTATTTGGGGTCGCCGCTTCCTGGGCGATTGCCAAGTTTGAATTTCGGGGAAAAAATATTTTGTTGACCCTGATTGATTTGCCCTTTGCCGTTTCGCCGGTCATCTCCGGGTTGATGTTTGTGCTACTGTTCGGTATGGAGGGAATGTTTGCCCCTTGGCTTGAAGCCTATAACATGAAAATTGTTTTTGCCGTGCCGGGGATTGTGTTGGCCACCATATTTGTGACGTTTCCTTTTATCGCCCGCGAGCTTATTCCGCTGATGCAAGCCCAGGGAACGGAGGAAGAAGAAGCGGCGCGCATGCTTGGAGCGAACGGTTGGCAGATATTTTTTCGGGTGACGCTTCCTAATATCAAATGGGGCCTATTGTATGGCGTAATTCTATGCAATGCGAGGGCCATGGGCGAATTCGGGGCCGTGTCGGTCGTATCGGGTCATATTCGGGGATTAACCAATACGATGCCGCTGCACGTAGAGATTTTGTACAACGAATACAATTTCGCCGCTGCTTTTTCTGTCGCATCGCTTCTGGCGCTTCTGGCCATCGTGACATTGGTGGTGAAAGGTGTGGTCGAGTGGAGAACGGCTCGCCGGGGACATTAAGGGGGGTAAAAAATGAGCATTGAAATCAAAGCACTGAATAAGAAATACGGCAATTTTACAGCGTTACACGAAATTGATCTCGTCATTCCTGAAGGTGAACTTGTCGCGTTGCTCGGTCCGTCAGGTTCCGGAAAAACGACGCTGCTGCGGATCATTGGCGGGATGGAAATTCCGGATTCCGGCAATGTTTTATTCGGTGGAGAAGCAGAAGCACAAAGAAAAATAGCAGCACCTCGTATCGGGTTTGTATTTCAAAATTACGCTCTCTTCCGCCACATGACAGTCTTTGATAATGTGGCGTTTGGTCTAAAGGTTCGACCGCGCAGACTCCGCCCGTCCAAGAAGGAAATTCGCGTGAAAGTGGCTGAACTTCTTAAGCTGGTGCAACTGGAAGGGCTGGAGAATCGGTATCCGGACCAGTTATCCGGCGGGCAGCGACAGCGTGTGGCGTTGGCCCGGGCACTGGCGATTGAGCCGCAAGTATTGCTGCTTGATGAGCCGT
>Ga0310822_100973_pt1 | contig 12208 bp, 8 predicted proteins | sample P4_ome_2_FD_201313 | JGI IMG/M metagenome (GOLD analysis project Ga0310822, IMG submission 201313) | Sorghum-adapted microbial communities from Joint BioEnergy Institute, Emeryville, California, United States - P4_Day56_Rep2 | ecosystem: Engineered > Bioreactor > SSF (Solid state fermentation) >... | reverse complement strand
TTTTCCTGGTGGGGGTCGCAGGACCGCCACGACCGGACGCTGAAGGTGATCGAATTGTTTGAGAAGCAGAATCCGAACATCACCATCAAACCGGAATTCGGGGGATGGGACGGCTACTGGGACAAGCGGGCCACGCAAGCCGCCGGAGGCAATCTGCCGGACATTATCCAGATGGACAAAAAGTATTTGGCGGAATATACAAAAAAGAACCTCCTGCTTGATTTCAACCCTTACGTCAAAAACAAGACGCTGGATTTGAGCGATGTCGACAAGGCCTATATCAGCGGCGGCTACGTGGGCGACAAACTGTATGCCATCAACATCGGCGCCAATGCCCTGGCGGAAATCGTCGATCCGGAAATGTACAAAAAAGCCGATCTGGACGTTCCCAAGCCCGGCTACACGTGGGAAGACTTCGTCCAGCAGGCGAAAACCCTCAAAGAGAAGCTCGGATCGGGAGTGACGATTCAGGGGATGCTCGACAAGGACTATTTCGAGTATTACCTGCGGGGGCATGGGCAGACGTTCTATAACAAGGAAGGGACCGCGCTCGGTTTCGACAAAAAATACCTGGTCGATTTCATGACCATGTGGGATCAGCTTTATAAAGCAAAAATTCTGACGCCGATCGCCGATGTGGTCAGCTTGCGCGACCACCTGGAAAACTTGCCGATCGTGCACCAGAAAGCGCCGAACCAGCCGCTCTGGAGCAACCAGATCGTTGCCCTGGAGAAGGCCGCCGGCCGGCCGCTGGCCATGACCCTGGTCCCGATCGTCAAGAACGAGGGCAATAACAAATCGTATTATATCAAGCCCGGGCAGTTCCTCTCGGTTTCCGCGAATTCCAAGCACAAGGACGCGGCGGTAAAATTCGTCGACTTCTTTACCAATTCGCTGGAAGCCAACGAAATCCTCAACGCGGAACGCGGCATCCCGATTTCCAAGAAGGTCCGCGATCACCTGTATCCGAAGCTGGACGCAGCCGGCAAAAAGATGTTCGACTTCATCGAGACGGCCATGAAGTACTCCGGGGACGTGCCGCCGAGCCCGCCGGGCGAAGGTCCCGTCGCGGACGCCTTCCAGCGGGCCATGGATGCCCTGGGCTACGGGAAGCTGACACCGGAACAGGCAGCCGACCAGTTCTTCAAGGAAGCGAACCAAACCCTTTCCAAAAACAAGGGATGACAAAAACAGGGAGCCAGCGGGCCGCTTCAGCCTCCGTATGCCGGAGAGCGGCCCGCCCTCTTCCGGACAGGTGGTGAATTTACTGATGGATAGGGTTTATCCCGAGATTCAGACCAATTTGCAGGAAAACGCCGGCGTTCGCCGCTCTTCCTTTCTCCAGCGCAGCCGCAGGGAGGCCTGGGTCGCGTTCAGCTTCATTTCGCCGTGGCTGGTCGGCTTCCTGCTGTTTATCATCGGCCCCATGCTGGCCTCCCTTTACTTCTCGTTCACCGATTACGACATGCTCTCGGCGCCTCATTGGGTCGGCCTGCAAAATTATATCCGGATGTTCACGGACGACCCGCGGTATTTGACCGCCCTCAAGGTGACATTCAAATTCGTGCTGTTCTCCGTCCCGCTCAAGCTGGCCTTCGCTCTCTTCGTCGCCCTGATCTTCAACCGGAACCACCGCGGCGTAGGGTTGTACCGGACGGTCTATTACCTTCCCTCCATTATCGGGGGAAGCGTAGCGGTTGCCGTGATGTGGCGGCAGCTGTTCGGAGGGGACGGCGCCGTCAATCATATTCTGCAGTGGTTCGGCCTGACCGGCACGAACTGGATCGCCAGCGTCAGTTATTCCCTGTGGACCCTGGTATTGCTGGTGGTATGGCAGTTCGGTTCGCCCATGCTGATTTTCCTTGCCGGCCTGAAGCAAATTCCGTCGGAGATGTACGAGGCGGCGGCCGTGGACGGCGCGACCCGGTTTACCCGGTTTTTCCGCATTACCCTGCCCCTCTTGTCCCCGGTCATCTTCTTTAATTTAATCATGCAGATGGTCGACGGTTTCAAGGCGTTCACGCAAAGCTTCCTGGTTACGCAGGGAGGCCCTCTCGACAGTACGCTGTTTTATGCCGTTTATTTATACGAAAAAGCGTTCTCCCACTTTGAGATGGGCTATGCTTCCGCCATGGCGTGGATTCTGCTGGTCATTATCGGACTGTTTACCGCGCTGATCTTCAAATCGTCGTCCTTCTGGGTTTATTACGAATCGGAAGGGGGAGACAAATCGTGAAATCCGCTTTGGCCAAAAGCGTTGTCTACCATGCGGTCGTCATCGCCATCGGTTTTGCCATGATTTATCCGATATTATGGAACATCGTCAGCTCCCTCAAGCCGGAGGACGAGATTTTCCGCAAGGCGGCTTCCCTGATTCCCTCCCGGTGGGTATGGGGCAACTACGCGCAGGGGTGGAAAGGCTTCGGCGATTACGGATTCGGGCTTTTCTTCAAAAATTCACTGATCGTTACCGTTCTGGTCGTCATCGGCACCCTGATTTCCTCCACTCTGGTATCGTTCGGTTTCGGCCGCCTGAAATTTCCGCTCAAGGGCTTTCTGTTCGCCTGTCTGCTGGTTACGATCATGCTGCCGCAGCAGGTCACAATGATCCCCCAGTACATTCTGTTCAACAAGCTGGGATGGATCAATACGTTCCTGCCGCTGGTCGTTCCCGCCTTCATCGGCGGCGTTCCCTTCTTCATCTTCCTGATGATCCAGTTCGTCCGCGGGATCCCCCGCGAGCTGGACGAAGCGGCCTACATCGACGGCGCCAGCACCTACGGCATTTTCTGGAGGGTAATCCTTCCCCTTATGCGCCCGGCTCTGGCCACAGTGGCCATCTTCTCCTTCTATTGGACATGGGATGATTTCATGGGGCCGCTGATTTATCTGACCGATCCGGAAAAATTCACGGTGGCGCGCGGACTGCAGATGTTCGCCGACCCTTCGTCGATGACCGCCTGGGGACCGCTCCTCGCCATGTCCACCTTGTCGCTTGTGCCGGTCTTCTTCATCTTCCTGTTCTTTCAGAAATATTTGGTCGAAGGCATTGCCACGACCGGCCTCAAAGGGTAACCGCGGCAAACAGGAAAAGCTCTCTTCCGCGTGGGGAAGAGAGCTTCTTCGCATTTGGCCTCTACGCTTCCGGACAAATAGCCCGCGTGGAACCCCGCTCGACAATCTGTACGTCATCCAGCGTACGGTAGAAGCAGGTTTGCGGTTCCTTCAGGACCGCGAGAAGACATTCCGTAATGTTGTCCGCCATTACCTGGACCGGAACACCTACCGCGGTCACCGGAATCTCCAGGCTGCCCATCTGCGGAATGTTGTCATAGCCGATCACCGAGATATCGTCCGGGACGCGCAGGCCGCTGCGCCGAATGGCCCGGAGCACGCCGATCGTCAATTCGCAGCTTCCGCAAACGACGGCAGTGGGAAAGCCTTCCGCCCCGCGGCGCAGGACGGCCTCCATGGCCCGGCAGCCGTCCTCCCAATTGAAGTCATCCGAGAAGGAAAAGGCCTCCTCACCCTGCGGAAGATTAAACTGATGCAGCGCGCGAACGAAGCCATTGTACTTGTCCTCCTGATTCGGATCCCTCCCGGGAGGGCAGCAGATATAAGTAATGCGCCGATGCCCCATCCGGTATAAATACTCCACGGCTTTGAAGATCGAGAGACTGCGGTTGATATTCAGCACCGGATGCCCCGGAATTTGCGTCGTGCCGTAAAACAGCTGCGGCACATGCGGGGAAGGCTCGATCTTCTCCCCCGTTACAGGGCAGAACACCAATACGGCATCCACCAGGAGCCGGCCGAACATCTCGATGGACGAATTGATCGGGTTGATCGAAATCAGCGCGTGGTAGCCGCGATCCTTGAGCTTGTGACTGATGATGGTAACCAGGTCGGACCAGGCCGCCCGATTGACATTCGGCCAGACAACGCCGATCGTGTTGCTTTTTTTGGATACCAGATGACGCGCCATCAAATTCGGATGGTAGCCCATTTGTTGGGCGATCTGCAGAATTTTCTGCCTTGTCGAGTCTTTGACGCGCGCACTTCCGTTCAGCGCCTTGGAAACGGTGGAGAAGCTGACATTGGCGGCGCGGGCGATATCTTTTATCGTAACGGTCATAAGGCACCTCTTGTGGTGGAAGAATTCGGATATGGTGGGACAGGCTTCGGAGACCGGTCAGTCTTTCCGCCGCAAGGTCAAGAAGGGGCCGATTCCCATTCCTTTTTCAAACAAACGAGCGCCTCAACGTTTCGGGTCGTCACGCCGCGGACCCCCAGCTCTGCATAATGCCGCATTTTCCGCGGGTCATCGACCGTCCAAACATAGACGGGAAGCCCCTGACGGGCCGCGGCCTTCAGAAGCTCCGACCCGGCCAGGCGGTAATCGATGTTGATGCCGCTGCAACCCGCGGACAAGGCGTCGTCGCAGGCGATCCGCGCCGCTTCGGCGGGGCCGGCCGTCCGGAACAATCCGGCATCGGCATTCAACAGCCTCCGCACGAATGGACAACGGCCGCGGGCTTTCCGCGCCCGTTCGGCTCCGCACCCGGTAAACAGCACTCTCCCGGCCATCCCGTACCGGGCCGTCAGCTCGCCGGCGGCTTCAATGGCCTCGTCCGCCTTCAGATCCAGATTGAGCATCTTCCCCGCAGCCTTCACCGCAGGCAGGTTCGATTCCAGCCTGACCAGGCGGTGCGTTCCGGCATGGCCGGGACCGTCGGGAAGATCCACGCCTTCCAGCTCTTCAAAGGACGACTGCGATATGCTCAAGGATGCCCCGTCCGGAAGCCGCAGAATCTCGTCATGAGCGAGCACGGCGACGCCGTCCCGCGTAACCCGGATGTCCACCTCAATGATATCCGCTTCCGACCGAAGCGCCGTCTCCACGGAAAGCAGGGTGTTCTCGGGCGTATTCATGCAGCCGGTGTGCGCCGTAATCAGCGGGAAGTGTTTCAATCGATCGTCCCCTCTTTCCTGACAGGTTGTGGCCCGCACATTCGAATTTCGGCTGGCCGGAATTGCGCCCGCAGCCGGAGCCTGCGGCCGTCCGGCGCCGGACATTCCCGGCAGGACGGCCCTCTGCGCCCGGCTAGAACCGGGCTTGCCCTGCATTTTCCGAAAAAACGACGGAAGCCTCAGACTTCCGTCGTTTGGCGCTGCGGCCAAATGTCCTTGAGCGGGTCGACCATTGCGGGCATATGCTTTAGAATGAAACGCGCCGAAACCGAATGCTTAAGCTGTTCCTGCAGCACGGCGGAAGGCAGGATCGTCATCACGTTGACGGCCAGGACAACGATCACGGCCGCTTCGGCGGCGCCGAGCAGGGCTCCGCCCCATCTATTCACGAAATTCAGACCCGGAAGCCCGGAAAACAGGTTCAGCACCGCTCCGGCGGCGGAAATCAGGAGCTTTACTCCCAGAAAAACCGCGAAAAAGGATACCGCGTTCAGGAAATACCGGTCCAGATGCAGATTTTGAGCGGCCGAACCGAATGCCGTATCCGTATCGAAAGAGGGAAGCGGGAGCCATCGGCCCAGCCAAGGCGCCAGGTCGTCGTAATAAAGGTAAGCCAGCAGATAAGCCGCGACAAGGCCGGCGATCGAAACCATCTGGCCGATCAAACCTCTGCGGAATCCGATGATCAGTCCGAGCAGGAGAACTATCCCCGCGGCGAGATCGAGTGTATTCCAGGCATTCATGGTCAGGTTTTGGAGGGTGATTCGCTTTCGCTCACCAGCTCGATCCATTCGTTGAATTCGTTTTGCAGCTTCTCATATTCTTCCCGCAGCTGCTCATGGGTATTGCGGAGCGTCCGGTATTCCTCAAGCAGCCTCTCGTCCTGCTGTGCCCGATCCTCGATTTGCCGCTGCAGCTGCCGAAGCTGCTCCCGCAAATCCCGGCGTTCCTCGTCCAGGGAGGCCAGGCTGCTTTCCAGTTCCTGCTCCCTGTTTTGGTACCGGGCTGTTGCTTCCTCGAGCTGCCGCTGCAGCTGCGAGCGGCTTTCCTCCCATTCCCGCAGCTCATGCTGCCATTGCGCCTCCTGAACCTGCAGCTTCTCCTGCAGATCCCGCTCGCTCTTCCGGTGTTCTCCAATCAGCTCTTCCTCTCTCAGAGCCAGGAGTTCCTTCCATTCGTTCTCCGCCTCCGCCAGCCTGCGCTCCCAATTCGCTTCGCTTTCGCGCTGCATCTGCAGCCATTCGTGCGTGCGCTCGGCAAGCGACTGCTTCCATTCTTCCTCCCGCCGCGCCTGCTTCCGTTCCCATTCCGCTTTCTCCTGGTCCAGGCGGCGCTGCGACTCGGCCTCGCTTTCCGCAAGCCTGCTCTTCCAGTCCTTCTCCAGCCCGGCAAGCTTCCCGAGCCATTCCGCTTCCCGCTCGGAGAGCGTGCGCTGCCATTCGCTCTCGCGCTGCTGGGCCAGCTGCAGGTGCCGCTGCTCCAGCTGCTCCAGCTCCCTCCGGTGACTCTGCTCCATCGCCTGCACGGTCTGGGTGTGCGTCTGCTTCAGAGCCTGGACGGTCTGGGCATGGCTTTGCTCGGCATGCTGCATCGCCTGTTTGTGCCGCTCTTCCTGCTGCTGCAGTGTCTGCCGGTGTTTTTCCTCGAGCTGCTTGAGGGCCTGCTCGCCTTTCTGCTCCAGTTCCCGCACCGCCTGCTTGTGTTCCTGCTCCATCTGCCGGACGGTCTGGCGATGGTTTTGTTCCATCTGCTGAACCGTCCGGGAATGCAGCTGCTCGAGCTTCTGTACGGCCTGCTTATGGTCGTATTCCAGCTGCCGGACCGTCAGTTCCAGCTTCTGCTGCAGCTCGGAAACGGCCTTTCCGTGCTGCTCCTCCATCCGGCTTACCGTCTCCTTGTGTTCCTCCTGCTGCTTCCTGAGCGCGGTCTGAAGCGCCTGCTCGCGCTCATCGGCCGCCTTGCGCGCCTCCTCCTCCCGTTCGGCCAGGAGCTCATGCGCCGATTTGAGCTTCTCATGCTCCGCCTGGAGCAGGCGGTATTGTTCCAGCAGCGCCTGATCCCGCTTGCGGCTTTCCTTCAGCTCGTCCAGCTCCGCCTGGAGCCTGAAGTTCTCGTCCGCCATGTTAACCGCGGCCAATACGGCAATGCGCGGCATGTCCAGGCGCGGATAGCCCTTGGCAATGCTGTGCATCTGGTCGTTCACGTGAGCGGCCACCATCTTTATATATCCTGTGCTGGTTGTTGCGCCGCTCATCAGTTTGTAAGTAGATCCATAGATGTCAACCTGTATGCGTGTTTTTTCCTCAGCGCTCACAGCGAACCCTCCTAATTATTCTGCCGCAGGCAGCGATAACAGCGAAAGCGACATCGGGGATTCTGCCTGCGGCAGAACCGGCTTCGCAGGCATGGGCCCGAACCGTTCCCGCGGGACTGCGGCCGGCATGACCCGCCCTCCCGGGCTGTTCCTTCCTGCCTTGTCCGGGCGGGCCCCGTGCCTCTGCGGCTGAAGCCTGACGGCGGGCGTGCCGATCCTTAACGGTACTGATCATTAACGGGATCAACCATCGGTCCGGATTATGCCGATTTTTATCAAAAAAAGGCCCGCACATCGGCACATTAAGTAATGATTCGATGGCGGAGCCCCGATTTCCTGCTATTTTCTCAATTCCGCGGCAAAATTTTGCTCCAGCGCCGCGATAACGCGCTGATGCACTTCCCCGACTTCCTCATCGGTCAGCGTGCGCTCGGGATCGAGGTAGACAAGCGAGAAAGCCACACTCTTTCTGTCCCTTCCCAAGCGTTCGCCGGTATAAATATCGAACACCTGAAGCGACGCAAGCAGGGGCCCGGCGGCGGCGCGAATCGCATCCGCCAGGTCGCCGGCCGCTGTTTCGCGGCTGACCACCACGGCCAGGTCGCGGCCGACCGACGGATATCTCGGCAGCGTCCGGTAGGCAATGCGGTCGTCCGCATAGCGGATGAGCGTATCCAGCTCGACCTCCAGCACATAGGTATCACCGAGGTCCTTCTCCTGCTGAACAGCCGGGTGAAGCTGTCCGATCCAGCCCAGTCTCGCAAGGCTGCGTCCGTCCGGCGCGCAGACGATCTCCGCCGTGCGCCCGGGATGGAAGCCCTCCGGGCTTGCCGCCTTGTACTGCACATGGGCGATTCCCAGGGCGTTCGTCAGCTTTTCGAAGACACCCTTCAAATCGTAGAAGTCGACCGGTTCCGCTTTGGCAGCAAAGTGAAGCGGGCTGCGCCGGCCGGTCCACAGCAGGGACAGCATCCATTTTTCCTCGGGCAGGCGGGACAGTACGGCTTCTTCCGTCACGAACACTTTGCCGATCTCAAAGATGGCCACATCGTTTATGCTGCGGTTGCGGTTGTAGACGGCCGTCTCGATCAGGTGCGGAATCAGGCTGGTGCGCAGCACGCTCCGCTCTTCGCTCATCGGCATGGAAAGGGCCACCGGCTTTGCCTCCCGGTACAAGCCCGGGAAGGAGGCGATCAGGCCGGGGTGCGTGAAGCTGTATGTCACCACTTCGTTCAGGCCGCTTTCGGCAAGCAGGCTCCGCACGTTCCGCCGGATCCGCTGCTCCCGGGTGAGCGACCCCGGCGTGGTCACGCCGCTCATCAGGCTGGTCGGGATGTTGTCGTAGCCGTGCAGGCGCGCCACTTCCTCGATCAGATCGACCTCGCGCGTGATGTCGCCGCGCCGGCTCGGCACCGCCACGTCGAAAACCCCGCCGCTCCCGGCAAAGTCAAACCGGAGGCGCTGGAGAACCTCCCGCACCTGACCGGCCGACAAGCTCGTGCCAAGGTAACCGTTCACCCGGTCGACACTGAGGCGCACCGATACCGGCTCCGCCGGTTTTGCCGCCGCCTGCACCACTCCGCGGGCCACCTGCGCTCCGGCGTAGCGGCGCATGAGATCAGCCGCCCGGTCCAGCGCCGGCAGCACGGCGGCCGGGTTGACCTCTTTCTCGAAGCGCAGCGATGCCTCCGAGCGGAGTCCGAGCTGCCGCGACGTCCTGCGCACCGAGCCGCCGTCGAACCGGGCCGATTCGAGCAGTATCCGTGTCGTCGCCGGCGTGACTTCGGAGTTCGCTCCGCCCATGACGCCGGCGATGGCGACCGGCTTTTTGCCGTCGGTGATCAGCAGCATATGCGGCTCAAGTATCCGTTCGACATCGTCCAGAGTCACCATGCGCTCCCCTTCGCGGGCCCGGCGGACCACGATTTGCCCTTCGTTCAGCCTGTCGGCATCAAAGGCGTGCAGGGGCTGTCCGTATTCCAGCATGACATAGTTCGTGATATCGACAACGTTGTTAATCGGCCGGATTCCCGCGGCCATCAGCCGGTTTTGCATCCAGAGCGGGGACGGGCCGATCCTGACCTCCTCCAGATACCGCGCCGCGTAATGCGGACAAAGCTCCGGCTCTTCTACGGAAACCCGAATGCGGTCGGCCGCCCGGACCGTGCCGTTCTCCAGCCCGGCCCCCGGCTCCGGCAGCTTGACCTCGCTGCCGAGAATGGCCGCCACTTCGTAGGCCGCTCCCAGCATGCTCAGGCAGTCGGACCGGTTCGGGGTCAGATCGAACTCCATCACCTTGTCGTCAATCCCGAGCACTTCGAGAATGCTGGCGCCCACCGGGGTATCCTCCGGAAGCACAAGGATGCCCTCCTGGAGTTCCTTCGGCAGCAGCCGGTCGTTCAGGCCCAATTCCTTGGCGGAGCAGATCATCCCCTGGGATTCCACGCCGCGCAGCTTGGCCCGCTTGATGTGCACGCCGTCCGGCAGCTTCGCGCCGACGAGAGCCACCGGAACCTTCTGCCCGGCCGCCACATTCTTCGCGCCGCAGACAATCTGCAGCCGCTCTTCCTGTCCGGCGTCAACCTGGCAGACACTCAGCTTGTCCGCGTTCGGGTGCTTCTCCCTGGACACGACATAGCCGACCACCACGTTCTCGACGCCTTTGTTGCGGTTTTCGACGGTGTCGACTTCAATACCGCTGCGGGTAATCCGCTCCGCCAGCTCCTCCGCCGGCGTCCCCTTGACTTCCACATATTCCTTCAACCATTGATAGGAAACCAACATCCTGTCGTCACATCCTTTCTTGATTCCTTGCATTACATCCGGGCGAACTGCTTCAGAAAGCGCAGATCATTCATATAAAAATGGCGGATATCGTCGATTCCGTATTTCAGCAGGGCGATTCGTTCGACCCCCATGCCGAAGGCGAAGCCGCTGTATTCCCGCGGATCGTAGCCGGACATCTCCAGTACGCGCGGGTGAACCATGCCTGATCCGAGAATTTCCAGCCAACCCGTATGCTTGCAGACACGGCAGCCGCCCCCCCTGCACATCATGCAGGAAACATCCACTTCCGCGCTCGGTTCCGTGAACGGAAAGAAGCTTGGGCGCATGCGGATCTGCGTTTCCCTTCCGAACATCTCCTGCACGAATTGCAGCAGCGTTCCCTTCAGGTCGCTCATCCGGATCCCGCGGTCGATGACCAGGCCCTCGATTTGCGTAAATACGTGCGAATGCGTGGCATCGTCGTCATCCCGGCGGTATACCTTGCCGGGGCAAATGATTTTGACCGGCACTTCCCCCTTCATCCGCTCCATTGTGCGGACCTGCACCGGCGATGTATGTGTGCGCATGAGGATTTCCTCGGTAATGTAGAAGGAATCCTGCATGTCGCGGGCCGGATGGTTTTTGGGCAGATTGAGCGCTTCGAAGTTGTAGTAATCCTGCTCCACTTCGGGGCCTTCGGCCACGGTATAGCCCATCCCGATAAAAATGTCCTCGATCTCCTGGATGACTTTGTTCAGCGGATGTATCGAGCCTTGCGGCGCCGGACGTCCGGGCAGGGTCACGTCGATCGTTTCCGCGCGCAGCCGCATTTCCGTCTCTTCCCGCTGGAAGGCTTCCTGTCTCCCGGCGATAACCGATTCAATGGCGGTCCTCACCTCATTGGCGATTTGCCCGACCACCGGACGCTCCTCGGCGGACAGGCCGCCCATTCCGCGCAAAATTTCGGTCAGCGCCCCCTTCTTGCCAAGATATTTGACGCGCAGTTCGGCGAGCTCGGGCAAGCCGGAGGCCCGATCCAGCTCCCGCAGCGCCTCCTCTTTCAATGCTTCCAATCGTTCCTTCATCGTGCCCATCCTCCTTTATTTCTCTTTCCCGGAACCCATTTGGCCGTTCGCCGCCAGGCTCCGGAAACAACAAAAAAAGCTTTTTCTCCCCTAAGGGACGAAAAAGCCGCGGTACCACCCTTGTTAGAACGTCAGCCTTCTGCATGCCGGGGCGACCCGGGCACAGACGTTCTCACTTTCAACAGGATAACGGACTGTCCGCCGGTTCCCCCTACAAGCGGGCGCAAAGCCCGGCGTTCAGGAGACTGCTCGGGAGCGAACTTCGGCAGCCTGGTTTCACGGGGACGCTCTCAATCTCCGGCGTCTCCTCCCTGTCTGAAAGCACTGCGTACTCTTCTCCTTCATCGCATTTGTTCAGGATCAAGCTTGCTCATGAAAGCTGGAATTTTAAAAGCTATTATATGCAATCGGAAGCAAAGATGCAAGGGGCGGAAGCATTTTGCCCGGAGCTGGTGTATAATGGAGCTGGACGAATTTTACAGCGAGGTTCAAAGGAGTGAGAAGCGATGAAATACCGGAGATTGGGGAAAACCGGCCTGAAGGTTTCCGTGGTCGGGGTGGGAACCTGGCAATTCGGAGGCGAATGGGGACACGATTTCACGCAGGACGAGGTCGACGCGATTCTGGCCAAGGCCAGGGAAGAGGGCATCAACCTGATCGATACGGCGGAATGCTACGGAGACCATCTGTCGGAGTCGTTCATCGGGAATTTCCTGAAGCGCGACAAACGGGAGGATTGGGTGATAGCCACCAAGTTCGGACACCATTTCACGAAGCGCTTCGGCCGGGAACAGCGGTGGTATGCGGATGACGTGCTGCGCCAGCTCGATGCTTCCCTGAAAGCCCTGCAGACGGATTACGTGGACCTTTACCAATTCCATTCCGGCACCGACGAGATGTTCGACAACGACGACCTCTGGACCGCGCTGGACAAGCAGGTGCAGGCCGGAAAAATCCGCTATCTCGGCACCTCCATCGGCAGAAACGACAATGTCTATCAAACCGATGCATCCACCAAGGTCAATTCCCGGGTGATTCAGGTAGTGTACAACCGCCTGGACCGAAAACCCGA
>Ga0310822_100972_pt1 | contig 12214 bp, 11 predicted proteins | sample P4_ome_2_FD_201313 | JGI IMG/M metagenome (GOLD analysis project Ga0310822, IMG submission 201313) | Sorghum-adapted microbial communities from Joint BioEnergy Institute, Emeryville, California, United States - P4_Day56_Rep2 | ecosystem: Engineered > Bioreactor > SSF (Solid state fermentation) >... | reverse complement strand
GGATTACCCTTATCTGACCTACAATGATTTGCGGGAAACCCAGCGACTCTATCGGTCGCTTTACGGAACGGAACAGCCCGTAATCGCACAACTGATGAAAAGCAAAGAAATGTGGATGGCAGCCAATAAAGTTGTCAATCCATTTCAGTAACAAAACGCCAAAAAAGGTGCCGGTCGCGGCACCTTTTTTTATGGCTGGCACGGGCGGGGCCGTTCTTTCTATCCTTTTTTCAGCACAAACAATGTCAAAAAGCTGAGGGCCTCGCGCAATTCCGCGGGTAACCGATTTGCCAGCTCGGCAGGTACGCCTTCTTTATAAACGGGTTCTTCCTCCAGCAGGACATAGCCATTTTCGCTGGCCAGTTGCTTCGCTTCCCACGGCATCATCGTGTTTTGGATCGTCGCCTCCCCGTACAGGCGGCGATAGCTGTGTCCCCGTGGTCCTGCCGTCGGGCCGAGTATGCCGAGGAGCAGGATGCCCCCCGGTTTGAGCAAACGATGGAACTCCAGGAGTGCAGCGAGTGGCGAAGGCGTGAATTCCGTCACGTTAATGCAGAGAATCCCGCTGAAGGTTTGATCGGAAAAGGGAAGGCTGGACACATCCCCAGTCTGAAAGCGGACAGCTATTTCACCGTTTTTTGCCCGGTCATTTGCCCGGTCTTTAGCCAGGCGAATCATTTCCCCGGCAATGTCGACTCCTTCCACAGTATAGCCGCTTGCGGCCAGCTTGCAGCTAGCGTATCCATCTCCGCAACCAGCGTCCAGAACAGGTCCATTTTCCGCGTGGACATAGCGGGTAAACAGCGGCAGGATCGTCCTGCGGCTGCCCGTTTCCCACATGGCTTCGCTGCGCTTATGCCAATCCGCCGAAAATTGGTCCCATTGCTCTTTTGCCATTTCACTCCATTGTGTCATTCGTATAGTCCTCCTTACCTTTCAGCAAGCATTTTACGCTTCATCCCTTGTTTTTCATCTATCCGGGCAAATATTCCTGCATCGTACCGGAAGACGCTGATGATGCGCACTTTATTGGAGAAAAGCTGTTGCGCGTTTTCGCGTTGTTCCGTGTTCTTGCGGGAGTAAACGCTTTCCATGTACTCTCAAGATAACAAACAAAATCATCCCAATCATGCAAAAATTTGAAAAAGTCGGAGGGGTAGGCAAATGAGCAACACCGATTTCTTTCCCATTCAGGACTGGGATTATGTGGAGTTCTATGTAGGAAATGCGAAGCAAGCCATGCATTACTTCACCAAGGCCTTCGGATTTCAGGCTGTGGCCTACGCAGGGCTGGAAACAGGCTCGCGGGAAAAGGTTTCCTATGTATTGAAACAAAAACATCTTACGTTTGTCTTGTCAGGGGCGCTTACTCCTGACAGCCCGATCAACGCGTTTGTGAGCAAGCACGGGGACGGCGTAAAGGACGTGGCTCTTCGCGTGGACGACTGTGAGCAGGCGTATCGCGAGGCCGTTTCCCGCGGAGCCGTGCCGGTCATGGAGCCGACCGAGTTTTCCGATTCCTTCGGCACTGTGAAAAAGGCAATCATCGGCACCTACGGGGACAACATCCACACCTTTGTCGAGCGGAAAAACTACAACGGTCCCTTCCTCCCGGGCTACCAAGCGTATGAATCTCCGGTTCAAGGAGAAGAAACCGGGCTGATCGGGATTGACCATATCGTCGGAAACGTGGAAGTCATGGACGAATGGGTGGCCTACTACCAAAAAGTCATGGGCTTCACGGCCGTGCAGAACTTCAGCGACGATGACATCTCGACCGAGTACTCCGCATTGATGTCAAAAGTGATGCAAAGCGGCACGGGGCGGATCAAGTTTCCGATCAACGAACCAGCCGAAGGGCGCCGGAAGTCGCAGATCCAGGAATTTCTCGAGTTTTACAAAGGGCCGGGTGTGCAGCATATCGCCCTGTTGACCAACGATATAGTAAAAACCGTTTCCGCACTGCGGGCAAATGGCGTGGACTTCCTCTACGTACCGGACACGTACTACGAAGAACTGAAGGAGCGTGTCGGAGAGATCGACGAAGACATCGAAACGCTCCGCAACCTGCGGGTGCTGGTGGACCGCGACGATGAAGGATACCTCTTGCAGTTGTTCAGCAAGCCGATTGTAGACCGTCCGACCCTGTTCGTAGAAATCATTCAGCGAAAAGGGGCGCGCGGCTTCGGCAACGGAAATTTCAAGGCGCTGTTTGAAGCGCTCGAGAGAGAACAGGAGCTGCGGGGCAATCTGTAAGAAGCGGCTTGGCTTTCTGTTCCGTCGACAGCTATGGCTGTTGGCGGATTTTTTTGTGCGTCAATTCAGTCTAGACTGACGATTTGCTTGACCGCATAAGCACTCCGTGGCGATAATGATAACAACAGACTGGAAGAGGAGCGACAAGGATGAATTTGGCCCTCATGATCCCCTTGGCAGAACGAACTGCCGTACTGGTCGTAGCTGCCTTGCTGTTCACGCGCGTCAAAGCATTTCGCAGCCTATTAAACCAGCGAGCCACTTACAAAGACAAAGCAGTCATGGTTCTCATCTTTTCCGGAATTTCGATTTTAGGCACGTACAACGGCATCTGGTACCAGGACGCGATTGCCAACTCCCGCGTGATCGGCACCATCGTGGCGGGCCTTCTGGCAGGGCCGTGGGTAGGTCTGGCGACTGGGCTGGTCGCCGGCATTCATCGCTACACGCTTGGCGGCTTCACCGATCTGGCTTGTGCCATCTCCACGATCAGCGAAGGAGTTTTGGCCGGCCTTTTTTACAGGTTCCGGCGGACGCGGGAAATTCGCTGGACGACGGCAATGGCCGTCGGATTCGTCGCAGAGTGGATGCAGATGGCGATCATTTTGCTGGTGGCCAGGCCGTATGCGGATGCCCTGGCATTGGTGAAGGCCATCAGCGTGCCGATGTCGGTGGTGAATGCGCTCGGGATCGCCGTCCTGATCATCATTATCGATCTGGCAAAGACGGAAGAGGACCGGATTGGCGCTCTTCAGGCCCAGCGAACGATGCAGGTCGCGGACAAAACGCTTTCTTACCTCAGACAAGGGCTTACCTATGAGTCAGCCAAGCGCGTCGCCGAGGAAATCCTCCGCACGACCAGAGTGGCGGCCGTGGCGATTACGGACACGAAGACGGTCCTTGCCCATGTCGGCGCCGGCTCCTCTCATCATGTGGTCGGGCAGGAGATTACCACAAAAGCGACCAGGGAAGTGCTGGAGACCAAGGAAGTGAAGATCGCGGGGACAAAAGAGGAGATCGGCTGCCGGGAAAACAACTGCACACTGCGCAGCGCCATACTCGTACCGCTGATGCGCAAGCGGGGAGAGGTAGCCGGTGTGCTCAAGCTGTATCAGGATCGATCCCGCAAGCTGTCGGCGGTCGACCTGGAGCTCGTTCGCGGGCTGGGCAACCTGATCTCGACCCAGCTCGAGCTGGCCGATCTGGAAAAGCAGGCCCGTCTTTTGGCGGATGCCGAGATCAAGGCGCTGCATGCGCAAATCAATCCGCACTTTTTGTTCAACGCGCTCAATACGATTGTTTCCTTCATCCGCTTTCGCCCCGAGCAGGCGCGGGAGCTGCTCATTCATTTGGGAGAATATTTCCGCAAGAATTTGCACGACAGCGGTGGTTTTGTGACGCTGGCGGAGGAGCTGGAGCACATCGAGGCTTACCTCGCGATCGAGCGGGCCCGCTTCGGCGAAAAGCTGAAAGTGGAATATGAAATCGAGCCGGGCGTAGACCGCTATGTCGTTCCCGGGCTCGTCCTCCAGCCGCTCGTGGAAAACGCGATCAAGCACGGACTGTTGCCGAAGCGCGAGGGAGGCGTCGTCAAAATCAGCGCCCGCTTGAAGGACAAGCAGGTATTGGAGCTGAAGGTTGCGGACAATGGTGTGGGCATGGAAAAGGACCCGTTTGTCCCGCCCCCTCCGGCCCAGGACGGAAAACGCCGGCTGTCCGGCATCGGGCTGTCCAATGTAAGGAGCCGTCTGCAGGCCATCTACGGCCAGCCGTACGGGATCGTGATCGACAGCAAAAAGGGGCTGGGAACGACTTGTCTCATAGAATTGCCTTTAGGAGTGAAAGTTCATGCTGAAAGTGTTCATCGTGGATGATGAAGCCCCGGCAAGGGCAGAGCTTCGCTATCTCCTGGAACAATTTTCGGATGTAGCCGTCATTGGAGAAGCAGAGAGCGGGGAAGAGGCGCTCGAGCTTATTCCCGACGCGGAGCCGGATGCCGTCTTTCTCGATATTCACCTGCACGATCGCGACGGCGTCGATGTAGGGCAGGATTTGCTCGAATTGATGGTGCAGCCGCCCGTCATTATTTTTGCCAGCGCCTATGAGATCCACGCGGTCCGGGCTTTTGAGACGGAAGCGGTGGATTACATCGTCAAGCCGTTCAGCGAGCATCGATTGGAGAAAACGATCAACCGTGTCCGAAAGCTTCGTCCGCTGCCGGGAAGCGAAGCGGCCCAGCAGCCGTATCTGGAAATGCAACTGCAAAGCTTGCTCCAGACCGTACTTCAAGATCAGCAGCCGCGCCGGATACCGGTGGAGCGCAACGGGAAGATCATGCTGATCGATCCCAACGATATCGTCTACGCTACGGTGGACGGCCGATACGCGAGCATACATACGGAAGAGGAGCAGTACGCCACATCCTTTACCCTGCAAGAGCTGGAGAGCAGGCTGTCGCCCAAACAATTTTTCCGGACGCACCGGGCGTTCATCGCCAATCTGTACCGCACTGCAGAGCTGGTTCCCTGGTTCAAGGGAGCGCTCTATCTGGTCATGCAGGACGCTCAGCGGACGGAAGTCCCGGTAAGCCGCAATGTCGTGAAGGAGTTGAAAAAACGGCTGGGATTTTAGTTCCAACTTACTTTTTTTACTTTGACAAAAAAGCATGTATCCGGGAATATGGCTTTTGCTGCGGCAGCGGCCACTTGCCCGGATACATGCTTTTATCCTTTTATTGACATGGATTCCGTTATCTTTCTACATCATCTGGAAAGCCCAAAATAAGGCGGACAATGCCAATAATCCCGCCAGCCAGGTGAAGCTTTTCCGTGTCCACCAAAATAGCCAAATAGCCCCGATGCCTGCGATGATCAACAGAAAAGGCTCATTGCCCTTTTGCCACCAGGAAATCAGCAGAGTGGGAACAAGTCCAAACAGTGTAGAAAAGACGCTTTCATGAGCCGTTTCGTTTCAACCCTGTATTTTCTCCTTTCGTGCTCGATTTTTTACTGTTCAGACAATTTCTGTTTTTTTGATGTACAACCGTGTGATAGGGTAGGTTGAGGTCTTATTCCTCATGTTCCTATTCATCATTTTACAAGGGGGAGAAAGGAATGAAAAAATGGCTTCTCTCAGTCCTGATCTGGGGCGGGGTTGCTGCGCTGGGGGCAGTTGCCTTCGGCTTTCTGGCCCTGTCACGCGGTGAATCCGTCAACTCGTTCTGGCTGCTGACAGCTGCGATCTGTTCGTACGCTGTCGCGTATCGCTTCTACAGCAGGTTCATCGCCCGGAAGATCATGGGACTCGATGACAATCGGGCTACACCTGCAGAAGTGAATAATGACGGGAAGGACTTTGTTCCGACCAACAAATGGGTCTTGTTCGGGCATCACTTCGCGGCCATCGCCGGTGCCGGGCCGCTCGTCGGACCGACATTGGCCGCGCAAATGGGCTACCTGCCGGGGACGATCTGGATTATCGTCGGGGTCGTCATCGGCGGAGCGGTACAGGACTTTATCATCCTGTTCGGCTCGATGCGGCGCAATGGAAAGTCGCTTGGCCAGATTGCCAAGGAAGAGATCGGTCCTTTTGGCGGGGCGCTTGCCCTGATCGGGATCGTAGCAATCATGGTGATTTTGATTGCCGTATTGGCCATGGTCGTTGTCAATGCGCTGGCTGAATCGCCATGGGCGACATTTACCATCTTTATGACGCTGCCGATTGCCATTCTGATGGGGCTGTACATGCGGTACATTCGCCCCGGGCGAGTCATGGAAGGCTCGCTGATCGGACTTGTGCTTCTGTTCCTGTCTCTGTGGTGGGGACAGGCGGTCGCTGAATCTCCTACCTGGGGACCTGCGTTTACCTTTAGCAAGGTTCAGCTCGCCTGGATGATTATCGCTTACGGGTTCGTCGCGTCTGTCCTGCCTGTCTGGCTGCTGCTGGCGCCTCGCGATTACTTGAGCTCGTTTTTGAAGGTCGGAACGATTGCCGTTCTCGCTGTAGGGATCGTGCTGACGCTGCCGCCGCTGGAGATGCCGGCTCTGACGAAATTTATCGACGGAACCGGTCCTGTCTTTGCCGGAAACCTGTTCCCGTTCCTGTTTATTACGATCGCCTGCGGAGCTGTCTCCGGGTTCCACGCGCTCGTCTCTTCCGGTACAACTCCGAAGATGATCGCCAAGGAATCGCACGCGCCGATGATCGGCTACGGCGGGATGCTGATGGAATCTGCTGTCGCGATTATGGCGATGATTGCGGCTTGCGTACTGACGCCTGGTGTCTACTTCGCCATTAACTCGCCGGCTGCGGTAATCGGGGTGGATGCGGTCGCCGCCGCACAGACGATTTCGAGCTGGGGCTTTACGATTACTCCCGATGTGATTACGACACTCGCACAGGACATCAACGAAAAAACGATCCTGTCCCGGACGGGCGGAGCACCTTCGCTGGCCATCGGGATGGCGACCATTTTCTCTACGGTGTTGGGCGGTAAGGCATTGATGGCCTTCTGGTATCATTTCGCGATCTTGTTTGAAGCCGTTTTCATTTTGACGACGATCGATGCGGGTACGCGTGTCGGACGCTTCATGGTTCAGGACATGCTGGGCAATATTTTCCCGAAAATGAAGCAGGTAGACTGGCTGCCGGGGAACCTGATCGGCTCCGCAGTCATCACGGCAGGCTGGGGATACTTCCTCTACCAAGGAGTCGTGGATCCGCTGGGCGGAATATATACCCTGTGGCCGCTGTTCGGTATTGCCAACCAGATGCTGGCTGCAATCGCCTTCGTTGTCGGTACGACGCTCATTATCAAAATGGGCAAGGCGCGGTACGCCTGGGTCACCTTGCTGCCGATGGTTTGGCTGACGTCAGCTACACTGACCGCTGCATGGCAAAAGCTGTTCCACGCCGATCCGAAGATCAGCTTCCTGGCTCACGCAGATGCATTCCAAAAGGCGCTTGATGCCGGAACGCTTCCTGCGGGTGTCAAGACAGTGGAGGCAGCCCAGAAGATGATCCTGAATGACCAGATTGACGCTGCCGTCTGCGCGATTTTCATGGCGATCATCATCGGGATTATTGCCGACGGGATACGGCTGTGGATCAGCATTTTGCGCGGAAAGAAATTCGAGCTTCACGAATCCCCGTACATTCAATCCAAAGGGGACAATTACTACGACGGCAAAGGACATTCCATCGCATGAGAAAAAGGTGGAGAACGATCAAAAAGTCCCTTCGTCAGATCAGCTCGATCATCAAGACTATCTTCGGCATGCCGGACTACGATCGTTATCTGCAGCATTGGTACCAGACCCACGCCAAACCCGGGTACTTTCCGATGACGGAAAGAGAGTATTATATCTACGCGCTGCGTGAACGCTATGAAAAAGGCGGAGTGACCCGCTGCTGTTAGCTGCTGTCGCTCATCACTGCCGGTAGCGGTTGCTTGCCAGCGCTGTTCCTTACTTACAGATGTTCCCTGCAGCATCCTGCAAGACCAGACGGGAGGCCAATCAACAGGCCTCCCATGACTTTTTGCCGGGCTTTCATCAGGTGGACAGCAGGGTGTATCAGCAGGGAAAGTATGGTACACTAGAGGCAAAGTCAAGATGTGGGTGGCGATACGTGTGCATGCAACAACCTTGGAGGCACTCAAGGAACTCGCTCTGGATTGTGCCAGAAGCGCAGGAGAACTCAGTCTCAGACGAATGAAGCAGCCTTTTACTGTCGAATATAAAACATCCGCTTCAGATCTTGTCACAGCTGTGGACAAGGAAGTGGAGAAGCATGTTATCGATGCGATTCTGCGCCAGTATCCCGAGCATGGCATACTGGGCGAGGAGCGAACGTTTACGGGAGATCCCGGCGAGTATGACACTTTATGGGTCATCGATCCGATTGATGGAACGACCAATTTTGTTCATCAGCAGATCAACTTTGCTGTTTCCATTGCGGTTTATCACAAAGGGGAAGGATTGATCGGCGTCGTCTATGATCCATCCCGGGATGAGATGTTTCACGCAGTAAAGGGGCAAGGCGCTTATTTGAATGGCCAAAGACTGCGTCTGGAAAAGACCGTTTCCTTGGAGGAAGCCTTGCTTTGTACCAGCGTTTTCTGGAACAAACAAGCGGAACAAATGGGGATTGACCTGATCGTGAAAAAATTGGCCGGCAAGGTGCGAGGCATGCGTCTGCTGGGCAGCGCTGCCCTGGAAATGGCGTACGTGGCGGCAGGACGACTCGACGGGTATGTCAGCCTCTCGCTGAACGCCTGGGATTTTGGAGCGGGGAGAATTCTGGTAGAAGAAGCAGGAGGCAAGGTGACCACAATGGACGGGAAGCCGTTGCCGTTTGATCGGAAAAGCAGCGTCATGGCTTGCAACACGACGTTTTACGAAGAACTACAGCACTACATCCAATCGGAGCAGGACGCCGATCCTTCCTGATTCCATCATACTGCTCATAAAAACTGCCTGTCGGGCAGTTTTTTTATTTTGCCTCCGTACCATTGGAGAAGCGGTTATAAAAGGTAGGGGGAAAGTCAACAATGGAGGAAAAAAGGAGATGCCGCATGATTTTCTCGAGATCATGGAAAAAGCGGAAGCTCCGCTCAGGGGGGCACTTGTCTTCCCTGTCTTTTCAGCCCGGCTCAGACGAGAGGGGACTGACGCCGCTGTCTTTCGAACTGGAAAGGAATTTGCATATTCTCCGAAACATTTTCGCCGATTGCACGGATGTTCTTTTTCATGATTTTTGGATAAGCGGTGGCCGGAGAGCCATCCTGATCTACATCAATGGCACCGCCAATCAGGAGGAACTCAATCAACAGGTGCTGACCCCCTTGCTGGAGGGGCGGAGGAGATCGGCCGGGTCCCCTTTGTTTCACGGGATCATCCCCGTAGCCTCCGGAAGCGAGATCGGGACGATTGAGGAGACCGTCAGACACGTCATGGACGGCAATCCTGTCATTTTGACGGATGGAGAAAACACCGCGACCTCGGTCGGATTAACCAAGTGGGAAACGCGTTCAGTCGAGGAGCCTATCGCCGAATCTGTCGTTCGCGGACCGAGAGAAGGCTTCGTGGAAACCGTAGATATCAACACCTCGCTTTTGCGGAAAAGATTGCGCACTCCGCTTTTGAAGATGAAGTCCTACAAATTGGGGAGCATCTCCCATACCGAAGTGGTAATCGCCTACCTTCAGGGAGTCGCGGAGAAAGCGCTGGTCGATGAGGTGGAAAAACGTTTGCACAGCATACGGATCGACGGGGTATTGGACAGCGGAGATTTGGAGGAGCTGCTGCAGGACAACCCGTATTCTCCTTTTCCGCAGCTTCTGTCGACCGAGAGGCCGGATATTGCCTGCTCTCAATTATTGGAGGGCAGAGTCGTCATCCTCGTCGAGGGCTCGCCGATCGCCGTGGTGGCTCCGACGACCTTTTACTCCTTTCTGCAATCTCCCGAGGATTATTACGAGCGCTATTTCTTTGGCACCGTGATCAGGTGGCTGCGCTATCTGTTCTTGTTTATTGCGCTGCTTGGCCCCTCCTTTTATGTGGCAATCGTTTCTTTTCATCAGGAAATGATTCCGACGGCGCTGCTTTTGACGATGGCCAACTCCCGGGAGCTTGTTCCATTCCCTGCGTTGTTGGAAGCGCTTTTGATGGAGATCACCTTTGAAGCGTTGCGGGAAGCGGGTGTCCGCCTGCCCAAGCAGGTCGGGGCGGCGGTCAGCATCGTAGGTGCCCTCGTTATCGGGCAAGCGGCGATTGAAGCAGGGCTCGTCTCTTCGCCGATGGTCATGGTTGTCGCAATCACTGGCATCGCGTCTTTTATCATTCCTCATTACACGCTTGGAGTGGCGATCAGAATTCTGCGTTTTCCGATCATGCTGCTCTCCGGCATTTTTGGCATTATGGGGCTGATGCTGGGACTGCTGATGCTGCTCACGCATCTGTTTACCCTGCGATCCTTTGGCGTCCCGTATTTAAGCCCGCTTGCGCCGTTAAACCTGCAGGAGCTGTCCGACGTGATGGCGAGAGTGCCTCTCTGGATGACGGATGCGTCGGTGGATGAGCACAGGGGCAAGAATACAGGCCGCGATCAAGAGCCCGATACTACCTAGCAGGTAGGCAGAAGGAGCGGCGAAGACGAGGATGAAAAAGGCTGTCGGATGAAGGAGGAGCGGCAAGGAGTGAAGGTGTACCGGTTGCTTGGAGTCGTTCTTCTGCTGCTTGGCTTGACCGGTTGTTGGGATCGCAAAGAAATTAATGACATCGCGATTATTACTGCAGCGGGTGTCGACCTGACCGAAGACAAAAAGGTAGAGCTATCGGTCCAGCTCTATGTCAATCACGCGGGCAGACAGCAGGAAGAGGCCGACCAAACCGTCGTGCAATCAGCGACAGGCATCACTCTGGCCGACGCGGTAGAAAGTCTGCAGGACACGCTTTCCGCACAAGTTTTTTGGGGCCATACGGAGGTGTTTATCTTTGGCAGGGACATCGCAAGAACGGGAATTGAAGGCCATGTCGATTATTTTTTTCGGCAGCCGGGTCCTCGCGGGCTTGCCTATTTGTTCGTGAGCAGAGGCAAGGCCAAAGATATTTTGAAGCAAAAGCCGCCGCTTGAGAGAAGCAGCTCCAAGTCGCTCGAAGAGATCGCCAAGGCCCAAAAAGGTGAAGGCGTGACCTTAAAAGAGCTGGCCCAGATGATGGAGAATCCGGCAAAAGTATCGATCATTCCCCTGGTGGCAACATTGCCGGAGCAAGATGGCGGGCCAGTTCCCTACATCTACGGAATGGGCGTGCTGAAAAAAGGGAAGTGGGCGGGGCAAATGGACGAGAGGGAAGCGCAAGGGGTGCTGTGGCTTCGAAACAGGATCAAATTTGTCATGATCACCATTCCGATCGAAAAGCATAAGGGATATGTTTCTCTGAAGATGGTCAGGGGCAGGGCAGTTCTCAGCCCGCAGGTCAAAAACAGCAAGTGGTCCATGCAGGTCAAACTGCACGCCGAATACGATGTCAGACAAAATACGACGAATCTGAATATGACCATACCGGCAGATGTCTCCATCGTAGAGTCCTACGCCGCCGCATATACTCGGTCGGTCATAAAAGCTTCCCTGAACAAAGCACAGAATGTCCTGCATGCGGACGTGTTCGATTTTTCCGGCGTCTTTCATCGAAAGTACCCGCAGGAATGGAAAAAAGCCGTAGCAAATTGGGAACGCACCTTCTCCGAGATCGAGGTGGACATTCAGTCGACAGCCGAAGTGCTGCGACCCGGGGTGTCCAATCCCCATCAATAAAAAAGGGGCTGGGGCATATTGAAGTGGGTGGGTGTAGCCGCGCTGACCGTTTTGGCACTCGTGCTTGCATGGTACGAGCTTCCGCGGTTGACGGCAGAAATGAAGCGGGAACGAACCGTATTTTTGGTCATCACAGTGACAGGATGGGGGCTGGGAAGCTTGCTGATTTTTTTTCCGGAAATGCCAGGACTGACCCAGCTCGTGGATTTCCTTTACAGACCGCTTTATCCCTTGATCGGGAAAGGGTCCGGTAACGCAGGGGAGTAATGGACATGCTGGATCGAGGCAAAATTTCTGTTCTGCAAATGTGCCTGTCGATGTATTTGATGGTCGGGGCTACGGCCATTCTTATCATTCCGGCGATTACAGCGAAGGAAGCAAAGCAAGACATGTGGATTTCTCCCTTTTGGGGGTCGCTGTCCGGTTTTTTGGCTGTATGGCTGGCTTGGTCGCTTTACAGGTTGACCCCCGGCAAATCGATCATTCAAACCGGAGAGGCGGTTCTGGGACCCCGTTTGGGAAAGGCAGCTGCTCTTCTGTACATTCTTTTTTTGGTGCACGGAGCAGGCCTGATTGTCCGTGAATACGGCGAATTTATCGTCGGAACGATCTTGCTGAAAACGCCGATTGTGGTCGTGATGG
>Ga0310822_100965_pt1 | contig 12262 bp, 9 predicted proteins | sample P4_ome_2_FD_201313 | JGI IMG/M metagenome (GOLD analysis project Ga0310822, IMG submission 201313) | Sorghum-adapted microbial communities from Joint BioEnergy Institute, Emeryville, California, United States - P4_Day56_Rep2 | ecosystem: Engineered > Bioreactor > SSF (Solid state fermentation) >... | reverse complement strand
CTCCCGCATGATTTTCATCTCATGGGTTACGCCGGTCAGTATTGTAGGTGGCAAAAACATGCCGTCCTCGGAAAAGCTCCCGCCGAGCTCTGCAATCGCCCCTTTGGCCAGCGCCTCTTCGACATGCTGCCGAACGATGCCAATCTGCTGCGGCGAGGTCATCGAGCCGACTTCGGCCTGATCGGGAAAACCGTGACGCAGGGCTGCCGTTTTTTCTTTGACCAGGCGAAGGAATTCCGGGTAGACGCGTTCATGCACGTAGACGCGCTCAACAGACATGCAAACCTGCCCGGAGTTGGTAAAGGCACCCCAAACAGCGCCGTTTGCCGCCCGTTCGAGATGGGCGTCCTCCAGCACGATCATCGGGTCTTTGCCGCCGAGCTCCAATTCTACCGGGATCAAATGCTCCGCAGCCTGTGCCATGATCTTTTTCCCTGTGGCTACCGAACCAGTGAAAAAGATTTTGTCCGGCCGCGCCGCCACCAGCGCTTGCCCGACTTGTCTGCCTCCGTGCAGCACCTGGACGATGTGCTGCGGGGCAGGGACAGCCTGAAACAGCTCCTCGATCAGCACACCGACCCCGGGAGTTATCTCGGAAGGCTTCAAAATGACGGTATTCCCCGCAATCAGTGCCGAGAGAACCGGAACGACAGACAGTTGAAACGGATAGTTCCAGGGAGAGATGACGGCGACAACGCCCATCGGCTGGTAGTGAATAGACGACTTCTTCGGAGAGAGGGCGATCGGCGTCGGCACTTTGCGGGGGGCCAGCATGCGCTCCGCGTTTTTTTCATAGAAGCGGATGGTGTCTGCGGTCACGAAAATCTCGGTCATGTACGCTTCCAATGCCACTTTGCCGGTCGCCTCACTGATTTTTTTCGCCAGTTCTTCGCCATGCTCCACCAAATAATGGCGGAGGTTGCGAAGGTAGTGAACCCGCGCGGAAACAGGCGTGCTGCCCCAATGACCAAATGCCAGTCTGGCCCGTTCCATGGCCTTGTGAACCTCTTCAGGGGAGTTTTCCTGCAGTGTCCCCATCACTTCTCCGGTAGCCGGATTGCGCAGTGTGAGAGTGCCCATTTGCTTCACCTCGTCTTATGGGAGTCGAAAAGCATAGCCAGCAGCCGGGACAAGTCGCTGTCCAGTTTGGCGATCATTCGGTCTGCTTGCTCTGGTTCCATCAGCAGGGCCTGGAAGAACATGCCGTCCAGCGCAGTGTAGAGGAGATGTACCCATTCCTGGGATGGCGGCGGGGTGTTCTGCCCTTTTTCAGAAAGCAGTTTTTCCAGCATCCGCGAGATCAGGGTGTAAAGCCGTTCGCGAATCTCTCGGACAGGCTGGCGGAAGGCGTCGACGTACATGGCCTGCACCTGTAAGTCGTACCAGAGACGGTGGAGGTTGCGGTCTTCTGTCATAACCTTGCGCAAAAGCGAAGACAGGCGAGTCTGCCACCCGGTGACAGGACCCAAGATGAGATCTTCCTCCAGCTCTTGTAAAAAACGTTCCTTGTAACCGGAAATAACGGAGAGCAGCAGGTCTTCCTTGCTGGCAAAGTAATAGTGCAATATCCCGAGAGAGACTCCCGATTCTCGGGCGATATCCCGAAGCGAGACAGAGGCGTAGCCTTTTTCGGCGAGACATCGAGTCGCCTGTTCGATCAGATGGGCCCGCTTTGCTTCTGCTTTGGCCTGTGCACGGGGAGAACGAGTCATCAGATATGCACCAACTTTTTTGGACGAACGTCCAGTTTTTCTATCTTGATTGTATGTAGGGGAAATGTCCGTGTCAATGGTAAAAGGAAAGTTTGGAAAACGGAGGAACCAACCAATCGAACAAGCTGTGTCTGCATACTGGCAAGCAGCCAAAAGACGCGGGAGAGCAATTCCCGCGCTCATCTTCACCGCTTTTTCTTTTTGCTGTACATCTGCCGCTCCCATCGCTTCAAGTAAGGATACGGATCGAACGCCCACTCATTGCTCCCCGTGTCACTGTACATGCCGTAGTGCAGGTGGGGCGGAAACTTGCCGGAGGTGCCAGGTTTTCCATAGCCGGAGCTGCCGACGTACCCGATCACTTCTCCCGGCTCCACGATATCGCCCGGTTTCAAACCCTTTTTAAACGAAGAAAGGTGGGCGAAATAGTGATAGACGTTGCCGATGTCTCGCATGCCGATCCGCCATCCGCCGTAGCGGTTCCAACCGACGACTTCAATTACTCCATAGCCTGTGCTTAGCACCGGCGTGCCGTATCCGGCGAAGATGTCCGTTCCCTCGTGGATACGTCTGCCTCCCCAGCCGCGGGGATCGCCCCATGTACTGCGATAGCTGTATGTGTAGCGTTTCGGGATGGGAAAATGGTGGTCATCCAGATCAAGCCGCTGAAATTTCTCGAAGACAGAAGCAAACTGGTCGATCGTTTTAACGGCCCTGTCGCGTTTGTAATACGACCAGAGCCCGATCTTCCAATCCTCGCGGGTAAAGCCGTATCGAGACAGAAACAGGGTCATCGTAGTCAGCACGTCGACATCATTTTCCCTGTCTGCTCTGCCGTCCCCATCTCCATCCACACCCAGTCCGCCGAAAAATTGGATGGAAGCGGGAGTGGCATCCCGGTCGTCCGGGTTCAATGGTCCGCCCCACAAGGCAGGAGGAATCTCAATGGCTGTCAAGCGCTGGGGAGCTTGCTGCCGGTTGTCTTTTTGCCTTGAGCGTTTGTTGATGGAACGCTCGTACTGATCCACCGCCGCCAGATATGACCAGGGAATGCCGTATACGGATTCAAAGCGCTGAAACAGCGCCAGTCGTTCCTGATAGATGGGATCTCCTGAAGTAGCCGCCGGGACGGACAAAGCTGCCTGTGAAACAGGAGGCCATGAACACAAGGTTAAGAGTACGCACAAACTGATTTGCATCATCAGGCGAAACGTAGTCATGCCCGTCTCCCTCCAGCAGTATTCTCCTTTGTAGGTTCTGCCAGCACACTGTGATTATCCGAGATAGTTTTTGCCAGTCCCGGGAGCCAGAATGGGCCAACCCCGGGTTTTGGTGTATGATCGTATCAGAAGACAGAACGGAGGAAACTGGATGCAGACGATGATGATAAGAGGCGATCAGCCGCTGTTTTTCCACAAATTGCGTGGTCCGCTGCTGCGGTTGTGGGAGAAGGCCGGGATTGATTCTCTGGAGCAGGTGGAAGGTGCAGCGTGCAGCGGACTTGCAGGACGGGTTCGGGCGGAAGCAGAAAATCAGGAGGCCCGGCTGGGAGTTGCAAACCAGAAGGTCCGTCCGGGAGCTGCAAATCAAAATCAGGCGGTCCAGCCGCATAAGACGCATTTCGAGGCTTTTTTGCAGCGTGCCGAGAACTTTCGCACCACATGCCCACCCGACGTATGGCAAAAGGAAACGGAGGCGTTGCGACAGCTATGGACCGTGATAGAGCCGGAAGCGTGCAGAAAAAATGTGCAAATCCTCGTTCAGCCTTTGGTGATTCCGGCCAGATTGCCGGTAGCCGCTCTGCCCTTGCTGGATGGATGGAACGTACATGAGGACCCGCACATTCCGCCAGAACAGTTTTCTCCGCTTGTGCTGCTGTGGCTGCAGGAGACCGGGGCAAAACCGATCGGGACGATCAGCGGCAAGATAAAGCGCGTGGAGGCCGGAGATGGAGTGGCTGTCTTCTTTGCCGATATGAACGACCCTGCCGGCTGTGGAGAATCACGGACGGGCATTCCTGTGGTCCATGAATACCGCGATCACGGCGTTGAACATATTGACGAAGGGATGTTCCTCCTGCAGGCCAATCTGGACGACAGCAGTCCGGAATGGATGGCCCACGCCATGGAGCGTTTGCTTGAGGCGGGAGCCAACGATGTCCACTTTCTTCCGGTTACGATGAAAAAAAGCAGGCCGGGCGTATTGGTGCAGGTCTTGTGCTACCAGAGCAGACTGGAAGAGCTTAAATCTGTCTTGTTTCAGGAGACAACCACCTTCGGTATCAGGTATTTCCCCGTGGCCTGCCATCGGCTGGCAAGACAGTTCGCAACCGTGAAAACACAATGGGGCGAGGTTCCCGTAAAAATCGGGCTGCACCGCGGAAAACAGGTACAGTGTTCACCGGAGTATGCCGTTTGTGCTCAATTGGCGAAAGAAGCCGGCATCCCGGTGAAGCAGGTGCATCAAGAGGCGCTTTCGCTTGCCCTTGCGATGAAAGTACGCTGACGCGTGATGCTGCCAGCAGGAGTTCATCGGTCCGTGAAGAAATGGGTAGAGAGAGGTTTTTTTCCTCAAAAAACCAGCGGGGAGGCTGTACTATGAGCAAAAAGGTGCTGATTGTAACCGGTGACGCGGTGGAGGCTTTGGAGATCTTTTACCCCTATTATCGCTGCCTGGAGGAGGGGCTGGAGGCCGTCATCGCTTCGCCTGCCAAAAAGACGCTGCACACGGTCTGCCACGATTTCGAAGCCCACAGTGAAACCTATACGGAAAAGCCTGCTTATCAACTGGCCTCGCATGTGGCTTTTGCGGATGTAAATCCGGAGGAATACGACGGCCTGATCATTCCGGGGGGCCGTGCCCCTGAATATATCCGGCTGAACGAGCATTTGAAACCGATCCTGACTCACTTTTTTGAGGCAAACAAGCCTGTGGCCGCCATTTGTCACGGTTCGCAGGTGCTGGCGCTCGTAGGCGAGCACGTTCGCGACCGCGAGATGACTGCCTACCAGGCATGCCGCCCAGATGTAGAAGCGTGCGGAGCCATTTATCGCACGGAACCTCTGCACGTTCACAATAACCTCGTGTCAGCCCACGCATGGCCTGACCTTCCGGGATTCATGCGTGAATTCCTGCGCCTGCTCCGCGAGGCTTGATCGGAAGCTTGTGCATCCGTGGGCCTGCCTCATGCAGAGCAGTGGCAGCAGACATGAAAAAGCCTTGTCCTGATTTTGCGGACAAGGCTTTTTTGCTTCCGGATGTCTCGGACTTAAATGAGATCACATAGTGCCGACTAGCACCCGCAGTACGTTAGGCTGATCGGGAAGATCGCGGGTCCCTGCCCCGTAGCCGATGGCGTCCACGGTCATCGCCGGAAGCGGCCCGAACTGCTTGACCAAGGCGGCCGCAACCCCTGCTCCGGTCGGAGTAGTCAGCTCTTTTTGTATGTCTGTTTGGCGAAGCGGAATTCCTTTCAGCATTTCCATCGTCGCGGGTGCAGGGACCGGGTACAGGCCATGGTCACAGCGGACGTAGCCGTTTCCGGTCGGAACAGGGCCGCTGTACAACTGATCAATGTCCAGGTCTTCCAAAGCCAGGGCGATGCCGACGACGTCGACGATTGAATCCAGCGCCCCTACTTCATGAAAATGAACCGTATCTACCGGCACATTGTGAATTTTGGCTTCGGCAATGGCGATTTTCTCGAAGATCGCTTGCGCTCGGGCGGTCACACGCGGTGAGAAGTCAGCCTCGTCGATCATCGCAGAAATTTCTTTGTACCTGCGGTGATGATGATGATGTCCGTGATCATGGCTGTGATCGTGCTCGTGGTGGTGATGTCCGTGATCATGGCTGTGATCGTGCTCGTGGTGGTGATGTCCGTGATCATGACTGTGGTCGTGCCCGTGATGGTGGTGATGGTCGTGGTCATGGTCGTGGTCATGACAGTGATCGTGATGATGTCCGACGTTTAGCACCGGCAATGTTTTCAGCGCTTTGAGCTTCTCCAGCTCTTCATCGATCACATCCAGCTTTAGCGAGCTGACCCCTTTTTTCACCACCGTCTTCCACTCCATGCGGAAATTCCCCAGCGGCAGCTTGCGCAGTTCACGTTCAATCGTTTCGCGGTTCGCACCCGCATCGACCAGTGCAGCGAGCAGCATGTCGCCGCTAATTCCCGAAAAACAGTCCAAATAGGCAATACGCACAGCAATCGCTCCTTTTATCCGGTACTCTTTTCCTGTATCATAAAAGGGAAAATATGTTCGTGTATGAGACAGGGGAATCTGCTGACCAAAGTGTACCATTTCCTCCAGCAGTCTGTCATGCCAAGGAGTGAGTTTTCATGTTGTCGTTTATTCATACAGCTGACGTCCACCTGGACGCGCCGATCCGTGCCATGTCCGTTTCTTATGAGCTGAGGCAGGACGACTTTCGGCGGACGATGCGGACGGTTCGGGATCTCGTGTTGGAAAAGCGGGCAGATGTTTGGCTGATCGCCGGTGACCTCATGGAGCTGCATGGCGGGAGAAGAACCACGGCGATTTTTTTGCGTGATCTGTTTGCCAGCGTGGCTCCTACACCGGTCTGTATCGCTCCGGGGAATCACGACCCGTGGCGGGCCGATTCCTTTTACCAGTCGTTGGAGTGGCCGGGAAACGTGTACTGGTTTACGCCGGAGTGGGGGGCTTTCGAATTTCCCGAAAAGTCTTGCGTCGTCTACGGATGGGGCTTTCCCCAGCCGCATGTGTACGAGTCGCCGTTGGCGGAATTCCCCGGAAAGCTGCCTGGCTACCGGCACCATCTGATGGTTTTGCACGCCAGTGTGGTCAACGGGGGAGGCGAGGAGCATCATCCGTACGCACCGGTAACCATAGAGCAGCTCGCAGAAACGGGAATGGATTACATTGCGCTCGGACATATCCACAAGCCTGCGCGCTTCGCTCATCCGGTACATAGACGGACGTTTGCCGCATACCCGGGTTCTCCCGAAGGCTTGTCTGTCAAAGAAAGCGGGCCCCGTCACGTCCTGTACGGCGAACTGAATGAAGCGGGCGAGCTATTGCTTGAGGAGCTCCCGGTCCAAACGCGAATGATCGTGAGACGGGAGATCGATATACAAGGGGCGGAAACGGTCGATCAAGTCGCCGACATACTGGAAAGCGGGCTGGCCGATGTGCAGGACGGGCAAATTTTGGACATCACCTTGACAGGGAACAGGCCCGTACATTTTACGCCAGCTACAGATGTGCTCGAAAAGCGCTTTTCCCGCTTTTTTGCCATCCGCATCGCAGACCGGACGAGACCGGACCTGGATGCGGGCAAGCTGATCGCCGAGGGCGGCATCTGGGGACGCTGGCTGCAGCGTCTCGCCGAAGAGGAAGCGGCTGCGGCCGCGTCTTCCGATGAACAGCGCCAGGCAGTGGCTCGCATGGCCATGAAAATAGCGCTGGAGCGGATCGGAGGAATGATCGGATGAAGATTCACGAGCTATCGATCAAAGGCTTTGGCAAATGGCGCGGAGCCGATTTTCGCTTCGCCCCGGGACTGAATGTATTTGCCGCTCCCAACGAAGCGGGAAAATCTACGCTGCTTCAGGCGATATTTGCTTCGCTGTACGGGCTGAAGCGGGATTATGTTCGTTCCGCCCGGTATTTGCCCGAGTACGACAAATACTTCCCGTGGCATTCGGGCAGCTACGAGCTTAGCGTTCTCTACGAGGTAGACGGCAGGCGCTATCGGCTTCACCGCCGTCTGGAAAAGGAAAGGGAACAGGCTCAGGTTTTTCTCGACCCCGACTGGACAGAGGTAACGAACCTGTATCAGGAAGACCGGCGCAAAGAACGAAACTTTCTTGAGCTCCATCTCGGCTTGACACGCAGCTTGTTTACTGACCTGACCTGGATCAGGAGAAGTCCGCTGGAAGCTTCGGAATACCTCCTGCCTTCGCTGTTTGGCACGAGCGAAGCTGATCCGGCGGTAAACAGAATGCTGGCAGCCCTGGACAAGGAATTGACGCTGATCGGAAAAAAGGAACGGGCGGAAAATACGCTGCTTGGCAAGGCAGGAGCGCTGGTCGCGCAAAGAGAACAGGAGCTGGCCGAAGCGGAAGCCGGCTGGGCAGCCGTTCAAACATTGACGCAGCAGATCGCCCACTGGGAGAAGGCAAAGCAGGAAATGGAGCGGACCCGGGAGCGGATGCGGCAGCGGCTTCTCGTCCTGCAAAAGGAGGAGCAGGCTTGGCAAAGGAGATGGCAGGACAGCTACAGGGAGCCTGATGAGGAAGGCTGGCCGCAGTGGGAAGCGACAGCCCGCACAGAAGAAGAGCGTGCGCTGCATCGCCAGGTTCAGTCAGTTTTGGCTGCCCAGGGGGATTGGGGTGAAGCTGAACAAGACAAAGGAAATGCGGACGTACCTGAAAGCGATGCTTTGGAAAAGCTGGAAGCGGCTTACCGGCAGGCATTGGAATTGCGGAAGGAGCGAGACGAGTACAAGGAGCAAGCCGACCGGTTGGCTGAAGCGGCGCTTAGGACCGCTCCGAGCCGTGTGGGCCGGGGGAAAGAGAAGCGGACCGGAAAAGTCCGTCTGTGGTGGACAAGCTGTCTGGCGAGCCTGGTCGTCGCCGCATTATTTCTGCTTGCGGGCAACGCTCCGGTCGGCTGGATCGCTGCAGGAATCTCAGCTGCATGTGCCCTTGCGGCTGCAGCCGCGAATCGGGGACAGACAAGGCAGAGAGAAAATCGTTCCGCCGGCAACGAGCACGAATGGCAAGCCTGGCAGGACAAGGCTGCCCGCTGCGACCAGGAGCTGCAGCAGCTTTTGCAAAAGTGGAATGCCGCTGACTGGGATGCCTTCCTGATCATGAGGGAGGAGCGGAAAAACCGCGTGCAAGACAGACAAGCGAGTCTGGCAGCGCAAGAGTGGAAACGCCAGGAGGAGAGAGCCCGCCTGATAAAAGAGTGGGGAGAAGCTTTGCGGGCACTGCTGGAACAAGAAAAGGCAGTACGCGAGCAGGAACGGACAACCCTTGAGCGCGAGGCCAAAGAGCTGGATCGGGAGCTCCTCGCAATTCGGGAGCGCATCGCCAGGGCATCGGGAGAGCTGGGCCAGCAGGATGAAGTCTCACTGGCAAAAGTACGCGGGGATTACGAGGAGGCGGTCGAGGGGCTGCGCCAACTGCAATTGAACCGGGAAGCGCTCACTCTCGCCAGGGATACGCTGCAGCAGACTTTACACGAATGGAACAAAGAGCTGTCACCCGCGGTCAATCGGATTGCCTCCGACATCATGGCCCAAATGACCGGAGGCAAATATGAGGAAGTCAGGCTGGACCCCCAGGAGAAATTTGGCATAAAGGTCTGGGACAAGCCGCACCAGCGAATTGTCGAGCATGATTTTTGCTCTTCGGGAACGCAGGACCAGCTTTACTTTGCCCAGCGACTGGCGCTTCACAGGCATGTCAGCCAACAGACGGAGCCGCTGCCCCTGTTTTTGGACGACCATTTTGTCCATTACGATCCGGAAAGGCTGGAGCGAGCCCTCCATACGGTCATGCGGCTGGCTGAGGAATATCAGATTTTTTTGTTTACCTGCACAGATCGGGAGAGCAAGCTGTTGCAGCCGCTTCTGCAGGGATCAGACCGCCACTGCCTGCATTCCTTGAGGGAAACGGCCAGCAGCGAGACGCAAATATAGGAAAGATACAAAAAGCCTCCAGACAGGAAAAGGTCCTTTCTGGAGGCTTTTACATGTATTACATTTTTTTACTTCAGTTTAATTCCTTGTCCAGCATCGTCAGGAACAAGCCGACATCGGTTACGACGCCGACGGTTTGGGCGGAACCGCGGTCCATCAGCTTGGTGACAACGGCAGGGTTGATATCCACACAGACGGTTTTGATCCAGCTCGGCATCATATTGCCTGTTCCGATCGCATGCAGCATCGTAGACAGCATGACGACCATTTCCGCGTCGGCGACCTGATCCGCGTATCGGGCCTGCGCTTCGATCAGGTCCATCAAGGTGTCCGGAAGCGGACCGTCATCGCGGATGGAACCGGCCAGCACGAAGGGCACCTGGTGTTTGACACACTCGTACATGATTCCGCTTTTCAAGGTTTGATCCGCTACCGCTTCCGCGATGGAGCCGGAACGATTGATCGCATTGATCGCCCGCATGTGGTTTTTGTGCCCGCCGCGGACCACTGATCCGGTGTCCAGGTTGACGCCGAGGGACGTCCCGAACAGCGCTCTTTCAATATCGTGCACGGCGAGTGCATTCCCCGAGAGCAGTGCATTTACATAGCCTTTGCGAATCATGTTCTGAAAAGCTTCCTGCCCGCCAGTGTGAATGACGACGGGACCGGCGACGAACACAATGCGACCGTTGCGTTTGCGAATGTCCCGCATTTCTTCTGCCAACTGCTTGACGATGACTTCGACACGGCGCTCCGAGCTTACTTCATTGTTCATGAAAGAAAATTCGGAGGAGCGTTCCTCTGTCGGTTGCAGGACGAGACGAACTCCGTTGCTGCCGCAAATGACATGATCGTCCTTTTTAATATCGCGCAGCTTGACGCACTGAACCTCTTCGCCCTTGACCACAAGACAGGCATCCATCCGCTGATGCTTGGCCCGGACCCATTTGCCGTTCAGAAACACTTCGGTGGCATGATTGGTGGTAGAGTAAAAATCGTCAGGCACCACCTTGTCCTTTTCCGCCAGTTTGATCGTTGGAGCCTCTTCCCCGGTAGGAATCGTACAGCCGAGGTTGATCAGCTCGTTTAAAATCAGCTCGAGCTTGTCTTCCGGCAGGTTAAGAGCGATCTTAGCGACTGATTCGTCGTCTACCTGATCGCCTACGGATAATTCCAAAACGCGGTAACGCCCGTTGTACTGTACGACAGAAGCGTCGATTTGCTTGAGAATGTTATCGCGGATAATGTGTCCGCGCACCTCGATGACACGTTCCATGGTTGCTCCCTCCCCATTGTTGTCAGTATTGGTTCTTCTTAGTATATCGGTTGGAGGGACCGGCTAAAAGAGGATGCTGATAAACGGATAATTATACAGGTGTTGCCCCATTCCAGAGCAAACTCTATAATGAATGGAGAGACCCAAGTCCAATGAGGAGTGAGCCCTAATGTCGCAACGCAAGCCGGAGTGGCTCAAGATCAACCTTGTATCAGGAAAAGAACTGGCCAACTTCAGAGAATTAAAGCAAACGATGCGCAGTCAGACGCTACATACAGTATGTGAAGAGGCGAAATGCCCCAACATCCACGAGTGCTGGGCCAATCGAACCGCCACTTTTATGATTTTGGGCGATATATGTACGCGTGCTTGTCGATTCTGTGCGGTAAAAACGGGGCTGCCCACTGAGCTTGATCTGGCAGAACCGGAACGCGTTGCGGAGGCCTCGGAGCAAATGGGCTTGAAGCATGTCGTCGTAACTTCTGTTGCCCGTGACGACCTGGCAGACGGAGGAGCAACTGTTTTTGCAGAAACGATTCGCGCTATTCGCCGGCGCTTGCCACTTGCTACCGTAGAAGTGCTGATCCCTGATTTTATGGGGAACTGGGATGCGCTCAAGGTAGTGATGGATGCCCGTCCGGACGTCCTGAACCACAACATTGAGGCAGTTCGCCGCATGTCCGACCGAGTCAGAGCCCGGGCGAAGTACGACCGTACGCTGGAGCTTTTGAAAAAGGCAAAGGAATTTCAGCCTGACATTCCGACCAAGTCCAGCCTGATGATCGGTGTAGGCGAAACGTTCGAAGAAATCATAGAGACGATGGATGACCTGCGCAGCGTCGATGTCAACATCATGACGATCGGTCAATACCTGCAGCCGACTAAAAAGCACCTTTCTGTTGAAAAGTACTACCACCCTGACGAGTTCGTCCGCTTGAAAGAGGAGGGCATGCGTCGCGGATTTTCCCATGTGGAAGCAGGGCCGCTGGTACGCAGCTCCTACCATGCTCATGAACAGGCGAATGCAGCCAAAGCGACAATTGCACAAGCGCAATGATAAAAGAACCCCTATGCGAGCATAGGGGTTTTACGCATTTATCGGGAGGAGGTTCCCATACCTTGTTTTGCTTTGTTGGTACGATTGTTTTCGGTCGTCATCGTTGACCCTTTTGTGCGCATTTCTTCGCCGTCCACTGTTCCGCCCATCCGCTTGATCAAGGCGTCGATTTGACGAGTGTCTTCAGCCCTCGTAACCGGGCCGTTGGAAGTGCGGCTCGCAATTCGGGAAATCTCGTCAATGTCTTGTTGGTTGTCCGTTACGTACACTTTGTAGTAACGAGGAGAAACCGACATCGCGTTCATTCTCGCCTGATCCTTTGCTGTCCGTCCATCCGGGCCTTGCGTATTGAGACCGACGAATACTTCTTCGTCTGTCACCAGGACGGTGGAACGATCTACCCCAGGGCAGCTGACAGTCACATTGCCCACTGCACGGGCCAGTGCATCGCGATCCACGAAGACGTTATTGGCACCACCGCCAAAGCCTGTGCCATTCGCACCGCCAACACCGGCAGCTTGC
>Ga0310822_100963_pt1 | contig 12264 bp, 7 predicted proteins | sample P4_ome_2_FD_201313 | JGI IMG/M metagenome (GOLD analysis project Ga0310822, IMG submission 201313) | Sorghum-adapted microbial communities from Joint BioEnergy Institute, Emeryville, California, United States - P4_Day56_Rep2 | ecosystem: Engineered > Bioreactor > SSF (Solid state fermentation) >... | reverse complement strand
CATTGCGGCACCGCTCGAACTCCTCGATCATTTGCTGCCCGCGCGCATTCTTGCGCCGCTCCGAGAGCTCGAGGGTGTCGATCCACTTCCGCACGTCGTCCTTGCTCAGCGCCGGACGGGCGCGGCGTCGTGCGCCGGAACTCGGCCACGGTCCTCTGGTTGAGCTCCGGGCAGCGCACCGGGGCGAGGTCGACCACCACCGGCGCGGTCCAGCTAGCGGGTCCGTCCGGCCCCTCGGCTCGCTGGCGAGCATCGTGCACGCCGGATAGGAACAGGAACGCAGAGCCTTGATAGCGCGCCCGCTTAAACGCGGCGGCATAGAAACAACGTGCCCGCTCTTGGTCTCAGCGACCGCGATCGCTTTTTGGGGTGCGCGAGCCGGCCATCAGAACCGGATCGTCAAATCCCCCTTCACCCCGTGCTGCGCGCTGTCCTCGGCGATCTGGCCCTGATAGGCGAGGCCCAAAGCGGCATTGGGAGCGAGCTCTAGGCCAAGGCCAGCCTCGATAATCGCAGCATCTTCCGCGATCGGCACACCGGCGATGGTGAAAGCCTCCGAGCCGGCAAAGGCCAGCGACGCGGCCGGAAGAGTGTCGCCGAAAGCGTGGCGCCAGCCGAGGGTGCCGCCGATTACCATTTGGGCGGAGCCGAGGTCGAGGTTCGTGGCGGCGTGCACGCCGACCGTCGTAAAGGTCACCTCGCTGTCGGTGCCGTGGCTATGAAGCGCCGCCGCACCGCCCTCCTCGGTGAACCCATCGGTGTCGAGGTTCACGTAAGCGAGGTTGGCGAAGGGCTCGAACGTCCCCGCCGCGGACTTGAGGCGATAACCGAGCTCCCCGAAAGCCTGGAACAGGCTGGCATCATAGTCGCCGCTCAAGCGATCCGTCAGGTTGGGAAGGGTGACGGCCCGGTTCGTTTCGATGTTGGACCACGTGTAGGCAAGACCGGAGCGAAAGCCGAGATCACCCCATTGGGTGCCGGCATAAAGGCCGAAATGATAGCTGTCGGCCGCACCGGAGGAGGCCCGCTCATCGGCATCGAAGCTCGAATGGCTGTAGCCTGCGAGAAGCCCGACGCGGACTTGGTCCGTCATCAGACCGTCCATGCCCGTGAGAATGCCGCCCGTGGACGTATTGAGAGGAGCGGCATTGCCATTCCCGTCGAATGAGCCCCACGAGCCGAAGCCGTGAGCCCACAACGCAAGGCCGGAAGAGGAAGAGGGGGCCGTATCGCCGGAGCCCATGCCAAGGGCCATCATCGGCACAGTGGTCAGGGGTGCAGCAGCCATGCTCGTGCCGCTACCGCCGCTCTGATAGGCCTGCAACAACCGAGCGAGGATGGCCGCGCGCACGAAATGACTTTGGTTCACGAGCTGCCCGGCAAGGCTCGCATGGATCTCGCCCGACAGGCTGTCGAAGGCGGCTCTCGCATCAGTCGCGTTGAGGCTCACGACCGCTTTGTAAACGTCGTTCTCCTCGTCGAGTCCATCCAAGGCATTGGCCGTGGCGCACTGATTGGCGGTGCGCGCCACCTCACAGAAGGCTACGCCGTTGCGATCGAACGTCAGGATGACGTGATCCTGGTCATTATCGTAGTCGTATGCAAGCTGAGGATTGAGAAACGCAAAGTTGATGTCAGAAACGACCTCAGCATCGAAATAGCCGTCAATCCCGCCAGCGGCCGTGAGGATGGTGTAGGTCGATCCGACAACCGGAAGGCCGCCAAGATAGGAGACATGGACGGTACCGTTTAGATGTGCCTCGCCGGTGACATACAGAAGATCGGAGGTGGGACCGTCGATTTCGACTTCAAATCGGGCACCGGGATCAAACGTGAGGTTACCCTGCACAGTGAATGTGTCGATGGAATTCCCTGGAGCGATGGCGCCGCCCGATGCAACCCGCACCGTCGAGTTGCCGCCGGAGCCAATTGTCCCGGAGCCACCGAGGCGGCCGCCATCGTTGACCTCGGCAGACCCGCCGAGCTTGTTGTTGTTCACGAACAGCGTGCCGCCGTTGACCGTCGTCATGCCCGTAAAACCCGAGCCATCACCGGTCACGATGGTCGCCCCGGCGAGATGATCGATATTGCCCGAGCCTGAAATTGCTGGGGAGAACTCGTAGCTCGCATCTAGATGGTTGAAGACGAGAGTGCCGTTTCCGTCGCCAAACCGCACGGTTGCAGCTCGAAGGATGCCGGCGGCAGTAGCCGATTCGTCGGATTGCGCACCGATCGCCAGTACACCAGTTGATCCGCTACTTTCCGCAATAACCACTTCGCCGCCGACGTTCACCTGACCCCCGTCCGTGATCGTGAGCTGCCCTTTGCCGCGTCGCCCGACAAGGAGGCTGCCATTCACATGCCAGGTTGAATAGGCGTCCGAAACAGTGACTTCCCCGTAAGACCCTGGGTTATATCCGATATAGCTCGAGTTGTTGGTGACCGTTCCGCCGGCGCCAATCTCTAATATGCCTGTGCTGTTATTGTTGACGCCAATGCTGAGATGCTTCGTGATGGACCAGCTCGATCCCTCTCCCAGGACGGATACCTGACCGAACGCATCATCTCCCCAGCCGATGTCCGCATTATCTGCTCCGCTTAGGTGTTCGACCTTGCCGCCCTTCTCGATCGTCAGCGTGCCTATGCCTTCGTGCCCGACGTGGAAGATGCCGGCAGTGTTCTGCCAGAGCGCTCCCGGTCCGGACACGACCACGGTGCCCATGATGCCGTCGTCCCAGCCAAGGGCAGCGCCTTTGCTTGTAACAGTGCCCCCCTCGCCGATCGTGAGCTTCCCTTCGCCGCCCCCGCCAACCTTAAGTTCGCCATCCACATTCCAGGTCGATTTGGCACCCGAAACAATGACCTCGCCGTAAGAGCCTGCGCCGTAGCCGATAGTACTCGTCTGGCTCGTTACACTCCCGCCCGATTGGACGCTCAGCGTTCCCTTGCCCTGGTGGCCGACGTTCAAAGTGCTGGTAACGCTCACCTGGCCGCCATCGGCGACGGTAAGGTGTCCTTCGCCGTTGCCGTCCCAGCCGCCGACATAGAGACTGCGAAGCGTCCAAGTCGAACCGGTGCCCGATACGATGACCTCGCCTATAGAGCCTGCTCCGTAGCCGATAGTCGTGTATCTGTTGGTTAGACTCCCCCCAGATAGGACGCTCAGCGTTCCCGTGCCATTGCGGCCGACATCCAGATCTTCGGTAATGTCCAAGCCAGCGCCGCCAGCTACCACCACCTCACCCGTTGCCTCCGAACCCTCGGCAATATGCATAAACCTGCCGACGTTCACCTGCCCCCCGTCGATGATCGCGAGGCGCCCTTCGCCGTCTAGTCCGACATAGAGTTGCCTTTCCAGTTCCCAGGTCGAACTGGCACCCGAAACTGTGACTTCGCCGTAAGAGCTTTTCCCCCAGCCGATGGAGCTCCGGTCGTTCGTCACGCTCCCGCCCGATTCGACTTTCAACGTTCCCTTGCCGTTGCGGCCGACGTCAAGATCTCCGGTAATGCTCAAGACACCGCCGCCGGCAACCACCACGTCGCCCTTTGATCCCTCCCTCTCGGCAATGTACACGTGGTTGCCTTCGGTGACGATCACCTGCCCATTGTCGTCGATCGTCAACTTCCCCGTGCCGGCTCCTCCGACTGTGAGTTGGCCATCCAGATTCCAACTGGATTTGGCACCCGAATCCGGATGGGAACCTGAAACTGTGACTTCGCCGTAAGAGCCAGCGTCCCGGCCGAGGGTGCCCTGCCAGCTGACTACCGTTCCACCCGATTCAATGTTCAGATTTCCGCGTCCTTTGCCGCCGACCTCAAGCTCCTCCCAGACGTCCAGGGTGGCACCCCTGGAAACTACGACCTCACCCTGCGACTGCGCCCCCTCGGCGATTCGCAGAGCCCAGTCGGCTTCCACCAGCCCCCCGTTGTCGATGGTAAGGCGCCCATCACCGTCGTACCCGACATAGACGTCGCCCCACACGTACCAATACGAATCGGTGCCCGAAACAGTGACTTCGCCGGACGCCCCTTCTCCGAAGCCGATGTAGGCCTCAAAGCCACCCAAGCCATTCACGAATCCACCGTCGACAATTTCCAGAATGCCGCTGCTGTTTGGCCCAACGCCAAGTTGGATGCTGCCGTCTTCCAACTTCCACAGCGCATCAGTGCCCGAAACAGTGACTTTGCCGTTCGTGTTTGCTCCGACGCCAAGCTGGCCGCCTTGACTTACAACCCAGCCCTCGCGAATTATCTGCAATTCACCGTCTTGGCTCTGACCGACGATCAGCAAGCCGTTGGGGAACCACCCCTGGTCAGAAACCACCTCCGGATCCGGCCCCTCCACGACTTCCTGGGCCTGCCCAACAGTCACGCAGCTCGCACAGATTGCTGCCGTAGCAAACAATCGAAGGCCGTACCGAGGAAATGCGTACGGCAAATGCTCCAGCCACCGATGATCGATCCGACGCCGGGTGAGTAACGCCTGATCAGCGGTTGCCGAGTTCGCGGAATCCTGCTCAGTCATCATCAGGCCTTCGCAAGCGATGGAATGCAGAGTAGCTTGTTCCGCCATTCGTCGAATGCGGAGCTCACGCGCGAGGGAGTGGGGACAGGTGAACGGCCGTTCGTCAGGCGCTCATGCCCTTGGCTGCCTCGTCGTCCTCAGGTAGGGCAGCACCGTCTCGAACGATCCGAAGCGGGACGCCGCCTCCTCGTTGCTGACGGCGGGTGTGATGATTACGTCGTCGCCCTGCCTCCAATTGGCCGGCGTTGCCACTTGGTGCTTCGCCGTCAGCTGCAAAGAGTCGATGACCCGCAGGATCTCGTCGAAGTTCCGACCCGTCGTCATCGGATAGGTCAAAATCAGCTTGATCTTCTTATCCGGCCCGATGACGTAGACCGAGCGCACCGTCGCATTGTCGGCCGGCGTCCGGCCATCGGAGCTGTCGCCAGCCTCGGCCGGCAGCATCTGGTACAGCTTGGCGACCTTCAGATCCCGATCTCCGATCAGCGGGTAGCCGACTGTATAACCAGTGGCGATCTTGATGTCCTCTTGCCACCTCGCATGATCCGAAACGGGATCGACCGAGATGCCGATGATCTTAACGCCGCGCCTCTCGAATTCGGGCGCGATGCCGGCCATTGTTCCGAGCTCGGTCGTGCACACTGGCGTGAAGTTCTTGGGGTGCGAGAACAGAACCGCCCAGCCATTTCCGATCCAGTCATGGAAACTGATCGTGCCGTGGGTCGTCTCGGCTGTGAAATCGGGGGCAGTGTCGTTAATGCGCAAGCTCATTCGACTCTCCTCGAATGGCACGAGGAAATCCGCGCCAGTGGAACAATCTGGGTTATTCATCCGTCGAAATATCGACGAACGCGACAGCTTTAGCAGCTTTCACTGGAGGTCTTTTACCGTTATTGCCCTGGAGGAAATTGGGAAGCTATGTGATCTCACTCGAGCGGCACCAGCATGGTGCACGCCGGCGCCCAAGTGCTATTGGCCTCTACCGGGCACTTTGCGAAGAACTCCAGCGCCGGAACATCGGAATAGTGGTAGTTCGTCCTTGGCATCCATTTGTCGAGGACATAGGCATAGACCTCGGGACGTGGGCGCGGCTTGTGGTTATTGTCGACAACGGCATAGAGCCCAGGATCGGTCGTCACGAGGCAATCCCTCACCTCGTCCAGCTGAATTCTGGCATCCTGTGCGTCCGCGAAAACATAGCAGCAGTCATACCGGATTTCGTTCGGAGGCGTTACACGCGGATCGTCATAGACACGTCCGAGAAACCGTGCTCTACCCGGCTCGTTACCGCGCAAGGGATCAGGCAGTCGTTCAACAAAATCCCGCCAGCTATCCTGAACCGTCTCATAAGGTCCGTAATAGCGCCTGAACATGCAACAATAGGAGCCGATATCGCGAACCTGGACCTTGGGCGGGTCGTCAAATGACAGACCTTCGAAACGATACTTGTAAAATGTTTCTGGATCCCAGGCTTCTTCGTTCGATCGGTATTCCGTCGGGGAGACGCCGAAAAACGCTCGGAAAGCCCGCGTGAAGGCGGCATTGCTGCTGTACCCATAACCGATGGCGATCTCGTAGATCGACAGGTTGGTCCATTTCAGGCGGCATGCAGCATTGTGCATCCTCACCCGCTTGAAATATGCGTAGAAGGACTCGCCTACCTCTGCCTGAAAGAGGCGTTCGAAGTAGAATTTGCTGAGTCCTACCTTGCTGGACACCTCTTCAAGATCGATTTGTTCTGTTATGTTCTGTTCGATGTATTTGAGCGCAGTAAGTATTCGCGGGTCCATCTGTCCGATCTCTCTTAGATATACCAGCGATTACCATCGAATCGCTTGCGACTCGCCTACATTGACCAATGCAGGCGGCTGACTATTTCACCAGCAACCAGCTGCGCGAGCGACCAATAGGGCGGTTTAGAGCCTGGATAACGGCCCTTGCCGAATGTGACTTGATCATTCTTGCTGCGGCTCGCGTCAAGTGATTGCTCGCGACCGACTGCTCGGAGCTCCCTCATCGAAGGCGGGTGCATGTTCAGTCGGATGACGGGCATACTTTCCTTTTGCGCACTGGGAGGGTGTAGTGGTGCGGGCAGGCGTCGATAGACGCTGGGCTGTCCCAGATGGGACACAAAACACCGTTTCCCGACGAGCACGGCCGGGCGACGGGATTTTGGACAACGAAACGATGAGCTTATAATGGCCAAGAGAGCCCTGGCCAGCTCCGCCGGCGTCTCGCCGGCTTCGTCGCACGCTCAAGGGACTCATAGTCAAGCTCTTAGAGCAAGCGAATCAGGCGCCCTTGCATGCGAAGAATGAGGGCACTATGTGCGAGAGCCCTGACAATAAGGGCGGCATCAGCACCGAGATCCAGCTTTTCTGCCGATCGCTCACGAGTAAATTAGCTTAATGCTATCTGGCTTGTCGTCAGCTGCTACAGGCGATCAAGCGGAATTTTGAGATAGCGCGTTCCGTTCGACTCTGGCGGGGGAAGTTGTCCGCCATTGATGTTGACCTGCAGCGCATGCAGGATCAGTCGGGGCATAGGCAAGGTGCGGTCGCGAGCCTCTCTTATCGCAACGAATTCGGCTTCTGTACGACATCGTGAGATGTGGATGTTTCTTGCCTTTTGCTCGGCAACCGTGCTCTCCCATTGCGGATCGCGGCCGCCCTGACAATAGTCGTGACCAACAAAGAGGCGCGTGTCATCCGGAAGGGCGAGGATCCGCTGAATCGAGCTCCACAGCAAGGCCGCACTGCCGCCAGGGAAGTCGCAACGCGCTGTGCCGGTGTCGGGCATGAAAATCGTATCATGTACGAACGCACAATCCCCCACCAAATAGGTGATAGAGGCAAGAGTATGGCCTGGTGAGAATAGCACCTTCACTGGCAACATCCCGATCCAGAACGTGTTGCCGTCGTCGAACAGGACGTCCCATTGCGAACCATCGGCCGGAAAGTCCGGCCAATTGTAGATCACTTTCCAGAGTTCTTGCACGTCGATGACGTGTTTCCCGATTCCCGTGGAAATGCCGGTCTTCGTCTTCAGGTACGCTGCGGCCGAGAAATGATCAGCGTGTGGATGCGTGTCGAGAATCCATTCAAGCGTCAGCTGCTGTCTCTCGACAAATTCAAGAATCAGGTCGGCGTTGGTTGTTGAAACTCTTCCTGACCTCTCATCGAAATCGAGCACCGGATCAATTATGGCGCACCTTCTGGTTATTGGGTCAGTCACGACATACTGGACGGAACCCGTCGGCTTGTCGTAAAAAGCCGCCACCTCTGGCCGCTCGGTGCTCATGATCTGGCTCCCGGCAATAGAATAGTTGACTCTCGAATAAAAAAACCGCAGTCAATGAGCGACGATCGTTGATTGCGTTCACTGGTCTGGCAACTGTGCTTTAAGCTACGAAGCCATAGAGAGCTTATCCCAAGCCCATTGCGTTCGTTGCGGTCAGTCTCTCGGCCCATACATTAGCAGCTTTCATCGATGCGCTTTGACCGATCTTGCGGCAACAGGAACATAGACCCACCAGCTGCGCCCCGCGGCACAATCGTTAGAGCACCTTGCGCGGCTCCGCTGGAAGTTTGCTCGGATTTGTTGTCGTCGAGGCACAGACCGAACATCTCAGCGTGCTAATATTCGGCTTGCTTCGGCTAGGGGGAGACTAGACTCGGTCGGTAGGCATCACTGGGGCCGATACTGCATCGCGGGTTCCGACACTCGCGCCGGCTGCGTTCCAAGCAGCTTGCCGGGTGATCCGCCACCACTGGACCGCCTGGCTCGATTGGCAAACGATTCAGTAATGGCTCCGTAATAGCCATTGAACATCACGTATCTCGCACGAAGTGCCGAAAAGAGCGCATCAGGTCCGCTACCCATGATGACCGTCTGCAAGTGTGCTGAAAGCATCTTAGCTCCGGAGAGCTGGCGAGCATCAATCCGAGCCAGATCGTTTGAGGAGCGCGCTTTGTATTTGGCGCTCAAGCCGAGACACCCAACCCGCCAAGTGCTTTAAGGATGCAATTCGCAACGCTCGCGCGGACGCTGTTCGCCGCAATCGTGATCGGGACGATGGCGATCGTCTTCTCGATCTCGTTCGCAGCGATCATTTATTCAGGCCATTTGGCACCCTTTCTCAGCCGTGGAATAGGACTGACGCTGTTGGGCGCCACGGTGATGGCCATCGTCGGTGCGCTCTCGCTGTCGTACAAGGGAACGATCGTGCAACCGCAGGACGTGACGGCGTTGCTGCTGTCGCTCGTTGTGGCCTCGATCGCCGGAACCTGGACCAGGGGAACATCGGATGAGCTGTTTGCGACGATTGCGATGTTCGTGGCGCTGGCGACAGCAATCGCCGGTCTCGTGACGTTTGCCTTCGGCCATTTTCGCCTTGGTTTCATCGTGCGCTTCATTCCCTACCCGGTTCTGGGCGGATTTCTCGCGGCGACGGGTTACCTGCTCGTCGTGGGCGCTATCGGAATGACGCTCGAGGAGAATGTCAGCCTCTGGACGGCAGCTTTACTGCTCGAGCCCGGAAATCCGCAACGTTGGGCGCCGTGGTTGATCGCAGGTCTTCTGTTCTGCGTAGCCGCGAAGCGCATCCAGCATGGCATGGTTCTGCCGACGTGCATCGTGATCGGCGCCATCGGCTTCTACGTCACGATTTGGTTGACCGGCGTCAGCATCGAGGAGGCATCGGCGCGGGGGTTGCTGCTCGGACCGTTCGGTAACGCGAGCTTTCTGGCGGACCTCGGCCCCTGGATCGTATCAGCGGCCAACTGGGGAGTCGTCGTCTCGAAGCTACCTTCGGCCGTCGCGGTGATCGGTATGACGATCATTGGCTCACTGCTCTATGCCTCGGCGCTCGAGCTGGCGACGGGGACGGCCGTCGATCCCGACCGTGAGCTGCGTGGCGTCGGCATAGCCAATGTGCTGGCGGCACTCGGCGGCGGCATGGTCGGATATCATCTGCTGAGCCAGACTCTCTTCGCCAGATCGCTCGGGGTGACCGGCCGAACCGCCGGGTTCGCCGTTGCGATCGTGACGGCGGCGACGCTGCTCTTCGGCGCCAGCTATTTGGCAGTACTTCCGATCGGTGTGTTCGCGGCGCTCATCGCGTTCATCGGCTTCGATCTCCTTTTCACTTGGCTTTGGGTGGAGCGCCGGCGATTGCCCGCACAGGACTTCGCGATCGTTCTTCTGATCCTCGGCATCGCCGCCACCGTTGGCTTTCTCGAGGCGATCGCGGCAGGGCTGCTTGCGACATCGCTCCAGTTCGTCTTTGCCTATGCGGCAACGGACGTCGTGCGCCTTCGCACGACTGCGGCAACAATGCGATCGCGTGTCGAGCGTAGCGAGCCCGATGTCCGTCATCTTTCCCGGCATGGACACCGCGCGGCCATCTATGAGCTGAGTGGCTATCTCTTCTTCGGGACGGCGAATCGCCTGCTGGATGAGCTTGTGGCGACGCTCACATCAGACGAGGGGGCACCGGCTTTCGTGCTCATCGATTTCCGCCGCGTCCAAGGGATCGATGCGTCGGCAGCGTTTGCGCTGAAGAAGCTGAGCCGGAGTTGTCGGGAGAATGGCGTCGAGCTCTTCTTCAGCGGACTTGCCGATCGGCTGCAGGCGCGACTCGACAGATCAGGTATCCGCTCGGAGAGCGGTGCACCTCACATTGTCCCCAAGCTCGACGACGCGCTCGAAATTGTCGAGGAGCAGATTCTTGCTGAAGCCGAGCGGGCGGATTCAGAGGCCCTCGGATTCCTTGAGGAGCTGCAGTCCTTGTATCCCGACACCGATCTCAGGTGTCACTTCGAGGAGATTTTCGCCAAGGCCGGAAAGCAGATTATCGAGCAGGGCGCCAACACCGAAAGCATGATGGTCTTGGAGGAGGGGAGTCTGCTGGTCGAGTACATCCATCCCGACGGGACCCCGATGCCGGTCGCTAAGATTTTGCCAGGCGCGCTTGTTGGCGAGGTCGGGCTTTATGCTGGAGTGCCCCGCACTGCGCGGGTCGTGGCGGAGCAAGACTGCCGCTTACTGAAAATCGACAATACGGCGCTGGAACGCCTTGCCCAGGAGAACCCCAGGCTCACCGCCGATATTCACCGCATCGCCGTCACATACTTGGCGCGTCGGCTCGTCCGGACGATGGCACTACTGCACGACGTGGAGATCTGATGCTGCCCGGAGGCACCGCGGGCTGCGGACCTGTTGCGACACTTTGCGCTGCGGCGTTAGGGTGACATTGTCCCTGCGCTTTGATGGTTCCATGCCGCTATCCACCCATGCCTTCGCCGGCTCCGATGCCTTCACGATGGCCAGTTCGGCGACACCTGGCGACTCACGCCACGTTCAATGCACGTAGTAGGGCGGGAAGCGCAGGAAGCGTTCAGCTAGCTTCATGGTATCTAGGGCTTGGTAAGGCCGCCGACAGGTCAAGCGCTTGCCCCTTGCACCGATCCGCCTTGGTGGCGCGCTCCTTGTCCTCGATACCGATCGCCGATCTGTTGTCGCAGAAAAAGTCGAACTCGGCCAGATATCTGTGCAGGTGCTTTTCTTTGCAGTGCTGATAGGTGCCGCGCATACCGCGCTTGAACACGGAGAAGTAGTCTTCGACGGTGTTCGTGTGAATTTCCTGACGGCTTGGCTCGTAGCGGGTGCACTCGGTCTTGCTGTGGTCCCCGCGACCGTGGCTGGCGAAGTCGCGGAGCCAATACTTGTAAAGCTGCGCTGAGTCCGTGATCACGGCCGCTACCTTCGCGACATTGGCCTCGACGATCGGGATGACCTGCCCGACCGTGCTGCCCTCGACGTGGTAGCTGCGAACCTCACCACCGCGCTCGACGAGCGAGAGGATGACCGGGTGGCAAGCTCATCAAGGTCGTGCAGCCATGCACCTTCGTCATCCACTACTTCGGCAATCCCGTTCGGATGCGCGATGTGTAAGCCATGCCCGGAATGAACTGTCAGCTATCTCTCGATAAGCACATCAATCGCTTAGCTTCCACAACTCATCACCGGCCCAAGGACCCAACCAGGAAGACCAGGGCCTCGGACCCGGGCGGCGCGCGCCCCGATCGATCGCTGCCTCGGCGCTGATGCGCGCCTCACTTGCGAAGCCTCTGTCTCCACACGACATGCTGAATACGGCGCATTGCGGCCCGGGCCAGGGGGAGGCGAGAGGCGGAGGAGCGCATGACGCGCTTCATAAGGCGAGCTTTCCCGAATTTCGCGACTCACATCAGGAAAACCCAATCCGGCGCGCGCAAGACCGGCGGCAACCAGTGGAGCTTCGAGCCTTTGATCTCACTGGCGCTCGATCCTGATCTGCTCGTCGATGTTGGCGTGGCTGGCGGGACGCCCGAGCTCTATCGCTTTTTCCCGGACTGCCCGCTCGTAATGATCGGGCCGTTTCCGGAACAGATTGCGCCCCTTACGAGGCCCGTAACCATCATTGGGAAAGCCGCCGGCGCCCGCACCGGAGTTGTCGATCTCCACTTCAACGCGCGCAAGCCGCACCAGTCGAGCCTCTATCGCCGCACGATGCACGATGGCACCGTCCGGCGGGCAGAGATGGATACGCTCGACAATATGCTGGCGGATCACCCTGGCCAGCGATTGGTGGTCAAGATCGATGTCGAAGGGGCGGAGCTCGAGGTTCTGGAGGGGGCGACGAGGACGATGCAGCGGACCGACTGCATGTTCGTCGAGGTGAACATGGGCTACCTGTT
>Ga0310822_100959_pt1 | contig 12311 bp, 11 predicted proteins | sample P4_ome_2_FD_201313 | JGI IMG/M metagenome (GOLD analysis project Ga0310822, IMG submission 201313) | Sorghum-adapted microbial communities from Joint BioEnergy Institute, Emeryville, California, United States - P4_Day56_Rep2 | ecosystem: Engineered > Bioreactor > SSF (Solid state fermentation) >... | reverse complement strand
TTGGCTTCCAGATGGCGAATCAGGTCTTCTTTTTTCGCCGTGTTGATCTCTTGCTGGGAAAGCGGGAATTCCGCATACGAGCGGGCCAGCTTTCTCAGATCGTTGATCGACATGGCGTCAAGCTCTGCAGCTTCGGTATTGTCGACCGCCGCCTTTTCTGCAGCCGATTGCTCCTGGGCAGCAGCCTGCGGAGCGGATTCCTTTTGACTAAACATCTTTTTGATCATCTGGGGCACAGACTCGTCCGGGCGCGGTATGACGTGGGAATGCAGCAGGCGTCCAACCCGCTTTGCTGCGTCCGAACCCGCGTCGACTGCGGCCTGCACCGACGAGACATCGCCGATGACGTAGACGGTGACGATTCCGGCATCTGCTCCTTCATAAGTTACTACCTGGACATCTGCCGCTTTGGCCGCGGCATCTGCGGCAGCGACTAGTGCCGGAAAGCCCAGCGTCTCGATCATGCCGAGCGCATATGCATGAGCACGCATTTACGTTTCCTCCCGCTTATCGTTTTACTGGCGTTGCAGCGACACTTCGCACCGCTTCGGCAAATGCCTCTGCCGCAGCGCTGCACGCCGACTGGCTGCCGGTCAGGAGCGCTCCCCCGAAGTTGGTTTCTGTAGGCGGGCCAAAGAATTGCTTGAGCTCCACATCCGCCGCCTTGAGTGCGGCGTCGATGCCGTACATGGCTTCGAGGGGAGGGGCGATCAGATAGGCCAGCGGTTCGCCCTCGGGAATACCCGCCACCTGGGACAGATAGCTTCCTGTCCGCGATACGACGTGAGCGTAGTATGCGTGCGTTCCTTCCTCATTGAGCGAATAAAAGCAAGCCCCGTTCGCCATGAAAGCAATCGCCGCATCGAGGCCGCTTTCCACTTCGGAGGGAGTAGCGCCTCCGATCACTCCGATAAACTCACCCGACAACGGACCCGAGGCGTGGGCCGAACCCGCGTAAAACGAACGGGCATAGACCACTTCCACTGCCGCTTTCTTTGTCGCTTCATCAATGGCTGTGTAGCCTACATCATCGATCGTTGAGGTAAGCAGCCCCAAGCTTCGGATGTGGGGAGCCACATTCAGCTTCTCGGCCAGCCGGGGATCCACATTGGGGATCATCCGTACGGCCAGTGGCGTTGCTCTGATCGGTTTTTCCAATGCCAGTCACGCTCCTTTCCGGTAAAGGCACCAACCCTTTGCCAAAAAACGCAAAAAAGGTGCCGAAACACATGGGTGTAACCCTCGTGTTCTTGGCACCTTTGCCTTTGATTGTTCACTTGTCATAAAAAAGAAAGAAGTGGGGAAATTCTGTTTACTCCCCGTGTTTTCACTTTATTATAGCCCACCCGAAAATGCAAGCGTTTTCTTCCGTTTTTCCTGTGATTTCCGTACGTAACGGCTTTACAGACCGTTTGCCTTTTCAGAGAGCAGCGGTCTTTTTTTGCCCCAAAATAACGCCTTACTCAAACCGCAGGAGAAGGAACACTGATCACTTCCGCTCCAGAGAATCGGGGAGCACATCATTTTTCCGCAGCAAATCGAGAAAAATATCGAGTGCTTTCGTCCGAAACGGATTCGCTTGCGTCACCAGGGAAAATTTCCGCATGATCGGCGTTTCAGATAGCTTTACGGTGCTCAGCGACCCCAAGGTAAGCTCTTTGCGAATCGCCCAGGAGGAAAGCAAGCTGACGCCCGTTCCCGCCTCTACCGATTCCTTGATGATCTGCGTGCTGCCAAATTCCATCAGGTTTGCCGGAGACAGACCGAGTCTGGCAAACATTTTTTCGGCGGCTTCCCTCGTCCCTGAGCCCTCTTCCCGCACGATCCACGTTTCTTCCTCCAGCTCCTCTACCGTCACCTTTACTTTTTTGGCCAGCCTGTGGCTGGACGAGACGATGATCTGCATTTCGTCGTCGGCAAACGGCTCAATGCTCAGCTTTTCATGCCGGCACTCTCCTTCCACGATGCCCGCATCGAGCTGTCGTCCGGCGATGAGCTCGACAATCTCTTTTGTATTGTGGATCGTGATCGTCGGCTTGATTTTGGGGTACCGGTCGCGCAGGCGGGCAACCACGTGGGGAAGCACATACTCGCCAAACGTATAGCTCGCACCGATGATCAAATTGCCGCTTGGCGTATTCATCAGATCGTCCACCAGATCGCGCATGCGCGTGTGAAGTCCGAGAATCTCCTTGGCATGGTGATACACGATCTCTCCCGCTTTGTTCAGGCGTACATATTTGTTGCTTCGCTCCAGCAAGCGAGTGCCGAATTCGCGTTCCAGCGCTTGAATATGCTGGCTGACTGCCGGCTGTGTCATGTGAAGCTGCTCGGCCGCGCGGGAAAAGCTTTCTTTTTCCGCCACTGTTACAAAAACAAGCAACTGCTGATCCATTCTGCCCCCCACCCGTTTTCGTGTGTCTTGGCCCCATTATACTATTTTGCTTATCATCATTATCATAATGATTTATTTTTCTTATTCACCGGTTTGCCGTATGCTGGAGTTGGTTGTAAAACAGTTCGGAGGAAGCCTCTCTTTTGGAGAGTGCGGCACGAGGGTCATTGTCTTTTCCTTCTGCAAAAAAGTAACGGAGATGATGCAATGTCTACTCAATTGAAAAACAGCATGCCCACGGATGACGAAGCCGCTTTGGCAAAAGGCAGGCCCGGCGCGGCAAAAAAAGCGCCGGCAGCCTGGCTGTGGCTGGCGGGGGTGGGGTTTACCTTTATCGTGGCCCTGCTCGGATACGGCCTTGCACAGGTTCCCGGCTTTGACCGCGTGGGCCAACTGGCATGTGCGATCCTGATTGCGGTGGCTTACCGCCAAATCTGGGGATACCCCGAAGCGATCCGGCCCGGTATTCAATTTTCCGCCAAACGGCTGCTGCGTCTCGCCATCATTTTGTACGGCCTGAAGCTGAATATCGATGTCGTTATGTCGGATGGCTTGGGGTTGCTCGTATACGATGCGGGCGTTATCGCATTTTCCATCTTCCTCACCCTGCTGATCGCCAAATGGCTGAAAGCGGACACCTCGTTGTCGCTCATGCTCGGAGTGGGTACCGGTGTGTGCGGAGCGGCAGCCATTGCAGCGGTGTCCCCCATCATCAAGGCTAAGGACGAGGATACGGCGATCGGTGTAGGAATTATCGCACTCGTCGGTACCATTTTCGCTATCACCTACACCATCCTGAGGCCGATTCTGCCTTTGTCGCCAATCGAATACGGCACCTGGTCAGGGGTCAGCCTGCATGAAATCGCACACGTCGCACTCGCAGCGGCTCCAGCCGGACAGGACGGTCTGGCGATCGGGCTTTTGGCGAAGTTGGGCCGCGTTCTCCTGCTCGTTCCGCTCTGTTTCATCCTCATGTACTGGATGAAGCGGACAGGCAAAGCAGATGGAAACGCCAAGATCGAGTTTCCCTGGTTCCTGATTGGCTTTATCGCCATGAGTGTCTTTGGCAGCTATGTACTGGGCAAGCAGATTCCCGTTTCCTACGGTTTCAGCAGCGGAATCGCCAGCCTCACTACTTTTGTTTTGACGATGGCCATGGTCGGCCTCGGCCTCAATGTCAACCTGCGCGATCTGCGGACCAAAGCATCCCGCCCGCTCATCGCCATGGCGATTACGTCCGTTTTGCTTTCCGTGTTGACGTTTGTACTCGTGTAGATGTGGATGTCGCCTAAAGGAGCATGGTGACTTGATGGCAATCAGCGGGCACGTCCTGGCGCAGCTTTAGAGCAAAAACGGAAAAGACGGCTTGCTGCGAACCCCTCGCCTAAGCCGTCTTTTTCGATCACACGTCTTCTCTTTCGACCTTGCGCACTTTCCCTGTCACCGCATCGATTTCCACTTCATACGGCTGATTTTGCTCGTTGATCACGATGACCTCATAGACGGGCACGCCATCTTCCGTTTCCAGCTCTACATGGACGACTCGTCCCTTTACCTGCTGCAATGCGATTGTCTTGGCCTGCTCTACGGTGATAAGCTGTCGCGCCGGAGACAGGTTGGCAGGCTGGTCCACACGACCGGAGTCATTCGCCGCGAAAGCTGGTTGGCCTGCCAAAGCAATCATGCAGCACAACCCCAACACGCCCAACATCCTTCTGGTCGTCGTCTTCTTCATGTTTCCTACCCCCTTTCCACGGCTTGTTACGCACATAGTTTGTCTCCGGCCCGCGCCTTTATTCCTCCAAATCCCTTTTCTTGCTTATCGTCCCAAATCACCGCATCCAGTCTATCCGCTGCACCTCCCCCGTCTCCAACGACCGCTGGATCGCCGTCATGACCCGGAGAACCTGAACACTCTCCTCGGGAGTGACAACCTGGGGTCTTTCCCCGGTTTTGACACAGTCCACGAAGTACTGCAGCTGATTGACAAAGGGGTCACCCGGCTCGATTGCAACAGGCTGTCTGCTCCCCTCGCCATACCAGAAAAAATGGCTCTGTTTTTTCCCGGAAGCTCTGTCAGACGTATAGGAAAAGTCGAGCGTTCCCACTGGTCCATTCACCCTCATCGCGACGGAAAACGGGAAGTCCTTCCCCATCAGGTGCGAGCCTTCGACGACTGCCTTGCTTCCGCTTGCAAACACGAGATTGGTCACCACGTGATTCCAGGCTCCATTTTCGCTTTGCTTGCCGACAGCGTATACCGAAGCGACCGGCCCCAGCAGGTGGATCAAAAAGTCGATATCGTGCAGATGCAGGTCAAATAAAGCCCCGCCGCTCTTCGCCGGGTCCTGAAACCACGAACTCCAGTCAGGCGGCTGCGAAAGCCGCTGGGCATAGATCATCTCTGGCCGACCGAGCCGCCCCGTATCGATCCACTGCTTGATCGCGACGTACTCCGGCCAAAAGCGCAATACCTGCGCGACCATAAAGAGTACATTTGCCTGCCGGACCTCCTCCAGCATCCGTTCAGCCGCAGCGGGCGTGAGAGCGATCGGCTTTTCACACAGGACATGCTTGCCGGCCCGGGCAGCCTGTACGACATGCTGTTCATGCAAATCCGTAGGCAGGCAAATGTCGATGATGTCGATCTCCTCCTGCTCCAGCATAGCCTCCAGAGCAGGATAATAACGGCAGGCGTATTCTTCAGCCATCTGCTCCCCTCTTTCCCGATTGCGCCCCGCGATTGCCACCACCCGGGCGCTCCTGACTTGCCGGTAGGCGTTCAAATGCGTCTGGCCGATATTTCCGGCTCCGACCAGTCCTATCTTTACGATTCTGTCTTCCTTGTCCGAAATCTGTTCGGATTCAGAGGCTTCCATATGCAATCCCCTCCTTCTTTTGGCATTCTGCTTGTCCCCCGCATTCGTGATATGATAAAGAGGGCCTTATCCGTATATTGGAAAAAAGCACGGCCTTTGAGGTGAAACCAAATGCTTACATTGGAGAGAGTCACAGGGGGCTACTCGACGGGAAAGCCCGCCATTCACGATATTTCCTTTTCCGTCCAATCCGGTGAAATCGTCGGACTGATCGGCTTGAACGGAGCAGGGAAAAGCACCATTTTGAAGCACGTCCTCGGGTTTTTGCAGCCGTCTTCCGGGACGATCGCCTTCTCCACAGATCAGCCGCTGCTCGCCTATGTACCGGAAATGCCGGAATTGTACGAAGAGCTGACTCTGTGGGAGCATCTGCAGTTCATGGCAAAAGCGTACGGGCTGGAGGAACAGCAGTTTCAGGAACGGGCCAAACGGCTGCTGGAGCTATTCAGACTGGACAAAAGGGCGCATCATTTTCCCGGCTCCTTTTCCAAAGGCATGCGGCAAAAGGTGATGATCCTCTGCGCCTTTCTCGTAAAGCCGGATGTCCTTGTCGTGGATGAGCCGTTCGTCGGCCTGGACCCGCTTGCAACCGAGACACTGCTGAACCAGCTTACAGAAATCAAGCAGGAAGGGACGGCGATCTTGCTGTCGACACATGTGCTGAGCCTTGCGGAGACGTATGTGGACCGCTTCGTCATCGTCCACGGCGGGAATATGTCGCTTCACGGCACGCTTGAGCAGATGCGCCAGCAGGCGGGGCTGCCGGATGCTACGCTTGAACAGTTGTTTTTGGCTGCGGTGCGGGGGTGATGTGCCATGGCGTTTGATCCACTCTACGCGACAAGGCTGCAGGCCGCCTGGCAAACAGGGCAGAGGTACGCCAAGAGAGCAGTAGCCGGAAGCAACTCGCTCGGCCTGGTGGTGCTTTATTTTCTGGCCGCTTTCCTGTACATGAGGGTTGCCGAGTCCCTGACCGGCACCTTCTGGACCCAGTTGGCCGCCTGCCTGTTGACCGCTGTGTTTGTGGCTCCGGCCTCCGTTCGCACTTTTTTGCGAAAAGCCGATCTGGCCATGCTGGCGCCTTCTCCTTACCCGATGAAACACTATTTGCGGTCCGCGTTTGTCTACAGTCTGCTGGTGCAAGCTGCCGGCATGCTGCTTTTGGCCGTGATCGTCTATCCGGTGTATAAAAGGACAGCCTTGTCTCCGGGCTCATGGGCGCTGCTCGCCGGCAGCCTCATCCTGCTGAAAATGTGGTGCAGCGACCTGTACTGGCGGCACGTGCGACTGGAGCGCGATTCTTTTCTGCTCCTTGTCGCCAGATGGGGGATTGCCGCCCTGTTTCTGTACGGCTTCTGGACAAGCAATAGGGTGTACGCGGCCGCTGCGCTTGTGCTCATGGTGATCCTGACCGCCATGGCGATGAGCAAGGCCGCTCGATACCACCTGCCGTGGCTTTTCCTGATCGAAAAGGAAAACAAGCGTATCGACCTGTACTACACCATCCTGAATATGTTTATCGATGTCCCCCACAAGCGGAAAAAGGTGCGCCCCAGAACGTGGGCCATCCGCCTTTTTGATCGGTTGACCGGAGACAAGGGCGATGCGTATCTCTATGTGCTCGTCCGCCACGTCATTCGGACCGGAGAGACATTTGCGATTTATCTGCGTTTGGCATTCTTGACGCTCGCCCTGATCGCATGGGCAAAAGCGCCTCTTTTGCTGTACGCGCTTTGCCTGCTTGGCCTCGCTGCTGCCGGAAAACAGGTAACACAGCATATCCGCACCATCGTGCATCCTCCGTCCATCCGGCTTTTGCCGATCGCATCGGAAGAGCGGCAGCGGGCAGCTTTCCGGCTTTGCCTGGCCATGCTCGGGCTGATGACCGCCGGAATGACCGTCGTTATTTTGAGCAAGACGGCGCCGCTTTTGGACAAGCTCGCGCTGATTGCGATCTGCTGGATATGGACGTATTTGCTGACGGCGTATTTTTTCCGTCGCAAGAAAACGGCGGCTAACTATCAAATCCCTCTAAAACGCTGAAGAACTGCTTGAGAAAGTCACAGAACAATTTCTCCGTGGGCGGCAGCTCCCGGTCAGCCGGGATAATGACGCCCACGGTGCGGGTAACGGTCGGCTCCGTCACCGGGATCATGACGGTGCTGCGGGGCCGATTGTCTGTCAGCGTGATTTCAGGCAGCAGCGTGACCCCCAGTCCGGCCGCCACCAGCCCTTTGATCGCGTCAATGTCCTCCCCTTCAAACGAGATGGTCGGCCGAAAGCCGAGCTGACCGCACGCCTGTACGACCAGCTCTCGCAAAATGAACCCCTCCGGGAACAAGACGAACCCTTCCTCGCGAAGCTGACTGAGCTGCAGCCTAGCCTCCCCTGCCAATCGATGGTGGGAAGGAAGCAGCGCCACGATCTTCTCCAAAAACAGCGTATGGCCAATCACCTGCTTTTCATCCTTGGGAACCGGTCCAAGGAGAGCCAGATCGATTTCTCCCTTGATCACCGCATCGATCAATTGCCGGTACGATCCCTGGCGCAGGTGAAACTGCACATGCGGATGCTGTTCGCGAAAAGCGGAAATGACGGTGGGCAATGTGTAGGCCGCCAAGCTGCTGGGAAATCCGATGCGGATCGTCCCGCGCTCCGGGTCCAAAAATTCCTCGATCTCCCGTTTGGCTTTGTCAATCACCTTCATCGCCTGCTCCATATGCTCCAGAAACACTTTTCCGATCGGGGTCAGCCGTACGTTGCGTCCATCGCGGATAAACAGATTGACGCCCAATTCTGCCTCCAGATTGACGATCTGCCTGCTGACCGCCGATTGCGCGATATGGAGGGCATGGGAAGCTTCCGTCACATGCTCCCGTTTGGCTACCTCGATAAAATACTGAATCTGCCTCAGTTCCACCGTTCTCCCCCTCTCTATTTTTATTCATCTCATTTCGGCATTAATCTCATCTATATTCTATATTGTTTCGATTAATCCTTACAGATAAAATACTTTTGTATTCCGTTCATCTTTTTTTGAATTGTTCTGATTACTATTACTGCTCTATTTAAAATTATTTAAAAATAAAGAAAAAAGAGGGAGAGAACTATGGCGATTTTCCAGGAGGTTCAACAATCGGCGGGTGAAGTCCTCAATCCGTATGAAATTGTGCAGACCCAAATTGAAACTGCAGCATCCCTGCTCGGATTGGAGCGCGGCGTGGTAGAAATACTGAAAAAACCGAAACGGGTATTGTACGTTTCTTTCCCGGTCAAGCTCGACGACGGCAGTATCCGCGTATTCGAAGGCTTTCGCTCCCAACACAATGATGCGATCGGACCGACAAAAGGGGGCATCCGCTTTCACCCGGATGTGACCCTGGATGAGGTAAAGGCGCTGTCGATGTGGATGACGTTCAAATGCGGCGTCGTCAGCCTGCCGTACGGCGGCGGCAAAGGCGGTGTTATTTGCGATCCCCACGAGTTCAGCAAAGCGGAAATCGAACGGATCAGCCGCGGCTTTATGGAAGCGATCGCGGACATCGTCGGTCCGGAAAAAGACATCCCGGCCCCGGACGTTTATACGAACCCGCAAATTATGGGGTGGATGATGGATACGTACAGCCGGATCAAAGGTTCTTACAGCCCCGGCGTCATTACCGGCAAGCCCCTGATCATCGGCGGATCGAAAGGACGTAGTGAGGCCACCGCACGCGGCTGTGTATACACCATCGAAGAAGCGATGAAGGATATGGGCAAATCGCTGCAGGGAGCGACCGTCGCCATCCAGGGCTTTGGCAATGCAGGGCGCATCGCGGCTGACCTGCTGTCCGGGCTCGGCTGCAAGATCGTAGCTGTCAGCGACTCCAAAGGCGCTCTCTACGACCCGGCCGGGCTGGATCTGGCCCAGGTGGAGAAATTGAAGGATTCGTCCACCATTTTGGATTACGACGCCCGTTTCCACCTCCAGCAGCCAGAGGAGCTGTTGGAGCTGGATGTAGACATTTTGGTCCCCGCTGCGTTGGAAAACGTGATCACATTGAAAAATGCCCATAAAGTCAAAGCGCGCATCATCGCCGAAGCGGCCAACGGCCCGACTACGCCCGAAGCAGACAAAGTGCTGCACCAAAACGGCGTCTTGGTCATCCCCGACATTCTCGCCAATGCAGGCGGCGTGACCGTCTCGTACTTTGAGTGGGTGCAAAACCTGATGAATTACTACTGGAGCGAAGCCGAAGTAAACCAGAAGCTGCGCGACGTCATGACCCAGTCGTACTGGGCCGTTCGTTCAATCGCGCAGGAGTACAAAACGGATTTCCGCACAGCCGCTTACATGATCTCTCTCAAACGCATCGCAGAGGCGATGAGAGCAAGAGGCTGGGTGTAGAGCTCCTGCACATTCCGGATCAAATAATCAAAGCCGCCCGGCATCAGCGCTTGGCGGCTCTTTTTGTGGCCTAGAGTCGGCGCAGAGGTTGCTCTGGCGCTGCTCTAGTCTCTATTGCGGTCACGGTCGCGATCCCGATCCCAGTCTCTTCTGTTCCTGTTGTGTTGGGCCGGTCTTCCTTTTCCATGCCCCGCTCGCGAGAAGCCGCCTCCGCCTCCGCCGCTCCGCTTGGCTCCGGTACGAGGGCCTCTGCCTCTGGACTGATCCATCATTTTTCTCTTGCCTACGCGCAGAGGGGCTTCCTCTGTCAAACGGACAGGAGTGGTGTCGGGTTCCTTGGTAAGCAGCTTCAATGCAGCGGCTACCAACGTTACGGAATCGACCTCATCCAAAAGCTGCTCAGCCAGCGACTTGTACATGCTCAGCTCGCCGCTGCCTGTCGTCTCCATCAGTTTGTCCACTGTCAGACGCTGTTGTCCCTCGATCGCTTCGGCAAGCGTCGGAACAGGCTTTCTTTCCATCTTGCGGTTGGTAGCCTTCTCGATATAACGCAGGTGGTCTGTTTCTCTCGGAGTGACCAGCGTAATCGCCAAGCCTGTTTTACCCGCACGCCCGGTTCTGCCGATGCGGTGGACATAGCTCTCTGAATCCTGCGGAATGTCAAAGTTGTACACGTGGGTAACCCCGCTGATATCCAATCCGCGAGCGGCCACATCGGTAGCGACCAGCACTTCGATCGTGCCTTCCTTGAATTTGCGCAGCACGCTGTCGCGTTTTGCCTGATTCAAGTCGCCGTGGATGCCTTCCGCACCGTATCCGCGCTTGTTCAGAGCCTCTGCCAGCTCGTCTACGCGGCGTTTGGTCCGTCCGAAGATAATCGCCAGCTCAGGCGAATGGATGTCCAGGAGACGGCACAGAACATCAAATTTCTGCTTCTCCGGCACTTCCATATACTGCTGCTGGATATTGGGAACGGTCAATTCCTTCGCCTTGATCGAAATGGTAACAGGGTTTTTCATGAAATTGCGGGCAATTTCCTGGATCGGGCGCGGCATCGTCGCCGAGAACAGCAGGGTTTGCCGCTCTTCCGGCATCTCTTGCAAGATAGCCTTGATGTCGTCGACAAAGCCCATGTTGAGCATTTCATCCGCTTCATCCAGTACGACCATTTCCACACCGTGCAGACGAATCGTCTTGCGGTTCATATGGTCCATGAACCGGCCCGGAGTAGCAACGATAATTTCAGGGCGCTTTTTCAATGCCCTGATCTGGCGCTGGATATCCTGTCCGCCGTAGATCGGCAGAGCAGTCACTTTTTTGTGCTGGGCAATCTTGTTCAGTTCTTCTGCTACCTGAACAGCCAGTTCCCGGGTGGGAGTGAGGACTACCGCCTGGATCTGTTCCTTTTCGCTATCCACTCTTTCCACGAGCGGGATGCCGAAAGCAGCGGTTTTCCCTGTACCGGTTTGTGCCTGCCCGATTAAATCCTGTCCCTGCAGGACGGTGGGGATCGTCTCCGCCTGAATCGGTGTCGCCTCTTCAAACCCCATGTCACTCAGGGCGCGGGCTACCAGATGATGGAGCCCAAAATCATAAAATGTTGCCAATGCGCGTCAATCTCCTTTGCTTAAATCTAAATGTCCTACCAATTAAAATGACCGAAAAAGAGGGCTGTATTCCTGTTGATGGAATAAGCCCTCTTTTCGCGTCTATATCAGAAGGATTTACAGTTTGTTTACGTTTGCAGCTTGTGGACCGCGATTGCCTTCCACGATGTCAAATTCAACGTTTTGTCCTTCTTCCAGGCTTTTGAAACCATTTCCTTGGATCGCGGAGAAGTGAACGAATACGTCGTCACCATCTTCACGCTCAATGAAACCAAAGCCCTTTTCTGCATTAAACCATTTTACTTTTCCGATCACGATTGTGGCCTCCTCATGTAAACAATTGATAAAAAGCAAGAAAACCTCAAAACCGTTTCCGCTTGAAACCTCATGAGAGGCCGCAAAATCGTTCCCGGGTATTCATGTCTTTTTAACATAGATAATATCATACCATCATTTTCGTCAATTAGCAAACATCGCTGCGTGCCTACACGCAGCGATATTTCCACTATAGCAATATTTGGCTATTGGAGCCACTTTTTGTACAGCTCATCAAATTTGCCTTGCAGCTTCATTTCATCCATCCATACATCCAGATAGCTGGCAAAGATAAAATCTCCGCGGTGGATCATGTACGCTTTTTCGCTTTTGGTGAAAGGATTGTCAGTCAAAGCCGCATACAAGCGCGGGTCTGCCTTTTGGTAAACCATGGCTTCCAGCGTGTCCGTAATCATCACATCATAAGTGCCATTGGCTACGAGGCCCGGAATGTCGAGGTTGTTTTCCACTACTGTCACCTTCGCGTTTGTCAGGTGCTCGCGAACAAATTTTTCGTTGGTTCCGCCTGGATTCACGCCAATGCGGACAGTCGGCTTGTTGATGTCTTCAACGGTTTTGTACTTGTCTTTATCCTCTTTGCGGATCAGCGGAGCCTTTCCGAATTGGATGTAGCCTTCGCTCATGTGGGCCTTTTTCTGTCTTTCGGTATTGCGGGTAACGCCGCCAACAGCGATATCGAATTTGTCAGCCAAAAGGTCATCCATCAA
>Ga0310822_100956_pt1 | contig 12345 bp, 12 predicted proteins | sample P4_ome_2_FD_201313 | JGI IMG/M metagenome (GOLD analysis project Ga0310822, IMG submission 201313) | Sorghum-adapted microbial communities from Joint BioEnergy Institute, Emeryville, California, United States - P4_Day56_Rep2 | ecosystem: Engineered > Bioreactor > SSF (Solid state fermentation) >... | reverse complement strand
ACACGCTGACCGGGGACGACGTGCTCCAGGCGAGACGGCAAGCCGATGCAATCGCCCGCGGCGGCTGGCCGGTAGAGCTGCACCCGGAACCGGGAAAGCCCAACGTCTGGCATGAGATCAAGGACAAGTCTTTTTACGATATTCCACTCCGCTCGCTCAAGGTCAAAGGCGTTGGCAATCTGTGGGCCGCAGGCCGGATCATCGATTGTGATCCGCTGGCGTTCGCTTCCGCCCGTGTCATGGGAACGGCGTTTGCAACGGGACAGGCTGCGGGTGTGGCAGCGGCGCTTCACGGACAGCAGGGCGCAAGTGACTACCAGTCGGTACGCTCCGAATTGCTCCGCCAGGAAGCGATTTTATAAAAAAAACATACTGTTAATGCGTTATAGTTAGGTAAGTAATAAATTTAACTCTACTAAAAAAGTTTGAGAGAATGAAATGGAGTGATACAAAATGAATGAACGAAGATGGCAGATGGGCGTTTTGCTCATCGTATGGATGGCTTTTCTCTTCTCTTTTGTGGACAGGCTGTCCTGGCCGCCGATCATGCCGCTCGCTTCCCAGGATCTGGGGCTGTCCAAGGCAGAAGCGGGCAGCTACATGACCGCCTTTTACATCGGCTACGTGATCACGCAGCTGCCTGGCGGATTGCTCACCGACCGGTTTGGCTATCGCAAAGTGCTGCTGGGCTCGTTTTTCGTTATGGGTCTGTTTACGGTTTCGATGGGATTGATCAATAGCTATCATACAGGCTTTGCTATGCGGGTCCTGGCCGGACTTGGTTCAGGGGCGGTATTTTCCGCATGTGTGCGGGCCATCTTTGACTGGTTCCCGGCAAAGGGACGGGGAACCGCGATGGGCTTTTTTATGACCGCCTCCTCCCTGGGGGTATCGGTAGTAAACATGTTTGTACCGACAGTTGCCAACAGCTATAGCTGGAAAACGGCCTTTTTCGTAGCTGGTGCTTTGCCGCTGCTGGGACTTGTTCTCGGATACTTTTTCCTGCGGGAAAAGACCTCTGCCGCCGAGCAGCGGGCACAGGCGGAATCCTCTGCTGCGTTCTGGAAAGACGTCGCCCATTTGTTTAAAAACCGCAATCTGATGGTTACCGGATTCGCCGGATTTTGCGCGATGTGGGCCACATGGGGCACGGCAACCTGGGCCAACACGTACATGAACAAAGGCTTGGGCATCTCCCTCGTAGAAGCAGGTGTAATCATGTCGATTTACGGAGTAACCGCTCTACTGTGCAAGCCGGTCATCGGGATCTTGTCGGATGTGTTGAAGGTAAAACGGAAAACCTTGCTCTTTATCGTTCTCTTCTTGTTTGGTCCGGTGCTGATGTGGTTTGCGATGACAACTAGTGCCAGCATGCTCTATGTGGTTGCGGCGATTCTCGGCGTGGCTGCCTTTGTCTACAGCCCGATCATGAACAATTACATCGGCGAATTGGTCCCGCGCCGACTTGTCGGGACCGCGACAGGCTTTGTCAACACGATCTGGCAGCTGGGCTCGCTCATCTCGCCGCTTGCCGTCGGCGCCGTACTCGATGCGACAAACAGCTATTTCTTTGCATTTTTAACGCTGGCGATCGGTCCCTTGCTAGGGGCGTTCATCATCCTGCTGGTAAAAGAAGAAGCCGCAGCCGACGGGCTTGAACCGGGACAGGCCAAACGGGCTGGTGCATAATTCCATGATCGATAAGGTTTTGGCAAGCATGCCTACATTGTCCCTGCTGTTTCCGAAGGCCACTGTGGCTCTTGCAGATTTGACGCACATCAGGTACTACAGAGAAGGAGAGATCCACCTTGGCTTGACTGTCGACCATGAAGTGAATAGGCAATCCATTACGTACAAGACCCTCGAAGGGGGGCAGTCGATCCGCCAGACAGTCCCGCGAGAGTCATCCCGATTTGGCATCGCGTTTCACGCTATAAGCGTGCCTGTCAGAGATGAGGAGGGAGTGCTGAAGGGAGCCTTGACGCTGATCCTCTCCAGTGACCGGGAAGAGAGGACAGCCGTCTTGTCCGAGGAGCTGGCTGCGTCCGTCGAGCAAATGACATCGTGGGCGCAAAATATAGCGGCTACAGCTCAACAGCTCGCCAGCTCCATTGTAGAGATCAACACCAACTGCGAGACGGTGGTCCATGCCGTCGAGGAGAATGCCAAGGTCGTGGATATCGTCCGCTCCATCGCTAATCAAAGCAATCTCCTGGGGCTGAATGCATCCATCCAGGCAGCCCATGCCGGCCAGCACGGCCGCACCTTTGGCGTCGTGGCGGGAGAGATCCGAGCGCTTGCAGAACAGTCTCGCCATTCCGCTGAGAATATTTTGCAAGGCATGAACGATATGAAGCAAAAGGTGGCGACGGTGCTGAAAAAGGTGGAGGAAGAATCGGCCGCTACGCAGGAAATGGCCGCGAGCATTGAACAGATCAATGCGGCCTTGCTGTCGCTGGAGGAAATGGCAAACAGGCTGAAAGAACTGGCGAAATTTCAATAACGGCCTTCAATAACGGCCTATAATAAAGGCCTTCCAACAGCCTTTAATAACCTCCCGCGATGAATAAAAGGCTCCCGTCATCCGCATGCTAGAAGCAAACATGCGGAAGGGAGCCTTTGCCTTGTTTCCGATCATTACGAATATGGAAGAATTTCTGATCCACATGGGCGGCGGCATCGACCGTTTATCGGCCCATTTCGGAGATGAACCGGGAGGGCCTGGTTTTTCGTCCGAAGCGCTCGCGGGGGATTCCGACACTCAAGGAGTATCTGGCCCTTGTAATGGCGACGTACAGTAATCTCCGCTCTTCCTCAAGGGCGGCATTGTTTCCTTTTCTCACGGCGTCCAGCGCGTATTCATGAGGAAGGGAGCCTTCAACGAGATCAGGCAGAAAGACGTGGTCGAACTCCAGTCCTTTTGCCCGGTGAATGCTCAAGACGTGTACTCCTTCCCCAGGGAGTGGCTGAACCTCGCGCCACTCCTTTTCCTGTTGGACCATCCGGTCGATGTACTGGAGAAATCCGCCTACGCTATCGTGTCGTTTGGCTGCCGCAATTAGCTGCTGCAGCTCCTCGCTCCAGCGTTCCCGGCCGCCATCCCGCTCTTTTGCCCGCTTTTTCAGGTAATCCCGCAGCTTGCCGTCTTCGCATATGAGCTCCAGCGCCTGGGCCGGCGGACACGAAGCGCAGGCTGCCAGTATCTCGGTGATCGTTTTCAAAGCCTTGCGTTGAAACGGCTTCCAGTGGTTCATTCCAGGCAGCACGTGCAGGATCGGGACATCCTCCAGGATCGCTTGACTGCGAACAGCGTTCCACATCTCCTGGGAAATATAGAGCGTTGGCAGAATTTCTTTCAATGCCGCCGAATCGTCAGGGTCAAGCGACAAGCGCAAGTAAGCCAGTGCCCAGCGAACGGTTTGCCGCTGGTAGAACGATTCCTCCTCCTGCGAGTAGTGAAAGGGAATGCCGGCTTCGCTCAATCTCTCCAGAATAGGGCGGGCTGACTCATTCGTCCGGTAAAGCACCGCGCATTCTCCCACTGGTGTGCCTTCGCGGATGCGGTGGCTGATCTCGTCTACGATCCGGGCCGCTTGCTCCTCTTCGTCGTCCGGCTCGAACAGATACGTTTCGCCTTCTTCGGAGTGAAAGGAAAGGCAGTCCTTTTGCCAGCGGGCCCGATTGTGGCCGATCAGCGAAAAGCCGAGCCCGACGATAGCGGAGCGGGAACGGTAGTTCACTTCCAGTGTAATTGTTTTCGCCTGGGGAAAATCTTTTGTAAAACCGAGTATGTATTGCGGGTCGCTCCCGCGAAAGCCGTAGATCGACTGGTCGTCATCGCCGATCACGCACAGGTTGTTCTGCGGCGCTGCCAGCAGCTTGACCGTCTCGTACTGGATGCGGTTGATGTCCTGAAACTCGTCGATCATCACGTGCGTGATCCGTTCCTGATAGCGCTGCAAAATGTCGGGGTGATGGCGGAGCAGCTCGTAGCAGCCGATCAGCATGTCGTCGAAGTCAAACCAGCCCGTCCGTCTTTTCGCCTCTTCATAGTGAGGATAAAGGAGCTGGGCCAGCCGTTCGGCATCATCGTTTGCCTCCCGCAATCCGGCTTGCTGGAGCAGGAGGTATTCGTTTTTCCAGCGGCTGATGACCGCCAGCGCGTCCATCACTTCATTTTCTTTGCGCGGTCCGATTTCCGCGTGCATGTTCATTGCATTGCTTTCGCGCAGGAGCCGCCACTTTTGCCAGTCCTTTTTCAGCAGTCTTTGCTGATCCCAACGCTCCGGCTGATGAAACAGAAGCATCCGGTAAAAAATGCTGTGGAACGTACCGGCAACAAGCTCCCGGGCCTGCTGCGCAGGGAGCTGGCGGGCCAGCCTGTGCTTGATCTCTTCAGCGGCCTTTGTCGTAAACGTCACGACCATGATCTGCCGTGGAGAAAGGCCGAGCTCGCGGATGAGATGGGAGGTTCGGGCCGTCATCACACGCGTCTTGCCGCTGCCTGCACCGGCCAGAATCAAAAGCGGCCCGTCGGTCGTAAGCATGGCCTCCCGCTGATGGGGGTGAAGCGGCTCGTCGTGGCGCTCAGCCAAATGCTCGATCGCCTTTTTGGGCACCAGCCTTTTGCGAAAAAGCGCCGGTTTGGGCTGAGCCGGGGGAGGGACTGTGACCGAGCCTGCTTCATGGATGGATCGCTTCTTTGGCAGGCGAAAGGCCCCTACTGTGATCGTGTCGTCTTCCTCATCAGTTTGGCTCGCAGGAACTGCGGCGTCGTTTTGGAGGGTGGAAGCGACATTCGCAGTGGCGGAAGCGCCGTTTGCGGTAGCGGAAGTTCCGTTGGCAAAGGCAGAAACGCCATTCCCAGCGGTGGAAGCTCCAGCAGAAGATGCAGATTCAGCAGGCTGCGAATCAGCGCGTCCACGAGTCCTCGCACCATTATTGTCTGCTCCAGAAGTGGCGGCAATATCTACAGCCCCGCCAATAGCGGCTGCCCCTGTGCCCGAATGAGACAGCGCTTCCGTTGCCGCTGCCGTTTCCAAAGAAGCCGCAAAAGCAGCCCGAATGGCAGGCGGAGCTTCTGAAACGAGCCACTCGGCTGGAGGCTCGTCCAACGCTTCCCAATCGCAGGTGCTGCCCTCCGGATGCAAAAAGTGCGGATCAAAGCTTACACCGGCATACAGCCGAAGAGGTGCGCCGCATCGCAGACAGCGCACTTTTTCGCGCCGGGCGGCCAGGCGCCAAGCAGCAATCATCGAATATGTATCGGGTTGCAACCGGATCAACCGGTCGTCTAGCTGTGCAAATTTCATCATGACACCTCGAATGGAGAGGGTGTTGCGGATCGCTTCCGCACAATGAGGGAAAGAAGAAGTGCCCCCTGCGGGCAGGGGACACTTGCCTTATGTGTGTGACAGGTCAGGACTGGGCGTGCAGCAGGTAGTTGTCTTCGCTATCATCTGCCACCAGTTCTTCCTCGCTCAGATAGGAGATCCCGACTCGCGTGATACGGTGGTTCTCCAGCTCGGAAATCGTAAAAATGTAGTTTTGGTACTGCACCGATTTGCCTTCGGCTACTTCTTCATTCAGTTGGCTGTAGAGCCAGCCGGCAATCGTGTCTACCTCATCCGAGTGAATTTCTACAGATATATAGTCGTTCAACTCCGTCAACAGCGTTTTCCCGGACACGGACAGCTCGTTATTGGAGCTTTCGATGTCAGGACGCTCATTCTCGTCGAATTCATCCTGAATGTCCCCGACGATCTCCTCGAGGATATCCTCCATCGTGATCAGTCCGGCTGTTCCGCCGTACTCGTCGATGACGATCGCCATTTGCGACCGCCGCTTTTGCATGAGCCGCAGTACATGGCTGATTTCCATGGATTCCGGCACCGTCAAGAGCGGGCGGAGGAAATCCTTTAAATCGGCCTTTCCGTTGGTCAGGGCAGACAGGTAGAAATCCGAGATGTGGACAAAGCCGATCAACCGGTCTTTGTCTTCATGCGCGACCGGGAAACGCGAGTGACGGGAATCCCGCATAATTGCCAAATTTTCAGCAAAGGTATTGTCGTCGTACAGACAAACCATATCGATGCGAGGGATCATGATTTCCCTGGCGAGACGCTCCGAAAACTCGAAGACGTTGTCCACCAAAGCCATCTCCGTCTGATCGATATGACCGCTTTTGTGGCTTTGATTGACCAAAAGGCGAATCTCTTCTTCGGTATGCGCCAAATCCGTTTCAGTCGCAGGCTCAATCCCCAAGCGGCGGATAAAAAAGTTCGCCGTTCCGTTGAGCACCAAGATCAGCGGGTAGCTGAGCTTGTAGAAAACCATCAGCGGTCCAGCCGTCCAGAGAGAGGCGGCCTCCGCCTTTTGAATGGCCAGCGACTTGGGAGCGAGTTCTCCGAAGACGATGTGCATGAAGGTGATGATTCCAAAAGCGATCGCCAGCGAAACAGGGCTGACCAAATAGTTCGGCAGACCGAGTGAAACCATTACGGGTTCGACGTATTGGGATATAGCCGGTTCGCCAACCCAGCCCAAACCGAGCGATGCCAGGGTAATCCCGAGCTGGCAAGCCGACAGGTAGGCATCCAGCTGCTTCGTTACCTTCTGCGCATAGACAGCGGATTTGTTCCCTTCGCTCACCAGTTGGGCAAGACGGGTTTGACGCACTTTTACCAGCGAGAATTCTGCTGCTACAAAAAAACCGTTGAGCAGTACCAAAAACACAACGAGCAGCAGATTCAGAAGTATCTCCCCTATCGGACTCTCCAAGAAAGTCTCCACCCTTCCGCCGATGGGCGAAAGGAGGAGATTCACCTCCATTTGTTATTCTCGTTTTGCGCTTTCCTTTCAATGTACGAAAGCAAAGAGGGAAACATTCGATTTCATTATTAAAGGATAGTATACCAATAACGAAAGCAAACAGTCAAAACCATCCGATTTTATCCTGCAGTTTTGAGCAATTCCATACATACGCGGATTTCAGGGGACATAAAGATAATCGAGTAACCCTGTCCCTGGAGGCGAGAAGAATGGAATGGGTACAGAAGGGAGCGGCGATCCTTTTGGGGAGCATCGGGATAGCAGTCGGGGTAAACCTGTTTCTCGTCCCGCACCATTTGATGGACGGGGGGATGATCGGGATTGGCCTGTTGGCGACCTATTTTTTTCAATGGCCCCCGGGCCTGGTCATGATCGCTTGCAGCATACCTGTTTATGCGATGGTGTTTGCCTATGATCGTCCGTTGTTTTTTCAGAGCTTTCACGGAATGCTGATCGAAACGTTAATGATTGACGTATTTGCCCCGCTCAGAGCGTGGAATAACTGGACGCTCCCGACATCTGCGGTAATCGGAGGAGCGCTGATCGGAGCGGGGACCGGTCTCATGCTGGCGTACCAGACCAACACAGGGGGAACCGATCTGATCGCACAATTTTTGGTGCGGAGGTCAAAGGTGCCGGTAGCGTTGTATATCTTGATGATCGACGGAGTCATTGTCTCTATTTCGCTTCCCGCAATCGGGATCGAGCGTGCTGTTTTTTCCATGTGCACCATCATCGCAGTGGCCATTTTTACCCACGGTTTTTACAACATGCGATTCAAGAAGCCTCCATATGTCGTAATCGGGCCGCTCGGCAGGGAAGCTGGGCGCAGATGGAGAAACTAAGAAAAAACAGGAAGAAACGAGGGAGACAGATGGCACAGCATACGTTGGAGATGATCACCGAAACAGTCGGATACTTTCCCGGCAGCGTCAACATCGGGTTTGTCCAGGGAAAAACAGGCGCGATCCTGATTGATTCCGGGCTGGATACCCAGACAGCCAAAAAGATAAAGAAAGGGCTGGACGCGATCGCCCAGCCGCTAAGCGCAATTGTACAGACTCACGCCCATGCCGACCATTTTGGCGGCAATGCCTATCTGTTATCCTGTTGGCCAGCGGCACAGGTATACGCTCCGCCGCTGGAGGAAGCGATCATCCGCTATCCGCTGCTGGAGCCGATCTACCTGGGCATGGGAGCGCAGCCGTTGGATGAGCTGCGCAATAAATTTTTGCTCGCCGAAGCATCGCGCGTCGACCACCTCTTGCCCACAGAAGGCCGCGTAGAAATTGATGAGACCTGCTTTGAAGTCATCCCCCTTCCTGGACATAGCTGGAATCAGGTCGGATTGGTCGTAGACAGGATATGTTTTAGCGCCGACAGTTACCTCGGCGAAGAGACATTGAAGAAGCACAAGCTGCCTTTTTTGGTCGATGCTCACGAAACCTTGCTAAGCTTAGTCAAGCTTTTGGAATCGAATTACCGCGGCTATTTGCCGGGTCACGGGCCATACACCACCACTCCGGAAGCGGTTTTGACGCAAAACATTCATTGTCATCGCAGGCTGTACGGGATGATCGAAGAAATTTTGTCGGAAGAGCGGACGCTGGAGCAAGCGCTGGCGCTCGTCTGTGAGCGTTTACAAATTTCCATTGAGAACGCGACGAGCTACGTGCTCTACCGTACCGCGCTGATGGGCTATTTCATTGGGTTGTTAAAGGAAGAGCGGATCCGGTACCGCTTTGCCGCAAATCAGTGGCTGTGGGGGAAACATGACGGCCTCGATAGGTAGTCCCCGATTTCAGCCAGCTTGTGCTCGGCGGCTTGGCGTATTTCCTTGGGAATAACGGAATACTCTTCTTGTTCGGTATGAAAGATCAGTTTTGCCTCAAGATAGGGGTGGCCTAATTTGACGGTCATCTCACCGGTGTGGGACGGCTTGCTCACAGGATTGGCGGGAATGCGGAGAAAATAAGAACTGCTGGTAGCGGAATCGTAAATAACGACATCATAGGTGGGGGTGTCCCCGCCGGATGGGGAAAAGCCCTGCTGCCGCAGCATCTTGTCGACAAAGGAAAGCGGCTGGACGACACCGGTCAGGTTTTTGCTCTTTAACCGCATGGACATCCTCCTTGGCATATGTAGTAAAAGCGTTTTGCCTAATCATATGTAGGGGAGTTCGGATTCAGAATGACAGACAAGGGGAAAGAAGGAGAGAAAACTTCCATGAACAAACGAGCGGATTTGCATACACACACCCGGGCTTCAGACGGCACATGCGAGCCGCATGAAAACGTGCGTCTGGCCGCCGAAGCGGGATTGGCTGCCGTGGCCATTACGGATCACGACACGGTTGCCGGCATTCCGGCAGCATTGGAAGCAGCCGGGCAGTTGGGACAAGCTGTTGAAGTCATTCCCGGCGTCGAGGTGAGCTCGCTGGCGCGCGGACAGGACATCCATGTGCTGGGGTATTTTATACCGTACGAGGACCAGGCTTTTCTCCAGAGGCTGTCCGGCCTGCGCGATACAAGACATGAGCGAAACAAGCTGATGATCGCTCGCCTGCAGGAGCTGGGCATACCGATCACGCTGGAAGGAGTCTACCGGCGCAAGTCAGGCGAAGATAAAAACATCGGACGGCCGCATATCGCGGAGGAGATGATCGAGCTGGGCGTGGTTCAGTCGATCGACGAAGCCTTTGCCGTTTATCTGGGGAAAGAGGGAAAGGCGTACGTCAACCCGCCGCGGATTACCCCTCAGGAGGCGATCACGCTGATCAAGGAAGCAGGCGGCGTCGCTGTGCTGGCCCATCCCGGGCTGTACGATGACGACGAGCTTGTGCAGGAGCTGATTGCGTTCGGTCTGGATGGCATCGAGGTGTGGCACCCGGACAACAGCCAGGAGCAAAGGGAGCAGTATCAGCGCTGGGCTGAGGCGCATGGTCTGGTCATGACCGGCGGCTCGGATTTCCACGGCTGGCGCGGCGAGGAGCCGTTTCACGCGATGCTTGGTACGCATACCGCGCCATATGATGCGGTGGAAAGGCTGCGGGAGATTGCGGGTAAGCGGAAGAGGCAAGGGGAGTAGCGGCTTGTAGTGCTGACTTGAGGTACAAAGTTGTAGTACAGACTTGAAAAAAGAAAGGAAGCCCCCGCATCGGATGAGGATTCGTCCGTAAGCGGGGCTTGTTTTGTTTTGGGATCAAAGCGATTGTACGGATGCCAAGCTAGATCGCTTTTTCCATCGCGATGTGTTCAATTCCGGCTTCTTCAAACACTTCTCCTGCAGGAGTGTAGCCCAGCTTTTCGTAAAAGCGCTGCGCGTGGGTCTGTGCATTCAGCTTGAGGCGCTTGAAGCCTTGGCGGCGGGCAGTTTCCTCCATAGCGAGCATCAGCAGGCGTCCGAGCCCTGTGCCTCTCTCGCTTTGCAAAACAGCTACCCGCTCGATTTTGCCAACCTCGGGTGCGTACGGACGAAGACGGCTTGCTCCTACAGCCTGTTCTTCCTTATAAACGACAAAATGGATGGTTTCGGAGCCGATGCGGTCGTGCGAGTCAATCTCGATTTCCTCTGGAACCTGCTGCTCTTTAATGAAGACAGTGCGTCTTACTGAAAGAGCGTCTTGCATTTGCTTGTCAGTCTTGACCTCTTCGATTTGGTAGGGGCTCTTGGTTGAGGAGCTAGCCTCATGCGAGTCGTTCTTTTGGATTGGATTGTCTGTTTCGTTTGTTTGGTGGATTTTCGGTTCAGTCAATGGTTTTCTTCCTTTCATAGCGCTCGACGCGATGCAGTATCAAATCAAAAAGGAAAGGCCCTTCCGCAGCAGGGAAGGGCGCAAGGGGGAGGCCCCCATGTTTATTTTTTCAGCAGGAACGTCTGGTACACGCTCCAGATGCCGTCTTCCAGCTCGTAAATGAGATGGAAGCGGTCCACATCGGAGGTGAGGTCAAACTTGACCATGCTCAATTGTCCGGTAATGTCGCGCAGCTCATCATTGGAGAGGTCCCGGCCAATCGTGAGATGCGGTACGAATGCATACGTTTCCTTTTCTTGCACAACCTTTTCTACGATCTTGGCGTGGAGCTGTTCAAACGGCTCTTTGTTTTGGACCGCCAAGTAAATGACGTTATTGGTCGGATGGAACGAAGAAACCCGGTGGAAATTGGCAGTAAAAGCTTCCGTGGAATTTGCAACCAGCTCCAAATGGCTTACCAAATGAGGCAGCTGAGATTCGTCGAGTTCAAATGCTTCTTTCAGGCGAATATACGGCGGGATCAAAGAGTAAGCTGGATCGTAACGTTTGCGGTATGAGTTGGCGACTTCTTGCACCTTGCTGGATGGAAATACAACGATACTGTACTTCATGTGAATCCCTCCTCTTTCGTTTCTATACAGCCCATATAGCCCATGGAAAAATCCAATAAACTTATTTTAACAGAAAATTCTCCATTTGTGTAATCTTATGCGTCAGCCTGTATATTCCTCCCCGCTCGGGACAGACTGTTAAGGAGCAGGGAGGTGCTATATTCAATCGTGAAAACAGCTATGATGATCATCTTCATTTTTCTCGTTCTTCTGTTGCTGTCCCTCCTTACCTTTTCCCTCATCACCGCAATCCGCAAAACCGAATTCGACGAGGCGTTGGTCTCCCCGGGAAAAGAAGAAGGTCCTCAGGAAGAACAGACAAGGTAAGTTTACCCGAAAAGCGCAGGAAGAATGCGCCGCAGGTTGGCTTGCCAATAGCCCCACGTGTGGTCACCCGCAAAGGTCTCATAGGCCAGGGTGACCGTTTTTGTTTGCAAAATGTCGCGCAGCGCTTCGTTGGCCTGGAGCAAATCGAGGGTGCCGCGGCTCGTCTCTACCGCCGTTTCTTCGAGTCCAACCTCAAGATAGACATGCAACGGTACGGGGAAGTCGGACTCCTGCACCCGGCGGTTGAGGGCGGCGTCCATAGCGGCGGACTGGCAGGCCACCTGGCCGAAGGTATGAGGATAGGAGAGCGCTGCAAACAGCGAGACGACGCCTCCCAAAGACTCGCCCAATAGCGTGCGGGCCATGCCCAGCGGGTGGGTGGAGTAGCGGCTGTCTACGGCGCTGACGACTTCGTCCGCGAGAAAGCGCAGGTACTTTTGGTGTTCCGCCCCGTCCGGGTGGTAGCGGGCGTAGCGGCGTTCTTTGTCTACGGGAAGGAAAACGGAGATGAGATTCGGGATTTCCTTTTCCCGGTGCATTTCCTCAAGCAGAGTGGCGAGACGTCCCATTGACAGGTAGTCGTCGCCGTCCTGGACATACAGGACCGGATAGGAATAGAGCGGGGAATATCGCTCCGGCAGGTAGACGAGGAGACGCTCCGTCGTCCCCAGGTGTTTGCTGGTGAGGATCAGTTCGTCAAGTGCCACTGCGTTGTCCTCCTTTGGGGTGTTGGTTTTACTGTAGCAGAAAGGGAAGGGGGAGGAAAATAGCTTTTTGGGTTGTGGGGAAGAGAGCGGGCGAATTGCTGGGGCGTGGGTGTTG
>Ga0310822_100952_pt1 | contig 12389 bp, 8 predicted proteins | sample P4_ome_2_FD_201313 | JGI IMG/M metagenome (GOLD analysis project Ga0310822, IMG submission 201313) | Sorghum-adapted microbial communities from Joint BioEnergy Institute, Emeryville, California, United States - P4_Day56_Rep2 | ecosystem: Engineered > Bioreactor > SSF (Solid state fermentation) >... | reverse complement strand
AAGCGGCTCGCGCAGAACGGATTCCCAGCCGCGATGGCGGTACAGCGCGAGACGGAAGCCTGCCAAATGGTTGATCGCTTTGGCAAACAATTCTGCTTCTTTCGCCCAAGCTTCTTCCCACTTGGCAAATACGAGAGCGCGGACGGAACGATCCGGATGGTTCATCAGATTGGCCGCTTGACCGACTGACAGTTGTTTCGTCTCCCCGTCGATCTCCACTTCAATCGTCATGCGCCCTACGACTGCATTGGACAAATCTTGCCAGGCATGATATCCGTCGACAGCCAGATCGGTAGCCAGCATCTCCTGTTCAGGAGTCAGCTTTTCCTGAGCCCGTCTGCGCCGTTCGTTCAACGGAAAGGCGATCGGCTCCACATCCGGCAGCTGCAGGATCGCATTCCATGATTGCTCGTCAATGTTCAGCAGGTGAACATCCCATGTCGTCAAAACGGAGGCAAACGCAGCGGACAGACTTTTGACCCGTCCCCCGAGAAGCGTAGCCTGCTCGTCCCGGACGTTCTGGGCTGTCAGGCAGGAAATAAACGCCCCCGCTTCTTTCAGGCGAACCGCAATGCTTTGCACAGTAGCGAGTACGGCTTGAAACGGTGACGGCTCAGAAAGGGAAAGTCCTTTCTGTGTTAACTGAGCGCGCAGTGCGGCAACCTCGTCTTCCAGTTGGCCCAAAAATGTACGAAACGCTTCCGAGGCGCTTCCGCCTGGAAAAAACACATCCAAATCCCAACGCTGTGGTAATTGCTTTGTCATTATGTACCCCTCCCCCTGTCATTGTAACCCAATGGTTTCACCATGTGCAGAGTATTTCCAAAATTTTGTAGAAGAAAGGATGTCTTCATTTGCTGTCTCTATATTATAGGAAGAAAATATTTTGGGATGGAAGAAAAAATTTGATAAAGGAGCAAACATATCCGCCTGACGTCAGAATGTGCCTCCGGATGCGAAAGCTGTATCCATTAGTAAACGCTCACCACTGGATACGGGGAGACAGGGATCGGGCGGCATGAAACAAAGAAAAGCCGTTTTCCCAAGTAGCAGGACAACGGCTTTTTGAAAACGATTTTTTAAGAACGGCTTTTTAAGTACGCCTTTTTGTACAGCAACCCATTTTCATTCGAAGGATTGCCCGTAGTAAAAGGTAGCAATCAGCCCGTCCCTTTTTTTCCAGCCTCGTAATAATCCAGCACAAACCGGGCGACCCAATCCCGGTCATTCACCGAAAACACAGGCACCTCTGGATGTGCAAAAGCATCCCAGCTAATCACAGCGACCACACCCGATACGAGCGAGAGCAGCTGCTGATCCTCCGGACGGCGCAGGACGACCATTTTCGGGTAGTTCTCCCGCTTGAAGCCTTCGACCAGCACCAGCTCGGCACCTGCTGCTGCCATCCGCTCGATCAGCTCTGACAAAGGCAGCGGCCGCTGCTCCAGCATCGCCGTTTTTGTCCGCGATGTGATCGCCACCAGCGAGGCTCCCGCTTCTCTGTATGTCCACGTATCCTTGCCCGGCTGATCCCATTCAAAGTCATGCCCGCCGTCGTGCTTGATGACACCTACACGTATGCCTGCCTCCTCGATAAGCGGGATCAGCTTGGCCATCAATGTCGTTTTGCCCGAATCGGAATAGCCTACGATCTGCAGGACGACCGCTTCCCTCGCCATCCGTCACTCCTCCCTCGACCAGCCCGGCATGACATGACAGATGACCTCGACGACCTCTCCGGCCAGCTTGCCTCTGCCTCCCGGCGGAATAATGGCAAAGCATTCGCTTTTTGACATGGTGCAAAGGTTTCCCGCTTTGTCGTTCCAATCAGGCCATACGTACAAGCTCCCCTTTTCCTCTGTCAACTTGCCCCGCAAATACCGGGGATACGGGCAGGGCTTGTCGTACGTCTCGCCCAAAAACGCTTTGATCCGCTTCGTTTGGACCTTGCCCTCACCCAAAAGCGACCGCAAAACAGGGAGCAGGAAAAGGTGGGCGCCCAGAAAACAAGCGCCCGGGTTGCCCGAAAGCGCGCAGATGAGCTTGTTTTGGTAGAGCAGCGCCGTGGTCGGACTGCCGGGACGGATCGCCACTCTGTTAAACAAAAGGCTCACATCCGGCTCGTCTGTCAGATAAGCCATGACATCGTAATCCCCCACGGAAACGCCTCCGGACGTGACCAACAAATCGACCTGCTCCAGGCACTCTCCGATGCGCTTCTTGGCGAGCGGCAATTCATCGGGAAGCCCTTCGAACAGGACCGGTATCCCGCCTGTCTCCGCGATCATGGCAGACAGCATGATGGCATTGCTGTTGCGAATTTTTCCCGGCACGAGCGGCTCGTCTACCTCCAAAAGTTCCGTGCCGGTCGACAGCAGGCCGACCCGGGGCTTGCGGACCACCGGCACCCGGGCGTAGCCGAATGTAGCCAGGATGGCAAGCGTACCTGCATTGATGCGCTCGCCCGCTTTGGCTACAACGCTGCCCTGCTGCATTTCCTCCCCCTGGCGCGAGAGGTTTTCACCCGGCGCAAGCTGGCGCTTGATTCTGACCTCCCGCGACATTTCACCCGGCTGCTCTGTCTGCTCGAACATGATGACTGCATTGGCCCCGGGCGGCAGCATCGCCCCGGTCATGATCCGGCTCGCCGTCCCCGGTGTCACTTCCTTTGCCGGTACATCGCCGGCCGCAATCGTTTCCACTACCTGCAGCGGGACGGGCTGCTCCACGGTAGCACCTGCTGTATCCTCCGCCCTCACGGCAAATCCGTCCAACGGGGAGCGGTCAAATGGAGGCAGATCGCTCGTAGCCGTAATATCTCTGGCCAAAATGCGTCCGTATGATTCGTATATGTCGACCTGTTCTTCCTCCAGCCTGCCCAGGTCGGTCAGCAGCCTGCCGACCGCTTCCTCCACGCTGATCGTTTGTCGCTGAAAGCGCATGGTTTGTTCCTCCTCCTAGATGTTCCCTGCCTCGCGTATCGCAAGCCCGATTAGCCGACGTCCACTTCCAGATCCTCCACCCGCTTTTCCGCGTACTTCAAATCCTTGCCTGCTGTAAATCGGTCCGCTTTTTCCACTTTCACAGTCGTATTGTATTCGGGAATGCCCGCATACTTTTCGTAAACGCCTTTGGGAATGAGCACATTCCCCTCTGGCCAATACACCTGGATATTTCCCTGAAGCGTATCTGCATACTTCGCCTTGCCCTGAAACGTTCCAAACTGATTATACACGACGATCGGCTCCCCCTCCCGAATATGCAAGCTTTTGGCATCTTCCGGATGGATCAGAACGTCGTAGCGATCCGCGTCGTTAAAGGGGTCTCTCTCACTATATACCATGGAATTGAACTGCTTGCCTCTGCGGGTCGTGACGAAAAATTGACCATTCGGCCTCTGCAGCTCAGGCAGCTCGATCGGAATCAGATTGGCCCGCCCGTCGGGAGTCGGACAGACGCCGTCCTCGCACAACCACGCCCCTCCCCATTGGAAGACATCGCCCCGCTTTTTGAGATGCTGGATGCCGTCGTAATTCGGATTGGCCAGGGCGATCTCCTCCCGTATCTCCTGCGCGCTGGAAAACTGGATCAAGTGCTTTCGCTTGGGGTCTACCCGGCAGGCCAGATCGACATAAATCTCCCATTCCGCCCGGGCCTCCCCGATCCGCGGCCCCTCTACCTCGGCGCTGAAATAGACCATCCGCTCCGTACTGGTCGAGGTGCCTCCCCCCGGCTGTTCATAGCGGGTCATCGCCGGCAGGACGATGACCTCCTCCTTGGCGTCCACCAGCGTAGAAGTGTTGAAAATGATGTCCTGATGCACCCGCAGCTCGACGTTCTCCAGACATTTCTTCATATAAGAAGGATCAGGCATCGTCTCGAGAAAGTTTCCTCCGCTGGTGTAAAACAGCCTCGTTTTCCGCTCGTGGCCGTTTGGGAGCAAAGCATTTTCCAGCGAGACGCCGACGATGTCCCCCTGCCACTTCGGAATCGAAAAGCCCCATATCTTCTCGAGCCGGCTCCAGCTTTTTTCATCAAAATCTCCTCCGGGCAGACTGAACGGGTCGGCTCCCATCTCGCCCGAGCCCTGTACCCCGGAATGCCCGCGGATCGGCATCACGCCGCAGTGCTTCCGTCCAATGAAGCCGCGCAGGATTGCCAGATTGGCCACCTGGGAGATGTTGTCCGTGCCAAAACGGTGCTGCGTCAAGCCCATCGACCAGACGAACACTCCTGATTTCGCGCGTGCCAGCAAGACGGCGAACTCCTTCATCCGCTCCCGGCTCGTTCCCGCCGATTTCTCCAGCGCCGCCCAGTCCTGAGCCAAGACATGCGCCTTCAATTCATCCAGTCCGTTTGCATGATGGGCCAAAAAGTCGTGATCGAGCGCCGCTCCCCGCTCGGCCTCCTCCATCTCAAACCAAATCTTCATGACTCCGTTCATGAAGGCGATGTCGCCGCCTATATTGACCTGATAAAAATCGTCGACGATTTTGGTGCCGAACAGAGCGCTGTCGGGAATGGACGGAATCCAGTACTTTTCCATCGCCGGCTCCCGGTACGGGTTGATCAGGATGATCTTCGTCCCCGCTTTCTTGGCCGCATACATATACTTGGTGGATACAGGCTGGTTGTTCGCTGGCACCGAGCCCCAAAAGACGAGCACATCTGTCCCGATCCAGTCCTGATAGTTGCAACTGGACGCTCCGATGCCCAGTGAGCGTTTCAATGCCGTTTTGCTCGGAGAGTGGCAGATTCGGGAGGAATTGTCGATATTGTTCGTTCCGAGGAAACGGGCCACTTTTGCTGCCGTATAGTACACTTCGTTGGTTATGCCGCGGGAGGTCAGAAAAAACGCCAGCTGCTTGGGAGAAATGCCTCTGATCTTGGAGGCGATGCGGTTTAAGGCTTCGTTCCAACTGATGCGGGCAAAGCGATTTTCACCAGGCTTGCGGGAGAGCGGGTAGGGGATGCGGCCCAGCTTGCGCAAATCTGCGCTGGACAGCTTCCTCATTTCTTCTACATTTTCAAGCCAGTTCGGATCGATGGCGGGCATCGTATTGAGCCGCAGCACGTTCAGGCGCGTCGTGCACAGATGAGCGCCCTTCAGCGTCTGATCGGACAAGCCGGAGACACCGAGCGCACAGCCGTCGCACACTCCCTGCGTCAGGATGCGGTATGCGTATGCGAGGTTATCCCGATTCTCGTAGATGACCTTCACTGTATCTCGGATGTGATGCGGCTTTACCTTGCCAAGTCCCATTGGAACCAGAGATGCCCACATAGAAGGTTTCCAGGATGTATCAAGCTTGATGGGACCGTTGTGCTTCGTCTTTCCCATGACACTCGCTCCTTTCTTTTTAACGATTATTCCGCCGAAACAATCGTATTCCTTCCTATCCATCATCCGAAAAAAAGCGTTTTCATTATTTGCAAGAAAATAACCACCGCGAAACAGTCCCATCAAAGCGAAAGGAATGTCCACGGTGGTTCTTCGGCAGGAGCGCTACCAAGTACCTTGCGTGTGTGAGGCGATACTCCGTCTTGTCCAAACGCTCACAGGATCGCTGCTGCGCTCAGGCTTACGGCTCGTTTTTGAACTTTTTTTCGATGTCTTGGTCAAACACGAAGATGGACATCCCAAAATCGCGTTCAATGTCAATATCGACGAATAAATCCACGAGGGCCGCACCTAGAAATGCCTCCATGTCGATCGGACGGTTTTTCCGGTACATTTCCTTTACCATTTCCGTCCGGGCCGCACGGAGCATCTGTTTCCCTTCATCAGCAGTCGCAATGAACTTTTCTACCGGAGAGAGGTTCCCCTCCATCTCGCAAATCGCCCAATTTTTGCAAAACGTCGTGACGATTTTGCTCGGTCCCTTGCCCATGTGTCGCTTTCGGAAGGTTCTGACCAGATTGCTGAACTCAGCTTCATATTTATTCATCGATGCAAGTCACCTTTAACTAATTGATCTTACCTAAAACTTTACCACTTATCAGCTAGCCAGTTCAACAGCGTTTTCTTTGCGCTTCGCTTCTTCTTTCAGCTTTTTGATGTCGAGACGGACGATCAGCGAGATGACGAGAGCTACCACAAACATTGCCACAAATACGCTCAGCGTGCCGGTGTAGCTGCCAGTCTTTTCACGTACCCAGGCTGCAAAGATCGGACCAGCCAGTCCCGCTGCCGCCCATGCTGTCAGGATGTAGCCGTGAATAGCGCCCAATTGCTTCGTGCCGAACAGGTCGCCGATGTAGGCCGGGATCGAGGAGAAGCCGCCGCCATAGCAGGTCATGATGATGAACATCGCGATCATGAACAGCGTCTGGATCGTCAAATTCGGCAAAAGGAAGAACAGGACGATCTGGATCGCGAAGAAGGCGGTGTAGGTATTGGCACGGCCGATATAGTCAGACAGGGATGCCCAGCCGATGCGGCCGGCTCCGTTGAACAAGCCGTTCAAGCCAACCATGGTTGCCGCCATGCCGACAGACATTCCGGCAATCTCTTGCGCCATCGGAGACGCAACCGAGATGATCGCGATACCACAGGTCACGTTGATAAAAAGCATCAGCCACAGCCAGTAGAATCGGCGCGTTTTCACCGCTTCGTTGGCGGTCAGCTGGCACAGGTCCTTCTTGATCTGCTTTTGTCCCTCGCTTGCTTGTGCGGAATATCCTGCCGGCACCCATCCTTGTGGCGGCGGAGCCAGGTATTGAGCGGAAGCAAACATAACGACGAAATAAATGATGCCGAGAATAAAGAATGTATTCGCGATTCCTACGCTTTCGATTAGTGCTTGAATAATCGGTCCCGCAATCATCGATGCAAAGCCAAATCCCATGATCGCCAGTCCTGTTGCCAAACCGCGGCGGTCAGGGAACCATTTGACCAGCGTGGAAACCGGAGTAATATACCCGACGCCCAGTCCGATTCCGCCCAATACGCCGTAGCATATGTACAAAAGCGGCAGGCTTTCCATGCTGATGGCCAGACCCGAACCGGTAATACCTACGCCAAAAAAGATTGAAGAAAGAATGCCTGCCTTGCGCGGTCCGTGCTTCTCCACATAGTGCCCGAGGAATGCCGCGGACAGCCCCAGGAACAAAATTGCGATGCTAAACGTCAGCTGTACACTGGACAGCTCCCAGCCAAATTGGCTGGTGATCGGCTTGGTGAATACGCTCCACGCGTAAACAGAACCGATCGAGAGGTGGATTCCCACCGCAGCCGCTGCAATCAACCAGCGGTTTTTCACTTTCTGCTGCATGCCAATTCATCTCCTTCATCATCAACTTGAGAGGCGATACCGAAGCACGCCCCGAAAACAAGAAAAACTGCCGGTCCATCCTCGCTACTGGAAGCCGGAAACCGGCACATGGGCGAAAAGATGAAACACGACAGTTAATCATCAGCAGGGTCGCTACTTCAGCATCAACAGCTAGTGTTTGGTATTCACTTACAGGCAGTCCGACAAAAGAACCGGCGACAGGTACGCTATCCCGCGTCAATTTGTGAACTGTTTCGTAAAAAGGTGAAAATTCTGTGACAACCAAAACCTCAAATAGTATACTACCATGTGAGCGCTTACTCTACAATACGTTCCTTAAATTTTTTTTGATATAACGGTTCAAAAGGAGGCCAAGGCCAGTATGTCCGATTTGTCCAAAACAATTACGCGCCCTGTCCTGAAGGTACAGGTGGGCAAGTCCGAGTGGGAAGACGACGAGGTTGTCACCGAATACCCGTTGACGATTTTTCTCGGGGACGAGGAGTTTGCCACCATCGTCTGCACGCCCGCCGATCTGGAGGAAATGGTAATCGGCTTTCTTGCCGCAGAAGGCGCGATCCGCTCCTATGCAGACATCAAGCAAGTCACCATCGACGAGGGAAAAGGGTTCGCGTACGTCGACACCCATCAGAAGACCATGCTGTCCCAGAGCTTTTACTCCAAGCGCCGCATCACCTCCTGCTGCGGCAAAAGCAGGCAGTCGTTTTATTTCTTCAGCGACGCGCGTACTGCCAAACCGGCTGAAGACGGCGTCACCGTCACACCGGAGCAATGCTTGCAGCTCATGAATGTGCTGCAAGCCTCGTCCGACATTCACCGCAAGACGGGCGGCGTGCACAACGCCGCGCTGTGCACGCCGGACCAGGTGCTGCTCCAGTATTCCGACATCGGCAGGCACAATGCGCTGGACAAGATCTACGGGTACTGCCTGCGGGAAAATATTTCGACCGCCGATAAAATTCTCACCTTCAGCGGCCGGATCTCCTCAGAGGTTTTGCTGAAGGCGGCAAAGATCGGAGCGGGCATCATTTTGTCCAAATCGGCCCCGACCGACCTCGCCCTGCAGCTGGCGGAGGAGCTGAACATTACGGCGATCGGCTTTATCCGCAATGACAGGATGAACGTGTACACGAATCCTCATAGGGTCATCGTACCGACAGCTTGAGCTTTGTGTAAAGAGAAAGACCGGGCCGTTACGGCTGCCCGGTCTCTCTTTTTTGCTTTTCCTGCAGGGCGATGCGGTATTCCTCCGGCGTATTGGCATTAAAAGCCGCCCAAGGGTCGAGCAAGCCGGGCGGAGTCGTCACCACTTGAAGTCCGCGAAGCACCTCCATCAAGCGATGCTGCTTCATTTGCAGCGCCTCCTCCCTGAGACCTCCTGTGGTACAGCGCAAACAGCGGGTGCAGCCGCTCCTCCTTTACCACAATCGCATCCCATTCGCTTACCTCTCCAGCGTATTGAATCAAACGTTCGAGCTGTGTCCGGTCCGCAAACGGCAAATCGCAAGAAAGCACCAGCAATGCCTCCTCGCTGCGCAAACGAAACGCGCTGACGATCCCGCTGATCGGTCCCGCTGACGGCACCAGGTCGCGTGTGACCTCTACCTCTACCGCTGCTTCCGCTACCTCCGCTCCCTGGCCCTTCTCCCCTTCCCTCTGCAGGGCTTCCGGCGTATTGGACACGATCAGACAGGGCAATCCAGCCGCGTTCACTTCCTGCCGCAAATATTGGATGAGCGTACTCCCCTGCCATGCCAACAGCTCTTTGGGCTGGCCCATTCGGCTGCTTTTTCCTCCTGCCAGAATGACTCCGGCTATCGATTTCTTCCGCACGCGATCAATTCCTTTACCCAAAATATTCAACTCTATTATATTTTCACAGAGAAAAAAAGAATTAACTTTATTGTCGGTTTCTCGATACTATCAATATACTTCGAAGATAGCAAAGAAAGGAGCGGTCACATGCCATTTCTCAACAAATTATCCCTCGGAGCGAAAATGAATTTGCTATTCGTAGCCGCTCTGCTGCTGGTTTCCGCCGTTGCCTGATAACGGCTCAAACACAGCTGGAGAGCGGCATCAAGACTGCTGCTCTGAATAAGGCCAAGTCGGATTTGGCGCTGGGCTATGGTTACCTGGATCAAAAAATTCCCGGAGCATGGTCGGTGCAGAACGGGTTCCTTTACAAGGGGGAGACGCGGATCAACGACAATTTCGAGCTGGTAGACGAGATCGGCAAATTGACAGGCGGCGATACGGTCACGATCTTTTTGGGCGATACGCGGGTCACGACCAATGTCATGAAGGACGGACAGCGCGCAGTCGGCACAAAGGCATCGGACGTTGTCATTCAGACCGTCCTGACCAATGGCGAGATCTACCTGGGAGAAGCAAACGTCGTCGGCCATCGCTACCAGTCCGCCTATCAGCCGATTACAGACAGCAGCGGAAAGGTCATCGGCATTTGGTATGTCGGCGCTTCCCAGGAGTTGATCGACAGCACCCAGAAAAAGTTTATGGCGATTTTTGCCGGGGCATTGATCGTCGTGCTGCTCATTGTCCAAGCTGCGCTCTTCTTGTTTACCCGCCGCCTGAAAAAAAGATTCGGCACGATCACGGAAGTCCTGGAAAATGCCGGGAATGGCGATTTTACCCGAAAACTAAGCGACCCATCTGGCGATGAAATCGGCCGGATCGCAGTCTCCTACAATGAAAGAATTGCTCGACACCGTCGCGCTGACTTCGCGTGAGGTTGCCGCCTCCTCGGAAAATCTTTCTTCCAGCGCAGCACAGATTAGCGAAGCCTCACGCCAGATTGCGGAGCATGTGTCAGAAGTCGCGATCGGCTCCGAGGAGCAGGTGCAAAAAGTAAATAACCGCCTTCTGGCGATCACGGATATTTCCTCGAATGCCCGGTTGATCGCCGCGCAGTCAGAGGAAATATCCGCCGCGGCCATCCACACCGGCGCAAAGAGCGAAGAAGGCGATATCGCGATCCAGCAAGCTGTAAAGCAGATGGGGAACATCTTCCATACCATGAACCAGCTTTCGCTTGTCGTGCAGGAGCTCGGGCAGCGCTCCCAGGAGATCGGGCAGATTACCGACGTGATTACAGAGCTCGCCGGTCAGACCAACCTGCTTTCCTTGAATGCCGCGATTGAAGCAGCCCGGGCAGGTGAACACGGGCGCGGATTTGCTGTCGTTGCGGACGAGGTGCGCAAGCTTGCCGAACAGTCTGCGCGTTCAGCCGAACAAATCGAGCGATTGATCGTCAGCATTCAGGCTGAAGCGGAGCAGGCCGTACAGACGATGGCCTCCGGCAGCGCCGAGGTCGCCGAGGGAATCGAAACCGTCAACAATGCCGGCGCATCCTTCGCCGAAATTCGCCAGTCGATCCTCTCGCTGACTGAGATGATTCGGGAAGTGTCAGGACGCGCCCAAAACATGTCGAGCACGACTGAATCCGTTCTCGATGCCGTGTCAGGGATCGCCGAAATTGCCAGCCTTTCTGCGAAAAAGACGCAGGCTGTTTCGGCCGCCTCGGAGGAGCAAACGGCTGCTATGCAGGAGGTGACCGCCTCGGCTCTCACACTAGCGGAGCTGTCGGAACAACTAAAGGTTCTGGTGAACCGTTTTCGCACGTAAATATCAAGCAACCGGGTGCTCGCCCGGTTTTTTATTATAAATATTCCCAAAATTGAGAGGATTCTATCTGCTGTTGTCGAAGTGGGTTTTGCAGCTGTTTTTCTGCTTCCGTCTTGTGAATAAAACCCCGTCTACAAGGATTGGGGACCTCGTATTGCAACTGTTTTGCCTGCAGACAGGAGGAGAAATGCAAATGAGTTTATTGCGGGAATTCCAGGAGATCACGCAGCAGGTGGCCGAAGCCATCTCAGCCGCTTTGCAGATCGAGACGGAGATCGTCGATGACACGATGACGATTATCGCCGGGACGGGAAAGTACAAAGACCGCATCAACACCAAGGAGGAGGGCGGCGAAGTGAACGCCGGCTATTTGTACGGCCGGGTTCTGACCACCAACCAGCCATTCTTCATCGAGGACGCCCGCAGCGATCCCTCCTACGATCCGTCCGTGCTGCAGGGGGTCACCGAAGAGCTGGCGGAGCTGTGCACGCCGATCCATTACAAAGGCGAGGTGATCGGCGTGATCGGCCTGATCGCCTTCACCGAAACCCAGAGGAGGCTGCTCATCCACAATCGGCTGCCGTACCTTACCTTTTTGCAGCGGATGACCGAGCTGCTCACCGGCAAGATCGCCGAGCAGGAAGCCTGGAACGAGTGGAAGAAGACGTTCACCCAGTTGGAAACCTTGATCGAATCCATCCATGAGGGCATTATCGCCATCGACGAGCGCGGATTGATCAGCAATTGCAACAAAACGGCCCAGCAGCTGATTCAAAAGAACAAACAGGAGCTCATCGGCACTCCCCTGCAAACGATTTGGGCCGACTCGCCGATGCTGCAAGTGCTTGAAACCGGCGTCGGCTATGTCGAGCAGGAGGAGATTTACCGCCTCGGGGAGCATGACATGCACTTCATCGTAACAGCCCGTCCCATCCGCGTGGCCGACCGGGTAGCGGGGGTTGTCGCCTCGTTTCGCCGGATGGCGGACATGCGTCGCCTCGCCTACGTCCTGACCAACGAGCACAAGGACCTGTACTTTTCGGAAATCATCGGCAAAAGCCGCTCCAAGTCGCTCGTGATCAAACAGGCGGAGCAAGTCGCACGCGGTACCTCCAACATTTTGATCACCGGCGAGAGCGGCACCGGCAAAGGCATGATAGCCGCCGCCATCCACTCCGCAAGCAACCGGCGGGACGGTCCGTTCATTATCGTCAACTGCGGGGCGATTCCCGAGGCGCTGCTGGAAAGCGAGCTGTTCGGCTATGTGGCGGGCGCATTTACCGGAGCCAAGCGGGAAGGCAAGGCGGGCAAGTTCGAGCTGGCCGACGGCGGCACCATTTTTCTCGACGAGATCGGCGATTTGCCGCTGCATCTCCAGGTGAAGCTGCTCCACGTCCTGCAGAGCAAGCAGGTCGAACGGGTCGGGTCCAACCAGCTAATCCCTGTCAA
>Ga0310822_100944_pt1 | contig 12457 bp, 14 predicted proteins | sample P4_ome_2_FD_201313 | JGI IMG/M metagenome (GOLD analysis project Ga0310822, IMG submission 201313) | Sorghum-adapted microbial communities from Joint BioEnergy Institute, Emeryville, California, United States - P4_Day56_Rep2 | ecosystem: Engineered > Bioreactor > SSF (Solid state fermentation) >... | reverse complement strand
TCCCTCCTGTTGGACGGGATGTATGCGGTTTCTTACTTCATATTACCCGATGGCCCTCCCTATTTCATCTCCTAATGCGACAAAAAAATATCCAATTCGGACAAAGGAATGGCCGTAAAGACAATGGACCCCGAAATCAGTGAAAATCGGAGCCCGTGAAAGAATCCGATAAATCGAAGCTGATATCCGTCCATTCCCTGATTCATCCCTTCTCCGCTTCCCGCAACGTTCCCGTCTGATTGTATGCGGTTGCATTTTCAAATGATTGAACGGAAATCGCCGCATTTTTCACAATATATTGCCGAATCCCGCTTATTTTGCTATGTTACGGTTGAATAGGGTTCCCTGGGGCCCGCTGTCGTCCATTCCTAGCAAAGCTGAAGCAAAGGTGGAAATCGAATGATTTTGCCAAATAAGAAAGTGTGGTATGGAAAACCGGAGGATCCGTTTCATATCGAATTCTCGAATCGGACCGGACTTGTTTCTTCCATGAACCGTTACCATATCCATCATCATTACGAGGTAGTGTACCTGATCTCCGGGGAGCGGGGATTTTTCATTAAAGACCGTTCGTATACGGTTCGTCCGGGCGATCTTGTGATTATCAACTCCAACGAAATTCACAAATCATTCGACATCGGCGTCCCCAATTACGAGAGAGTTGTAGTCTATTACGATTCGCGCTATTTCTCCGGTTTTACGAAACAGGAAGCGGCAGCGCTATTGACGCCGTTCGGGGGTTATCCGATCATCCATCTGTCGATCCAGGAACGTATGCGGTTCGATCACCTGTTGGCGGAATTTATTGAAGAGATCACCAACAAGCCGCCCGCCTTCGAGCTGCGTCTTCAGCAATTATCCGCGCAGCTGCTGGTGTATCTGTTCCGGTTTATCGAAAAAAGAAATGCAGCCCCTGTCGAACACGATTCCCCGATCCGGAAAAAGGTTCTGGAAATTGTCCAATATATTAACAAGCATTACGAAGAGCCCCTCCGCCTGTCGACCATTTCCGGGCAATTTTACATCAGTCCCAGCTACTTGAGTAAAGTGTTCAAGTCTGTCACCGGTTTCGTGTTGACGGATTACGTCAATATCGTCCGGGTCAAGGAAGCGCAGCGGCTGCTGCGGGACACGGATTGGAGCATTACAGAGATTTCCGAGCGGGTGGGGTTTGATAATTTTTCCCATTTCGGCAAAATGTTCAAGCGAATCTCGTCCCTTTCTCCCCGGGCTTATCGCCGCCAATACAAGGGATAGACCGGAAAAGGCCCGATTATGGAAGATGACAGCGCAAAAGGATAGCCACCGGGCCTTCTCCTTCGCTGGCCCGATGGCTATCCTTTTGTCGTCCCGGAACTCGGAAGCAGCCGAACCTACTTGTCCTGCCGCAAAAACCCGGCGAGCGGAGTGATCCCCGCCTCGCGAATGCACTCGGCGACCAGCCCCGCGATGGCTGTCCCGCCCATTTCCGTGAAATGTGTATTATCCCTGGCCCCATCGGGAAAATTGGCGTACTGTCCCGGTTCCGCCCAAAAGAAAACTTCCTTCGTCCGCTCTTCTCCAAGCTCCTCGAAAAACTGTTTGCTCTTCGCGGCCAAATCGAGAAACGGCACATCCTCCCGCGCCGCAAGCTGCCGCATGGCTTCAATATATTCGCCGTGCGTGTTGCGGATGTTCCCGTCCTCGCCGAAAAATCGGCGGTGCATCGGAGCAACGAGCACAGGATGCGCCCCGCGTTCCCTGGCACCGTTAATATATTCCCGCAAATACTGCGGATAGGTGGTAAAGGGCTTGGTTCCGCCGTCGTTATCCTTCTCGTCGTTATGGGCGAACTGGACAAGCAAATAATCGGAGGGCTTCAAATATTTCCACAGGCGGTTGAGTCTGCCCTCCGTGATGAAGCTCCTGGAGCTCCTGCCCGAACGGGCGTGATTCGATACGGCTATGCCGGAGGTGAAATAAACCCCGATCATCTGCCCCCAGCCCGCATAGGGAAACTGCCCGGAAGGCTGATCGGTAACCGTCGAATCCCCGGCCAGAAACAAGGTCGGCATGAGCGGCACCCGCTTCAGCTCCACGGTCCGGACTCCCGGCAAGCCCCCGGAGAAAGCCAGCTTCAGCCGGCCGTCATCGGCATGCACGGCGAAGGCCTCGCGGACAATCTGTCCCGCCTCTGTCCGAACATCCCGCAGTACGAGCCGGCCCGGCCCGGCTTTCACCGTCGTCCGCGTCGGACGATCCGCTCTTCCGAACGTAACGGATACCTCGTAGTTGCCGTACGGGACATCGACCAGAAAGGTTTTGACAGCCGGGACAAAGTAATCTCCCGGCCAAAAATCGCGCATATCTTCATTCTTCGAAGGCGCCGCCGTCTCGGCAAAGCCGTAGCCGGCTGCCGGATCGTAGGCTGTATCCGCATCGATCGGGATCGCCCCGCGGTCCTCCGCTTCCGGAATCAGTGAAAATTTCCATTCTGCGTTCATGTTTTCCCCTCTTCTCCTGCAATAAATGATGGCCCGCCCATTCTGGTGCGGTGAAGTGAAGCGCGTCTGCGTTCCGCCCTTGACTTCCCCAGTCTTTCCCGTATGTTTTGGCGTATTCCGATGACGGATTTAGCGGGGGGAATATAACGGCTTGTCTCCACGCAAATTCTCCCCGATCATTTTGTTCGGCGGCCGTTCGGGCAGAAGCAGGACGCTGTCCGCGACGCAGCCGGCCCGGCCGTTGGACAGTACACGGTTACAATATCACATCACTCGACATGATTCGCCGCATTTTACCTTGAAATCAGGCGCAACCCCGCTTATTTAGCCATACATCGGTCTGCATTCTGCCCATCGCATCGAGTCGATGAAGGACGGCCGTTTCTTTATTTGCCGCAACAGCCCCGGGTATAAAAGTACAAAAACCAGACAGCGTGGTTCTGCTCATCGGCCGCGGCCCGCCTAAACCGTTCCTTGATGTAAGGATCCCGGGCTTTATCCGCAACTTCCAGATAAAAATCGACGGTTTCCTGTTCGTCCCGAATGGACGCCTCCAGTCCGGACACGTAATCTTTCGCGCATGCTTCCGTCAATTTCGGTTCCGGCCGGCGGCCGGTCAGCGACATGAAAATCTGTATAAAAGTTTCATAATGGCGGATTTCGTCCTTGCGAATTTCCAGAATGCTCCTTTTCTCCGCCGGATCGGAAGCAAGTTCGGCATACCGGCCGTAGCAGGCGATGGCGCTGTACTCTCCGTTGATTGCCTTGAGCAAATCGGCGGTCAGGTTCAAGTCTGTGGAGGCTCGGTACATGGAAGGATACATGGAATAAGGTTGGTAATACACGTTACAAATCCCCTCTCCATCTGATTCCTGCATCCATATGCCGGGAGATGGGCAAAAGTGCATGGTTTCCACACCTAATGATTTATTTCCCGGGAAAACCGGACCGCTAAATCTGCAGTCGGCCGAGCAGCCTTTCCGCTTCCTTGCGGCTGCGCAGCACGATCATCGTCCGGCCCCTGCGGCACCGCTCCATTTGCCTGAGTATATTCGGCCGGCTGTTGTCCGGAAAATGCCAGACGAACCGCAGGAACTCGCAAAAATCCCGATCCCATTTCTCCGGACACCCTTCCGGCATGTCGGGCCTTGCCTGGTTCCAGGGCAGTCTGCGGCGGATGACTCCCCACAGGCAAACCCGCCGCGGATAATCAAGAAAAATGACGGTATCCGCGGCTTCCATGCGCAGCTCCAGCGTACTGTCATAATTTCCGTCCATAATCCACTCCGGACGACTCGCGAGTTCCTCCAGCAATTTCCGCCACTCCTCCTTTGGGGTTTTCACCCATCCGGGGTTCCAGAACAGGCGGTCAAGATGAATCACCTCCAGGCCCAGCTTGGCGGACAGACGGCGTGAGAACGTGGACTTGCCCGCCCCCGGCGATCCGATCACAATGATTTTCCGCATGGTATGGGCGACCTCCTTCCCCGGAACGTTATGCCTTTTGCGCATCCCCGATCCGTCGGGATTCGAAGCCGACCAGATGATCGCCCCCATAATCGCAGATGTGCTCGAACCGTTCCCTCCGTTCGAGAAGGCAGGGAAGAAAATACGGGATATTGGGCGTAATTCCCGTATTCTCCGGATCAAGAATCCAGCCGGTCTCCTTCCAATCCAGAATGCCTTCTTCCGTTCCCCGCGGCGTCGGGTAGGGGGCCGATTCCGGCAGTTCCGCCAGAAACAGATGCATTCCGCCGGTTTTTTGTCCCTCCACCCTCCAGGTCACAAGCCCTTTGTCCTTGACGATCTCCGGATACAGTCCCGTTTCCTCGGCGATTTCCCTTCTCACCGAATCCAGAGGCGTTTCTCCGGGCTCAATCTTTCCTCCCACTCCGTTCCATGAACCCATCCAGGGAGGCTTGAAGCGATTGATCAGCAGAATCCGTTCGCCCTGGCGGATAAAACAAATCGTGTATTTCAGCATGTCCCGACCTTCTTTCCCCCGGAACCCGGATTATTTCGGAGGTTCCGGCTGTGCTTGGTTATGTTTTGGCGCATGGATCGTATATTTATAGAAATTGTCCATGAAATGGGGGATGAAGATGGAATGGATCCCGCTTCCCCGCTTTGTCCGGGATTTGTCCCAGATTTACCGGGACCACTCCGTACAGATTCTGGTCGCGGCTGCCGTCCTGCTGGTCGTTTATTTCGCCTGGTATACCCACTGGAGAACCCGGTACCGCAGGCTGATGCGGGCTTCCTTCGCGCAATGCGGGCTTTATGGAGAGGTACGGAAGCCCGGCGGAACCGCCCGGCTGTATCCTCTCTTCGATTCCTACGACAATTCCGACGAGGAATTTCTGGTCATGAAGTACCACATGCGTCCCGGAATGGCCGTCCAGCAGTTTGAGGATAAAAAGAAGCAGTTTGAAGCGGCCTTCAATCGAAAGGTCGTCATCTACGGGCGGGGAAAGTATATTTTTTTCAAAATCCGCAAAATCCCCTATGACGAGCCCGGCATCTACAACGAGTAACTCCTTTACCCGTCCGTCTGCCGGGCGGAAAGCAGTCTTAACACTTCATCCAGGGACATCGCTTCCATGGATGCGAGCTTCAGATCCGCATGGGGAAAAGCGAGATCGGCCGTCAGCGCGTTCGGCACGGCGACGCAGAACATGCCGGCCCGCCTGGCGGCCTCCGATCCGTTCGGCGAATCCTCGAAGGCGACAGCCTGGCCCGGCGAAACGCCCAAATCCCGGAGTGCGAGCAGGTAGAGCGCCGGATCGGGTTTCACCTTCTCCACATCGTCCTTGGCCCGGATCGTATCGAAGAAGCCGGCAAGGCCCAGCGGCTCCAGATAACCCATCAGCCATGCCCGGGAAGAACTGGAGGCAAGTCCGATCTTCAGTCCGAGCTCCCGGGCCCTGCGCAAGTATGTTTCCACCCCGGGGCGTACGCGCTCGTCCCGCATAAATTGTGCAAACCGTTCCCTGCGCATACGCCGGGCCTCTTCCAGGTCGAACCCATCCCCGGCTTGCCTGGCGAGAAGACCATAAACATCGAAGGACGAGGCGTCCGTACCGATCCATTTCTGCCATTCGGCCAGCTTCAACTCCGCCCGAAATGCGGTAAATACCGCCTGGTAGGAACGGAATTCGTTCGTTTCGGTATCCAGAATGAGCCCGTCAAAATCAAATACGACCGCGCGGATCATCAACTTCCTCCTCTTCTAGTATTTGCGGAATCCGAAGTACCAGATTTCTTCACGCAGATACCCGATTCCTGCCGCGGCCCGGGCTTTTTGCCTTGACGAAGAACGCGGCGGCATTGTCAGAAGACAAAAGCGAACGATATAATAGGAATAATGAATCTCAGACAGCTCTTCGATATTGGTCTGTTTAGGAGAGATAGCATGGATAAGAAGGAAGCATTGGAGCATTTTGTGGCGCATCTGCAGGCGATCAACCGGCATCTCCGCCATGCCAGCCATTCCCGTACGCCCCAGCCGGTTACGCGGGTCCAATGGCTCCTGCTGCGTCATCTGCGCCGCCGGGAAAGCTGCACGATCGGACAGCTCGCCGAACATCTCAACGTCCGCTCCAGCACGATGTCCCAGATGATCGACCGTTTGGAGAAGGCCGGTCTCGTCTCTCGCGGAACCGATGCGGACGATGCGCGGGTCAAGATGGTATGCCTGACGGAAAGCGGCATGGATATGATCCGGCAGTCGGAAGCGCAGTGGATCGAAGAACTGTCCGGACCGTTCGATCATTTCAGCGACCAGGAAAGGGAGCAGCTGGTCGATCTGATCTCCCGGCTGCACGCCTATATGCGCGAATCAGGATAAAACCTGCCCCGGGCTTCAGACTGCATGTTGGCCGGGCAGGCTGCCGCAAGCATTTCCCGATTTTTTCATCCTTTTTGTGAAAGCGCTTTAAAATGGTAAAAAAATCGTGTCAAACTTTGCCGAATCCCTTATAATCAATTCCGATGTCACCTTGGTTGCGGGAGGCGCGTCATACGTGCACAACAGGTTTCTTGGCAAAATCGGGCTGTTTCTCTTCATCGGTCTGCTGATCATGCCCATGCTGGCTTCGACGGAACCCGGACCCTTGTACCGGGATCAGGTAGCTGTTCTCGCCTATCATCATCTGAGCGATACGGACAAAAGCAATGTCACCATCTCCCCGGCCCTGTTTCGAAGCCAATTGGAATACCTTCGGCAAAAAAATTATCATTTCATCTCACTCCGCCAATTCCGCCATTTTCTCCGCGGGGGCTCGGTTCCCGACAATGCGGTGCTGGTCACCTTCGACGACGGATATGAGAGCTTTTACCAATACGGATATCCCATCCTGAAGGAACTGAACATTCCCGCGGTCAATTTCGTCATAACCGGGGATCTGGACCATCCGTTGGACAGCAACCTTCCCTCGCTATCGAAGGAGATGATCCGGGAGATGACCGGCGAGCCGAACTTTATCGATGTCCAGTGCCATTCCGATGCCCTGCACGCCAAGCGGAACAATACCGAGCCGCTGCTGACCAGCCTGATCCCCGTCAATGGACGGCTGGAGACCCCGGAGGAGCATGACCGGCGGATTTCCAGGGATACCGCCGTATGCAGGGAAAAGCTGGAGGAGATCAATGCCAGACCGGTCGAATTTTACGCTTATCCGTTCGGTGATTACGATGCGGACTCGTCCCGCGCGATTCAGCAGGCGGGTATCCGGTATGCTTTCACGGTGACCAGCGAAATGGCAACGCGCGACGACGATCCCATGCAGCTTCCGCGCATAACGGGAGGCAATCCGAGTATTACCCCCGAAGAGCTGGATCGGACCATCCGCCGCAAGGTGGTTGATCTGAACCGCGCATTCGGCTATATTCCATTGCGGGACGGCGTAGCGCAAATCGGAGGGACATTGCTGAAAACCGGGGACGGCAATATCAGCTTCAATTACCATGACAAGCAGTGGATTGTCCATACCGATACGCTGACAATTACCCGGGATGGACGGCGGCTGCCGCTGCAGAAACCGCTGGAAGTCCGAAACCGGCGGTTGTATATCGATTTTACGGACCTGGAAAGAGTCATGCAGGTGCACATCGTGTATAACCCGCTGAACCAAACGTTTTATGAGCGGATGACACCGACCAGGATACCTCTCCCCTTTCTGGATGAGGACTCGCCGGACCCGGACGGCGAAGTTTAGAAAATCCCGCCGAAGCCGGCGGGATTTTCGGCATCCTGCGGATTATCAATAAGTCAGCGTCTTCTCGGGATGCAGGCGCACACTCATGACGATGCCCATGGAAATCATGTTGATCATCAGGGAGGTTCCTCCATAGCTGACAAAGGGAAGCGTGATACCGGTCAAAGGCATGATTCCGATCATCATGCCGACGTTCTCGAAAATCTGGAACACCAGCATGGCCACGATACCCACGATCATAAAAGAGCCTGCCTGATTCCGGGTCTGGATGGAAATGAGGATCATCCGGTAGATCAGCAGAAAGTAAAGCAGCAGCAGCACCGATGCCCCGACAAACCCGAATTCTTCCCCAACGACGACGAAGATCGAATCTGAATAGGCATAAGGTATAAAATTGCTGTGAATCGAGTTGCCGTGCAGATAGGACTCGCCGAACAACCCCCCGGAGCCGATCGCCGTAATCGAATTGGTCACCTGGTATTTGTCCTTCTCTGAAGCGCTGGCCGGGTCCAGAAAGGTATCGATGCGGGCAACCCAGTGAGCCTTGTTATGGCTGTCGAGGAACAAATAGATCGCTTCGTGAAAATGCTCGTACAAGTATAGAAAGAGGAACAGTCCGCCCACGGCCGCACCCAGACCGATCAGCGCATGCGTATATTTCACATTGCCGATCCAAAGGAGGGCGAGCAGGATCACCAGATAAATCACGGCATTGCCCAGGTCCGGCTGGATCAGTACGAGCGCGAACGGGATAAAGACGACGATCCCGATCGGTACAACGTCCCGGAACAGCTCCAGCCTGTTGCCTTCGCGTCTGGCGAGCAGGGAGGAAACGGAGATGATCAGAATCAGCTTGATCAGCTCCGCAGGCTGGAAATCCAGGTTTCCGGGCAGCGAATACCAGCTTCGCGCCCCGTTCATCTCTTTGCCGAATACATACAGACCAAGCAGACTGAGAATCCCCGCACCGTACAAATACCAGTAGAGCTTCAGATAAATCCGGTAATCGACCAGCATGAACCCGAAAAATCCGATAAAACAGACGGCATAAACCAGGACGATTTTTTCGATGCCCAGGTGAATCAAAGGATCGTCGACCGAAGCGCTGTATACCAGCAACGTGCTGATCGCCATGAACAGAAACAGAATGATGACAATGGCCCAATCGATCCTTTTTAATTTTTCCAGCATGGAATCTCAACCCATTCCAATGAACTTCTTCATTCTCCTGAAGAGGCCCTTTTTTTCTTCCAGCGGCATCAGCGGCACGGTGTCTCCGAGCATGCGGCGGGCGATATTGCGGTATGCGATCGCTGCGCGGGAGCCGGGATTCATTACCGTCGGTTCTCCCGCATTCGCCGCCTTGATCACATATTCGTCGTCCGGGACGATGCCAAGCAGATCGATGGCAAGCACCTGGCAAATTTCGTCGATGCCAAGCATTTCCCCTCTTTTTACCATATTGGCGCGAATGCGGTTGATAATCAGCTTCGGCTGGCCGATCCGGTGGTTTTCCAGCAGCCCGATGATCCGGTCCGCATCACGGACGGCCGCGTTCTCCGGAGTCGTGACCACGATCGCCTGGTCCGCCCCGGCCACGGCGTTTTTGAAGCCCTGCTCGATTCCGGCCGGGCAGTCGATGATGACGTAGTCAAAGTCTTTTTTCAATTCCACAACCATCTCCTTGACCCCGTTCTCCGAGACCGAATCCTTGTCCCGGGTCTGCGCGGCCGGAAGAAGATACAATTCGTCGAACCGCTTGTCCTTGATCAGCGCCTGGGCAAGCCGGCATCGTCCCTCGGCGACATCGACCAGATCATAGATGATCCGGTTCTCCAAACCCATGACCACATCCAGGTTGCGCAGTCCGATATCCGTGTCTACCATGCACACTTTTTTCCCCTGCAGCGCGAGCGCCGTCCCGATATTGGCCGAGGTCGTCGTTTTGCCGACGCCGCCTTTGCCCGAAGTGATCACGATTGCCTCACCCATATGGTCTCACCCCTTGAAACGGTATAATTCCGGTCTGACGCGGTACAAATGCTGGATTTTGTCGATTTCCATCTTGCCGTCCTGGATATATGCGAATTCCATATAGGTCTCATCCACTCCCCATTCGTCCGGCGGCCTGCTGATGAACCCGGCGATGCGCAGCTGCGTCGGTCTCATATGGGATGCGGAGATGATCGCCTTCTCGTTTCCCTCCGCCCCCGCGTGAGCCATTCCCCGCAAGGATCCCATCACGAAGATGTCGCCGGTGCAGATCAGGCTGCCGCCCGGATTCACGTCTCCCAGATAAAGCAGGTTCCCCTCATGGGTCACAGTCTGGCCGGAACGGACAATGCCTTTCATCACGGTAATTCCGTTCCCTTCGCTCCCGAAAGGGGCGGGTTCCGGCGCCATGCTTTCAATCGAGCGGATAATCAGATTTTGCTGCTGTCCGATCAGCTGGCGGATCGACTCCTTCTGTTCTTCTGTCGCAATCCGGTTGCCGAGCTTGACCTGGACCCGTATCGTCGGTCCGGATAAAATCTGCTGGTGCGTTTTTTCCAGTTTATGCTGCAGCTCTCCTAGCACCTCGGAGAACGGGCAATCGTCGTCCAGCACAAAGACGAGGCCGTCCTTCACCCCTTTTATGGTTACAAGATGTTTTGCCGCAGTCATGAAGCATCCAACCCCCCACCCCATACAATTCGGTTCTCCAGTCCCAATCTCCTTCTTTGCCGGCCGGATAACGCTACTCATCGGGATCTTCCGCCGCAACGGCCCGGCGATCCGCGAGTTTGCGGAACGGCACGTAAATCAGCAGGGCAAAAAGCGCATTGAGCAGAACGCTGGGGAGGATGGCATGGGTAAGTACCCATTCAAAGGGAGTCTGAAGCAGGTTAAACAGCCGGTAAACTCCGTAATGAACCATCTGAAACAGAAAATCGCCGAGAGCGGCAAGAAACAGGCTGCTGACGATCTGCAGATGCGGCCGCCGGAAAGCCAGCCCGATCAGATAGGCGGTAAGACCCATGCTAAACGAATAGGAACCCAGCATCGGGCCGTAGACCATATCGTGCAGCATGCCGAACGACAGGCCGTACACCAACGCCAAATGCCGGTTGATATACATTGCCAGATAAAGAATAACAACCAGAACAAAATCGGGAGCGACCAGCACCCGGCTCTGCCAAACGGCCGGCAGCAGCCAGGGCAGGACCGATCCCTCCAGAATGAACAAAGCAAGCAGAATCAGTGTGATCCAGGTCCTTCTCATGCTTCACCTCAATTCGGGCATTTCGACCACAAAAACTTCCTTCAAATGCTCGAAACTGGAAAAGGGTTTGATCATCGCCTTATAAGTAATGCCGAATTCCCCGACTTCCTTGGAAACGACCTTGCCGACCTCAATACCGGCGGGAAATACCTGACCGAGGCCGGAAGTCACCACGGTATCCCCTTCCGCGATCGGGTCGGTTTGCGGAATCTTGGTCATGACCAGCATGCCGGTTTCCGGATCAAATTTTTCAATAATGCCGAATGAGTCCTCTTTGCCCTGAACGGTAACCGCGATTGCTTTCGATTCGTTCGTGGCGTCGTTAATGTCTGAAAGCAGCTGAACATTGGTATAAAAATCGGAAACCTGCACCGTACGGCCGAGAAGCCCGCTCGTCGACACGACGGCCATGTTCTCGCGGATCCCGTCTTTGGCGCCCAGATTGATGGTAACGGTACGATTGTAGGGGTCGGGGCTCAGCGAAACGACCTGGGCGATCCGATATCGATAGTGGTTGGCTTCCTTCTGCCGTTCGGTAAAAGCCAGTTCCTCCTTGAGGCGCTTGTTCTCCGATTCCAACTGGTTGAGCAGCGCCGTATCCCGCGCATACTGGCTCAGAGTCTGGCGCAGGACCCGATTCTCCTGGTAAACCGTCCGCAGTTCGCGCACATCCTCAAACAAGCCCGCTATATATCGAGCGGGCTTGTAGAACAAACCTTGGGTCCAGGAAATTGTGTCCTTCAATGCTTTCTCCGGCCAGATCATCTTCGCCCGCCCCAGGGTCAGGCCCATCAGGGCGATAAAAAAGATAAGGCCGATCATCAGTATGAACAGCCGTTTATTCCCCAAAAATTTAAACACCGGAACACCTTCTAAAATATCGTTAGTTATCTATCTCCTCGACCTGCCGGTCAAACCGTTTCTCGATTTGAACAGATGGATATTTTCCAGTGCGCGGCCGGTTCCGACGGCTACGCAGTCCAGCGGGTTTTCCGCCACCAGCACGGGCATGCCCGTCTCACGCGCCAGAAGACGATCCAGATTGCGCAGCAGCCCTCCCCCTCCCGTAAGGACGATGCCGCGGTCCATAATGTCGGCCGCAAGCTCGGGGGGGCACTTCTCCAGCGTTACCTTGACCGCATCGACAATGCTGCTCACCGTGTCATACAAAGCTTCGGAAATTTCGTCGGAGGTGACCGTCAAGGTTTTGGGCAGTCCTGTGACCAAATCCCGGCCGCGGATTTCAAAATGTTCCGGCGTTTCCATCGGAAGCGCGGACCCGATCTCCATCTTGATCTGCTCCGCGGTCCGCTCCCCGATCATCAGATTATAGGTCTTCTTGATGTATTGAGTGATGGCCTCATCCATCTCGTCACCGGCAATCCGGATCGACTTGTCGGTAACGATACCGCCAAGCGAAATGACAGCCACCTCGGTCGTACCGCCTCCGATATCGACTACCATGCTGCCGGTCGGCTCCCATACGGGCAGGTCTG
>Ga0310822_100941_pt1 | contig 12472 bp, 8 predicted proteins | sample P4_ome_2_FD_201313 | JGI IMG/M metagenome (GOLD analysis project Ga0310822, IMG submission 201313) | Sorghum-adapted microbial communities from Joint BioEnergy Institute, Emeryville, California, United States - P4_Day56_Rep2 | ecosystem: Engineered > Bioreactor > SSF (Solid state fermentation) >... | reverse complement strand
ATCCTCCCGCGATCATTACGTCAGCTTCCCCGCGTTGAATCGCACGGAATGCATCACCAATCGCGTTCGCTCCGGAAGCGCAGGATAGGACGGTACACGCGTTAATTCCCTTTGCGCCAAGGGCAATTGAGACCTGGCTGGAAGCCATATTGCATATAACGGTTGTGGTTGCAAACGGATACAAATTCGTATACCCGCCTTCCTGCAGGCTTCGGCAGCTTTCTTCAAAGCTCTCGATACCACCGATTGCGGTACCAAACCAGACACCGACCCGCTCATAGGGAACATCTTTTCCAATTGAAATTTCGGCATCATTTACGGCCATAAGAGATGCAGCGACCGCGTACTGGGCGAACCGATCCATGCGGTGTCTGTCATTGACTTTCATGTAGTTAGAGAGATCAAACTGTTTGACTTCAGCCGCTGTCTTTGCAGAAAAGTTTGTGCAGTCAAATCTTGTGAGAGGACCGATTCCCGACACGCCGTTTCTGGCTGCCTGCCATGTTTCTTGTACTGAGTTTCCTAACGGAGTAACCGCTCCCATTCCTGTAACCACTACTCGCTTCATCTCATGCATTCTCCCTCTTTAATTTTCATTGTCCATTTCTCGATGTGTCCGACCCTATTATACACGGAAAAATGTGTAAGCCGATACTCTGTATTTACAAATTATTCGAAAATTTATATATTCAATACGGCTTTATACCTTATAATGTAAAAAGGCGTAGGTACGACAGCAAAGATGAAGTTTCGTTTTATAAAGAGAGTGAGGATGAGATGGATTACATGGAGAATGTTGCCGATTTCCTAAGTCGACATTCAGAATCATTGGTGGAAGAATGGCGGAAGCAAGTTTTGGTTTCAATCGGAGATCCTTTTCAAGAAAAAATATTTGAAAACGGAATGAAAATGTATCAATTGATTATTGGTAGATTGCGTAATGAATATGATGAGAAAACGATAGAAGTGCTGGCATGCAGGGTTGCAGAGGAAAGAATAGAAGCGAATATCAATATCGGAGAATTCGTCTATAACGTAAATATTGGGAGAAGCGAAATTTTTAAGTATTTGAGCATGGTGGAGATGAGTCTTGAGAGTCTGCAGCCTGCCATTAATCAAATAAATGAATGTTTTGATCTTTTCTTGTACCATGCTGTTTCCCACTATACCGAGTTGAAAGATAAAATGATTGAGGAAAAGTCGACTTTTATTAATGCGACTCATCAAGATCGACTATCTCTGCTCGGACAAATGACATCCAGTCTCATTCATGAGTTCCGTAATCCTCTTACTTCTGTTAAGGGATTTATTAAGTTATTGGCCAAAGAATACCCTGATATGAAATACATTGATATTATTTCAAGCGAGCTGGAACAACTTAATTTCCGGGTATCACAATTTTTAATGCTTTCTAAAAAAGAAATAGCAGGAAAAGAAAAGCAGGCTTTTTATATGGATAAATTAATTGACGAAGTAACGGACTTTCTTTATCCCAGTCTTCTTACCAATCAAATCAATTTATCAAAAGACATTCACCATAATGTTATGTTTTATGGCTATTTTGATGAAATAAGACAAGTTCTTATCAACATTTTATTTAATGCGATCGATGCGCTGTATGTGATAGAAGAGGAAAGAAATATTGACATTTCTTTAAAAGAATCTCCGGGAGAGATTATACTATCGATTTCAAACAATGGACCTATCATTGATGAAGTTTCCTTGCATACGATCTTTGAACCTTTTGTCACTACGAAAGAGCTGGGAACGGGTTTGGGGCTCTTTGTTTGTAAGCAAATTATAGAGAAGCACGGAGGATCTATTTCTATTCATTCCGAGAAAAAAATCACCACTTTTTCTATTCATTTGCTGAGTGAAAAAGACGGCTTTTCAGTTGTAAAGGAACAGGGGGAATGTCGTATGGAGATTTGATAGAGAAACAGTAAGAGTGTAGAGAAGAGACCTTTGATTTTCATGTGCTCAAAGGTCTCTTCTTTGTAGTGCAGCACTTGATATCGGCGATCGATAGGGAATTATTCTGCTTCTAATTTTTTTAAAGGCTTTTCTGCCGGCCCCTCCACTACGCTGCCGTTTATTGAAAATCTTGAGCCATGACATGGACAATCCCACGTCCGCTCTCCGCTGTTCCATTCCAGCTCACAGCCCATATGGGTGCAGGTAGTATCGACAATATGCAGACTTCCCTTATCGTCTCGATAAGCGCCGGCTCTTTTTCCATTCACAGTAACGACGGCGCCTTCGTCGTTAGACAGGTCTTCAGGCCTGCCATTAACGATCTCTAGCTTGCCTTGGATCAAATGTTTTGCCACATCGGCATTTTGCGTTATGAAATTTTTAATACTGGGATCAGCATTAAATCTTGATGGTGTATAAAGCCCGCTGTAGGGATTCTCTTTCTTCATAATTAAATCACGTATCAGCAGGGCGGCAGCCGTTCCGTTGGTCATGCCCCATTTCCTGTAGCCGGTTGCCACAAATATATTCGGGTGGCTGGATGTGATGTGTCCGATATAAGGGATTTTGTCCAATGTAACCAGGTCCTGAGCAGACCAGCGGTACGGTATTTCTTTTATGCCGAAGGTTTCGGCACTGAAGGCTTCCAGGGCCTCATAGTGCTTTATCGTACTTATTCCTTGTCCCGTTTTATGACCTTCACCGCCGATCAGCACAAGCTTTTCCCCGTTCATCATTGTATAGCGGAGTGAGCGTTTTGGCTCTTCCGCACTTAAATACATACCGCCGGAATAGTCTTTTTCTGTTTTAACCCCAAGCACATAGGAGCGAGCGGCATACATTCTTGAAAAATAAAAGCCAGCTCCATCGTAGAATGGGAAATGGGAGCATGATAGTACATAATCGCACATAATTTTGTGTCCGTCTCTTGTTATCACTCTCGGCTGATTTCCTTCTTCTACATCTATGGCAGTAGTATTCTCGTATATGGCACCGCCTGCGCGGGTAATCCACTGAACAAGATGGGCTAAATATTTAAGAGGATGAAATTGTGCCTGATTTTTCATTACGATAGCCGCTTTGGTTTGCAGAGGAAGAGGAGTGCTGTTTACGTATACACTGTTGATTTTGAGTTTTTCATAGGCCGTAAATTCATTATTTACTTTCGTTATATACTGCTCGGAATTCGTATAGATATAAGCATCTTCCTCAGTGAAATCACAGTCGATTTTATTTTCAGTGACGAGGCTTCTTATAAACTGTAAGGCGTCATTGTTGGCTTCGTAATAAAGTTTCGCCTGTTCCTCTCCTACGTTCTGTATTAACTCATCGTAGATGATGTCATGCTGGGCGGTTATTTTGGCGGTTGTGTGGCCTGTTGTACCGTTCAAGATAGAGCCGGCATCTATGAGTGCGACTTTTACTCCTTCTTTTGTAAGCAAATAGGCTGCCGTGATTCCTGAAATTCCCCCGCCAATGATTGCCGCATCAACTTTTATGTCCTCAGTCATTTTAGAAAACGACGGAAGCTCTATGGAGTCTCGCCAATACGGTTCCGGAAATTGCGGCATCCTTCCTGTCGATAGGTTATTTTCGAACATGCATTCTCCTCCTGTTATTGATTTTCGTCTTTAATAATGTATCCAATAAATTGAAAATCATTTATGTATAGCTACCCGTAAACATTTGTGGATCGTCACATTTTAACCTACCTTTACCCGGCATCATATTCTAGGATAGCGGAAGCACGGATAAAGGAGGGGAACCATATTGATTAGAGCCAGAATAGGAGACGACACATATCAATTGTATGGGGAGTTAGAGACGTATTTTCTTCCGTTCCGGCATCATATTATCGGGATAGACCAAACTTTCCTTTCTCCATATGGGAAAAAGCGAATCATATATGCTGACTGGACTGCGAGCGGGCGTCTGTATCGCCCGATTGAATCTAAGATCTGCGACGAATTCGGGCCGTTCCTTGCCAACACGCATACTGAATCAAACATTACAAGCTCCGTTACGACGGCGGCGTATAAACAGGCGCAGAAGATTATAAAGGAGCATGTAAATGCCGATGAACACGACATACTGATCATGGACGGTTCCGGAATGACGGCGGTTGTAAATAAGCTGCAGCGAATGTTGGGATTGCGTCTGCCGACGCAGGTAAAAGATAAGATGCACATTCCTGAAGAACACCGTCCCGTTATTTTTGTGACGCATATGGAACATCATTCCAATCATCTTTCCTGGTTGGAAACGATAGGAGAGGTCGTCATCGTCGAGCCTGATACAAGCGGAATGGTCAGTGTGGAACGGCTGGAACAATTGCTTCATAAATATCGTGACCGTAAACGGAAGATTGGTTCCTTTACCGCTTGTTCGAACGTTACGGGGATTCAAACGCCGTATTATCAACTGGCGAGGAAGATGCATGATTACGGCGGCATTTGTTTTGTCGATTTTTCAGCTTCAGCTCCTTATGTGGATATCGATATGCATCCTAAATCCCCTCTTGAAAAGCTCGACGGAATTTTCTTTTCTCCCCATAAATTTTTGGGAGGACCCGGCTCAAGCGGTGTACTGATTTTTGACTCAAGGTTGTATTTAAGTAAAATTCCTGATAAGCCGGGAGGCGGAACGGTCCTGTGGACGAATCCGTGGGGCGGGCATCAATATAGCCCGGATATAGAGGGCAGAGAGGACGGCGGCACGCCGGGAATACTGCAGGCCATTAAAGCAGCTTTGTGCATAAAGCTCAAAGAGCAAATGGGTACCGAAAATATGCTGTGTCGCGAGAAAGAGATGCTGGATATTCTGATTCCCGGTATGGAAAAGATTCCGGGACTGCATATACTTGACGGGCATCTTACGGAGAGATTGGGGATTGTTTCGTTTTTTATAGAGGATATTCATTATAATCTGATTGTCAAATTATTAAATGACCGATTCGGATTTCAAGTGCGGGGAGGATGTTCCTGCGCCGGAACATATGGCCACTATTTGTTTGATATTGATCAGGACATGTCTCACACGATTACGGAACAGATTAACCAGGGCGATTTCTCTGCTAAGCCGGGCTGGGTACGCTTCTCGATTCATCCTACGATGACGAATCAGGAAATCTATGAATTCATTCGGGCCATAAGAATGATTGCTGGTAATATCGAGGAATGGAAAAAAGATTACATGTATGATTGTAAAACTAACGACTTTTATTATGTGGGGGATAAAGAAGTAAGTACGGAGTAATGTAAATCATGCCCGGCGGATAATGCGTCGGGCATGATTTCGCAGATACGACTCCGGTTACTTCGGCCAACGCTTGCCCCGGTAAGGGGCAAGCGCCTTGTTTGCACATTGTAGGATGGTTTTACTGTTACTCCATCATTTGTACAAGCTTCCTCGAGAGCAGCAGCAGGATGAGTCCCAGTCCAATAGCAAGTCCGCCAATGATACCGAATACTTCGAAGTATCCTAATGATTCGGTAGTAGCAGCCAACTGGCCGCCTAAAATATTGGCAACGCCTGTGCCCGATAACCACACGCCCATGAGAAGCGATACAAGTTTTACCGGGGCAATCTTACTTACCATGGATAAGCCTATCGGTGACAGGAATAATTCACCGAGCGTATGAAGAAGGTATGTGAATACGATAAACAACAGATTCGCTTTATATCCTGCGCTCTCATCGCTGCCGGTTTGCATCACGGCGATGAGCAGCACCATGTAGCCGAGACCGAGCAGAATCATGCCGAGCGCCATTTTCGTCGGAACTTTCATGTCTCCTTGTTCCCGCTGGGAAAGCTTAACCCACAGCATGGAAATGATAGGGGCAAGAAGAATGATAAATAATGGGTTCAGTGATTGGAACCATGAAGTTGGTACCAGCCAACCTCCCACGCTTCTGTCTATAAACTTATCCGTATACAGGGTTAGCGAGCTCCCTGCTTGCTCAAAGCCTGCCCAGAAGAAAATAACGAAGGCGGTCAGTATAAAAATAACAGCCGTTCTTTGTTTTTCTTTCTTTGTCAGCGGTGCATTCGTCGCTTTTTGATTCTTTGCGGCCGCAGCGGGTTTGCCTGTCGGTTTCTTTCCGATATCACCCAAATAGCGGTTGCCCAATAGGTTAAACAGAATCTGACCGATAATCATACCGATAGAGGCGGCCAAAAAGCCGTATTTGAATCCATATTGCACGACTCCGTTGACTGTCGTTCTGAAGTAGTCTTCTGCCAGGTAGCCGCATACAAGCGGGGCGAATAAAGCGCCTACGTTAATGCCCATATAGAAAATTGTAAAAGCGGCGTCTTTTCGACCGTCGTTCGGTCCGTACAATTCTCCGACAAGGGTAGAAATGTTCGGTTTAAAGAAGCCGTTCCCGACAATCAATAAAAGCAATCCTAAGTATAAAGCCCATTTGCTTTGATCGGCAAAAAGAACAAAGTTGCCGATTGCCATCGTGATACCGCCGATTGTAATCGCCAATCTTCTGCCCAGGAATCTATCTGACAGATAACCGCCGAGAATTGGGGTAAAATAAACAGCTCCTGTAAAGAATCCATAAAGACTTAATGCGAAGCCTTCGTCAAAGCCAAGGCCTCCGCTAACCAGTGACGTTGTGAGATACAGAACCAGAATGCCGCGCATTCCGTAGTAGCTAAAGCGTTCCCATAATTCTGTAAAAAACAGCAGATACAGGCCCGGAGGATGCTTTTTGCTTTGTTGCTGCACGTCCGGGTGCTGCATTTTTGAAACTGCTTCCATGTTGTTGCCTCCTGATGTAATAAATCTCGAAGTACTCAATTATTCTAATTTAGAAAATATTTAACGTCAAGAAAATTAGGGCGAAAAAAACATTGTTAATCAATAATTTGGCAACAAGTGATTATATATAATTATAGAAAATAACCACAAAAACGTTGTGATTTTTTATTGATTAATAAATTAAAATTTAGCATAGACCCGGCGTTTGTGGCTTTCCGCAAAAGAAACCTGCCTTGCTAAGTGAAATAATAGTATTGGTTTATTTTTTAAAAACAATTGACAATTGCAACAATTTAGCATTACTATAAGAGAAATCATTCATACTTTATTCTTATCGAGAGCGGCGGAGGGACTGGCCCGATGAAGCCCGGCAACCCCCATGTCCTTTATAAAGGTCAGGAAGGTGCCAAATCCAGCAGGATATTTTGTCATCCTGGAAGATAAGGACGGACACGCAAACATGCCTCTTTATCTTCTTCAGATAAAGAGGCTTTTTATTAGTGTAGGAAAGTATATGTTGCTTTACAGTGATAAAGCAACATATACTTTCCCTCCATCCGTAAACCAGGAAAAACTCGCGAGGCGTGTGCCGACCGTTGCTTTTTCCGTGTGGAGCGTGGGGCCCGAAGGGAGAAAAAGCCCGGCAACTGTCTTCCTCTTCGAGATACCCGGATGTTTTGCCGGTCCGATCGAAGGGTCACAAAGCGACCGTTTGTCTTCGATGTGGAAAAAGGACGAGCGGCACCGCCCGCGAGTTTTTCTTAATTTCTGTGAAAATCATGAAGAAAGAAGGAAGGGGAAGAGGAAATGAGATCCAGGGAAGAAAAAGGCCTTCGCCTTTTTCCACATTGAAATCCTCTCCTCGTTCTCTTCTCTCTTCCCTTCGTACCACAAAAGTTAGCTTCTCTCCCATCATTTTTATGACGGGGTTGCGGCTGAAAAGTTATATATGAATATAGGTAATCTCTTATCAAGAGCGGTGGAGGGACTGGCCCGATGAAACCCGGCAACCATTAGGCAAAATTTACGTTTTGCTTAAACGGTGCCAATGCCTGCGGAACGATGGTTCCTGTCGATAGGAGAGTGTGGTGAACTTCTGCATACAAACACTCTCTGCGACGGAGAGTGTTTTATTTTTTATTTTATAACGGAGAGTCGAATGGGGGAAGAACATGAACATTGAGACTTTGCTTGTCCGAGCAGGAGTGGAAAGAGATAGCACGACTGGCGCGATTAGTACACCGATTTATCAAAGTGCCACATTTCAACATCCGGAACTGGGGGTGAGCACAGGATACGATTATTCCCGCACTGCCAATCCGACCCGAACGGCGCTGGAGGAAGCGATCGCGGCTCTCGAGCAAGGCGCGCGAGGCTTCGCTTTTTCTTCCGGGATGGCCGCGATTACAACCGTGCTGTTTTTGTTTAAGCCGGGAGATCACCTTGTCGTATCCGAAGATTTATACGGAGGAACATATCGGTTGCTTGCACAGGTGTTTTCCGAATTCGGCATTCAGGCAAGTTTTGTTGATACCTCCTGTACGAAGGAGATAGAAGCAGCGATACGTCCGGATACACGGGCCTTATTTATCGAAACGCCAACTAATCCGCTGATGAAAATTACCGACCTGGAAAAGGCGGTTGTACTTGCCCGTACATATGGCCTGCTTACCATTATCGATAATACATTCATGACACCCTACCTGCAGCGGCCGCTCACATACGGCGCGGACATTGTGCTTCACAGCGCAACGAAATATTTGGGCGGGCATAATGATACGGTAGCCGGCCTCGTAGTTACACGGGATGCAGAGCTTGGCGAGCGTATCGGTTTGCTGCAGAATGCCTGTGGAGCGATCCTTGGACCGCAGGATGCCTGGCTTATCCTACGCGGCCTTAAAACGCTCGCGATACGGATAGAGAAGCAGCAGCAAAACGCTCTCGCGATTGCCGAATGGCTGCAGCGGCATCCGGCGGTAGAGACGGTGTACTATCCGGGACTGTCCGGACACCCGAACCGAGAAGTCGCTGAGAGGCAGGCATCGGGCTTTGGCGGGATGCTTTCTTTTTCGGTTCATGACCCTGATATTGTCCCACATGTATTAAAAAATGTAAAAGTTATCACGTTTGCTGAAAGTTTAGGCGGTGTGGAAAGTCTCATTACGTTTCCTGCGCGCCAAACGCATGCGGATATACCGGAAGAAGTAAGAGAACATCTCGGGATTACGGACCGGCTGCTGCGGTTGTCTGTCGGGATTGAGAACGCGAACGACTTAATTCTGGATTTAGAGGAGGCGCTTTATGTTAAAAAATAACCAGAAAACGCACGCATCATTCGGAACTCGTCTTGTTCACGCGGAGCCGGTAGATGAGAGGCATCACGGAGCGCTCAGCATGCCCATTTACCAGGTGTCGACATTTCATCAATTCTCGCTTTCAGAGCCGGGCCGCTATGATTATTCCCGTTCAGGAAATCCGACCCGTGAAGCGCTGGAACAAGCAATCGCCGACCTCGAAGGCGGTTACGCGGGCTTTGCGTTTTCTTCCGGAATGGCTGCCATTTCCTCCGTCTTCTGTCTCTTTAAGACAGATGATGAAATCTTGCTCTCAGATGATATCTACGGCGGGACCTACCGGGCGATTACGAAGCTATTTCCCCGTTTTGGTATTCAGGCGAAATTTGTGAATACAACCGATATCAATGCTGTGCGAGACGCGATTACCCCGGCGACGCGCGCCGTGTTTTTGGAGAGTCCGTCCAATCCGCAGATGAATATTACCGACATTGAGGCCGTATGCCGACTAGCCAAACAGCACAATCTGCTTACCATCGTAGACAATACGTTTATGACCCCTTACCTGCAGCAACCGCTTCGGTTAGGAGCGGATATTGTGGTGCACAGCGCCACCAAGTATATTGGCGGTCACAGCGATGTTGTAGGCGGATTGGTAGTCGCGGCCGAAAAAGAGCTGGCCGAGGAAATCGGATTTATTCAGAATGCGTTCGGTGCCATTCTCGGCCCGCAGGATTCCTGGCTTTTACTGCGCGGATTGAAAACATTGAAAGTGCGCATGGACCAGCATGAAAAAAGTGCGCGGCGAATAGCGGAATGGCTAGACAATCATTCGGCGGTAGAGCGTGTATATTATCCAGGATTAGCCCATCATCCCGGCCATGAATTGGCGGCTGTTCAGGCGGCAGGCTTCGGGGGAATTATTTCGTTCTCCCTTCGCAATGTGGAGCAAGTGGAAAGCTTTTTGAATCAAATTACGCTGCCGGCCATCGCGGTTAGCCTTGGAGCGGTAGAGAGTATTGTCACCTATCCCGCACGGATGTCGCACGCCAGCATTCCGGAAGCGAAGCGCAAGCAGATGGGTGTGACGGATACGCTGCTGCGGTTATCGGTAGGGCTTGAGGAGCCGGATGATTTAATTCATGATTTTGAGCAGGCTTTCCGATGTATGGGCTTTGCATCATCGGATGTACGGACATACGGGAATATCTCTGTTTCCAAATAAAAAAAGCTGCCCGACGGTTTTTACCGCTGCGGCAGCTTTCTTGCGTTTTACTAGATTTTTTTCTCGAAATGCTGGTAGTCTTTCGAGCTTTTCCATTCTCCGCCCCAGATCCAGCCTCGTTTCTTGAACGCGTTATAACACGCATCGCCCTTTACGATCATTCCTTTTCGAACCACCTTCCGATTTGCGTATGCTTTGGCGGTAGCCGGGCTCACGTTGCTGCCGGCAACGTGCGGATTTTGCAGCGGGTTAATATCGATAGCCATGCCATAGCTATGGTTTGAAAGTTTGTTCTTGCCCGCAACCGTTCTCGTGTTAAAAGCGGAAGTATTGTTAGCTTTCATTGATAAATCGTCCGATCCTTTGTATTCATCCACAAGTCGGATTTTATCGATTGGATAGCGTTTCTTATACAGTTCCTCAAAAATTTCAGATACATCCTTCGCCAGCTTTTTATGAACGATAAGCTCTCCCTGGTGTTCTTTGTTGTCAAACCCTATGTAGCGTACTTTTACATAAGATAAGTCATTCATCTTAACAGGTGTTTTCTTATTGAAAGAAATACCCATAATTTTGCGCTGTATGCTGGCCGGAACGCTGCCATAACTTACGGTAGCCGCCGCTGTAACCTTACCTCCGGTAGTAGTGGTGGTAGCGGCCGGAGCTGCGAAAGTTGCTCCTCCTGCCAGCAGTGTCAGTATACAGGTGAAAGCAAGCCTTTCGTAAAAGCGCTTCATTATACGTCACCTCCTGCATTCATAAGCCAAGTATAGCACGGAAAACCAGGGGATAAATGTAACTATGGAAATAAATTCTAACATTTAAGGAAATAGAAGACGGACAGTAATGATGAAAAATACCATATATTTCTTCTTTATAAATACCGTTATTCCCTTTATTTAGGTTGCTAAAAACGAACATATGTACTATAATGAGAACATAAGTTCTTATATGAATAGAGTTTCCCGCCGCGTCTTGTGAAAGCACCCAGGAAAGGGGAAAATCGTATGAGTATCGAAAACATAGCACAGTCGTTAGAAATTGAACTGCCTGATTCCTATAAGCAGCAGATTATGGAGAAGGAGCGCTGGCTAAAGCTGGCGGACGCTCCGTTCCCGTACCGTCATTATAAAGTAAACGATGATGGAAATATTTATATCTCACAGCAGTGCATTGCAGACAGAAACGCACTGTTATTCGAACAATTTCAATATGAAGCGGAAGATGCCCGGGTAAATACGGATACATGGTGCGTGGGTGTATGGGTTAAAGTGCGTGCCGTTATTAATGGCAAAGAACACAGCGTACGTCAGTACGGCGTACATACTGTCAGCAAGCTTCGCGGGGAAGCCAAACCCGGCGGTGACGCGCTGGAGCAAGCGATTAAATCCGCGGTATCTGACGGAATGAAGAAGTGCAGCTCCTGGTTAGGGGTTGCCGCACACATTTATCGGGGTGAAGTAATTTCCATCCGGGCAAATCGGGACAAAGACGGGCAACCGCAGAGCAGGTTCTATATCCAGAATCTTGAGAAGTTCGGTCTTTCAGAGTATGAGTATAAATACGGAATCCCGGTACTGCCTGATTCATTTAAGGTGTTTTACGAGAAGATGGGTTGGACGGACGGAATCTTCTATTCGGATGTATTTGACTTTAAAGACAAGCATTCCGTTAGCCGGGACGAATCCAGAAAGGCAGAAAGAAACCAGGAAAGATCTGAAGAAGAGATCGGTTCAGAGAATCCGGCTTTCATTAACGAGATGCAGGCCAATTATTTGCGCAGTCTCATCCACGATTTTAACGGGAACGCTCAGGAAAGAGATATCGTACAGGCGATTATCGCCTATCTTCTGAAACGGGAAGTTGATGTCGTGAAAGAAGCGGAAGATCTCGGCAAACGGTTTACTACGGTTGACGCTTTGCCGTCCGTACATTTCACGTCCGTGCATCGTTACTTTAAGCAATTGCGAAAGACACGACTGGGAAATACTGAAGAGAAATCGGCGTAAGCATCCTAAAAAAACACAAAAGGAGGTATCAGTATGCTGAACAGAGTAGTTTTGCTCGGACGATTAACGAAAGACCCGGAACTGCGCTATACGCGTGCGCCACGTTTTGCCTAACCAATCATAGATTGGGAAAAGCAACGGGCTAGAAATTCTAGTCAAGAACTCTGTTTCTGAAATCTTCCGTGAAACTCGGAAGCCG
>Ga0310822_100937_pt1 | contig 12511 bp, 12 predicted proteins | sample P4_ome_2_FD_201313 | JGI IMG/M metagenome (GOLD analysis project Ga0310822, IMG submission 201313) | Sorghum-adapted microbial communities from Joint BioEnergy Institute, Emeryville, California, United States - P4_Day56_Rep2 | ecosystem: Engineered > Bioreactor > SSF (Solid state fermentation) >... | reverse complement strand
TTGATTTGGATGCACGTGCCATTATTACCGCTACGGAAAGCGGTCATACGGCGCGTATGGTATCGAAATTCCGCCCGAAAGCGCCGATTATCGCTGTTACGCCGCATCCGCGCGTTTGCCGCAAGCTAGCGCTTGTATGGGGCGTAATCTCGCTGCACAGTGAAGCGACGGAGAGCACGGATGAAATGCTCGACATTTCCGTCCGCACCGCCGTCCTCTCCGGTGTTGTGAAACGCGGAGACCTGGTGATTATTACAGCCGGTGTACCGGTGCGCGAACCGGGAACCACCAACCTGCTGAAAGTGCATATTGTAGGTGACGTCGTGGCGCGCGGGCAGGGCATCGGCCATAATACTGCCACCGGCAGGGTATTGAAAGTGAAGGACGGAAATGAGATTCCACCTGAGGACGGCTCAAATTATATCGTAGTTGCCAGGGCGACGGACCGTGATATGATGTCGCTGATTGAGAAAGCAAGCGCATTGGTAGTCGAAGAGGGTGGCCTGACGTCCCATGCCGCGGTAGTGGGGCTAAATCTTGGTATTCCTGTTGTGGTGGGCGTAGCGAACGCAACTCGGGTATTCGCCGATGGAGATGAAGTAACGGTCGACCCGTCGAGCGGACGCATTTATGCCGGATTTGCCCGAATTCTATAAATAACGGAGAAACGGTGGATAGATATGAACGACACAGAGAAGTGGTTTGAGACAACTGTGCGGGTTCGTTACCAGGAGACGGACCAGATGCAGGTTGCGTATCATGCTAATTATTTGGTGTGGTTCGAGGTAGGAAGAACGGAGATGATCCGCCAGATGGGATTCTCTTATCGGCGGTTTGAAGATTTGGGGTTCATGCTTCCCGTAACGGAAGCGAACGTAAAGTATAAGCAGGCTGCCCGTTATGACGATGAACTTACAGTGCGGACAAAAGTTATCCGTTGCGAGGGCGTGCGTCTACTGCTCGGATATGAAGTGCTTCGGCTTCCCGAAGGTGAGTTGCTGGCGTCGGGTGAGACGCATCATGTGTGGACATCCACCGACCTAAAGCCAGTTCGTCTGGAAAAACGGATGCCGGAACTCTATACGTTAATGAAACAATACGAATGGTAGATGGAAGGGGGAAGAAGGTATGCTGCGCGTGCTAATTGTGCTACTCCTGCTTATACCGGTACTGGAAATCTGGCTGCTGATGGCTACGGGAAAGGCAATCGGCTGGGTCCCTACGCTATTGTTATGCATTCTGACCGGAGTAACGGGAGCCTGGCTTGCCAGACGGCAGGGACTACAGTTTTTCCGGCTGGCGCAGCTGCAGCTAAGCCGCGGGGAGATGCCCGGAGAAGTTATTCTGGACGGGATTTTCGTATTCATGGGCGGTCTTCTTCTCCTGACACCCGGATTTTTCACGGATTTTCTTGGTTTTTCCCTGCTCATTCCGTATACACGCGGGATTGCCAGGCTATGTACCAAGCGATGGTTGGACAAGAAAATTCGTAATGGTCAATTCAATGTATTTACGTTCAACCGGTTTAACCGATTCTAATCAAAAAAGCTTACGGCCCAGGCTGTAAGCTTTTTTGATTTCATCTTAATTATTGCTTCATTTTTTCTGTTTTTTATGGCTTTTATATAGGCGGGGTTCCCTTAATAAATGTCCAAACATCCCGGAAGATTCCCGCGTTTCTTAGAGCATTCATTACTACGAGCAGCACAGGTCCGAGAATGAGACCGAGGAATCCGAATAACTTGAGTCCCACGAACAGCGCGATCAACGTAAGAAGCGGGTCAAGACCTACATTCGTAGCGACAATTTTCGGTTCTGTGATCTGCCGCTGGACAATCACGATAGCATACAGAATAGAAAGCCCGATAACCAGACGAAAATCCCCCTCGAAACCTGCATACGCAATCCAGGGAACGAACACGGCGCCTGTTCCTAAATATGGCATCAGATCGACCAGCCCGGTTAAAAGCCCGATCGAAACTGCATAGGGTACGCCTAGAATCAAGAGCCCGATAATTACAATGGCTGCCGTAATTGAAATGAGCGTAACTTGAGCCTTAATGAAGCCGAGGAGCGCTTTACGCAAATCATCCGCGACACCAGATGCTTTACTTACATATTCGGCCGGAATGGCGCTTTTCGTTTTGGCTATGATTTTATGGTAGTCCTTGCTGATGAAAAAAGCCGATAATACTGAAATAACCAGCACTGTGGCAGTGTTCGGGATGGAACTTAGCAGATGGCTGATACCTCCAAGGAAAGTTTTGGTTATATTCGTTCCGGTCTGGGCGATTCTTGTCATCGTCTTTCCGACATTTTCCTGAATTTTCTCCTGATAGCTGGCATCAAGGTTGCTGTATAGATTCATGAAGCGTTCATAAAGACTGGACTGCAGGCTGCGTGATATAAAATTTTTCGTATAGTTGGAAAGTTGATCGATATAGATGGGTAGCATTTCCAACAACTTGCCGATCTCGATAATGATCTGTGCCACCAGTACGGTTGCGATACCGACAAGGAGTGAAATCACGACGGTTAGCACGACCGAAACCGCCAGCCACCGCGGCCATCGCGCCCGGTGCTCGAGTAAATCCACAGGACGTTTAATCAGGTACGCGATGATGAAACCGATGATGAATGGGTATAGTAAAGGGGTAAGAAACAATATAAGTTTATAAGCGATGTAAATAATCCCTACAACAAGCAGGAATCGCAGTACCTGAAACAGCCGATGGTAAAGTAAGGATGTGTCCATTTCAATCTCCTTTGCTAATGCGACATTGGATTGACACTTTCGTAATTTTTAATTTTAGGTTATGATAATTGTGGACAAAAAAGCAAGATTTTGTGTACGTTGTGGAATATTTCACATTTTTTTAAAGAAACATTCACAAATCAGATGAAATATTCTATAATTGTTCTGAAACTGAAGAAGTGTCCTCTCTCTTTTTTTATGCCCTCTGTGGCATCCCTGAAAGATGGAGGAGCGCTTCGAGTGGACGTCCGACAGATAAATTTAGGGATAAAGGAGAGATAGTACTATGTCAGCAAAAGGATTAGAAGGAATTGTAGCAGCTCAGTCTTCTATTAGTTCCATCATCGACGGGGTGCTTACATACGCTGGTATCAATATTGATGAACTTGCGGAAAACGCTTCATTCGAAGAAGTCGTGTATTTATTGTGGCATGGACGCCTGCCGAAAGCCGACGAGCTCGCTCAATTGAAGAAAGACTTAGCTGAAAACGCTACAATTCCAGAAGATGTGATTGCGCTTTTGAAGGCAAGCCCGGAAGGTAACCATCCGATGGCTGTTCTCCGTACGGCGATCTCCGCTCTGGCTCTGTATGATCCGGAAGCGCAAGACATGTCCAGGGAAGCGAATCTGCGTAAAGCGATCCGCCTGCAGGCAAAAGTAGGGACCGTGGTTGCGGCGTATCATCGCATCCGCGAAGGTAAAGAAGTGGTGGCTCCGTGTCCGGACTTTGGACTCGCGCAAAACTTTCTTTACATGCTGAATGGCGAAGAGCCGAAACAAATCGCTATCGACGCACTCGATACGGCGCTTGTCCTGCATGCTGACCACGAATTGAACGCTTCTACGTTTGCAGCTCGTGTTACGGTAGCTACTCTGTCTGATATTTATTCCGGTATTACCTCTGCCATCGGCGCACTGAAAGGGCCGCTGCACGGCGGAGCGAATGAAGCCGTTATGGCCATGCTTGAAGAGATTAAAGATCCGGCGAATGTAGAAGAATATATTAATGAAAAGCTGGCACAAAAGGTGAAAATCATGGGCTTTGGTCATCGCGTATACAAAGACGGTGACCCGCGTGCGAAACACCTGCGCAAAATGTCCGAAAAACTGACAAGCATTACCGGTCAGCCGCAGTGGTATGAAATGTCTGTAAAAATCGACGACATGGTAACGTCGAAAAAAGGATTGAAGCCGAATGTAGACTTCTATTCCGCATCCGTCTACCACAGCTTAGGCATTCCGCGCGATTTGTTTACGCCGATTTTCGCCATCAGCCGCATGTCCGGATGGACGGCACACATTCTTGAACAATACGAAAACAACCGCCTCATTCGTCCGCGTGCCGAATATGTAGGACCTGTTAATGCTCACTACGTTCCGCTTGAGGAGCGCTAAAACATACGCGAAATGAAGTTTAGGCAAGGGGTTACATAGTGCCCCTTTCCTGCTTTCATTTTATATTAGGCAGTCAGGAGAGAGTCCCGACCTGCTGTAATACATATTTTGGGAGGGGTATTAGGTGTCTATTTTCGAAAAGTATGAAATGCCTACACATGGAGAGAAGATTACGGTTGACAGCACAGGTACGCTGAATGTTCCAAATAATCCAATTGTTCCTTTCATTGAAGGGGACGGCACCGGCCCGGATATCTGGAATGCGGCGGTTCGTGTCCTTGATGCGGCTGTAGAAAAAGCGTACAACGGAGAAAAGAAAATTGCCTGGTACGAAGTATATGCTGGCGAGAAGGCTTTTAATAAGTACGGTGAATGGCTGCCGAAAGATACGCTTACAGCTATCAACGAATACCTGGTTGCAATCAAAGGCCCCTTGACTACGCCGGTTGGCGGCGGTATCCGCTCCATCAACGTAGCGTTGCGCCAGGAGCTCGACTTATATGCATGCGTAAGACCGGTACAGTATTTCGAAGGCGTACCTTCTCCTGTAAAACACCCTGAACTGACAAATATGGTTATTTTCCGCGAGAATACGGAAGATATCTATGCCGGCATCGAGTGGCAAGAAGGCAGCGATGAAGTGAGGAAAGTCATCGCGTTTTTAAAAGATGAAATGGGCGTAAACAAAATCCGTTTCCCGGAAACATCCGGCATCGGCATCAAACCTGTTTCTAAAGAAGGAACAAGCCGTCTTGTGCGTGCCGCTATTCAATATGCAATCGACAATAAACGTAAGAGTGTAACGCTGGTACATAAGGGCAACATCATGAAGTTTACGGAAGGTGCCTTTAAAAACTGGGGTTACGAAGTGGCTGAAAAAGAATTCGGTGACAAAGTATTCACCTGGGCGCAGTATGATCGTATTGCAGAAGAGCAAGGCAAAGATGCTGCAAACAAAGCACAGGCTGAAGCGGAAGAAGCGGGCAAAATTATCGTGAAGGATTCTATTGCGGATGCATTCCTGCAGCAAATTCTGACTCGTCCTGCCGAATATGATGTTGTGGCTACGCTGAATCTGAATGGGGACTATGTCTCCGATGCACTGGCTGCACAAGTTGGCGGTATCGGTATTGCACCGGGCGCCAACATCAACTACGTAACAGGTCGTGCTATCTTCGAAGCTACACATGGAACTGCTCCGAAGTACGCGGGACTTGATAAAGTGAATCCCTCTTCCGTTATCCTGTCAGGAGAAATGCTGCTCCGTCACCTGGGATGGACAGAAGCGGCTGACTTAATCCTGAGCGCCATCGAGAAAACGATTGCTTCTAAGCAGGTAACGTACGATTTCGCACGTCTCATGGAAGGTGCAACTGAGCTGAAATGCTCTGAATTTGGTGATGCGCTGATTAAGAACATGTGATTGAATATGCGTTTTTTACGGGGCAACGCCTGCAAGACATGCATGTCATGCGGACGTTTCCCCTTCCTTATGTGTGTAACATGTCTTTTCATGTTAAAGCGGCATATATACAATTTATTCAATCAGGAGGGAATCGTTATGGCTTTCACACGTAAAAAAATCGCTGTTATTGGTTCCGGATTTACCGGAGCTACCACTGCATTCCTGCTTGCGCAAAAAGAACTGGGCGATGTTGTGCTTGTTGACATTCCGCAAATGGAAAACCCGACAAAAGGGAAAGCGCTGGACATGGCGGAAGCCGGTCCGGTACAAGGCTTTGATGCTCGCGTAACCGGTACATCTAACTACGAGGAAATCAAAGACGCTGACATGGTTATCGTAACGGCAGGTATCGCGCGCAAGCCAGGCATGAGCCGTGACGATCTTGTTAATACAAACGCAGGTATCATGAAATCTGTAGGCGAGCAAATCAAGACATATGCCCCAAACAGCACCATCCTTGTGTTGTCCAACCCGGTGGATGCAATGACCTATACTCTCTTCAAAACAACTGGCTTCCCGAAAAACCGTGTAATTGGTCAATCCGGTGTGCTTGACACTGCACGTTTCCGTACATTCGTAGCAATGGAGCTTAATGTGTCCGTGAAAGATGTAACCGGCTTTGTGCTTGGCGGTCACGGTGACACGATGGTTCCGCTTGTTCGTTATTCCTACGCCGGCGGCATTCCGCTCGAAACCCTGATTCCGAAAGAGCGCCTGGATGCAATCGTTGATCGTACTCGTAACGGCGGCGCTGAAATCGTTAACCTGCTGGGCAACGGATCTGCATACTATGCACCGGCTGCTTCCCTGGTGGAAATGGCGGAAGCTATCCTGAAAGACCAGAAACGCATCATTCCTTCCATCGCATACCTGGAAGGCGAATATGGCTACAATGACCTGTACCTCGGCGTACCGACGCTGCTCGGTAAAAACGGTATCGAGAAAGTATACGAACTTGAACTTACGGCTGAAGAAAAAGCAGCTCTGGATAAATCCGCTGACGCGGTGCGCAGTGTAATAGCTGTGTTGCAATAGAAATCTATACGGTATATGGGGAGCCTGGACTGTATGTTCAGGCTTCTTGCTTTATATAGAGAGATATGGAGAAAGGGTGCGGGTGAAAAAGAAGGGACTTCATTTTTCCACCCGCATCCCCTTCCCATCTGCTTCAATATGTGGAAAACAGGCCGGTATCTTGCGCCTCGTTTTTGCTATGGGGTATGATAGCTTCGGAGGGATATAGTTATGTTAAACAAGAAAATATATACGGCTGTACTATTTACGGTCGCATTGCTGCTCCTTGGGGGATGTTCAGCCAGTCAGGAAGATTTGGAATATTACAAGAAAGAATTCTTGCAAAAGTCGGATGCTGCGTTTGAAGCGCTGGACAATTCCGGCAAGGTACTGGCGGATGTAAGGAATGAAGCGTCAAAAGGCATGAAACGTACGAAAATCATGAATGCGATTGATCAGGGACGGACAGCCCTTAAGTCGATGCATGATGATTTGTTCAATTCCGCTGTGCCGAAAGAGATGGATCCGGCCAAGGAAACGCTTCTTCAGGGAATCAAGAAAAAAATAGAAGCGCATGATGAGTTGTTCAAGTTTTATGATTTGCAGGACAAACAATTCGAGCAGAAAGCCGATCTGTTATTGAAAGAGTCAAATGATTTGGTTCAGCAAGCGAAAGCAGAATTGCAAAAATTTAAGAAATAAGGGTGTAGCGTGTGAAGAAAATTCTGGTAGTAGATGATGAACAATCAATTGTAACACTGTTGGAGTTTAATCTGCAGAAAGCAGGATTTGAGGTCGTGAAAGCCGGAGACGGCCCGACAGCGGTCAAGCTGGCTGAAACAGAGAAGCCTGACCTGATTGTGCTCGATATTATGCTGCCGGGTATGGATGGTATGGAAGTGTGTAAAAAGCTGCGAATGGAGCGAATTAACACGCCGATTTTAATGCTGACGGCCAAAGACGAAGAATTTGACAAAATTTTAGGGTTAGAACTTGGCGCAGATGACTATATGACAAAGCCGTTCAGCCCCCGCGAAGTGGTGGCACGCGTCAAAGCGATTTTGCGACGCAGCGGCCAGCAGCAGGAACAGGAAACCAATCAATCGGACGAGCAGATGATTACGATTGGACAACTTGTCATTTACCCGGAGAAATACGAAGTGCTGTTTAATGGAAACCGCTTGGAATTGACACCGAAAGAATTCGAACTCCTCCAGTATATGGCCAGCCATCCGGGCCGGGTAATGACGCGTGACCAGTTGCTAAACGCCGTATGGAATTATGATTTTGTAGGAGACTCCCGGATTGTGGATGTCCATATCAGTCATCTGCGGGAGAAAATCGAGGAAGATACCAAGCAGCCTAAATATATAAAGACTGTGCGCGGATTGGGATACAAACTAGAGGGATAGCATGCAAAAATTCCGTATTCGGCTCAACTTTTTGTTTCTACTGATTATTGGTATATTGCTGCTTCTGCTTGGCCTTTACTTCGCTAAAATGTTGCAGACAATATATATCGACGTGCTTGAAGATAGGCTTATGAAAGAAGCACGCATTATTTCCGACGACGTACTCTACGGAAATCTTATGGAGAAACCGGATGCGCTGCAGCAGCGAATGGAGCGTTTTTCCCGGGAAATCGGAGCGCGTATTACGGTCACAGACCGTGCAGGAAAAGTAACTTCCGATACGGAGCATGACCCAAAGACGCTGCCGAATCATGCCAACCGTCCGGAGATTCGGGCGGCCCTTGAAAGCGGAGCGGGCCAGTCGATAAGATATAGTGCAACGCTGAACTATGACATGCTTTATGTAGCCGTCCCGCTGAAAAAAGAGCAAAATATCGAAGGCATAGTCCGCGTATCTATTAAAATTACGCGGGTACAAGAAACCGTACGGAATTTATGGGTGAGCCTGGTCGGGGTACTTGTGCTGACGCTGGTAGTATTCGGTTTTATCAGTACACGGATTACCAAAAGCATTACGCAGCCGATTGAGGAGATTACACACGTTGCCCGTGGAATCACACATAAAAAGTTTAAAAATCGTATTCGTACGAATGCGAAAGGCGAAATCGGGCAACTGGCTCAGGCGATTAACTTCATGGCGCTTAGCCTTGAACAGCAGATGTCCGCCATTCAGGAGAACGAGAAACGGCTTGAAAGCATTCTTAATAACATGTTCAGCGGAATGATTCTGGTCAGCGATTCGCGGCGTATCGTCATGATGAACGCCGCAGCGGAGCAATTGCTCGGATATGAAGCGAAAGATTCCCTTGGTCATATCCATACGGAGATCGGGAAGAGCTCGGGATTGAGCCAGTTGATTGATCGCTGTCTGGAGACGGGAGAGAAAATTCGGGAAGAAATTCACGTGTATTACCCTGAAGAACATATTATTGACGCCAACCTGGGAGCGTACACGAATGAAGAGGGCGAGATTAAAGGCATTATCGTACTGCTGCATGATATCACGGCTATTCGCCGTCTGGAAAAGATGCGTAGCGAATTCGTTGCCAACGTCTCTCATGAGTTAAAAACCCCGATTACATCTATTAAGGGATTTACAGAGACACTGTTGGACGGAGCGTTGGAAGATCCGGAGATTAGCCGTTCTTTCCTGGAGATTATTAATGAGGAAAGTGACCGGTTAAACCGCCTGATTACCGATATTTTGGACTTATCGAAAATTGAACAAAAGAAAATGCCGCTTAAGGTAGAAGAGATAGACCTGAGCCAATTAATTAAAGAAACGGTCCGGATTGTACGAGAAGAAGCCCGCGCCAAAAATATCGCGATTTACCTTCCGGCTGAAAAAGATATTACGCTTGAAGGAGACAGGGATCGGATGCAGCAAATCGTACTCAATCTCGTCAGCAATGCGATTCACTATACGCCGGACAATGGCGAGGTTACGATTACGTTGCGTGAGCCGGATGAAAAAAGCGTAGAGATGGTGATCGCAGACACCGGCATAGGCATTCCGGCGGAACACCTGCCGCGCATTTTTGAGCGCTTCTACCGCGTGGATAAAGCACGTTCTCGGGAATCCGGAGGAACCGGGCTGGGTCTGGCCATTGTTAAGCATCTGATTGAGTCACACCATGGTATGATTCATGTGGAAAGCGAAGAAGGCCGGGGGACGACGTTTAAAATCATCCTGCCCAAGTACCAGACTTCCCGGTTTCCCGCCTAGCATTTGATGGTCGGTTGAATCTCATGAATAAATAAATACCACACAAGATGACAGCCGTTCCAATTGTTTGGGCGGCTGTAATTTTTTCGCTGAGAATAAAATAGGCAAGAATCGCCGCGCCGATAGGCTCTCCAAGAATCGCCATAGAGACGGTGTTGGCACTGATCCACTTAATTGTCCAATTAAATATCGTATGGCCAAGCAGCGTAGGAAAAATAGCCAGTCCGATGAAAACCAGCCAGTCCTGGCTCGAATATGGAAACAGCGCAAACCCGAGTGCCATGTCATATATAAGCAAAACGATGGTGCTAATTGTATAGACCACAAACGTATACATCATAAGAGACAGTCGTTTGCGTACGCTCTGGCCGAACAACCAGTATCCTGTGACCGTCGCTGCGCCGAGCAGAGCGAGAACGTCGCCGAAGAGTGCCGTGCCGCCTAAACGGAAGTCGCTCCAGCCGATGAATACGCTGCCCGCAACGGCGAGTAGCCCTCCGGCAATCCCAGCCAGAGCCACACGCTCTTTGAAGAACAGATAGGCCCCTATGAAGGAAAACAACGGCTGCAGAGTTACAAGCACAACAGAGCTGGCTACGGATGTGTAGTTGAGCGATTCGAACCAGAGAATGAAGTGCAGTGCAAGAAAAACACCGGCAAGCGTCGAAAAAATCCAATCTCTCTTCGAAATAAGTCTGATTTCCTTCAGGTGTTTCCACAAGACAAATGGCAGCATGAACAGCACCGTAAACAAAAGCCGATATGTCGCAATAATGGATGCAGGTGCAGCCGAAAGTTTTACGAGAATGGCCGATGTCGAAACGGCCAGCGTAGCGATAAATAAAGCCAGGTAAGGGGAAACCACCGGTTGTTCTTTCATCTCTCTCTCCTATTTTGTCGATAGAATTCCTGAAATATGTTTTATGATAAATAAAAATTTCAGTTCTCACAATAGTTAAAAAAAGAAACTTTTTTACAGGATGTTCCGTATTACTTAGCAAGAGGATTACAAAAGGAGGAAACAAGATGTCAGAGAAAGTTGTAAAAATGGGAGGGCCGAATATAAATACGGGAAAGATTCTTAAATTCGTTATTCCTATCCTCGTGCTTGTCATTTTAGCGTTTGAATCGTTTACTGTCGTAAATCCCGGCCATCGCGGGATTATTGTACAGTTGGGCGCGGTTAAGCCTACGGTGCTGGAAGAAGGAATGCATTTTAAGCTTCCGTTTATCCAGGAAGTCGTGCCGGTAGAAGTTCGCGTACAGAAAGCTGAGAGCAACGCTTCCGCAGCATCCAAGGATCTGCAGGTAGTAACAACCAATATGGCGGTAAACTTCCATATTGACCCGGCCGGCGTAAACAAGCTCTACCAGAATGTTGGTATGGATTACAAAACAAGAATTGTTGACCCTGCTATCGGAGAGTCGTTAAAAGCTGTAACGGCGCGTTATACCGCCGAACAGTTGATTTCCAGACGCTCGGAAGTCAGCCAGCAGGTAAAAGAAATTCTGTCTAAAAAACTGGGTACGTATAATATGGTGCTTGATGAAATCAATATTACGGAATTTAAGTTTAGTGACGAATTCAACCGTGCAATTGAGCAGAAGCAAATCGCGGAACAGCAGGCTCTCAAATCCAGGCTGGACCTTGAGCGTATTAAGATTGAGAAAGAGCAAACGATCACCAAAGCACAGGCCACTGCCGAAGCGCTTCGTCTGCAGAAGCAGGAAGTTACGCCTGAACTCGTAAGGCTGCGCGAAATCGAAGCGCAGCAGCAGGCTATCGAGAAATGGGACGGCAAACTTCCAAGCACAACCGGAGGCGCCATTCCCTTTATCAACGTCCAGAGGTAAATTAAATACGCATCTTCTTCTACACGCATTATGGAAGAATGATGCGTATTTTGTTTGATACCGTGCTTTGTTTTGCTCTGAAAGTGTATGGTATGATGAAAGCGTATATGCTTATATTACGGGAAAAGATAGGGCGTGGATGATAGATGGAAAAGAAGTTAATGGTATTGGACGGCAATAGCATTGCCAGCCGCGCTTTTTACGCGCTCCCCCTTCTGACGACGGACGAAGGTTTATATACGAATGCCGTGTACGGATTTACGACCATGCTGCTGCGCATGCTCGATGAAGAGAAGCCGACACACCTTTTAGTAGCGTTTGATGCAGGCAAGGTGACATTCCGTACGGAAGAATATAAAGACTATAAGGGAAAACGGTTAAAAACACCGGGTGAGCTGTCCTCGCAGTTTCCGCTGCTGAAAGAATTGCTGAATGCATTCAATATTAAACATTATGAATTGAACGGCTACGAAGCGGATGATATTATCGGCACCATCTCTGCTCAGGCAGAGGCGAACGGATTTACAACGCTGATTGTATCCGGAGACAAAGATATGCTGCAGCTCGTTTCCGACAAAACCCGGGTGGCGCTTACCCGCAAAGGCATCAGTGAAGTCGAGCTGTATTCGCCGGCGGAAGTAGAGGCGAAGTATGGTTTAACTCCGGCCCAAATCATCGATCTTAAAGGGTTGATGGGAGATGCGTCGGACAACATTCCTGGCATTCCGGGCGTCGGTGAGAAGACGGCGCTCAAGCTGCTGCATGAATTTAAGACGGTAGAGAACGTACTCGATCATGTTTCCGAAATAAAGGGAAAGAAACTCCAGGA
>Ga0310822_100932_pt1 | contig 12548 bp, 10 predicted proteins | sample P4_ome_2_FD_201313 | JGI IMG/M metagenome (GOLD analysis project Ga0310822, IMG submission 201313) | Sorghum-adapted microbial communities from Joint BioEnergy Institute, Emeryville, California, United States - P4_Day56_Rep2 | ecosystem: Engineered > Bioreactor > SSF (Solid state fermentation) >... | reverse complement strand
AAGGAAATACCGGATCATCGGAAATAGATCTTCTTTGCGCTTACGCAGCGGAGGTACTTCGATCGGAACGACGTTAATCCGGTAGTATAAATCTTCACGAAATGTTCCGGCCTGCACCCGCTCAAGAAGGTTGGCGTTTGTCGCTGCAACCAGGCGAAAATCTACTGCTCTTTCCTTTACATCTCCGATACGGGTGACCAGCTTTTCCTGCAGCACTGTCAGCAGTTTAACCTGCAAATCCAGCGGCAGCTCCCCGATTTCATCCAGAAACAGCGTTCCTCCGTCTGCCAGCTCAATTAAACCTGGTTTCCCTTTCTGCTGTGCACCCGTAAAAGCTCCGGGCGCGTAGCCAAACAGTTCAGACTCAAGCAAATTACCGGGAATGGCACCGCAGTTAATGGAGATGAAAGGCCCCCTGGCCCGGTCGCTTCGCTGGTGAATCAATTTGGCCAATACACCCTTGCCGACACCCGATTCTCCAAGGATAAGGATAGACGTATCTACCGGAGCGATGCGCATGCACATTTGAAGAATATTACGCATCTCCTCACTTTCCGCGACCACGCCTTCGATTTCCATCTGCTGTGCGCGCAACACTTCCAGCTCCGAATGGTATCGCTCAGATAGCTGCTTCGCTTCTTCCAGTTCCGCCTTTACTTGATTCAATTGGCTTAAATCGCGGCAATTCATTACAATCTGCAAAATCTCGCCCGTCTCATCGTCTAGAATCGGCGTTCCTGTCGAGAGCAGTACGCTGCCGTTCGCCACATGCTGGATAACGCTGACGCGCTTCTTCTTTTCAACCACCAGCTTACTCACTGCCTGGGAAATAATGCCCCGCCGCTCCAACTCTTCTTCCTGCCTGCCGATCGCTTCGTGTGCCGGTACACCTGTCATACGGCTGAATGCTTGATTGAAGTGACGGATTACTCCGCTGCGATCCGTAACGACAATCCCGTCATGGGACGATTCGATAATCGTATCGAGTTCCCGGTTCAGCTTCTGGACAGCCGTAAGCTCTTCAGAGATCACTTCAAGTTCCGTAATATCCTGCATAACGCTTGCCATTCCAATCTTTTTGCCTTCGTCGGTTACGATCGGCGTATGGTTAATCAGCAGTTTGCGACCGTCATAATCAAGCCGGACCATCTGTTTTTTTTCAAGAGAAAGCAGCAGATTTAACAACGGCTTATCAGATACAAGCTCATCGATGGATGTACGGAGCATGTCTTTCTGCGAGGAGATGCCGAGCAGGCGCTCTGCAGCCTGGTTAATGGACAGCACATGACCCTTTAAGTCAACTGCTACGATCCCGTGATATGTAGACTGCAGAATCGCGTCCAGTTGAGAAATCGTTTTCCGTGTCTGGTGCTCAAAAGCACGGAGAATATCCGTTCTCGTCAGAATACCGACCAGTGTACCGGAGCGGTCAATGACCGGAAGGCGTCCCGCTTCCAACTCTTCGTCCCAATCCTCATAAATCTGCTGATCATCGTACAGCGTAACCAGGCGGGTCTGCATTAACGTTCCTACCGGCGTTTCCTCGGGCAGATGGTTTTTCATCGCACGAAATACATGCGATTTGGTCAGCAGCCCAATCAGCTTGTACGCTTCATCCACCACCGGCAAACCGTCAATTCGGTTTTCGAGCAGAAGGGAAGCGGCACGGCTAATCGTTTCCTCTTTATATAGAACAATTGGGTTTGCGGTCATGTAATCTCGTACTTTCATTCCGTCTACTCCTAACAAAATTCTCATGGATTTTCAGCCGCCACCCCGACATGAAAATCATGAGAAGGGCGGCTGACTTTTGCGGCATGAGGGAAAAGAGAGAAGGGAGCGAGGAGATGATTTTAATGTAGAAAAAGGCGAAGGCCTTTTTCTTCTCCGGATCTTATTTCTTCTTCCCTCTCTTTCCTTTCATCATATATTCTTACGCATTATTTTTAAACATGTTTTCCACGCAAAAAAATGAGGTGCAGAAAAACTCAGCGTTTCTCTGCACCCTTACGTATTTTTTACCGACCATAGCGCGGCTCTGCCTCGATGGCGCTAAGCAGCTGCTCAATGGCTTCCCTGTCGTAAAACTGGGTTTTCGTTTTTCCATCTGCCGTATACTTGACATGGTACATTGTCTCGTCTTTGGTGTATTCCAAATGCTCCAGCTTATGATCCTCTTCCAGAATGGAATAGAAAAAATCACTTGTCTTTTTTGCCGCGTCGTCCTCTGGTCTGGCGTCTGAGACGACTTTAATCTGCAAATAGTCAAACAACGCATTCTCGAATTGCTTCGTCATGTGGCCACCTCTCATGATTATTCCTTTATGACAACTGCATACATTCCTTGTTTTACCCAATCGGTGATTTGCCCGACAATATCTCCTTGAACCTGGACAACAGATGATAACAGCCTCACTGCCTCATCTTTGGGAAGAAGCATACGGAAAAAGCTTTCCCCGCAGTGAGACAGCCGCCATCGCATACCGTCAAATATAATATGGCCTGGCACAGAAAGATCAAAATCGGCCGCTGTACCGCAAATAAGCGCTTCTTCTTCCTCTGCCTCCGGTTCGTCCGGCAGAATGGCCGCTTTCACTAAAGGCAGCAAGCGAGGATGCACTTCACGCAGCGCGGTTAATACAGGAGCCAATTCTGATTCTTTGTAAGCAATCCGTTCTTCGTGTAACACCCAACCATGTTCGGTTTGCCGTACCGGTGTCAGCCACAGCATGCACTCACCCTTTCTGTTCTTTTTCGCGCATCGATTTGACATCTTTCCGTCGCAGCCGGGCAAATAGCAGAACGACGACGGCCACACAAAGTGCCGGGATCATCGGCAAACCCATCGCATTCAAAATCGCCAGCGGAAAAGTCCCCACTAAAAGCAGTACGTACGCCGCCGCTTTCTTAAAAACAGGCAGCTTCTGCGCAAATCCGAGTTCGTATGTCGCCGCCGTTAATAAAAAAATCAGAATAAATTCTATATACATCGCATATCTCCCATAACGCAGTGTAGATATGTTTCATCTTACCCCATATTCCCAGAAAAAAACAACTGTAGAAATAGCCAGGATACAGAAACAAGAGAGTAGAGGTACGATTTAAAGAGGAAAAAGGCGAACGCCTTTTTCTTCCCCGGATCTCATTTCCTCTTTCCCTCCTTCTTTTCTCACGATTTTCACAGAAAAAAAGAGAGGCGCTTAGCCTCTCTTTCCGCTTAATTTTATTACGCGTGAACATAATTGCGATTTACTTCCGGTGTAGCGACTTCCATCTCGCCTACACCGCGAATCAGTTTCTTCGCATAGTATTTTTCCGGTTGCAAAACGGAAACCATGTAATCAATGGCAATCTGCGGATCCACCGTCTCACCGCATGTGTAGCAGTCAAGGGCAGCAAAACCTCGCTCAGGATACGTGTGAATGGAGATATGGCTTTCTGAAAGCATAACCAATACGGTAGCGCCTTGTGGCTCAAATTGCTTTGCTTGCACGGACAGAACGGTTGCGCCGCACGCTTCTGCCGCTTCCACCATATGATTCTTCAGAAAATCCGCGTTGTTTAAAAGCCCGAAGTCGACTCCCCAAACATCAATTGCCACATGTCTGCCGAAAGTTGAGTATTCCATCTTCCAGCTCCCCCTTCCTAGGATGAGTAGTGTAAACATCGCTAGGACCTACGTCATTCACCACGGGGGCGAGTGAGGGATGAACATTCCCACCCTTTAAGTGAATCCTGGTTCCTAATCTAAGATAAACTTTACTTAACGAGAAATAAAATAACACGAATGTGACCAACATGCAATACTTTTTTTATTCGGGATTTACGTTATTTTTTACCGCCATAGCAAGCGCTTGCCGTTCTTCTTCCGATAGCGCGTACAATGAAGATCCCTTTTCTACCGGTTTGGCGTATACACGGGATTCGTGGCGACCGTAAATGCTCGTCATTACCATCCCATCTTGATTGTCATCCACCAGCGCAAGCGAGAAACTCAAATCACTGCCCTCGTTCTCAAAGGCGGAGAAACGAATGATGCCGAGTCGTCCTTTCTGCTCCCTCACCTTTGTATGCATGATTTCCGTCAAGCGTTCCACTTCCTGCTGGGATGCTTCAAGAGCTTCCATCCGATCGAACAGCTTCTCCAGCATTTGTTCCAGGTTATCTTTCGATGTTCCCTGCGCCATCCGTCTAAATCGCTTCTTTAGTCGACCGAATTTCACGCTAAGGATAATGTTCCAAATAAACAGCACAAGGAACAGAATCAGAAGAAGACCGAAGATGCCGGCGACGATTTCTTTCGTGAACCATACCTCCAAGGTTGTACCCATCCTTTCACTGCAATAAATCCATAACGAATTTATTTTATCTCAGGAAAACCCTCATGACCATAACGATGTTACGCTTTTTTGCAATTGGTTCTACTTTAACCAACAAAAAAAACGCCGACACAATAGTGTCAGCGGTCAAGCATAACGCCGGAAACGGCCATTCTTAACGCGGTTTTATACAGCAGCTCCACTCCGAGGGTAATATCTTCATAAGTGGAGAATTCTTTCGGATTGTGGCTTATGCCTTCCTTACAGCGCACGAAAATCATACCGTAGTCACATACATAGGACATGGCCAGCGCGTCGTGAAACGGACCGCTCATTAACTCCGGTGCGTCAACCCCTATTTCTCTGCATGCCGCACGCATTATCTCCATTATCGATTCGGCGCAGTAACGAGGCTCGCTATTGGTATCCTCCTGAATCGTATAAGCTAAATCGTGTTCGCGGGCGATTTCTTCAATTGCCTGCCTTAATTCAGCCTCATAACGGTCACGACGCTCGATGTTAATGTCCCGCAAATCAACCGTAAAAACAACCCGTTCCGGAATTATGTTGCGTGAATCCGGAAATACCTGAAGGCTTCCTACAGTTCCAACCGTCGGGTTCTCGGGAGCACGGGATGCGATTTCATGTAAGCGGGTAATCACTTTGGCGGCGCCGACCAGCGCATCCCGGCGCATCGGCATCGGGACCGATCCCGCATGTCCCGCGAACCCCACCATTTCCACCGTAAGCCACAGCGGCCCGGAAATTCCGGTTACAATGCCAATAGGGGAATCGAGCGCTTCCAGTACCGGCCCCTGTTCAATGTGCAATTCCAGATATGCGCCGATTTTGTCCGCTGGATATTCCGATTCATGAAAGCGGGAGGGATCGCAGCCAAATTCCATAAGAGCTTGCCTTCTTGTCACCCCGTTTTTATCTTTGCGCTCTAATTCTCCCGGCTCCAGCTTGCCAAGAATTCCCCGAACACCGAACAGCCCTTTGTTGAAGCGGCACCCTTCTTCATCACAAAATGCCACTACTTCAATCGGAACATCGGGAATCATTCCATTTTCAACCATCGTCTGCACCACTTCAATGCCGCCCAGCACTCCGATTACTCCATCAAACCGCCCGCCATACGGTTGAGAGTCAATATGTGAACCGATCATAAGGACAGGGGCGGTAGGATTTTTCCCTTCCAGCCGTCCGATGAGATTTCCAAAATGATCAACATGTGCGGTCATCCCGGCTTCGATCATCCATTGCTTTACGGCTTCCACAGCTTGTTTGTCTTCTTTGGATAGCGCAAGCCGGCAAACCCCCGTTTCTTCGATCCGGCCAATTTTCGCCAGCTCGCTAATCCGTTTCTCCAATCGTTCGCTGCATATATTTATCAATTCTTTTCCCCGCTTCCCTATATTGATTGCCTGAAACAACCTATACGGTGCTGCTTTTTATCAACAGCGTCGCAAACGCCTCTTTCAAAGTTGCCACAATGAAATCCAATTCCTTATCCGTTGTTACGAAAGGCGGCGATAAAGTCAGAACATTTTCATATTGCGGTACGGTATCACTGTTCTTTCCGATCATCAACCCTCTTTTTTTGCATTCGGCCAGCACCTGCGCGACTTTTGCGGGCGCAGCCGGCTGTTTTGTCTGTTTGCTCTCGACCATTTCGATGCCGGCCATGAATCCGAAAGTACGAATATCGCCCACATTGGGGCATTCCAGCAGCGCATTTAACTTATGCTCCAATTGCATTCCTAAATACTCCGCGCGCTCTACCAGTTTTTCTTCTTCAATAATCTCGATGTTTTTCAATGCTACAGCACAGGAAACCGGATTTCCGCCGAAGGTATTCACATGGCGGAAGTGATTGTCTTTCCCCTGTTCCTTAAAGCTTTCATACAATCCGGCCCGAACAGCCGTGGCAGAAAGCGGTGAGTAGGCGCTAGTAATTCCCTTGGCCATCGTGACGATATCCGGCTCCACGCCGTAATTTTGGTGGCCGAACCTTTTTCCGGAGCGGCCGAATCCGCAAATGACTTCATCAACAATCAATAGTACACCGTATTTGTCGCAAATCTCCCGCACCTTGGATAAATACTCCGGCGGCGGTACAATCACGCCTCCTCCAGTAATCACGGGTTCGAGAATAACTCCGGCTATCGTTTCCGCCCCTTCCCAGTTGATGACGTCTTCGTAGATTCGCGCGCAATCGATGCTGCATTCTCCGTACGCTTTGCCGAACGGACAGCGGTAGCAATACGGTGGAGGTACATGCTGAAATCCTGTTCCGAGCGGCTCATATTTAATTTTACGGTTCGCCTGTCCTGTAGCTCCGAGCGCACCCATGGAATTTCCGTGATAGGCCCGATGTCGGGAGATGAATTTGTGCCTCGTCGGTTCTCCGTTTTGATTATGGTACTGGCGGGCGATTTTAAAGGCGACTTCATTAGCGTCAGACCCGGAATTTGAGAAGAAAATGCGGTAATCTCCCCCAAGCCATTCACCGATTTTATCGGCCAACCGGATAGCGGGAACATGACTTTGGTTCAGCGGGAAAAATGCGAGCGTCTTCATCTGCTCCGCAGCCGCTTCTGCAATTTCCTCCCTTCCGTGTCCTACATTTACGCACCATAGACCGGACATGCCATCCAGGAAACGGTTTCCGTCAATATCGGTAATCCAACTTCCTTCTCCCGCCACCGCGATAACCGGATTTGGATTGTGGGGGGAGATATGATGCCACAACCTTTCCCGGTCCTTTTCCAGCAGTTCTTCTTTATTCCATGTTCCGGCTGCGGGTACGGAGTTCTGCTCTTTATCCATATTGCTCCTTCCTTTCTTTAGTCTATCGTTTATTTTACAAAGTCCCGTTTCTGGCCGATTGAGTTTTCATCCCCTTTATACCAGCGTGTTGTCACTACTTTTTTCTTGGTATAGAATTCCACCCCGTCTTTTCCATTCGCATGCAAATCGCCGTAGAAAGAATCTTTCCATCCGGAGAACGGAAAAAAACTCATCGGGGCCGGTAAGCCGATGTTGACTCCGACCATACCCGCTTCCACTCGTTGTACAAAATCCCTTGCGTATACACCGCTGTTCGTATAGACGCAGGCCCCGTTGCCAAAACGGGATTTACTTATCGTTTCTATGCCTTCATCGAAGCTTTGAACCCGCACCATGCTAAGAACCGGGGCGAAAATTTCATCCTTAATAATGCTCATATCCGGATGGGCATAATCGAACACGGTCGGTCCAAGAAAATAGCCTTTGCCAATTCTTGCCCCTTCCTCCCTGCCATCCCGGATAAGTTTAGCTCCGCTCTCTTCTCCTTGTTGAATATAGCTGTGCGCTCGCTCCAATTGGCTTTGGCGAATGACCGGTCCCATCTCATTCCTGCGGTCTTCTCCCGGCCCCATAACCAGCCTGTCGGAATACTGAACGATTTTCTTCGCCAGTTTATCGGCGATCGCTTCATGGGCCACCACCACACTCGCGGCCAGGCAGCGTTCGCCCGCACAGCCGAATGCCGAATTTACCAGAATTTCCGCTGTCTTGTCCAAATCTGCGTCCGGCATAACCAAATGGTGATTTTTTGCGCCTGCCAGTGCCTGTACGCGCTTGCCGTGCTTCGAAGCCGTTTTGTAGATATATTCCGCCACTGGCTGGGAGCCGATAAAAGAAACCGCCTTGACGTCCGTGTGTTCCAGCAGACCGTTCACCGCATCATGCGCGCCATGCACAATATTGATAACACCATCCGGCACGCCTGCTTTTTGCGCCAGCTCCACGATACGCACGGCACTCAACGGCGTTTTCTCCGATGGTTTTAAAACAAACGTATTGCCGCAGGCAATTGCCAGCGGAAACATCCACAGCGGAAGCATTCCCGGAAAATTGAACGGGGTAATGCCCGCTACTACGCCAAGCGGAAAACGCACCATCTGCGTATCGATGCCCCGGGACACGTTCAAAAGATTGTCTCCCATCATCAGCGTCGGAAGACCGCAGACAAATTCAACCGACTCAAAACCGCGAAGCAATTCCGCATACGCCTCATGGTACGTTTTTCCGTTTTCTTTTGTAATTAGCTCGGCTAATTCTTCTTGATGTTCCAGCAAAAGGGCATGAAGCTTAAACATCAGCTTGCTGCGCTCGGTAATGGGGGTCTCTCTCCATCCCTCAAATGCGGCTTTAGCAGCCGCCACCGCCTGTGCAACATCCTCACGCGAAGAAAGCGGAGTTTTGGCAATGGTTTCGTCAGTAGCAGGATTGATTACTTCTTCAAATCGATCGGTTCGGGCATCAACCCAGCTCCCGTTTATAAAATTTTTAAGTAAGAAGGTTTCTACCTGCTGTGTACTCATTTTTGTTTTCACTCCTTTTTTTATTGCTATATTTAATATTAATGATAATTCAGAAAATTTTCATTATACACTTTGTCTGATAATATACAGAGTAGTTATACAAAGTGTAAAATCAATCCGGGGAAAGGAGCGGAAAGTGATGATTAGCATCGCGGAAGTGCTAAAGCGCCCACTGTTCAGACATGCTAAAGTTGTTGCCGGGCAAAACGGCACAATACGTAACATAGGCTGGGTGCACATTGTCGATATCAAAAATGCCGGCCTATATATTAATAAGGATGACTTAATCTTATCTACAGGTCTCGGGCTTGTTGGAACGAATGAAAAAGAACGGGAAGAATACCTAAAAGAATTAATCCAGCACGGAGTTGCCGGACTGTGTATCGAACTCGGCGACTACTTTTCGCAGCTTCCGCCGGACATGCTGACGATTGCAAACCAGCACGACTTTCCTCTTATCGTCTTTACTAAGCGCATCCGTTTTGTCGAGATTACCCAGGAGATTCATTCCCTTCTGGTAAACCATCAACTGGAAACCCTTCGGAATCTTACCGCCTTCTCACAGGAACTGCAGCGGCTCACAGTGCAGGTGGCGGGCATAAGGCCCATTCTTGCCGCTCTGCACAGGCATACTTCGCATCAGGTTGTCTATTACTCCCCCTCCGGTGAAAGTTTATTTGCGCCAATCAGCAGTCTGTCGGAAGCTGAGGATATTGTTACCTTATACCGGGAAGCGTTGGCCAAGGCCCCCCTTTCTTCGCGTCAGGCGGGCGTGCTGCAATTGAATGCGCATCGTTTCATCCTTTCCCAGCCCGTCACCTTCCTGGGACAAACCGTTTCCTATATCGGTCTATTAATCAGCGGAAAGAAAGTCTCCGAATCATTATTGATGTCTCTTGACTATACGGTAAAGTCTGTAACAAATTTCTTGCTGCGCCGTCTGTTTTTGGAAGAAAAAAGACAGGAAGGACAAAAACGATTTCTTATCAATCTTCTGCAGGGCACGATTAGCGACGAAGAACAAGCGCAGGAGCAAATCGGCATACCCGTTTCTCCTGCCGGTTCGCTTCTTTGTATGGCAGGCATCGCCAGCATAAATCACGCCACGCTCCGCTATGAAGGGGAAAGCGTAGAATCGATATATCAGGATATCGTGTTACTCGTTCGCTCCCTTTTACGAAAACAGGAACTGCAAGCACTTCTCATGCTGGAAGAAAAAAAATTATATATGCTATGCCTGACGACGAAACCGCCCGGCAGGTACTCAATGAAAGAACGGGTAAAGGAGTTCATCGGACAGTTCGAACAGGCAATGCTGCATATGTTTGAAGGCGACGTACAGGCGGCAATCGGATTCGGTCAAGCAAAAGCACAAATAACAAAAGGAAAAGAAAGTTTTGAAGAAGCGAAAGAGGTACTTAAGATAAACCAAACAATTTCTGGCCATTATTTCTATGAAGACCTCGGCATGTACCAAATCGCTTCTAAAGTTACAAGCAAGGTGTTCCTTCAAGATTTTATCACCAATCATATCGGAACACTGTTAGACTACGATAAAAGCAACAACGCTCAATTGTTCGAAACGCTGCGCGTTTATTTAAAGCACATGGGTTCCAAACAATCGGCGGCGCAGGAGTTATTCATTCACCGGCAAACGCTATACCATCGTTTGGAAAAATGCCGGGAACTGCTGGGCGACGATTATTTAGCACAGGAGAAACGCCTGTGTATTGAAACGGCCATACTATTCTATGACCTATTGAGAAAGAAAGACGGGTAGATTATCTCTCATTATTTATTTAAATTTTTAGAATATTTAGTTGACCACGCCTAACTGAATACTTATAATCGAACCTGAAGGATATATTTTTTAAGCAATAAAAAAATATATCCTTAATTTTTAATTGCTTTATAAATATGAAAGGAGGAATCAACCATCCAAACACTCTATATCTTCTCCCCTATTTCCTTTTTGCCTTTCTTTATATATTCCGTAAAGGAGGAGAATCATGAAAACACAAATCGAAACAAACGGTATCGTTACGCTGCCCCCTGAAGTCTCACAGCAAATGAAAAACAGTCCGCTATGGAACGAAGACTTGCGTCCCACTACGACCGAAGAACATTCATGGAGAGGATTTAACTTCGCCGCTTTATGGATTGGCATGTGTCTCTGTATCCCCACCTATACGATGGCGAGCGGAATGATTAGCCTCGGCATGAACTGGTATCAAGCAATCTTCACCATTTTCCTCGGCAATGTGATTGTGCTCATCCCCATCCTGCTTAATTCTCATGCCGGGACCAAGTTCGGAATTCCTTACCCCGTATTTGCCCGGCTTTGGTTCGGTGCAAAAGGGGCGCATATTCCCGCAATGGCCAGGGCCATCGTCGCTGCCGGATGGTTTGGCATCAATGTATGGATTGGAGCAGGAGCGATCGATACGTTATTATCCGCCTCCTTTTCCCTCTGGCAGGGGATTCCTTTTCATACCGCCATCGTGTTTGCTTTATTCTGGTTATTAAATATAGGAATCGCCTATAAAGGACCGAAAGCGATTAAAATACTAAGCAGTATTGCCGCTCCCGTTCTGGGTGTTTCGGCGATCATTCTGCTCATCTGGGCATTCACTTCGGCGGGAGGCTGGGGACCTATGCTGTCCGCGCCCTCCAAGTTTACCTCCACCGGCGAATTTTTAACGTACTTTTTCCCTTCTTTGACCGGCGTCATCGCCTTTTGGGCCACCATGGCGTTAAACATCCCGGATTTCTGCCGCTACGCCAAAAGCCAAAGGGCGCAAATTGTGTCGCAGAGTCTTTCGCTCCCCATTACCATGGGCCTATTCTCTTTCATCGGCATTGCCGTAACTTCCACTACGCTGGTGATTTTCGGTGAAGCGATTTGGGACCCGGTTCTTTTGCTCGCCAAGTTCCCTCCGTTTATTATCTTTTTGGGAACGCTGGTCATTGTTATCTCCTCTATCACGATTAACATAGGCGCCAATGTAGTAGCGCCGGCCCGCGCCATTGAAAACCTCTGCCCGAAGCGCATCACCTTTGCCATGGGGGCTATCATTACCGGTTTATTCGCCATCTTAATGCAGCCCTGGTACATCATGTCCAACTTCGGCAACTACATCTTCGGCTGGCTTGGAACATATGGAGCGCTTCTGGGGCCGATCGACGGGATCGCCATTGCCGATTACTGGCTCGTGCGCCGCAGACGAATGGCGCTGAAAGATCTGTACATGCCTGACGGCCGCTATAATTATACGTCCGGTTTCAATATGAACGGCGTGTACGCTCTCCTTATCGGGGTTGCCATCCCCGTTCTGGGACTATTTATCCCTCCGCTTCGTTTTATGTGGGAGAACGCATGGACATTCGGTCTGTTCATTTCCATTTTCGCGTATGTGTATCTCATGAGAAATGACAAGAGTGTGCTAAGCAAAGAGGAATACGAGGCCATTACTCAATTTACAAATGAAACTTCTGTTTCTTCTCCCGCCGCTAACACAGAAGCGGTCGTAAAATAACACGAAACATAAAAGCCTCCCCGGTTCGCTGAAATGCGTCCAGGGAGGCTTTTTATTCTTAGACTTGCGTTTCTTCGGCATCTCTCCGGTACCGAATCCGCAAATCAGAAAACGTACAGGCCTGAAGTTCTTCGATCTCGTAAACAAAATCTAATTGTACAGCACTAATCTGTTCATCCGGACAATAAGCGATATAATACGTTAGGTTATCGTCGATTTTGTAGACAATTCCATCATGGCCAAGTTCCATAACATACTCCCGGATTACGTTTCCGGTCCGGCGGTTTAGCTCGGTGCTATCCTGCGTCAAGATCTCCTCA
>Ga0310822_100925_pt1 | contig 12608 bp, 10 predicted proteins | sample P4_ome_2_FD_201313 | JGI IMG/M metagenome (GOLD analysis project Ga0310822, IMG submission 201313) | Sorghum-adapted microbial communities from Joint BioEnergy Institute, Emeryville, California, United States - P4_Day56_Rep2 | ecosystem: Engineered > Bioreactor > SSF (Solid state fermentation) >... | reverse complement strand
CGACAAGCCGCTCGATTTGCTCTTTATCCAAGAGCTTTTCACCCCCTTTTGCCCTTCTATAACAATCAACGATCGCACTTTGTGACCGTATCCGAAAAATTTTTTTCGTTTGCCAAAACTGTCTACTGGCAATTGACCATAAAAGTGCGTCTATGCTAACGTAAGGTAGTGATAATGATTATCATTATTGAAATTTGGAGGTTTCCAGCTTGGAATATACCCCTGACCATACACAATCTGTCCAAAACATTTTAAACGACCTGTGGCTGAAGCTGCAGAGCGCCGAACTGATTCGCGTCGGCAAGATGGAACAACAGCTCATCGAGTCCCATATTCTCTTCGTCTCCAAAGCCGGAGAGGGGCGTTTGATGATCGATTTTCACGATTACCGATTGCGTCCGGATGCGATTCATTTCGCTTATCCCGGTCAAACCATCGGGGTGTTTGCCGAGTCTGAAAAGGAAGTCGAGCTATATGCGGTCAGATTCGCGGTTTTGGAAGACACAAAGACCGCTAGTGTCTTCCCCTTGGCGGGCGAGGTGCCGGTTTACCCCGAGCCCAAGGCTTTGCTGCTGTGCGATCTGGTTACCGCTTGTTTTCGCAGCGACCAACCGTTGGAACATTTTCGCGGGCAATCGGCGTTTTTGGAGCTGATGTATGTGCTGCTGAAAAAGATCCGGCTTCTCCCCGAGCGGGACCCGCGAACAACGCTGGACAGCATCAAGACGTATATCGAAGCTCACTACCAGCAGAATCTGACGATTGAACAGTTGGCCCGCATGGCCGACATCAGTCCGAAGTACTTTGTCGACCTGTTTAAAAAGACGTACGGAAAAAGCTGCATCGACTACCTGACAGAGGTGAGGATCAACAACGCCAAACGGCTCATGCTGCAATCCGATATTCGCCTTCGCGATCTTGCCCACCAGGTAGGCTATAGCGACGAGTTCTACTTTAGCCGAAAGTTCAAGAAAGTGGTAGGAGTTTCCCCCAGCATTTACATAAAAAACCGCCGCCGGAAAATCGTTGCCTATACTCCGTCCATTCTCGGACATTTGCTCGCGCTGCAGATCACGCCCTACGCCGCACCCCTCCACCCGAAATGGACGCATTACTACCATCGGCGGTATCGGGCGGATATTCCGCTGCACCTGAGCGCCTATCGGTTCAACCGGGACTGGGAATCCAATGTGGAAATGCTCGCCCATGCCAAGCCGGATATCATCGTGTGCGACAAGGACAGCCTGCACACCAGGGAGCGGGAAGAGCTGGAGCAAATCGCGCAGATCCTCTACATACCCGGAGCGGGGATGCACTGGCGGGATCAACTGAAGCTGACGGCCCAGTTGTTGGGGGCGGAGCATGAAGCCGACTGCTGGCTGCGCAGCTACGACCAAAAGACAAAGTCCGCCAGGGAGCGGCTACATCGGGAACTGAAGGATGACAAAGTGCTCGCCATGAGTATCTACAAAAAAAGCTTCTACGTATCTCCGGCTCGCGGGATGATGGATGTCCTCCGCCGCGATTTGATGCTGAACGTCATTCCCGGCCCGCGTCCTGACGAACACCGGCAAGCCATTTCCGTGGAGCAATTGGCCGATCTGGACCCCGATCATATTTTGGTCAACGTTTGCCAGGAGCCGGAATCGCTTGGGGAATGGCACCATTTGCAATCGTCCGCAGTTTGGCGGGATTTGAAGGCCGTCCGCAAGAACCGGGTGCATCTCATCTCCTCCGACCCGTGGCGAGAATACTCCGCCTATGCCTGCGACCGAATGGTGGACGACCTTTTGATGCGGCTGCATGGAGATCGTCCAAATGATTTCCGGATATAGTCCATGTTCCGTTCGCGGGAGCTGGTTTATACTCATTGTTGAGAATGATTATCAAACGCATTTCCTGGAGAGGAGAAAAGCAACGATGCTCAAAAAATATTGTGCGGTACTGTTCGTTTCCCTGATGGCAGCGGCGCTTGCGGCATGCGGAGCCGACAAGGCGGCGACAACGGCAAACGGTTCATCGACAAGCCCTGCCGTGGCCCAGGAAGCTGGCGGCAAGCCTGCTGCCAATCCGGCAAACGCTACCGCCGAATCAAGGACAATCCAATATCTCGGGAAAGACTACACGGTTCCGGCTGTCGCCGACCGGATTGTGATCACCGGATCGGTCGAGTCAATGGAGGATGCTCTCGTGCTTGGCGTGAAGCCGGTTGGGGCGATGACGACCGGAGGCAAGTTCGCTCCGGTGTTCGCCGAGATTACCGAAGGAACCGTAGGGATCGGGGAGAAAACACAGCCGGATATCGAGGCGATCTTGAAGCTGAAGCCGGATGTGATTCTGGCCAGCACCAAATTCCCGGCAGAAACCATCGAGAAATTGAACAAAGTCGCTACTACCATTCCGGTCTCCCATATATCGACAGACTGGGAAGCCAATCTGAACCTCTTGGCAGAGCTTGCCGGAAAGCAAGACAAGGCCAAGCAGGTGCTGCAAACCTACAAGGAACAAGTGCAGGAGCTCAAGGAAAAAATCGGGCCGATCTTTAAAGACAAAAAGGTTTTGGCCATTCGCGTCCGGGCAGGCAGCACGTTTATTTATCCGGAATCCGTATTCTTCAACCCGTCCCTTTACGCCGACCTCGGTGCGGAAGCTCCTGCGGAGGTCAAGCAGGCGAAGGCGCAGCATCTCATTTCCCTTGAAAAGCTGTCCGAGATGAATCCGGATTATCTGTTCGTCCAATTTGCCGAGAGCGAAAACAAAGACACCCCCCGGGTTTTCGAGGAGTTGCAAAACAACCCGATCTGGAAGAGCATCAACGCCGTTAAAAACGGCAATCTCTTCGTGAATATCGTAGACCCGGTTGCCCAGGGCGGCACAGCCTACAGCAAAGTGGCCTTCCTCAAGGCGGTAAAAGACAGTGGCATCCAGCAGACAAAGTGAGCAGAATACGATGCGTTCAAACAAGCTTGCATCTGCCCTGATCCTGGGGAGCTCGCCGGTTCTCATCGTCCTTGCGATCCTGCTGTCAGTCCTTTATGGGGCCAAGGAGATTGATGTGGATACGATTCGCGATGCGCTGTTCCATTTTGATCCGGGCAATGTCAATCACCAGATTATCATGCACTCCAGATTTCCGAGAGCGATCGGGGCCCTGTTGATCGGGGCCTTCCTGGCTATTTCAGGGGCGATCATGCAGGGGATTACACGAAATTATCTGGCGTCGCCTTCCATTATGGGGGTGACCGACGGTTCGGCTTTTGCCATCACGATCTGCATGGTGTTTATGCCCAACTCGTCCTCGATGGAGATGATTCTCTTTTCCTTTATAGGATCGGCCCTCAGCATCTTTCTTGTTTACACACTGTCCACCTTGCTGCCGGGGGGGCTCTCCCCGGTGCGCATGGCGATTCTGGGGACGATTATCGGCACGTTTTTGAGCAGCGTGGCTACCGCTGTGGCGACCTACTTTCAGGTGTCGCAAAGCATCAGCTTCTGGTACAACGCCCGGCTTCACCAGTTGGACCCGACGCTGGTCAAGCTGGCAGTCCCGTTTGCGGTGGTCGGCATACTGGCAGCGATCTGGCTCTCCAAGTCCATCTCGGTCCTGTCTCTCGGAGAGGAGATCGCCGTCAACCTCGGGCAAAAAACGACCGCTATCAAGTTTATGGCTACCGGAAGCGTGGTCATCCTGACCGGCATATCCGTAGCGCTGGCAGGAAAAATCGGCTTTGTGGGACTCATCGTTCCCCATATCGCCCGCTTTTTGGCCGGCGCCGACTACAGATGGATCATCCCGTGCTCCGGGGTGCTTGGCGGCATCTTTCTGGCGCTATGCGATGTGCTCAGCCGGTTTGTCAACTATCCGTACGAGATGCCGATTGGCGTGGTCACTTCCTTGCTTGGCGTCCCTTTCTTTCTCTATCTGATCCGGACAAGAGGGGGCGAAAAGCGTGCATAATGCTTCCAAAGGCCGTTACGCTGCCGTATTGGCCGCCGGGATCGGCGTGATTCTGGCCGCTGCTTATATCAGCCTGACGAACGGCTCTTTCGATATGACTGTGATGGATATTGTTCGGACGCTTTTGCGTATCGACCCGCAGCCGGAACATGATTTGGTCATCCTTGAGTTTCGTCTGCCGCGCATCGTCATCGCCGTGCTGGTCGGAATCGGGCTTGGCATTGCCGGAGCGGTCATTCAGGGAATTACGCGAAACGGCCTGGCAGATCCCGGCATTTTGGGAATCAATGCGGGGGCAAGCGCGGCCATGGTGATCTTTCTGTTTTTTTATCAGGGACAGGTAAAGGGAACCGGGTGGACGGCGATTTTGACCATGCCGCTGTTCGGATTGGCTGGCGGTCTTCTGGCGGCCCTCCTGATCTACCTTTTTGCCTGGAAAGACGGGCGGCTGGAGCCGCAGCGCCTGCTTTTGACCGGGATTGCGATCGGTTCCGGGCTCGGTGCGCTCACCCTTTTTCTGACCTTGAAGATGAACGCGAGCGATTTTGAGATGGCCGTCGTCTGGAACTCGGGCAGCATTTACAACGCCAACTGGAAATATATCGCCTCCATCCTCCCGTGGCTTGTCTGTCTGATTCCCGTCATTGTCAGCAAGTCGGCCATCCTCGATGTGTTCAAATTGGACGAAGACATCGTCATCGGCATCGGTGTTTCGTCGGAAAAAGAAAAGGCAATGCTCATCCTGTGCAGCATCGGCATCGTGAGCGCCTGTGTTTCGGTGTCGGGTGGCATCGGTTTTATCGGACTGATGGCTCCCCACATCGCGAAGCGCCTGGTCGGCCATTTCCACCGGTACATGATTCCTGTTTGCGGACTGGTCGGAGCGGCGCTGGTGCTGGTCTCCGACACGATTGGCAAGCTCCTCTTTGCCCCGGCCGAATTGCCGGTCGGAATCGTCATTGCGATCATCGGTGTTCCCTATTTCATCTTTTTGCTTTCCAGAAAAAAAAGCCGTTGAGTCCGAAAAAAATACTGCGAGAGGAAGTAGATACAGTGGAGAGCCAGCAAAAGGAGCTTGAAGAAGTGAACGTGTGGGAAGGCGGAGGCGGGGTCTTTCTTCCCCAAACCGAACAGTACGCCATGCGCTCCAGCGTCAGCAGCCGGGAGTATCGCATTCTCATTTACAGGCCAAGCGAGGCTCCGCCACCCTCGGGGTATCCGGTGATCTATTTGCTCGACGCCAACGCCTTGTTCGCCACGATGGCGGAGGCCGTACGCATTCAGTCCCGCCGCTCCGAGAAGACGGGCGTTTTTCCGGCGGTTATTGTCGGGATCGGCTATCCTGAAGAAGCGCCGTTTCCGCCCGCCCGCTTTTATGATTTTACGATGCCAAGCCCCCTTGCCGAGCTGCCTCCTCGGCCCGATGGGACCGCATGGCCGGAGCATGGCGGCGCCGAAGCCTTTTTGACATTCATCGAGGAGGAGCTCAAGCCGAAGATTGAAAGCCGCTGCCCTGTCGATAAAAGCAGACAGGCCATCTTCGGGCACTCTCTTGGCGGTCTTTTTGTCCTGCAAGTCCTGTTCACCCGTCCGCAGGCCTTCCAGACTTATATCGCCGGCAGTCCGTCCATCCATTGGAACAAGGCCTTTCTGCTGGAAGCCGAGAAGCAGTTCTCTTCCCTTGCAAAGCAGCAGGCAGTCGGCGACATCGGCATCATGATCGCGGTAGGAGAGCTGGAGAAGGGCCACCAGAGCCGCATGAACGAGAATGCAAAGGAGCTTGCAGAGCGTCTTTCCGCCTTGGCAGACTGCGGGATTCACACCGAGTACAAGGAGTATGAGGGAGAAGGCCATGTTTCGGTGCTGCCGGGCTTGATCAGCCGCGCCGTGCGGTTTGTATCCCGCCCTTTATAAATGGGGCCGCTTCATAAAAGGGAGCCACTTTTCTTTATAAGCATAACGCCGAAGCCGACTTACCTGGACAACACCGCTACAGCCAGTCCAGCTTCTGCTATACAGGTACAACCATTTGCAGCGGAAAAGGAAAAAGCTGACGTATGCAAACTAGCTTGCAAACGTCAGCTTTTGTTTTCCTCTCAAGCAGCATGGAGCCGGGGACTCACTTTCCTGACAGCCTGACTTACGCTTTTGCTTTGAGTCCGGCCCCTTCGCCAAAGCCGCATCCCTCACATTACTTCCACGGAATCAGCTTTCGCTCCAGCCACTGCAGCGTGCGGTTGAAAATCAGACCGAGCAGGGACAGGAACAGCACGCCCACCATCAGCTTGGTCGTTATCATCAGGTTTCCGTAGTGCAGCACCATGGAACCAATCCCCTGCTGGGCCGCGATCATTTCCGCAGACACCAACAGGAGCAGCGAGGTTCCGGCCGCCAGCTTCAGACCGGCAAAGATCATCGGGAGCGCCCCTGGCAGGATCACTTTTCGGATGACATTGAGATGGTTGGAGCCAAAGGTGACAGCGGCCTTGATCAAAATGGGATCGACCGTTTTCACGCCCGAATACGTATTGATCACGACCGGGAAGAACACCCCGAGTGCGATGATTGCGACCTTGGGCATCTCGCCAATCCCGAACCAGAGGATGATCAGCGGCAGCAGGGCAATTTTCGGAATCGGATAAATCGAATAAACGATAGGGGTCAAAATGGCATCGGCCCACCGGGAGAACCCGAGGATCAGGCCAATCGCGATTCCACAGATCGCTCCGATGGCGTATCCCGCTCCGATCCGGTACATACTGGCCAGCAGATTCTCGATCAGCTCGCCGTTCACGAGCATGTCCCATGCTGCTGTCAAAATAGCGGAGGGAGCAGGCAAAAAGAGCGGGGGTACGATGTTCATCCGGCAGACGATTTCCCACAGTACCACCAGTCCGGCAATCCCCAGTGCGGCGGCATAGCCCGGAATTTTTTGCTCCAGAAAGGCGACGCGGTTGGTAATGACTTGTCTTTGCTCGTTCATCTTGCTCACCCCTCCTTCAGCGCTTCCTGGGCATCGTGTTTGATTAGCTGCCAGATTTGGTCGGCGTATTGCTCGAAGTGGCTGCGGTACTCTTCTTTGTCCCTTCCTATTTTCGGAAGGTCAATGCGGATAATCTCCTTGATCTGGCCCGGATGTCTGGACAGGACAATCACCCGGTCAGCCAGGTAAACGGCCTCTTGAATGTTGTGCGTTACATACAGCGTGCTCAGTCTGGTCCGGTCCCAGATCGTCAGCAGCTCCTCCTGCATGAGTGTGCGGGTCTGGGCATCCAGCGCGGAGAAAGGCTCGTCCATCAACAGCAGATCCGGCTCGACCGCAAGCGCTCTGGCGATCCCGGCCCGCTGCCTCATCCCGCCTGAGAGCTGTTTCGGGTACGCCCCTTCAAAGCCCTGCAAGCCGACCATGTCGATGTAGTGCTTGCCCTTTTCCTGCTGCTCCTGTTTGCTGGCGCCGCTCTCTTCCAGTCCGTAGATGACATTTTCATAGACCGTCCGCCACGGAAACAGGGCAATTTCCTGAAAGACAATGCCTAGTTTGGGCTTTTTCCCCTGGGTTCCTTCAAAATAGACCGTCCCGCTGCTGGGCGACATCAAGCCTCCGACGATGTTGAGCAGCGTGGACTTGCCGCAGCCGCTCGGTCCGACCAGCACGACGAACTCCTGCTCTTCAATGGAAAAATTGATGTTCGTAAGCGCGGTCACTTCTCGTTTTTTTGAATCAAGAAACGTCTTGCCGACATCTTCGATGACAATTCTCATGCGATCACTTCCCTAACTTTTGCAAAGCATCTTCCAATAGCTGCGTATTCACGATTTCGCTCGTATCGATCGCTTTGTCGATCAGCTTTTCCTTGGCATACCACTCTACCTGGGTCTTGATGTCGGACTCCAGCAGCTTACCGTCGCGGTCAATGTAAGGCAATCCTTTTTTGATCATGTCCGGCTCTTGATCGGTGTACTTGGCGATGATTTGGACGACTTCATCGTAATGCTCGCCAGGGACGATCTGTCCGTCTTTCTTTGTGAGAACGGCATCGTAGTAGTAACGGGTCGCTTTTGCGTATGCCTTCAGGAAGCGTTCGGCCACATCCTTGTTCTCAGCCAGCTTCGGAGAGAAGAAGATGCCCGAAGTCTGGTACTCGATCTCGTCGCCTACCTGGGCGATTACCTTGCCGTAGCCCTCGTCTACAACGGTCGAGATATTCGGCTCGTTCAAAAGAACAGCATCCACCTGCTTGCTCTTGAGCGCTTCCATCAATCCTTTGATGCTGTTGAGCGGGACGAGCTCCACGTCGCCAAGCCCGAGGCCGTGCTTTTCGAGCATTCTGCCGGCCATGTAATGATAGGTCGATCCGGTCTGTGTGATGCCGATTTTCTTGCCCTTTAATTCTTCGATGCTTTTAAGTGGTGAATCGCCAGGCACTAACAAAGCAGAGGAGGAGTAGCCCTGCTGTTCCCTTCCCTTGTCGGCCACAATCACCAATTTTTGTCCGCCCGAAACCATATTGTACAGGCTAGCTGTAATCCCGGTTGCCCCGACATCCACGCTTCCCGCAGCTGTCGCTACCGCGATCGGCTGAGCAGCTTCAAACCACTTTGCCTGCGCATCAATGTTTTCTTCTTTGAAAAAGCCTTTCTCAATCCCGATAAACAACGGTGCAGAGCTTGTCAGCTTGAGCATCCCGATTTGGACAGTAGCGGCTTCCGCCTTCTGCTGCCCGTTTGATCCTCCGGCTGCGCTTTCCCCTTCCTGCTTTCCACAGCCAGCGAGAGCCAGGGATAGAGTCAATAGAGTGCTTGCAACTAGCATTGCTGATTTCTTCACGTAACGCCCCTCCATGTCGTGATCTTTTGATCGTCGTAAAATTACCATTATATTTCGACAAAGTAACACAAAAAGTGACATAGATCAATGCTTCCAGCTCAATAAATGCTCATCGCCGTCCTGTAAAAGCTTGGTCATGTAGACAATTTGACCTGTATGATACGAATAATGGGCAGTCGTATGGTACAGGATTTCCAGCAAATGACGGGTGTACGAGGCGATTCCCGCGTCCGGCGGATAGACAATCGTCACTTCTCTTTCCATATCTTCTGGCGAGAGCGATTCCAGTATCGCCCGCGTCTGCTGGCGCACGCCTGTCAGCTGCGCCAAAAGCTCGTCCGGACTGACGCCGCCTTCCGCGAGAAATTCTGCCGATCTTTCCCGGATGAACGGCTTTTGGCCGATCCCGCTGACGATGTTTTGATATTCGTTTCCGGCCAGATGCAAGCAGAGATTGCCGACGCTGTTGGTGCTCCCGCGCACTTTTTTCCACACCCGCTCCTCCGGCAATCGGTCCAATGCTTTTTTGATCCGTTCCAGCTCTGTGTCCAGCAGCTTCAGTGTTTGGCTGTAAAAACGATGCATGCCTGCTCCCTCTCTTCCCTATGTATTTTGATTCATACTCCATAGGATACCACAGGTCTTCCGGGAACTGGCGCAATGTCGGCATCAAGCGCCTGACGCCCCCTTTTGCCTTTATGAAAATGGGCTTCGCGAAACTTTGTTGGCCAAAGAAAAAACGGCCGGAAGCCAGCCGTTTTTTCTCCTTGCGGTGCTGTATGGCAGTAGTCGGACCACATTGTCTACCATTGCGACGACCCGGAGGATCTCCCGCTGTTCGACGACCCGCCTCCCCAGCTTGAGCTGCCTGACGAATGGCCGCCTCCGCCCCAGCTCGAGCTTCCCGAAGAGCGTCCTCCTCCCGAGCCGCCGCCAAAACCTCCTCCGAAGCCGCCTCCAAATCCGCCAGAATTGTTTCGTCGGCGCTCCTCATCCAAAGCTCGCCGGTACTCCCGATCCATTTCGCTGAGGATCGTTTCTCCTCGGGAGATTTCCTGCATGGCCTCGGCAAAGGACCCCTCCCTGATCGCCAGCTCCACCTGTTCTTTTAAGCGATCGTACTGGGAGGAATAGCGGGAAAGGCGGATTCTTCTGCCGTATCGATTGCGTCTGCTCGAATAGGCGTCCTCGAACCTCCGGAAAGCGCGCACCGTCTCTTCCTTTTTCTGCTTGACCAGCTCCACCCGGTGAGCAAGCTGATCGACAAGCATTTCAAATGAAGTCAGCGCCTCCTCGATCTGATAGACGTCGAGCAATTGACCGATCATCAGGCTCTCCAGCCCGTTGATCTCCTTGTCTATCTCGGCGATCATCCTGGCAATCTCGGGAATTCTGACATAAAGCTGCTCAAAAGCAGACGCTGATTGATAGAAACGGCTTTGGAACTGCTGAAAACGGTCGCCTGCCGTCTGTACCCGCTCCTCCAGAGCCATGCGATAGCCAAGGCTCTGCTCCCGGACATTTTTTATCTGTGAAAGCAGGTGCTCTGACAGCTCGCTCCGTTCGTGGGCCAGCCTGTATTTTTGCACGCGCTCGTCAAGCGCCGACTTTATTTCGATCAAAAGCCGTTCAAGCTCTTCCTTGTCCCCCATGATTTGCTCGTAACGCTCTTCCTGCTCACGGAGATGAACTTCGGCAAAGCGTTCGCGCAGTCTCGCGAACTCCTGACTGTACGCGGAGTCATATTCCCGCAGTTCAGCGAGAAGCTGTTCCGTACTGCGCACTGTCGTCTTTGCCCTGTCCCGGTGCCGAATCATTTCTGCTACGACGTCGCTCGCCTGCTGCAAGTCATTCTCCAGGCCATCGACACATGCTTTTGCTTCCTTGCTGTCGCCTGCTTCAATCAGCGCTCCGAGGCGAGGCACTTCCGCTTCCGCCGCTTTCAAAATGGCAAAGGGGTCGGCATCGACAAGCAGCAGTTGTTCACGTCCTACCACTTGGCGAAGCTCCTCCTCCTTCGCTTTGATTCGGGCAGGAAGCTCCCTGTACTTTTCGATCTGGGCTCTGATCTCATCGACAGCAGCCAGCAAGCCGTCAAACATCTGGTGGACCTCTTTCGCCGGTCCTTCGGCTTGCAAGTAATCAAATTCGTCCATGCTGTCCGCTTTGTTCAAAATGGCTTCCGCCTGCTCCAGCTGCTTCCTCATGACGGTCAAGGAGAAGGACGTTTCCCCGGCGAGCGCCTCGATGATTGCCGACGTCTCTTTTGCTCTGTCTTTGGCCTCCTCGACGAGACGCCTTACCTCGACGGACAGCCTTTCAATCTCTTTCAATCTTGCTTGATTTTGTTCAATCTTCGTGCAATACTCCTCCACTGTATCCAGAAGGTCCTGTATGGCCTGTTCCGTTTTGGCCCCGGAGAAAAAGGAAACCTTTTGTCCCGCCAACTGCTCCTGCAGCTGCTGCGACTCTTTATGCAGTTGGAGGGCGGCTTGTTCAAGCTGTGCAACCTGCTTTTTCGTTTCCCCCTCGATGAGGCCGACCTCCAGCTCGCGGAACAGCCCGGAGACGATCATCTGGTCGACGGCAGGCGTCGCTTCCGCATGGCTCTTTACAGCCCGGTCCAGCATTTTCTTTAGACGGGAGCGATAGACAAGCTGTCTGATCGTGAAAAACAGAGCCGCTCCGACGCACAGAAAGAGCAGAACCCAGACGATGGAGTTCTGGGAATGAGCCGATGTCGCCGATTTGGCCTGTGCAGGAGCCGAACCGGATGGAGCGGATGATGGCGGCGGAGTCGCAGCGTGCTTCGATGTTGCCGCATTGCCGGAGGGTGCCGTTGAAGCGCCTGAGGCCGCGGGCGATGCTGACGGTGCCGTCGTCGCATTTGCCGGAGACGATGCCGGGGTCGTCGCAGTGACTCCCGCATTCCCCGCAGACGCCGACTCGGAAATCTCATTGACGTAGTCGCTGACCGCAATCACTCCTGCAGCGACATTTCCCTCTCGCGCCAGCGGTACGAATTGCAGGTCGAGAATCCCCTTTACATCCCCCGCATCGCTTTGGGCGACTTGACTTGCCAGCTCCTTGTTTTCGAATACGAGATGCACGTGATTCGGATTCACCGTCACGACCAGCATCAGTTGATTTTTTCCGAGCTTCCAGCCGTCGTAGGCCTCGTTGGCCAAGCGCTCCCCTTCCGCCTCATCCAGCCCGCTGGCGGTAAGGAGCAGCAGCTCGTACTTTTTGTCCTTCGTACTCTCTTTGATCTGCTCGGCTTCATCGGATGAAAACAACCCGACGGGGTCGGTCACGACTCCATTCCGCTCCGGGAGAGCGGCCGCGGAGGCGATGGAGCCCGAGACAAGCCACAGGATCGCCAACATAAACAAACTGATTCTCTTCATTCTTTAATCCTTTCCTGATATGTCGTTCATTTCCAAATTATACAGTAACGAGAGCTGTCGCGCTTGCCCGGCTTGCTTTTCCATTTTTCTCCTCCGCAATCGAAAGGCCAATTGTGGAAGTGGCTCTAGACTCGCTCGTCGGCTGCAAGCAATACTGTGGGTATTGACGAGAGGAAGATCATGAAGGAGGCGATACCCATGTGTTCAGAAAAAAAGCTGGCGGTTATTACCGGTGCGGCTCAGGGACTTGGCTACGCGATTGCAGAGGACCTCGCTGCTTCTGGTCACCGCGTTGTTTTGCTGGACCGCAATCCGGATAAACTGCTTGCCGCCGTCGAAACGCTCCGCTCCAAAGGTCATACAGCAGATGGGAAACAAATCGATCTGGCGGAAACAGATGCGATACAAGGCCTGC
>Ga0310822_100922_pt1 | contig 12653 bp, 13 predicted proteins | sample P4_ome_2_FD_201313 | JGI IMG/M metagenome (GOLD analysis project Ga0310822, IMG submission 201313) | Sorghum-adapted microbial communities from Joint BioEnergy Institute, Emeryville, California, United States - P4_Day56_Rep2 | ecosystem: Engineered > Bioreactor > SSF (Solid state fermentation) >... | reverse complement strand
TGATTCGCGGAAAGACGCGCAGATTATCGACGATGATGGAAATATGTTCAATACCGCGGCGTTCGAAGATTATGAATTTACGGTATTTCGGAGGGTTAGAGAGAAAAAGCCGCAGTATCGCGAGGTCAAGCGTCCGGCGAAGGTAGGCGAGCGGATTCGAATCGTAAACACATCTCGCATTGAGCATCGCTACAGTAACGGCGATGAAGGGATCGTAACGAGGGATTGGGGAGAAAACAACGTACGAGCGCTGATTAACGGGGAAGATTGCGGAGTTGTTTACTCCGAATACGTCGTACTCGAACCGATAGAAGACGCGAAAGAGAAACGACTGACCGTCGGCGACTTTGCGAAGGTTGTTAATACCGAGCGGCTTGACTCCGCGATTAGAGTCGGTGACATCTTCGAGATCATGGAAGATGACGAATCTATGACTCCGTATTTTGCGGAGAGAATCACGGATGGACGCAGACAATGGTTTAAGGCGGAGCGCCTGGTACGCGCAACCGACGAAGAAGTCGCGCAGGCCCGCCAGGAAGCCGAAGAACGCGCGAAATGGCAGCGAATCGGCCGCAAGGTTGGCGAGTTGAGGGAAGGCGATATCGTACGGGTTAAAAACGCGCTTGGCGCGGGAGTGATATCTGTAGGGGATATCGTAACGGTCGCCGAGACCGATGGCACCAACTCTCCGCTTGTGTATACGAAAGGTGGGGACACACAATACGCTACGGTGGAGCTCGTATGCCCCGTTGAATCCCGTTTTGACAACGCAGAAAGGGGCTGACGCTTATCGTTAAACTCACGCTAAACATGCGAGATCCGACGGCGGAAGACCGCGTTAAGGAAGCGGTGAAGAGGCGGGAGGCGGCGAAACCTGAAACGCCGGACGAAGCGTTCCAGCGAATCGGCGCGATGTCGCTAACGGACCGCGAGCGTCAAGCGTTCGGAGCGTTCAAGCAGGCGTTTATCTCCGGGGAAATAGGCAATCCCCGGAGCGACAACGCCAAGTGGACGAAGGCCGACGTTGTAAGCGCGGGAATGGCGATCCTTCGCAAGAAAGCGGAGGGCGAGCGTGAAAAGCGCATAGCGGAAACCTTGCGGACGAAGCCGAGCAACTTCCACGTGATAACGGATGACGCGGAACTTCCGAAAATGGTCGATAGGTTGCGCGAAGAGGTTCGGCGGCAGCAACGCGACCCCTGGTTCCGCAAAGTATTCGGACTGTTCAATAACACGCTGATTCGGCGGAAAATCGATATCCCCGCGGCCATGTCGCTAACGGTATGGGATACGGAGACTTCTGGCCTCGATAAAATGATCGATTTGTCCGGTGGATACTCGGTATGGCTTCCGATCCTTAACGAAGGATATTACGTAGCGTACGGACACTTGACGGGAGAACGCCAATGCACGAGGTCGAAGGCGCTGACGGCGATTGAGCGATTCATGGCGTTGCCCGAGCATATTAAATCGTTTCACAACGCGGAATACGACTTATCGATTCTCCTTAACGATGGACTCAGGCCGCAAGGCGTCCGTTACGATTCGCAGGCGGCGCAGCGTATCCTCAATGAACACGAGGAATCGTTCGGCTTAAAACCGCTTGTCGCCAAGTACAAATCACTAATCGGAATCGACGTTGACGACTATACCTTCGAGGATTTATTCGGCAGCGAGTCGCCGATGTTGAAGCCGATCGAAGTCGTCGGAGTCTATGCGATAAAGGACGTTTGGAAAGGCTGGGCGCTGACCAAATGGCAGATCGATACGATGGTCGCAACGGATAGCCTTTACGTTCCTTTCTTCGAGATACGCCAATATCTCACAGAAATTAACGTGAATATCGAGAGAACCGGCTTCGTTATCGACCTGCCCGGCCTCAAACGTTTAGGTGACGAGTACCGGCCACGACTGGAAAAGGCAAAACGCGACCTAATCACTGCATACAACATCGATGATTCGTTCCTCTACGATATGTCGATGGCGCTAAAGGGCGATAAGATTCACGATTGGTGCGATAAACAGGCGCAACGAATCGCAAAACGAGACGAGATGTTAGCGCGTTGCAAGGCGGAATTGGCTGGGGCGAATCCGACAACGAAGAAGTATGCGCAGCTTGCCGAACGGATTCAGCGATACGAATCCGAGGAGTTAGCGGATCCGATTCCGCAAAACGCTCCCGACTTTATTCGCGAATTTAATCTTTCGTCCAACGATCACGTCGCATATCTGATTTACGACAGACTCGGAATCAAGGACCGGACGAAAGAAATCGTTAAGGATAAATCAAGAGAACGCGCCGTATCGAAGGACGTACTTGAACGATACTTTGCGGAAGAGGAATCGCTTGCCCCACTGGCCGAAGTATCGAAATTCGAAAAACTGCTCGGAACTTACGTCGATAAGATTCCGCACGCACTCGACGTAGACGGCCGCCTCCATACGCAGCTCGATACGGTAAGTACCGGGCGCTACTCATCGAAGGGATATACGGGCAAGCCGAACGATGTGCGTCCTGATACCGTAACCGACGAAACCTATCTCGATGTCATGCGACGCCTGGTCGAAACGGCCGAGAAATCGGTGGAAAAAGGAACGAATATCCAGAACATCCCATCGCGAAATGACGAAGGACTGCGCGTCAGGATGATGTTTATTCCACCGCCCGGCCACGTGTTCATGGGTAGCGACTTGTCAGCGATCGAACCACGCCTCCAAGCGCATATTATGTCTGTTGAGTTTGGCGATGACATATTCGCCGAAATCTTCCGGAAAGGGCTCGACCCTTACGTAGAATTTGCGTCAATGCTTTTCGATGTCCCCAAGGAACATTGCTTCGAGGATTATTACAAAAGCGTAAAGGGGACGTCGCAAGCCGTTCCGCCGTATCGGAAACTGATGAAACAACTATTTCTCGCGGAAGGCTACGGCCAAGCATTCGAGCAATTCTATAAATCGGTCCAACCATTCGGAATTACCGAGGAACATGCGCTAAGAGCCTATCGCAAGTTTGACGAAGTGCTTCCGGGATTTAAACGAATGGTCGAATCGGCCTTCGAGCACTTGCGCGAGCATGGGTGGACGGCGACGCTCTGGCACCAAAAGCGCAGATTTCCGCGGTACATCGAAAACTGGAAACGGCTGTGTGCACTGATGAAAAAGGCCGGCATTCGCGATAAGAACGATCCGGAACTTGGCAAGAAATCGCGCAGACTCCATCCGAAAGAACGCACAGAGTTTTGGAGTCTTATCCGCGAAACCGGGCGCGACGAAAGGGCCGCGTTTAACCACACGATACAAGGGTCCGGCGCTAACGTTCTACAGCTTTGCATGATACGCAGCTATTACGAATGTACGCTCGGACGTGGGTGGGAATTTCCGCTAACGCTTCACGACGAACAGAAACACGCGTTACCGATTGCGGAATTAACGCCGGAAGCGGTCGCGTTATACGATGACATTATGACGCAAACTGTTACGCTTGCGTGTCCGCTGAAATGCGATACGGTCATCGAAACCCGGTGGATGTGCGAGTTTTCCCGCGAGGAGTGGGATTACGCAGCCGGACGTCCGCTACCGGAGTTTGCGGATAAGTACGGAAAATACGGATTAGGAGTGTGATTGTATGAAAGTCACGGAAACGCACAATATCGGCGGAGGTTACGACGAATACGCAGGTAAGGGTTCGCTCGACGTCACGGTCGTAGATGACGCAGGCAACCGCAAAAGCGTAACGATTTACGCAGGAGAACCGGAGGACGCCGTGTTCTACCGTGACTTGAACGGTGCCTTCCGTATCGCCGACGCGATCAAGTTGGCGTACGAGGCCGGTAAACGTGGCGAGCCGCTGGAATACGAATTTATCGATGAGAACGAAGACGAAGAGGAGTGATTGTATGGCGATTAGCCAAGCGAAGAAACTCGAATTGATTACGAAACACGGACGAAAATTTGCGGTTAAATCCGGTGGGGGAACGCCGATTCTCGAAGGCGCACATTACGCAGCGGACGGTTCCATTACGGTATGCGACCGCCATAAATTGCTACGCATTCGAGACGCACATACGTTCACGGAACCATTTACGTCGCACATCGTTACCGGCGCGCCGATTGACGGCACGTATCCGGATACGTCAAAACTTATCCCAACGGATTTTAAGACGAAAATCACGTTAGCAAATGGCGTTAAAGAAGCGATTGACCGCGTTAAACTTGCGATTGATGTCGCGAAAATCGCGAGAGACAAAAGGTTTATTGCCGTATTGACTCATTCGGAAAATAGCGTGACAATATCGGCGGATTACGACAACCCTAGCGTAATCTTTTCTGCGGAAATTAGTGCGGATAGAACAGGCGAATACACGACGATTTCATTTAACGCTGAGTATTTTCTCGCAGCGCTCAACGTTTTCAAAGACGCTGGGTCAACGCAAGTTCGCATTGGATTAAACGGTCCGGTATCACCGATTCTTTTAACAGACGAAGAAAACGGTATTGACGTAATCGTCCTACCTTATAGGAGGGCCGCGTAATGGAACGACTGCACACAACGCCGTTGCGTGAGTATTCAACTTACCGCTGCCCACGCTGCGGCCGCCAGATTCGCGTACTCGCGGACGAATACGGGGACCATCCGTGTATTTGCGGCTGGGCACCTTATGACGATGATTACGGATATCCCGGCTTAGAGGACGAAGAGGAGGGCGATTGAAATAACGACAGGAGCCGCAGCATTACGAGGGCGCACAAATGACGAAGAATTAGCGCAACAAATCGCGGCAGATTTCGAAGCGTATCTTAACGCATGGCACGCTGCCCCCGAAGTATTCGACGATGATCTCGACGCGCAGATTCACCGATGGTACGCGGATTACCTTACGAATAGGCAACGTAAGGTATGGCCGCCGATAGCCATCCCGTATTTCTCGCCGTCATCCGCGAATAGTTGTCCGCGTGAACTCTACGAAAAGCTTCGCGGAGCCAAGCGCGACAAAACGGATACGCCTCCGCACCAGGGACGATGGAAACGTTTGGGCACAGCAATCGGTGACATGATTCAGCGTGATATCCTTTTTGCGGAGAAGCACAGTAAGGCACCGGTTTTCACGTTCGAACGCAACGAATACGGCGAGCCTATGTTCGAGGATTTCGCAAAAAAGGCGCAAATCGTCGATTGCAACGGCCAGCAATTTGCGTTATACGGAACGTGTGACGGAATTATGCGCTATACAACCGAGGACGGCGAGATTATACGTGTTGGCCTCGAAGTCAAGAGTAAGCAAACGTCGTATAACGCAACCGGCGATTACTCTATGCGAAACGGGCCGAAAGAGGATCACGTCAAGCAAACGGTGTGTTACTCGTTGATGTACGGTGTCGATTACTACGTCATACTTTACGTCAATGCTGCAAAAAAGGCGTGGGAAATGACGGACGAGGATCGCGCAAAGTACCCGGATATCAAAGCGTTCGGGATCGCGATTGACGACGGAATGCGGTCGAGCGTCTGCGATTACTTTGCGGAGATATTAACGGCCGTAGCACACGAACAACCGCCTATGCTCGATATCGATAAATGGACGTTCAATTCGTATAAAACGGCGTGTGCGCAATCGTTGTCAGGCGAGGAGTTCGACGCAATACAGCGTAAGGTAAACGCAATTATGCGTTCGGGTCTTCCGGATTTCAAGAAGCAAGCATATTACGATGCATTCAACACGATTAAGACGATAAGGAAGGCGGTAAAGGAGCGATGAATTACGAATCCTTCATCAAAAACAAACAGGCGACAATGCCTCCATCAGGGTTCACGGTCGATCGTGAAACGCTTCACCCGTCTCTATTCGATTTTCAAAAGGATATCGTAAGATGGGCGCTGCGGCGCGGGCGGGCGGCGATCTTCGCCGGAACGGGTCTCGGCAAGACGCGGATGCAAATCGAGTGGGCGATGAACGTACACCGCCAGACCGGCGGAGACATATTGCTGTTAGCGCCACTTGCTGTTGCCGCGCAAACCGTCCGCGAAGGCGCTATACTCGGTCATGATGTCACGATCTGCCGTAGTCAAAACGACGTTAAACCGGGATTGAACATCGCGAACTACGAAATGCTGACGCATTTTAACCCTGAAACGTTCACTGGCGTTGTACTGGACGAATCATCGATTCTAAAGTCGTTTACCGGAAAAGTACGTACGGCGCTCATTGATTCGTTCGCGTCTACGCCGTACCGTCTTGCGTGTACCGCGACGCCTGCGCCCAACGATTTTATGGAGATCGGCAATCACGCGGAGTTCCTTGGTGTTATGAGCCGGTCGGAAATGCTATCGATGTTCTTCGTGCATGATGGTGGAGATACGAGTAAATGGCGGCTAAAAGGTCATGCAGAAAACGACTTCTGGCGGTGGGTGGCGTCCTGGGGCGTTGTACTAGAAAAACCGTCCGATCTCGGATACGCAGATGACGGATATATTTTACCGCCTCTTACGATAAATGATTTCGTCATCGACGTTGAAGGAGATCCGGCCGTTACGTTGTCGCAACGGCAGAAGGCACGCCGGGAGACGGTCGAGCAGCGTGTGGCTGCATGCGCCGAAATCGTTAACGCAACGGACCGACCGTTTATCGTATGGTGCGATTTAAACGTCGAGTCCGAGTTGCTGACGAAGGCGATACCGGGAGCGGTCGAGGTTAAAGGTTCTGACAAGCCAGCGCACAAAGAACGCGCAATGCTCGACTTTGCGGCCGGTAAAATCCGCGTACTCGTTACGAAACCGTCGATAGCGGGATTCGGTATGAACTGGCAGCATTGCGCGGATATGGCGTTCGTTGGACTATCGGATAGCTTCGAGCAAGTATTCCAGGCGATTCGGCGCTGCTACCGGTTCGGCCAGACGCGGCCGGTTAACATCCACATGATTACGTCCAGTCGCGAGGGGGCGACAGCCGAAAACATCAAGCGAAAGGAAGCCGACTTTAAGAAAATGGTTGGCGAAATGGTCAAATACACCAAGGATATAACGTCGGAGGCGATCCGGAAGGCGGAGCGCGACGTGACCGAGTACGAAGCAAAAACACCGATCATTATTCCGTCGTGGTTGAAGACAGAAAAGATCGCTTAATCAGCGATCTTCACGGATGGGTTCGGTTGATTCTTGTCAATGATCCATCGGTTGTCGATTTTACGGGAAAGGATTTTCCTAGCCGCACAGAGGTTTTTGATTGTTCCGGGTTTAAGCCCCCATCGTTCGGAGGCTTCATTCACCCCCATAATCTGGTCGAGGACGCTCATTTCCTAATTATCACCCAATCACCAGAGATTTCCCGAAACTCAATCTGACGAGCGCTTTCGAGCTTGCTGCATTCTTTGGTCAACCACTCGTCATTATCATTGTCGGCCAAGAAATCCGCAAGCAGGCCGTCGAAGACTTCGGCACCGTCGTTAAATACCTTGATTTCCATGTTTATCATCCTTTCGATTATGCGTTAACGCATTTTATATTCTTAGTGTAAAGTATGCGTTAACGCATGTCAAGTATAAAAAATGAGAAAAGGTGGCGCTTGAATGTTTAAAGTATTGGATCAAGTTGTTGGATCGAACTTTGCACTTTATAACGGAGATTGCGTAGAAATCACGCGCGGATTACCGGATAGTAGTGTTCATTACTCCATTTTCTCGCCGCCTTTTGCGTCGCTATATACGTACTCTAACAGTGATCGCGATATGGGGAATTGCCGCGGCGACGGAGAGTTTTTCGAACATTTCCGGTTCTTGATAAAGGAGATGTTCCGGATTATTGTCCCCGGCCGTCTCGTATCGTTCCATTGCATGAATCTCCCTACATCTAAAACGCACCACGGATATATCGGAATCCGCGATTTTCGCGGTGAGCTGATCCGCGCATTTGAGTCGGAGGGGTTTATCTACCATAGCGAAGTTTGCATTTGGAAAGATCCCGTAGTTGCGCAGCAACGTACGAAGGCGCTCGGCCTGTTGCATAAACAAGTCGTAAAAGACAGCGCAATGTCCCGTCAAGGCATTCCGGATTACCTTGTAACTATGCGCAAGCCCGGCGAAAATCCGGAGCCGATCAGCGGCGAATTTGAAGAATTTATCGGCGAAGGATTGGACATCAGCCGCGAAGCATACGAAGCGCATGCGGAAAAATTACGTCAAGCCGGTAAACAACCGTGGCCGTTCGAAATGTGGCGTTCCGTATTCGTATGGCAGAAATACGCATCACCCGTATGGATGGATATTAATCCGTCAAATACGCTCCAATATCGGTCGGCCCGCGAAGAAAAGGACGAAAAACACATCTGCCCGTTGCAGCTTGACGTGATTGCTCGCGGTGTTGAATTGTGGAGCAATCCGGGCGACGTCGTATTCTCTCCGTTTGCTGGTATTGGCAGCGAAGGATATCAGGCGATTAAAATGGGGCGTCGTTTCGTCGGCGTCGAGTTAAAAGAAAGTTATTACAGAACCGCGATAAGGAACCTACAAATGGCGGAACAAGAAGCGCAAGCGGATCAATTGGAAATGGCGGTGAGCGAATAATGGCCCGTTACTTGGGCCTCGATTTATCACTATCCTCGCCGGGATTCGCCGTCGTAGAAGTACGCAATAGGCAAGCGTCACTTCTCACGGCGACTCACGTTAAGACGGACGCGAAAGAAGGGCGCGCGCAACGCTACGAAGTTATCGAGGCATTTACGTTGCTCTTTCTACGTGAACACAAACCGTTCGACGCCATTATTCGCGAGTCTTATCCGCCAGACCGCCGCGTTGACACGAATGCAACGATATTCGGCGCATGGTCGGCAGTAGACCGCGCGCTCGGGCGATACGGTTACGCAGTTGACGAGATACTCGTACCCTCCACCATTAAAAAGACGTTGACCGGCGATGGGAAGGCGGATAAAGCGAAAGTGGCCGATTCGGTGCGAAAATATCTCCGACTTCCTGATGATTACGCGTTCGGGACCGATGATGAATCGGACGCTGCGGCCGTTGTGCTGGCGTGGTTGATACGTGAGGGGATGATCGATAAATGACCTCGTACACGTTTACCGAACTCATTGCGCTAAAAGCGTCGTATCTGTACGAATTGGACCACGTTGACGCCGCGCTCACCATCCGCGAAGAAGACGTCGAGCGATTACGCCGGCAGAAAGCGGAGATTGAGCAGCGCCTAATCGAAATCGAGAGGATGATTAACGATAGCAACGCAAATCACGAAGAATAACGGCGCCCGCCGCTTGCCATTCGATGAGCCGAGACTGCGTAGATTTATCGCTGATGTTACGCAAGACTACGCGAAGCTTGACGCACAGGAATACGCCGACCGCGCTGTCCAAGCGATTAATCAAAAAGATGAATATTCGGCGGAACAAATTACGAATCTTCTCGTTCTGAACGCGCTGGACAATATTAGCGCAGAGGAGCCCGAATGGACATTCGTTGCGGCGCGCGTATATTTGCGTCAACTCTACAAACAAGCGTCAAATAACCGCGTGTACGACGCTTCGCAAAAATACGGATGTTTCTATGCGTTGCTAAAAGAGCTCACCACGCAGGGCATTTACTCGCCGCTAATCTTGCGCGACTACACGAAAGAGGAAATCAACGAGTTAGCGCAAATCATCGAACCGGTCCGCGATAACTCATTCACGTACATCGGGCTCCGCACGCTGGCCGACCGCTACCTGGCGCGATCCCACGAAGGTGATGTCTACGAACTCCCGCAAGAACGATTCCTCGTTATCGCCATGACGCTGATGTCGCAGGAACCGAAAGAGGAGCGTTTGGATTTCGTTCGGGAGGCGTATTGGGCGCTATCGAATCTGTACTTGACGGTCGCGACGCCAACGCTCGCCAACGCAGGCAAATCGTACGGGCAACTTTCTTCATGCTTTATCGATACGGTCGACGATAGCCTGCGTGGAATTTTCGATAGCAATACGGACGTTGCGACACTTTCGAAGGGCGGCGGCGGCTTAGGTATTTATCTCGGTAAAGTTCGGGCGCGCGGCTCCGATATCAAGGGATTTAAGGGCATATCGTCCGGCGTCATTCCATGGATGAAGCAGCTTAATAATACCGCGGTATCCGTTGACCAACTCGGGCAGCGCCAAGGATCGATTGCCGTCTATCTTGATGTATGGCACCGCGACATCGAGGCGTTCCTTGACGCTAAGCTGAATAACGGCGACGAACGGCTGCGTACACACGACTTGTTCACCGGCGTCTGTATTCCCGACATCTTCATGGAGGCCGTGCGGGACCGCGCCGATTGGTATCTGTTTGACCCGCATGAGGTTCGCAAGGTATGTGGATTCTCACTCGAAGATTATTACGATGAGGAACGCGGCCGTGGCTCATTCCGTGAGAAATACGCTGAATGCGTGGATAATCCGAATCTTTCGAAGGTTCGCGTACCGGCCATCGAAATATTCAAGCGCATTATGAAATCGCAGCTTGAAACGGGTACCCCGTACATGTTCTATCGAGATACCGCAAATCGCGCCAATCCGAATAAGCACGCCGGCATGGTCTACTGTTCGAATCTCTGTACAGAGATTATCCAGAACATGTCGCCGACCAGCGTTAAAGAGGAGTACACGGATGACGGGAAAATCATCATCGTTAAGGAGCCGGGCGACTTCGTTGTCTGCAACCTCTCGTCGATTAATCTCGGCCGCGCCGTTATCGATGATATACTGGAACGCTTAATTCCGATTCAGGTGCGCATGCTCGATAACGTCATCGATTTGAATACGATTGAAGTGCCGCAAGCACAGTTAACGAATAAGAAATACCGCGCGATCGGCCTCGGAACCTTCGGCTGGCACCACTTGCTCGCGTTGAAACGGATTAAATGGGAATCGGAAGAAGCCGTTAAGTACGCGGATGAATTGTACGAGAAAATCGCGTACCTCACGATTAAGGCCAGCGTGGATCTAGCGAAAGAAAAGGGCGCATATCCGGCGTTCGAAGGCAGTGAGTGGCAAACGGGCGAGTATTTCGTTAGCCGCGGATATACCGACTTAATCGAACAATCCGAATGGCTCGATTTGTTGATAGAAATCGCGGAGCACGGGATCCGCAACGGGTACCTCATGGCGGTCGCTCCGAATATGTCCACGGCGACCATCGCGGGAAGCACCGCGTCCATTGACCCGATATTCAAGCGCGAATATTCCGAGGAAAAGAAGAACTACAAGATTCCGGTAACCGCGCCCGACCTTTCGCCGGATACGTTTTGGTTCTATAAGTCGGCGTATGATATCGATCAAACGTGGTCAATCCGCCAGAACGCCGCCCGCCAGCGCCATGTCGACCAATCGATTTCGTTCAATTTTTACGTCAAGAATACGATTAAGGCGCGCGAACTCCTCGACTTGCATATGCTCGCGTGGGAAAGCGGTCTGAAATCGACGTATTATACGCGTTCTACCTCGACGGAAATCGAAGAATGCGAAGTCTGCGCAAGCTAATTTAAAAGGAGGACGATACTATGACGCTTCAACGACGCAAACTTTACGATGTGACCGCACCCAATCGCAGCACCGGAATTATTAACGGGCGTTCCTCTAACGTCCTCAACTGGGACGACTGCGCATTCCCGTGGGCCTACCCGATGTACCGCAATATGCTCGGGAATTTTTGGATTCCCTCCGAGATCAACATGACGGCCGACGTTAGGCAATGGGCGAAGCTAACGGGAGATGAGCGCGAGACTTTCCGCAAGATTATCGGACTTCTCGCGTTCCTCGATTCGATTCAAACGGACTATTCCGGTAAAGTCTCCGCCTATCTTACGGATTCCTCGCTGTCTGCGCTAATGAGCGTGCTATCGTTCCAGGAAGTCGTCCACAATCAATCGTATTCGTACGTATTGTCATCGCTGGTCACTAAACCGGACCAAGACGCAATCTTTGAATACTGGAAGACGGACGCCGTGCTGCGCGAACGAAACGATTTCATTGCGCAAGCATATGAACGGTTCGACGCGGCCCCATCGCCCCAAACGTTTATGGAATCGATCGTTTACGATATCATCCTCGAAGGCTTGTTCTTTTACTGCGGGTTCGCGTTCTTTTATAACCTTGCGCGGAACCAAAAGATGGTTGCGACGTCTACGATGATCTCGTATATCAACCGCGACGAAGAGTTGCACGTGCGCTTGTTTACGCAGATATTCCGGGAACTCCTCGCCGAGTACCCGGCCCTCAACACGCCGGAAACGCACGAATTTGTCCGCGAAACCTTCCGCAAGGCCGCCGAACTCGAAATCAAGTGGGGCGAATATATCATCGGGAACAAATTCGACGGCATTTCGATGAGCGACTTATCGGATTACATTCGCTTTATGGCGAACAAGCGCGTGAACGAGCTCGGAATCGATCGGCCGTTTGACGGATATCGTCGGAATCCTATGCGTTGGATCAAGGCGTACGAGGATACTAACGCCGGCAAAACAGACTTTTTCGAGAATAAGGTGCGTCAATACACGAAAGTTTCGGATGATAACGGATTTGACGATTTGTGATGTGCGAACTCTCGATTTCCAACGATTAAATATGTAGGCCGCGAAAGTGTACGGCACCAAATCGGGCGGCGTCTAAATAAGTATAAGCCGCGAAAAATCGAGG